>Ga0315284_10000775_pt1 | contig 44022 bp, 31 predicted proteins | sample YL17G09_16_MG_FD_203696 | JGI IMG/M metagenome (GOLD analysis project Ga0315284, IMG submission 203696) | Sediment microbial communities from Yellowstone Lake, YNP, Wyoming, USA - YL17G09_16 | ecosystem: Environmental > Aquatic > Freshwater > Lake > Sediment | place: USA: Wyoming | collected...
CTCCCGGACATCCCTGCCTGCTCAACGTGAACTTGTGGTGCAGGTCCTGGAAGGATCCTCCCGGACATCCTTGCCTGCCCAACCGGACCTTGTGGTGCAGGCATCCTTGCCTGCACTGGGCTTGGGCGGACGCAATCAGGAACTGGCTTTGGCCGCTGCCATCGAATTGGATGGGTCGCTTGGCTTCCTCCTGCTTTCCGCCGGTTCCGACGGCAGCGATGGTCCCACCGACGCCGCCGGTGCTATCGCCGATGGAACCACCCTCGCCCGCGCCGCCGCGCTCGGCATGAACGCCTCCGCTTTCCTCGACCGCAACGATTCCTACAATTTCTTCAAGCCCCTGAACGACCTCGTCATCACCGGCCCGACGCTGACGAATGTGATGGACTTGGTGATTATGCTGAAAGATAGAACATGAACCCTGGGGTGGCATGCCCCTGTCACGCGAAGCGGGACGAGGCATGTTGCTGATATCTAGGCCGTCACGGTCCATACCATGACGGAACTGCATGGAGGCTGTCACGGAACGGTCCGTGACACTCCAGATTGACGCCCCGAAGGGGCGTAATATGAATAGGCGTAGGTTTCATACCTACGGAGAGGATAGCCACCCACGCCTATTATTGCGTCCGGTAGGACGCAGAGATAATAGCCCAGCCTTTTAAGGCTGGGGAGAGGCACTTTGAACGCGGTTCCGATGAGCAACCTTTCACTTTTCTGTTGACTTGGGAAGAAAAGGGGGGTATATTGAGGGGTGATAAATTGAGGATGTTGGGTCGCGCTGCGCTTGACCCAGACTACCAGACTGCGCACGAAGCGACGCACATAGGTCAATGAAATGCCAAGGGAGATAAAATGCTTGGAATACGCAAAGCCCCTTGTTTGCTTGCGATGTCATTTTTGACGTTTGCAATATGTGCGTATGCACATAAAGCAAGAATTGGGGGAGAATTAGATGATGTGGAAGGTCATGACGGTTATTGGAGAGATAAAAAGTCGCGGCAAAGACAAGCTGAGAAATGGCGCGAGGAGTTCAAAAAGTTGGACGCGCAACTTGCCACGTTGTCACCTGAGGAAGAGCATTGGCTCAAAGTTGAGATTGACGATCAAATCGCAAGTTCCGGCACCTATACAAAGAGAGCGCTTGATGCCATGGATAGTCGGGAGTACGACTTGCGTGTGTCAAAGCCCCATGTGGCGCTGATTATTTGTGCTCTTAATAACATAGCTACTTGCAGTCTTGGTGCACGTTATCAGAAGGATGAAATCAAATATTGGACAGAGCTAGCATGCCTTTTCATGGATTTCGAATTCTGGCAATCCGTGGATGATCTCGTTAGCAGGAATATTGTGCAGAAAGCGATCAATGGCGTAACGGCAAATTACTACACTAACCACGTGGGCTGGGCGCAGCAAATATTGAACGAAATTGTGATCAGATATTTGCGCGGACATCTTGTCGAGTGACCGGCCGGCAGGCCCGATCCTTAGAGTTGCCATCGGGTGCGGTGCCCCGACAGCACAATAAGAGACGCAGGATTACGCGCTGGGGGGTTAACCTAACATACCAGGCTACATCTTATGAAAATTCATTTTCCCGGGGAACGCCTGAATGACTCCAAAACAGGTCCAGACTCTTTGCATTTCTGCAACTGAGGCATATCTAAAGTTCTTGGTGGAAAACGGGCGCGGTGTTCAGCAAATCCGGGTGGTTCACAGGGAGCAGATTGGCGAACAGTTGGCGGAGAGCGAGCAGGCGCGGTTTAAGCTCACTTTGGCTGAACGGTTATTCGACCCCGAAACTGTCAGCATTGTGCCGAAACCTCCCAACAAGTCATATGGCTCTGAGGACTTCCAAGTTGTGGAATACGATGGTGATGCAAAGATACTAATCATAAAAGTGCAGAGGCCGGAATTGGCATCGGAGATAAGGGTCGCTGGAAGCCTATTTGTGGAATCAGACCTGAAATTTCTTGTCAAGAACGTCAAACTTTGGTACGAAGAAAACGGCAGAAAGCTACAACTGCCCTCGCAGATCCAAGAGAGCAAAGTCGCGCAATCAAATATGGAGGCTATTGAATCATCGCTGGCAAATTCTCTCAGCTACATCTGGGGACCACCCGGCACGGGGAAAACGAGGCATGTATTGACACAAGCAGCTCTTAAGCTCCTTCAGGCAAATAAGAGAATCGCAATTTTCGCTCCAACTAATAATGCCCTCGAGTTGGCTATGGCTTCCATTATCAATACTGCGAAGGAGACGGAAATCGGCAGAGAAAAGTTTCTTCGCATTGGCCATCCATCTTCTAAATTTGCAGGTGAGTTTCCAGAGGTCTGCGAGGATCATAGCATAAAACGGAAATTGGATGAAATGCGGCAGCAAATCAGAAATTATGACATGGTGCTGAATAGCCGTCGAGGAGCCACGGTTCTCAATTCTTTGCCGGTATTACTTGAGAAAATCAACGAAATTCAGAGTCGTTTGCAGGAATTGCAAAAGCTGGATGAGGAGCTTGGAAACTTACGGCGCAATTCGTTATCGAGATTTATGGGCAAATTGAGAGGGTCGCTTCCACCCTTGGAGAAGAGCAGGTCAGACTTGGTAACAAGTGCTGAGGGACTGTTGGAAACGACTAGGCGCATTCATACTGAAAGTCCGAAGTTGAATGGGATGATTGAGTGCATAGATTTTACAAATCTTTCTCGGACTGCTTCCAATATTATTGGTCTGAAGGAAGAAACGCGGCAATACATGGAAAATAGTCGAGCAATTGCCAAGGAATACGAAGGCCAAACCACTGTGAAGCTAAATAAACTAAAAAGCGAATTAGAGCAGGAAATCCGTGATCTCGAGGCCCAAACTATTTTGGCAAGGATCAAGAAGGCACTAGTAATTGGCATGACCCTCGACTGTTTTATTGGGCGTTTCCGCGATACTCTCTTATCCTTTGACCACATTTTCGTTGATGAGGCAGGATATGTCCCTCTAATTAAAGCACTAACACTATGCCGGGGAGACATTCCAATAACCCTAATTGGTGATCACAAGCAGCTCGGCCCTGTTTGCGAGATGAATGATGAGAATTTGTGCGTACCGGAGAATAATCCAGCACTTATCTGGAGAAAATCCGCTCTATTTCTGGATGAATTATTTCTAATTGAGGATCAGGACGATTTGATTGCAAAGCTATTTCAGATGAACGAGCCAGAGCTTCATTCGTTTGCCCAGGCCCGACTTAATAAAACATACCGATTTGGTCAGAACCTTGCAGATATCCTTTCGGCTTGTGTTTATCAAGGCACTGAATTGATTTCAGTTGGAAATCAGCAGGAGCTTGAAATTATCAGCCTCAATGCAATTCCAAATGGCAAGGAAAAATTGACTCGACAAAGTCATGGTGAAGTAGAAGTTGTTCTAACCTATTTGCGTGGACAGATCGACTTGCAAACAGATGAAGAGGAGGCATTTGCGATTCTGTCCCCCTATAAAAATCAGGTGGCGCTGCTTAGCCATTCCCTGGTTGATGCGCGGCGGCAAGGCAGAATCATGACGGTGCATAAGTCGCAGGGGCGCGAATGGGACACAGTAATCCTCAGCATAGTTGATGGACGAATAAATCAACCGTGGTTTACAGATACTAACAACCCAAAATCGGGTGGACTCTACGTTATGAATACCGCCATTAGTCGAGCACGGAAGCGTCTGGTGATTGTCTGCGATAAAAATTTTTGGTCATCAGAGCATTATGCGACACAACTAATCACTCACCTGTTGAGCATTGCTAATTAAGTCCTGTAGGGCGGACTAGCGCAGCGTAGTCCGCCATTTGTCTGGCATTCCTGCCTGTCGGTCAGACCAGAATGTCTGACCTCCCCGAGGGGCTGGTAGGGGCGCACTGCGTGCGCCCTCCAAAAGACGGCTGGCCGTGGCTTGATGGCCGGGTTTATCGTCCCCTTGAGGGTAGGTCCATTACAATCAGAGCGACTTCTACATTTCTTCTCTGCGCCCTTTGCGCCTTCTTTGCGCCTCTGCGGTTAATTTTTTTTTCTGGCCGGCTGGCCCGGGGAACAGGCCGAGGAGATTAATGCCTCCTATTAATAATATACACAATCTGTCTACTATATGCAACAACTATTTCCCTTTTTTCGCATCCTCCCAATTTTTCCGGCAGCCCGCCCCGCCCTTTTCCTACTGCCTGCCCCTTCGGGGGCTCCTGCCTGCCCCCTAACCACCAATGACTAGCGACCAGCGACCAACGACCAGTGACTGACGACTTCTCGCCTCCCCGCCAACTTCTCTTCCCGATTGAGTCGCGAGTTCTCGCCAAGCTTGGCCGGCGTGTCGAGTTCTCGCCATTTTCAACTCCTCGCCACTGCCTGCCGTCAGCTTTTCATCCGCCGCCGCGGCTCGGCGATTCAGATAATTGAACGAGGCGAGTGAGCGTCGCGTCACAGCCGCCTGCGGCGGCCAAGACCCGATGCAACCAACGGCTGCCTTTCAAAACAAAATCCCCCCATCCACCTTGCTTTGCCATCTTCATTTCGCTATTTTAATCTGGGCGGTCATGGACCACTCCATGACCGCCGCTCAGCGTCATGGCGTGGGCCACGACGCCCCAAGAAAAAATAGGAGCCTGCATGAAACGCGACTTTTTGGCCATCACCGATTTCACCCCCGAAGAGCTTCGCCAGACCGTCCACTACGCCCGCGAAATGAAACGCCAGCGCAAGCTGGGGCAGTCGCCCAAGCCGCTGGCGGGCCTGACCGTCGGCTGCATCTTCCATAAACCGTCGCTGCGCACCCGCATCAGCTTCGAGACCGGCATCCACGAACTGGGCGGCTATTCCCTGTACATCACCAAGGACGAGATTGACCTGGGCAAGCGCGAAACCATCGAAGACGCCGCCCGCGTTCTGTCGCGTTATTTGGGCATGATTGTCATCCGCACCTTCTCTCATGCCGACGTCGAAAAGCTGGCCAAATACGCGGCGATTCCCGTCATCAACGGCCTGACCGATTTTCTGCATCCCTGTCAGATTCTGGGCGACTTGATGACCGTCGAAGAGCGCCTGGGCAAAATTGACGGCGTCAAAATCACCTATCTGGGCGACGGCAATAACGTCAGCAATTCCTGGATTAACGCCGCGCGCCGCTTCCCCATCGAGGTAACCATCGCCACCGCGAAGGACGCTCCCCCGAGCCTCGAACTGCTGAAATTGGCTCAAAATGAGAAGGCCAAAGTCCGCTGGATTCATGATCCCGTTGAAGCCGTCAAGGGCGTCCACGTAATCTACACTGACGTATGGGCTTCGATGGGACAGAAAGAAAATTTCGAGGAAAAACAGAGACTCCTGCGCCCCTTTCAGGTCAATGCCGAACTGCTGAAACACGCCGATCCAAATCACATCGTCCTGCATTGCCTCCCCGCCGAACGCGGCCGCGAAATCACCGACGAGGTCATGGACGGCCCGCACAGCGCGGTCTTCGATCAGGCTGAAAACCGCCTCCACATTCAGAAGGCCATCATGGCGCAGCTTATCGCCTGGAGCAGATGATTTCGCGTAGGTCCGGAGGACTCTTCAAAGGAGCACTTCGTGCCTTCGGAGGGTCGGATCTGGTAGCCGTCCGATAGCTAGAAATCTGGAATTTGCCTCTGCGACACCCGAATAAATTCGGGTGCTCCTAGAACTATTAAGTCGTTAAAACGACTGCCCTTAATTAGCGGCTTTAGCCTCTTTAGGCCTATAGGAGCACCCGATTTTAATCGAGTGCGAAGGTTGTCGGTTAGCTACTTGTCCCGCGCCCCCAAAGTCTCCCCTTTGTGAAATATCCCATTTTGCCATTGACTTTGTCAAGAATTATCCCGATCTTTTAATATAACTAAGTAGGGTCGTTCTTTCCGGGCATTTTTAGCCCTTCAATGGAGGTTGCAATGAAAACGGCTATCACTCTCCTATCCGCCCTCGCTCTCACCCTTGCCCCCTGCTGGGCGCAACCCTTCATCCCCGATCCCAACACCTTCGGCCTCTGGCACTTCGATGAATCCCCGGGCACCTTGGTCGCCTTTGATGCCTCCAGTCAGGGCTTCAACATGAGCCTGACCAACGGCGCTCAGTTCAGCGGCAGCGGCGGCTATTACAGCGGTTGCGTAGATTTGACCGATCCCGACGCCCGCGTGGCGTCCTTATGGACGGTCGGCAATGGCTGGACCTCTCTGACCATTGACGCCTACATCTACGCCACCCAGATCAATGACGACGAGCATCCCATCGTCTGTCGCACGGACTTCTGGAATATTGATGAAGTCTCCTACTACTTCCACGTGCGCGAAAATGGTTCCATCGCTGGCGGCGTCTGGTTGAACGAAGTTGGAACTCAATCAGCCGAAGCCATATCTGGGTCGAATGTCATTCAAACCGGCCAATGGTATCGCGTCGCCATGACCTGGACCAGCGGCCAGCCGGTGCGCATCTTCGTGAACAACATGACCACGCCCTTGGTCATTGGCGCCGAATCTCCCGTTGGCTATATTCGCAATAGCGACGACCCGCTGATGATGGGCTGCAACTGGTATCAGATCTACGGCTGGTTCTACTGGCAGGGCTACCTGGATGAGGTGCGCATCTCGAACGTTGACCGGTATCCCATGGTCAGTTATCCCGGCGAATTCGTCGTGGATGACCACACGGCCGCCCTCTGGCATTTCAACGAGAATTCTGGGACGATTGCGCACGACGCCACTGCGCAACATTACGATATGGTTTTGCAGGATGGCGCCGGCTGGCACGCGCCGGGCTGGAATAACACTCCCAGTTCGGTGGATTTGACCGATCCCGACGGCAAGGTGAATTCGAACTATACCGTCGGCAATGGCTGGAATGCGATCACCCTCGAAGCCTGGATCAATCCTACGCAAATTGGCCCGCCTACCGGCTGGTTCGACGGCCATCCCATCATTACGCGACAGGAGTTCCACAACGTCTCCGATTGCTCCTATTACCTCTACCTGACCGCTCTGGGCGAAATCTATGCTGGAGTCAATCTCAACGAGCCGGGCGGCCCCTATGCTCAGGCCATCACGGTTGCAGGCCTGATCCAGGTGAACAACTGGTACCACGTGGCCGTGACCTGGTCCAGCGGTGATCATCTGAGGATTTTCGTGAATGACATGAATACTCCGGTGGCGGTAAGTCCTCAGGTCGAAACAGGAGCGATTAGAACGGGAACCGACGCCTTGCGCATCGGCTGCAATTGGACCATCGAGTATTACAATGACTGGGAGTACTTTCACGGCTACATTGACGAAGCCAGAATATCCGACGTCAACCGCTATCCCGTGCAGCCCGGCGGAGTGCTCTTTGAGCCCGATGAATTCACGGCCGCTCTTTGGCACTTTAATGAAGCCCCGGGAACCTTTACTGCCTTTGACGCCTCGGGCCACAACTACAACATGTCCTTGCAGGACGGAGCTCAATTTACCCTGGCCGGACTCTATGCCGGCGGCGCGGATATCACCGATCCCGACGCCAAGATCAATTCCAATTACCTGATTGGCAACGGCTGGGAGGAATTGACCATAGACGCGCATGTGAAGCTGACCTCTTTCAATCCCGCTGAGAATCCGGTAGTGGAGCGTTATCAATTCTATGCCAGCAATCCTGCCTACTACCTTACGATTCTGCCCAACGGTGCAATATATGCCGGTGTGTACCAGACGAACGGCGGATACACGAGCCTGACAACGGATCCTGTCATCAATTTGAATATCTGGTACTACATCCAGATGACGTGGTCCAGTGGAGGTCAATTGAAGATGTTCGTGAATGGATCCCCGGTGGAATCAGTCCCGTCGGAAGTGGGCGCCATTCGCAACTCGACGCATCCGCTGACCATCGGCTGGTTTCACGATACCGGCTACGGCGACTTCCACCTGAACGGATATATAGATGAAGTTCGCATCTCCAACATTGACCGATCTGGACCGCCACCCCCGCCGTCGGTCCAAATTGCTTTGACTCCCGTCAATCCGCCCATTATCATCCCGGAAAATGGCGGCAGCTTCTCCTATAACGCCCTAATCCAAAATCAATCCGGCGCCTCGCAGATCTTCGACGTCTGGTGCACGGTGCAAGTCCCCGGCGGATCGCAGTTTACCGTGCTCGGGCCGGTGAATCTGACTCTCAATGCCGGAGCCAGCCTGACGCGCCTGCGCACTCAGGGCGTTCCGGCCAGCGCGCCCGGCGGAGAGTATGCCTACTGGGGCTTCGTCGGCGACTATCCCTGGAATGTGACGGATTCGGATCAATTCCCCTTCGTTAAGCAGGGCGGCGATGCAGGTTCGATAAGTGAAGATGGCTGGATCTGCGGCGGCGAACTCTTCCCCGGCGAAGCCTCAGCGGCTGAACAGCAGCCAAAGGAATTCGCCCTGCATGGGGCCTTCCCCAATCCGTTCAACCCCATCACAGCTATCAGCTATCAGCTCTCAGCCGACAGCCATGTTGATTTGAAGGTCTATGATATTTCCGGCCGCCTGGTGACGACGCTGGTGGATGGCTGGAGGGAAGCGGGAATGCATGAAGTCATCTTCGACGGATCGGACTTGCCTACAGGAATCTACTTGGTGCGCCTAAGGGCGGGAGACTTTGCAGCGGTGCAGAAGATGGCGCTGCTGAAATGAGTCAAGTGAGTGGGGCGGGTTTCAACCCGCCCCAAATTGTCTTCTTTATTTAAAAGGAGCGAAACATGCGGAACTTCTTGATCCTTGTTGCTGCCGCCTCACTTCTGCTGAGCTGCTCGGCGGCAGGCCGGGAAATCATCTTCCAAGATGATTTCTCCAGTGGAAATCTGAACAACTGGACTATCTTGAACGGCAGTTGGTCGGTAGTTAACGGCGAAATGTGCGGGACTTCTGATGGGGCTCTGATTATCCCCAATACCGGGACGCTGACCAGCTATGAGTTCTCCTGCGCGGCACGCTTTCAGGCGGGTCTGGCCTGGGGGATTGATTTCCGATACATTGATCCCTACAACCGCCTAAGACTTGACTTTGCCCCCGGTGCTCCCAACCAGCTCAATGTCAATATTTACCAGAACGGCGTGTTAGCCGCTCATCCTTACGCTGGAACCTGCACCCAGTACGGCTCCTACACTACGCAGCATTACTGCAAGTTTGTCGTCAATGGGGCAGATTTCCAGGTTTACTTCGGCAATAGTCCCAACAGCCTCGATCTGCTCTGCGACACGACTTTCACTCCATTCACCTCCGGCACCGTCCGCTACCAGGTCTGGGGTTACCCGCCCGATGTGTGGTCCTGCTTCGACAATGTGCTGATCGAGAGCCAGGAAGAATGGCAGCTTATCTATGAAGAGGACTTCTATGCCGATCCCGGCTGGGTGACCAACAATCCGGGCAGATTCCACTGGAACCCGACAGATCAGAACTACTATGCAGAGCTCGTCAACTGGGCGCAAGAATATGGGGTTTATCCATTGTCACAAGTCGTAGATAGTTCCTTCAAAATCGAATACGATGCCAAGCTGATTCAGGTTGAGTGGGGGGCTGGCTTCAACTTTGGCATCTATAGTGACACCATCGGTTATCTACAGCCGAGCACCCTGAACCTGGAATTCGACAATCCTGATCCCGGCCCCCAGTTCGACGCCTGGTGGTATACTCCACAAGGTGGGGGCACATTCGGTTCCTCGAACGACTGGCAGTTGAATGTCTGGTATCACATAGTCATCATCTATGAAGCCGATACTCACATCGCCTCGTTCCAGGTCACTCTGAATGGAACCCCGGTCGCTGGCAGCTCCACACAAATCATCGGTCAATATGAGGGTTTGCGCAATCTGGGGCTTTCTCGCCGTTGGTCCTGGCCCCCCCAAGGTCAGATCGCCCAAGGCTACGTGGACAACGTGAAGCTCTATGTGCCCCCCACAGGCCCCGGTGGACAAATCCCTCCGATCCTCTGGACTCATGCTTACGGCGAAAATTTGGACGATTGGATTTACTGCGTTCAGCAGACCCAGCCCGATGGCGGCTTCATCGCGGTGGGAGCTAAGACCGTCAGCGGACATGGGACTCAGCTCTGGGTTGTCAAGACCTATCCCTGTGGCACCCTGCAATGGGAACACACCTGGGGCGGGACCTATAACGACCTCGCCTTATGGGTCGAGCAGACTGAGGATGGCGGCTACATCATCGTCGGATCATGGAAGTACACCAACACGGATTATGACGCCTACTTGATTAAGCTGGATGCTAATGGCAACACGCAATGGGAGCATAACTACGGCGGCGCGGGCGATGGGGATGACGGCACCTGCGTCCAGCAGACCAGCGACGGCGGCTACATTTTCGCTGGTGGGACCTATGCCTACGGTGACATCTGGGATTTCTGGCTGGTCAAAGTGGACGCCATGGGCACTCTGCAGTGGCATCGGCCTTATCCCATGGGCGGCTATCAGGCGGCCAGCTTCGTGCGGCAGACCAGCGACGGCGGGTATATCATGTCGGGCTATACGACGCCCTATTATCCTATGCCCTGGGATGCCTACATCATCAAGACCAATCCCAGCGGCGATATTCAATGGACGCACCAATTCGGCGGCAGCGGCGGAGATTATGCCTCATGCGTGCGGCAACTGTCCAGTGGCGACTATGTCGTCACGGGTTTCACGGATTCCTATGGCGCCGGCGGCACAGATGGTCTCATTTACAAACTGAACAATACCGGCACACTACTGTGGCATAGGACGTATGGCGGCACTGGTGATGATGAATTCCGCAAATTTCAGATCACCGCGGATGGCGGTTTCGCCATAGTCGGCACCGATGCGTCCTCCTCGGCCTCAAGCGAGTTCTGGCTGGTCAAGACCAATTCGCAGGGCGATCTGACCTGGGATGCAACTTATGGTGGTGCGGACGATGATCTCGGCTGGTGCATGGATCTCATAGACGACGGGGGGTATATCCTGGGCGGGCCAACTCAGTCCTACGGAGCCGGCGGTTGGGATGGCTGGTTAGTGCGATTGGGACCTGAAGGACCACCGCCTCCTCCCCCTCCACTGCTTGAAATCTCGCTGGCGCCGGTGAATCCCCCCATCATCATCCCCCAAAACGGCGGCAGCTTCTCGTTCCACGCCACCGTGTCAAATGCCTCCAACATGACTCAAACTTTCGATGCCTGGTGCAATATCCAAGTCCCCGGCGGATCGCAGTTTACGGTGCTGGGGCCGGTGAATCTGACTCTCGGTGCCGGAGTTAGCTTGACGCGCCTGCGCACTCAGGCTGTTCCAGCTAATGCGCCGGGAGGAGAATACGCCTATTGGGGCTTCGTTGGCGACTACCCTTGGACTGTGACGGATTCGGATCAATTCCCCTTTGTCAAGCAGGGCAGCGATGCAGGCTTGATAAGTGAAGATGGTTGGATCTGTAGCGGCGAACTCTTCCCGGGCGAGATCGCTGCGGATGGTCAACAGCCAAAGGAATTCGCCCTGCATGGGGCCTTCCCCAATCCGTTCAACCCCACGACAGCCATCCGCTATCAGCTTCCAGCCGACAGCCATGTTGATTTGCGGGTCTACGACATTTCCGGTCGGCTAGTGGCGACTCTGGTGGATGGCTGGCGGGAAGCGGGGGTACATGAAGCAATCCTTGATGCGCAGGATCTGCCCTCCGGCATCTATCTGGCGCGGCTGATTGCAGGAGACTTCGCGGCGGTGCAGAAAATGGTATTGATGAAATAGACGGAGATACTCGGGGGCATTCAATTGGGTGCCCCCATCCATTTCACTACAAGGGGTAGACCATGCTAAAGACAGGCACGATCACACTGTTGCTTCTGTCCATGGCCGCCTATGGCGCCACTCTTCACGTCCCCTCCCAATACCCCACCATCCAGTCCGGAATCAACGCCGCCGTAGACGGCGACACCGTCCTGGTCGCCAACGGTACCTATACCGGAACCGGCAACAAAGACCTTGACTTTCTCGGAAAAACCATCCTGGTAACTTCGGAAAACGGCGCCGAGACCTGCATCATAAATTGTCAAAACAGCGGGCGTGGCTTTTATTTCCACAGCGGAGAGGATTCCACGTCTGTGCTCCGGGGTTTTACCATTACACAAGGATACGTTGATGGCGGCGGCGGTGCTATCTACTGCAACCTATCCTGCCCTAAAATCTTTCACAACAACATCACCGGTAACAGGGCCGAGGGAGCAGGTGGAGGAATTTACTGCTCTGGTTCCAGCCCGGTCATCACTGATAACGACGTCACCGCAAATTATGCTTACTATGGGGGCGGAATCTCCAGCGTATCCGGTTTCGGAACTTTTATCGCCCGTAATAATATTTGCTCAAATAATGCTGATGGAATTGGCGGGGGAATCTATTGCATTAATGATTCCGTTCCTATGATCACTGGGAACATCATCAGCCAGAATGATGCCTTCGGAATTGGGGGTGGGATTTACTGCGAAAGCTCCAACCCCCTGATCAGCCATAATACGATTAATGGGAACTCAGTGAATGCGTTATCAGGCGGTGGGATTTATTGCGATTCATGTTCCAGTGCCATGATTATTGGAAATATGGTCATGAGCAATAGCTGCATGGGCTCAGGCGGAGGAATTTACTGCTCCGCTATTTCTGATTTAGGCATAACCGCCAATACGATCAGCTCAAATTGGGCTGGGAATGCGGCCGGCGGCATTTACTGCTACGCTTCAAACTCCACAATTTGCGGTAATCTCATTCATGAAAATGTCGCCGTGAGCAGTGGCGGCGGAATCCTTTGCAGCAGCAATCCCAGTACCCTCATCAGCGATAACGTCATCAATGGAAATACAATTGAAGAATATGGCGGTGGGGCTGGAGGGGGGATTTGCTGCACGAATTCGAACGCTCAGATCATTGGTAACATGATAAGCGGAAACTCTATCAGTGGAGAATTCGGCACGCCCTATGGCGGCGGTATCTCCTGCGAAGGCGCCAATTCTAACATCGTAGGCAATTCCATCAGTGGGAATGCCATCAGCACCAGCTCAGATGCCGCGCACAGCAATGGCGGCGGTATTTACTGCACGGGTTCCGGTGCCGCCATTTTGGATAACCTCATCAGCGGAAATGTAGCTGTTGCCAGCGGATGGGGTTCCGGCAGCCATGGTGGGGGGATTTACTTCTCTGGAGCGAACTCTACCATCCAGGGGAACACCCTTTGCGGAAATTCCACCGAAGGCTATGTCGCATTGGGTGGCGGGATTTTCTGCCATGGTTCCAGCCCGACCATCAGCAATAACACAATTAGCGGAAATTCCACTCTCGGCTTGGGGTACGCCGGCGGCGGACTTTACTGCAGCTATGCCGACCCTCTGGTGGTTAATTGCATATTCTGGGGGAATATATACGGGCAAATTGACGCCCCTGGAACTTCCAATCCGCAAGTTACATATTCGGACGTCCAGTATGGCTACACCGGAACCGGCAATATCAACGCCGATCCGCTCTTCGTAAATCCCGCTCCCGGCGGCTATCACTTATTATGGGGTTCGCCCTGCATTGACAGCGGCGATCCCAATCCCATCTACAACGACCCGGACGGCACTCGAGCAGACATGGGAGCCTGGCACTACGACCAGTCCATGCCGGTGCGCGTCCTGCTGATCCCCTATAATGCGCCCATCTTGATTCCTGCCGGCGGTGGCAGCTTCCAATATGCCCTGCAGGCGACCAACATCGCGAGCACGACCGTTTCCGTTCTGATCTGGTGCGATGTGACTCTTCCGTCCGGAACGATCTACGGGCCGGTTCTGCAGCCGGTGGTCATCGCGCTGGCAGCCGGAGAAACTCTGAGCCGCATGCGAACGCAGAATGTTCCGTCTGGCGCTCCGGCAGGCCTCTACCATTACAATGCCTATGCGGTCGCCGCCGGAGACACATCGGTGGATAGCTTCATTTTCGCCAAACTGGGAGCGGCCGGTGCAAATGAGGTCTTGGCTTGGGCGAATTGTGGAGAGGCCTTGGAAGCGGCTGAAGTTAAACAGGGAAGTCTTCATCCTTCATCTTTCATCCTTCATCCTTGCTCGCCTAATCCCTTCAACCCCACCACTGTTCTCAGCTTCGAGCTGCGAGCTGCGAGCTTCGTGAGGCTGTCGGTTTATGACATTTCCGGTCGGCTAGTGGCGGCGCTGGTGGATGGCTGGCGAGATGCGGGTGAGCATGAGGTGACATTTGACGGATCGGGGTTGGCAGCAGGGATTTACCTATCGAGATTGACCACAGGAGATCGTTCGGCGGTTCAAAAGTTGATCCTAATGAAATGAGGAGGCAGCCATGAGAAATTTCTTTCTTTATGTTGGTGCAGCCGTTCTGCTGCTGGGTAGCGCTTGGGGGATTGCACTCCCTCAGGTGACGCAAGAATGGGTGGCGAGATACGACGGGCCGTGGCATTATATTGACGAAGCCGTTAAGGTCATCGCTGATGAACAGGGCTATGTGTACGTTACCGGCTCAAGCTACGCGCAGAGTTCAGACCGTGATTATCTGACTATCAAGTACGACGCCGACGGTGTCGAGCTCTGGACAGCGCGATTTGACGGCGGAGCCAATGGACAGGACATAACCCGCGATATGGCTTTGGACGCCTATGGCAATGTTTACGTCACGGGTTCTGTTTCCACGTTCTCCTTCGATTCGACCTGGGATTGGGGCACGGTCAAGTATGATGCCGCCGGCAACCAGCTCTGGGCGGCCTACTATCAGGGGCCGCTGACGTATGCCGATCATGCCTACTCGCTGGCGGTTGATTCGGCCCAAAATGTCTACGTTGTGGGAATCACGGATCTCAGCGCCTACGACGAGACGGCCAATTTCACCACGATCAAATACGATGAGGCCGGCAACGTCGTATGGAACAACACCTATGACGGTGGGATTCACGACGAAGATCGCGGCAAGGATATCGCTCTTGACCAGGAGGGAAACGTCTGCGTTGTCGGTTACAGCATGTTGGAGTCGGGCCATTTCGGCATCCTCACCATCAAGTACAATTCCGCCGGTGCTCGGCAGTGGCTGACCATCTATGATGGCGATGTGGATATCTCGCTTCCCTTGCGACTGGCGCTTGACGGCAACGGGAATATCCATGTAGCTACCGCTGAATTCAGCTCTGGGGCGGGAGATTACTTCGCGATAAAGTACAATCCCGAAGGCGTGCAGCAGTGGACGACACGCTACAGCAGCCTAATAGGATCATCCAATGACTTCTTTGGGGGTGGATTGGCCGTGGATGAGGTCGGCAATGCCTATCTCACGGGATCTACTACGGGTGCCGATTTTGACGACATGACCACGGTGAAGTTCAACTCGGCCGGCGAATTGCAGTGGGCAGCATCCGAAACTCCCGGCTTCGGTCAAGATGTGGCCGTGGATGGACAAGGCAATGTGTACGCGACCGGTGGCGCGGGGGCATCATACGGGGGCTTCCATACCTTGAAATATGACTCGGTGGGACAGGAGCTCTGGGAAATGTATTACAGTTACTCCTCCGTGAATCCGCAAATGGCGATTTCCATCGCCCTGGACTCTAGCCGCAACGTCTTTGTCACAGGTCAAAGCAAGACATTTCCTACGAATACGGATTATGCCACCATCAAATATGCCCAGGGTGTCAGCACAGTCCAGCTTCAGCCGCAGTATCTGCCTCAGGAATTCGTCTTGTATCCGCCTTCCCCCAATCCTTTCAATCCCACCACAATTCTCAGATTCGAGCTGCGAGCTGCGAGCTTCGTGAAGCTGAGAGTGTTCGACATTTTCGGCCGCCTGATGGCGACTTTGGTGGATGGCTGGATGGAAGCGGGAGTGCATAAAGCAATGTTCGACGGATCGGACTTGCCCTCCGGCATCTGCCTGGCCCGTCTTTCCGCAGGGGACTTCACCAAAACGCAAAAATTAGTCTTGCTGAAATAACCAGCGAAATCAGAAGCACATAAAAGGGGCGGCCATTTTGGCCGCCCCTTTTCGCTACCCAGTGAATGGACGTATCTGTCCTATTTCATGGTGATCGCCTCGCCCGATTCGGGATTCCAAATTCGGTCGGGATATTCCGCATTGGAGAAGATGGCGAGATTTCGGCCGAACGGTAGCGAATAGGCCACCAGAGCGTCCAGGGGTCGCCCATTCAGCATTGCCGGCTGGAATTTCCACTGCGCCACGGCTTGAATCGCACTCGCGACAGCCAGAGAGGACGTTTTGTATAGGACGTTGGCGCTCTTGACGATGCCGTCCGAGCCCACACGAATCTCCAGCGTAACATAGCCTTCGATCAAGCGACCCGGCGCATATTCTATCAGTTCCGGCCGGACGCTCACCAGCAATTGCGGTGGGGTATAACCATCGGGCCCTTTTTGAGATCTGTTTTCGGGGGAACCCGCTAAGGCGCCCGCGGTCATCACCAGGATCATTGCCAGGGTCCCAAGGATGACTGTTGAGTATTTATTCATTATATCTCCTTATTAAAGTGTGCAAATTCTACGGTTCTTCTCAATGTTTGTTTGGTAAATTTTAAACTTCCACTTATTGGACGCCAAGCGAATTGGATAGGTTGCCTGCCTTACATTGCAGATGTGCGCCGGACTGTTGTTCCCCCTGCTTCAAATTATTCATCTAATCTGGCGCCAATTATTCTTGCCCCAGCCGCCTTGACAGCTTATATTGGGGCAAAGTGAACAAAATATCAGAGGCAAGTTTTATGAGCAAGACAGAAGAAAACCTCAAGAAAGCCTTCGCCGGGGAATCGCAAGCCAGGAACAAATACACCTACTTCGCTCAGGTCGCCAAGAAGGAGGGTTATCACTATATCGCCAAGATCTTCGAGGAGACCGCCGATAACGAGAAGCGTCACGCCAAGGACGCCTTCAATCTCCTGAAGGGCATCGGTGATACCGCCGCCAACCTCAAGGCCGCCATTGATGGCGAACACTACGAAGTGACGGTAATGTATCCCGATTTCGAGAAGGAAGCCAAGGCCGAAGGCCAGACCGCTGCTGCCGTCCTTTTCAAGCAGGTCGCCAAAATCGAAGCCGTGCACCGGGATAGATATAAGCGCTTGCTCGAAATGGTGGAGAAGGGGACCGTGTACAAGCGCGAAAAAGCCATCAAATGGAAGTGCGGCGTTTGCGGATACACACACGAAGGCACCGAGCCTCCCGCCAAGTGCCCCTGCTGCGGCCACGCGCGCGAGCACTTCGAACCCGCCAACCTCGACATATAGGGAGGCCGCCATGGTCCGATATGTCTGTTCTGTTTGCGGATTTGTCTACGATGAAGCGGAGCAGGGTCTCCCCTTCGCCGATCTCCCCGATGATTGGACCTGCCCAATCTGCGGTTCCGAAAAATCCCTCTTCGAGCGAGAAGAGACCTAACCCCAAGGGCGGCTTTGCTTAGCCGCCCTTGATTTTTGCTCCTCCGCCTAAGATTTCCCTTGCAATTGACCAATTTATTTCGTATATTAATCAACAATCGAATGGACTGGCATTTAATCTACTCGCGAGGTGCTGATGAAGAAAACGGTTATCTGTTTGGTAATGGCGGTTCTGGCGAGCCTCACCCTGGCTTTGGCCGCTCTGGCAGTTGGGCCGTGGGAGGTTCTGGCGCGTTCGCCCGGAGCCATCGAGGCGGCGGCGCTTTCGCCATCTGGCGAAGTTTGCATCCTCGAACAATTGCGCTTCACGCGCATCCTTCCCGGCACGGCCCCGGCAGAGGTGCGTGATCTGCCACAGGCGGAGCGCATCTACGTATCCCCTTCCGGTGTAGTGCAGGCGTCCCTCGTCTATGAAGGCGTCAAGGACGTCGCCAATGCCGCCCGCCTGTCGGTTAGCCGCGGCGGGCAGACGCTCTGGTCGCTCGAAGATCACCCTTTGAATGACATTGTTCCCCTGGAATCCGGTGGTGCCGTCGCCGTAAGCCGCAACCTCAACCTGCCGAAAAACAGCGTCTACTTCTTCTCGCCCCAGGGCCAGTTGCTTAAACAGATTGAACTTCCGGCGGTCGGCGAAATCAAGAGCAGCCTGACAGGGGATCGCATTTTGATCAACAGCGGCGTGGATGGCGCTTTATTGTATGATGCATCCGGCAATCAGATTGCTCAGCTGGGTTCATGTTACCGCATGTTTTTCTCGGATGACGGCCGCTGGACGGCGATTCTCTATGGTCCCAAAGTCAACCTCTTTGTGGACGGCCGGGCGGCCTACGCCGGCGATCTGGGCGGCGAGATTGTCCGCGGTGTGGCCTTCTCACCGGATAATGCGCAGTTTGCCACCTTCACAGATCATGCCCTCTTCCTGATGAAAAATCTCGGCGGCGAAGTTCTGATGCAGCGCCAGCTCGACGCGCTGGGTGAATGGTCCTTCACCAGCGTGGATTTGACCAAGGATGCCTCCTGCATCGCGGTTGGGCTCGAGCGCGATTTGGGGTCGAGTGTAATAGGCCCCGACCGACACCCCGAAGGCGAAATCAGACTCTACAACCTCGATGGCAGCATCTGCTATCAAAAGGGCCTGACGTATTCGCGCTGGAATACGACCACGCCGCGGGTGCAGTTCTCGGCGGATGGCAATCGGCTTCTGGTGCTGACGCGCGATGAGGTTCTGCGCGCTCCGGTGGGATCACTTTGCGGGACAGGAGGTGAGGAATGAACTGGGCGATAAATATTCTGAAAAATACGGCGCGGGCAGCCATTCTGATCGCGCTGATGTGCAGCGTCGCGGGTGCCGTGCCCTGGATGTACCAGCCGACCAATCAGCACGGTTCTCTGGGCAACAACTACGACGAGTTTCAGAATTATGGCAGCGCGCCCTACTACCATGATGGCATTGACGTCATGTCGGGCGCAGGCGGAGTGCACGTTTATTCCGTTTCCGATGGCTGGATGACTCATGAAACCGCCGGCACCATGTACGGCGGACTGATGATCGGTGACCAGAATGCTCCGGGAGCCACCGGCTGGCTTTACTGGCACCTGCCCAATTCCACTTACCCCTTCAATGTCGGTGACCGCATCTTTACCGGCGACTACATCGGCGATGTGGCCACTTGGTCCGTGTACAGTTTCCACCACACCCATTTCAATCGCGTGGTCGGAACCGGCGGTCTGCCCTGGAGCTGGTATTCCTCCATCGCCAATCCCTTGGATCTTCTGGAGCCGAATGCTGAGCCGCAGGCGCCGACGATTTACAATGCCACCGGGCAAAACTTGCTGGCATTCTGCGTCAATAATACTTCCACCTACTTGAATCCGGCTTCGCTCTCCGGCGACGTGGACATCATTGCCAAGATCGGAGATAAAATCTGGAACAACCAGTGGGAAGTCATCCCTTATCGCATCGGATATAGCATCGCCGGAGGCTCCATCACGGACACACGGCAAGCCTTCGTTTTTAATGGCCTGTTCCCGGGCGATCCCACGGTTCCAGTCGTTTACAAGGATGATGCCACCTGCAATACGGAGGGCAATTACACAGCCCGCCAATTCTACTTCATCCTGACCAACAATGACGGCGACAGCCTCATCGAGGCCACGGACAACGCCGGCAAATGGCACACCGCCGGCTATCCCGCGGGACAGTACACCGTCTCGGTTCAGGCCTGGGATCGGGGCGGCAACATATCACAGAGCTCTATGAACGTGACGGTGGCCGGAGCGCCGATTCATAATGTCACGATCGTGCTGACGCCCACCAGCTCGCTGGTTCTGCCGACATCAGGCGGTTCCTTCACCTACGATGTGAACATTCACAATAACGAAAGCTCCCCCGTCACCTTCGATGGCTGGATTGACATGACCTATCCATCGGGATTGGTCAGCACTGTAATACTGCGCAATATCGTGCTATCGGCTGGCGGAACCGCTCTTCGCAGCTTGAGCCAGACCATCGCCGGCAGCGAGCCAAACGGGACCTACGCCTACACTGGCAAGGTAGGCTATAATCCCTACAATCCCTGGGCCAGCGATGGATTCATCTTCACCAAGGGAGTGGATGGCTTTGACATCGGTCCCTGGGTTGATAAGACGGAAGTTTCGGGATGGGAGGACGATCAGACGGAATCCCCGGTCGCAACAGCGTCGGCGCCGGAACGGCTCCAGATGATGGCCGCTCATCCTAATCCCTTCAATCCTTCGACCACTCTCAGTTTCGATCTGCCAGCGGCAGGTCAAGTTAACCTGCGTGTGTACGATATCAATGGCCGACTGGCGGCGGAATTAATCAACGGCTGGCGCGAGGCAGGAATCCATGAGATCACTTTTGACGCCTCCGAACTGCCGTCGGGAATCTATCTGGCTCAGATTTCGGCTGGAAACTTCCAGGCGGTGCACAAAATCATGCTCGTAAAATAAGAAATCTAACGATAATCGGTTCTCAGGCGGGAGCGAACCATCAGTTCGCTCCCTAGAACATGGAAAGTTCACGGACCAAATAGGAGACATAATGAAGAAACTTGCTCTACTGTTTTTACTGCTGGGCCTGGCCGGTTCGGCCTTGGCCGTCACATTCACTCCAGAACTGACGGACAAGCTGAACTCCAGCTCGGGCGATGAGATGATCCACATCATGATCGTCATGCGAGATCAGGCCGATTCCGATTGGCTGTTCTCGGCCACGGCGGGCATGAACAAGCAGGCGAGGCGACAATTCGTCGTGAATCACCTGAATCAGCTGGCTGATGCGGCCCAGGCCGGCGTCACAGCCTACCTGGAGAGTTGGGAACCATCCGGCAATGTCAAGCATCTGCAGACGGTTTCCATCGTCAATCTGGTGCACTGCCTGGCGACGCCTGAAGTGATCCGCGGTCTCATGAATTACCCAGAGATTGGAGAGGTCGCATACGACCCCGAGCGATACATGCTCAGCGATGTCCAGCCATCTTCCAAGCCCGCCCCGCCTGGTGTGGACGAAATCGCCTGGGGCGTCGCGGATGTGCACGCGCCCGAAGTCTGGCAGCAAGGATTTACCGGCGCTGGCGTTCTGGTTAGCGTGCTGGACACCGGCGTTAATTACAACCATCTCGACCTGAGAGACCACCTGTGGGATGGCGGCGCGCAGTACCCCAATCACGGCTGGGACTTTAACACCCCCGACAACGATCCTATGGACTTGGGCCCACTGGGTCATGGCACGCATGTGGCGGGTTCCATCGCCTCGGACGGCACGGCCGGCACGCAGGCCGGAGTGGCTCCCGATGCCACGATTATGGCCGTGCAGGTATGGTCCGGATCGGGCTATGGCAACACCGCGCAGATGATCTCAGGAATTGACTTTTCCGTGCAGCAAGGCGCGGATATCTGGAGCATGTCCGGCGGCATCTCCGGGGGGGGCAGCGCCACCGACAAGAACACGTTCCGCGTGGCCTGCAACAACGCCTTGGCCGCGGGCGTCATCGGCTCGGTGGCGGCAGGCAATGAGGGATCCTCACCTCCTACCAGCGTTCGCGTTCCCGGAAATGTTCCGCCGCCCTGGCTGCATCCCGGCCAGACCCTGATCGGCGGATTGAGTTGCGTGGTAACTGCCGGTGCTACTGATTTTAGCCATGCGATCGCGGGATTCTCCAGCCGCGGCCCGGTCACCTGGGCGACAATCAGCCCCTGGTTCGACTATGCCTACAATCCCGGCATGGGATTGATTGACCCCGACATTTCGGCGCCTGGTGTGAATGTAAAGTCCTGCGCTTGGAACAACATCAGCGGCTACCTCGATGGCTGGGACGGCACTTCCATGGCCACTCCGCATATATCCGGCGGTATGGCGCTGCTGCTTAGCAAGAATATAACCTTGACGCCCGATTCGATTGACATGTATCTTGAAACCTATTCACTGGATCTCGGAGCCGCAGGCAAGGACAATACTTTCGGCGCCGGTCTGCTGAATTGCCTCGCGGCGATCAACGCCGTGCCCGCCTACGCCGGCACCTACCTGGTCGTCGCCGACAAAGTGATTGATGATATCGGAGGCAACAATAACAACGCCCCCGACCCGGGCGAAACCTGCTCCATGGTCGTCACCCTGAACAACGTCGGGCTGGGCACCGCCACCAACGTCGTCGGGACGCTCTCCACCACCAGCCCCTATCTGACGATCACGCAGAATACGTCGAACTTCCCCAACCTGGCGCATCTGCAGCAGGGACAAGGTTCGCCGCCTTTCATGTTCAACATCAGCTCGAGCTGTCCGCAGGGCCAGAGCATAACCACTGTCCTGCATATCACCGCGGATGGCGGCTACACCGATGACCTCAACATCAGTTTCGTCGCGGGCGACCCCTTGAATATGGCATCCGGCCCTGACGCCTACGGCTATTCGGCATACGATCCATTCGACGTCCCAGAATTGCCGGCTTACCAGTGGGTGGAAATCAGCGCCGATTCCGGCGGGCTGGGAACCATGGTCCCCTTCACGCTGGATGATCAGACCTTCCAATATGCGCTGCCTTTCACCTTCCAGTACTACGGCGTGGATTACGATACCTTCACCATCGCCACCAATGGTTGGGTCGCTATGGGCGTGGTCACCGCCGAAGACTACAACAACTCCGGCATTCCCAATGCCGACGGCCCCGAGGCCATGATCGCGGCTTATTGGGAAGATCTCTCGCCGCAGCGCACCAATTCGGGCAAGGTGTGGCAATGGTTCGATGCGACCAACCATCGGCTGATCGTGGAGTATAACTACATCGAACAGTTCGCTCCGACCGGCAGCTTCGAAACCTTCGAAGTGGTGCTCTACGATCCTGAATTCTACGGTACCAATTCCGGTGACGGCCGCATCAAATGCCAGTACAAGGATATGTCCGCCGCCGCCGCGTCCGAAGGCACCATCGGCATCGAAAACGCCGCCGAGAGCATCGGCCTCCAGTATTTCTTCGATGGAGCCTACGATCAGCATGCGCATCCCGTCACCGATGCCTTTGCCATCCTGTTCACGACTCCCACCGCCGGCGGACCCAACATGACGATAACGCTGGTCCCCTACGGCACGCCTATCATCATCCCCGGTTCGGGCGGCAGCTTCAGCTACAACATTGCCGGGGCCAACCTGGGCTCGAGCCAGGTGACGGCCGATGTCTGGACCATGGTGACATTGCCCAATGGCAGTCCCTATGGCCCGACTCTGGGCCCCGTAACGCTGACCTTCCCGGCGGGCTATGGCACCAACCGCGACCGCACCCAGGCTGTACCTGGTGTGGCTCCCGCGGGAAATTACACCTATCACGCTTATATCGGCGGTTATCCCAACACCATCTACGACCAGGATAGTTTTCCCTTCATGAAGGCCGCCGCCGGCGATGGCATCTGGGTGGGTGATTGGGCCAACACCGGCCAGTCCTTCGACAATTGGTCGGGCGAAACGCCCTCCGTGGCGTCCTCGCCCGAAGAGTTCACTTTCCGAGGAGCCTATCCTAACCCGTTCAACCCGAAAACCGTTCTCAGCTTCGAGCTGCGAGATGCGAGCTTCGTGAAACTGGCAATCTATGACATCTCTGGTCGCCAGGTCGCAGAATTGGTCAACGGCTGGCGGGATGCTGGTGTGCACGAAGCCGCATTTGACGCTTCGCATCTGGCCTCCGGCATCTACGTCTATCGCCTGACGGCAGGCAGCTTCGACGCCACCGGCAAGATGGTGCTGATGAAGTGAGCCGAAGGCCATCCGTCAACTGACGGATAGCTACGAGCTGCGAGTTGCAAGTTGCGAGAAGGGGCGCGATTAATCGCGCCCCTTTGCCTTTATCCGCTTGTCGGAAGCCTACTTTAGCAGAAGCATCTTGGACTTCATATCACTTGCCGCTGTTTTGAGATGGCAGACATAGACCCCGGTTGCCAAATCAATTCCATCCAATTTGATAAGGTATTCCTTGGAAGCTTCTGCGAAACCATCAAACAGCGCAATCACCCTTTGCCCCATGATATTGTACAAGACGATGCTTGCCGGGCCCGCTTTGGAAGAGGCAAAGCGGATCATTGTGCTGCTATTAAATGGATTGGGAAAGATTGAGAATTTATCTTCAGATATCGTTTGGCAAACTAGCAACGGATTTTCCGCATGTGAGTCAATCACCGTTTCACCTCTTCCATTGACTGTATCGGATGGCATTGAGATCCCGTGATCCAGATTAATGGCCACCACGTAGTAGAAAGCCCTCTGGGTGCCCTGCTGGCTTAGGATGAAGTCATCGTCGGTGTAAGTGGTATCCGTGACGATGTAGGCGTTCAATTTTGAAAACCGCGTTATGACGCTGTCGCCACTCCTGATCTCACGAAAGACATCGTAGCCCGCCAAATTCTCTTCCAGATTAGGATCCCAGGTGAGAAGCACATAACGCAGGGAATCTACGGGATGTCCGCTCAAATTCTCGGGCGGCATAGGCAGGTTTAGCCTCAAAAACTCTGAGGGGTCGCTTTCTTCATCCGAGGTATCCACAGACGATATGTAGTAGTAAAGCGTGTTTTCGCTTTCGGAATTGGGCACGGTTACGCTGGTGTCCGTGTAGCAGGTGTCCGTATCGGAAAGCGTGGCGATCAGCGAAAACATTTGGGGCGTTGGATCATCATCGGTAAGGACGCGATAAACGCGATATTCCGCCACGGCATCATCCGGATTGGGCGGATACCAGCCGATCTCCACATTGTCACTATTATATTCCGGTGTATAAGGTTTGATCCAAGGGGGCCAATAGTCCCCGGTCGCAGGATCTGGCACCCATGACAACCACCCAAGCTGCCAGTTCCACCAGTAAATCGGGAAGGTCTCATTGCAGAAGAAGAAGTCATCAACTGGGAATTGGCCCCAGTATTCGTTTACTCCTGGGGCTGTGGGAGGTGGTGTGCAAGCTGTTTCGGGATCCCCCCATTCATCCATCCAGTACGTGTTGCCCATGTAGCCTGCCCATTCGTTATATTCGGTCGAAGTACCGTTCGGCATCCAGTGATCATCCATCCAAAACGAGTATCCGGGTGGGTAGGAGCTTGTGCACCAGTAGGGGCTTGCATAGGAACGTTCGCCCAAATTGATCAAGCTGCTATAATCGAAGTAGAAGGGATTGTACATGCCGTAATCCGGATTGTCGGTGTAATCTTCAATTTCTTCGCCGAGTATAACGATTCGGACATTGTAAACTTCATCATAGCGATTATAGGACGCGTGCGAGTTCTTGGCCAGCCAGACGTTTAGGCGCTTATGGTCGTTGTCATATCCGAACTGGAGCTGTCCGCTGTTGCTGCTCCACCAGCAATCCTCCGGATCTCGGGTGTAGCCTCCCTTGTGCTGATAAAAATTCACTAAATCCGGCGAATAGGTTCCATGGGGCGTCCCCGGCGTTACATATAGTTTGATAGAGACGTGTTCCCAATCCCCTTCATGCCAGACATCCTGGATGGTTTGGTCATCATATCGCAGCTCATTATATCCGAGGAAATACCAGTATTCAAGGTAGTACATGTTGCTGCTGACATACTTCACGTGGTAGTACACCACCTTATTCTGCGCTGCCTGGTATTTCCGCTCTGGGGCAAATCCAAGCCGAATGCTTCTTGGCGTCGGCGCAAATTCATTGTATCCATAGCTGCAAGCGATTCCATTCCAACCCGGCGTTATAAATCCCTTAAAATTTTAATGCCAGTGTCCATTCCAATTGTAGGTGTGGACGGTTTGGACCCACTGGCCCATGCTATTCCATCCGCCCTGGTAGACTTGAGCTCCTGAGCTTACCCATTCCTCGATGTTTGCCAAGCCCGCCTGTTTGTCTTGTGGGTGCTTGTGAAGAATTGGCTTGAACATTTCTGCGATGTAGGCTTCTTCGGTGTCGGCAATGGGATCGCCGTCATCGCCGAAGGCGCTGCCGCAGAACAACCAGATGAGCAGCGCGGCAAGCAAGCTTGTGAATAGGATTCCCTTTTTCATGACGCTCTCCTTAGAATTAACTTCAAATTTTACTGATACTTACGGATAGTGACAGTGTTCGCACAACATATTCTAATATCCGAAAACAAGAAAAGCAACTCCAAAACCAAGTATTTTTTGAAATCAAAATTTGATCAGAAGAGGGATGTCATTATTTGCAAAATTATCTTGCTTCTCATCCCAGAAATTGTCTAATTAAAGGATGCATTCATGGAGGATTGTGCAATGAACAACAAACCAGGACTGCTGCTCGGGCTAATTTGTGCCGCATGGGCAGCCCAAGCCGTTGCATGGGAAGCGCGCTATAACGGCACCGCGAACTCTGTTGATGCGGTCACGGCTATTGCCGTAGATAATATGGGAAATTGTTTTGTAACCGGAGGCGTGATGAATTTATTGACCGGAATAGACATTTGCACTATTGCATATAACTCTTCCGGTTCCGTGCTTTGGAGGCAAATTTATGATATGGAATCGGAGACAGATATCGCAATGGACATCGAGGTGGATGCTCTCGGCAATGTCTATGTTGTGGGCGGCGGTCGGAGCGCGACCTCGCAGTATGATTACCTAATCATTAAATATAATTCATTGGGTCAGCAGGCCTATTTGACACGCCTCGACAGTCCGCAGCATGGTTGGGATGCCGCTGCCGCCTTGGCAGTGGATGCATCAGGTAATGTCTATGTCACCGGTTATTACGGCGGAGATTCCGCCTTTCTCAGCGGAAGTTTCGGAACGGCGCGCCTCAATTCCGAGGGGCAGTTGCTGTGGCTGGCCTCCTATGATGGTCCGCTGCCGGGTTATGATGGAGCCTATGACATGGCGCTGGATCCTTGGGGAAATGTCGTTGTGACGGGACGGAGCATTGCTGACACTATTTTTGTTGACGACTACGACTACGCAACTGTAGCGTATAGCCCAAGCGGCGAAGAGCTCTGGGCCGCGCGGTACGACGGGCAGGGTCCCGTGCTGGCCATGATTGACCAGCCTGAAGAGCTGTGTGTTGATAATTTTGGCTATATTTATGTTACCGGGATTATTAACGGCAACTGGGGAACCGCGGACACCTGCGATATCACCACGATAAAATATGATTCGGGCGGAAACGAGGAGTGGGTGGCCCTCTTCGACGGTCCGGCCGGCAGCATGGATCTGGCCGCAGCCATCGCCGTAGATGCCGGGGGAAACGTCTATGTCACCGGAACCACTACAGTAATACAGGATGAGGAGACCGACTATTTTATAATCAAATATAATTCAAGCGGTCAGCAAGTCTGGGTGAATTATTACGCGGGAATATCTACCGCGTTTTGCAACAATTTTGCCCGCGATATGACCTTGGATCAGTACGGGAATATATACGTTACAGGTGAAAGTTACGGCCCCGATCCCTTTCTTACGGGCCGCGATTACGACATTGCTACCCTAAAATACGCTCCGGATGGACAGCAGCAGTGGGTCGTCCGCTGGGTGGGTCCGACGGGTTTCGAAGATGGGGGCTCTGTGATTGCAGTTGATTCTGCGGGCTATGTCTATGTTGGCGGCTCTTCCTCTGGGGAGGGGACATCCATGGATTACATCACTATCCGGTATGATCAGGATTCATTGGGTATTGTAGAGTCTGAAAATCCTATTCCTGGAGAATTCCGACTCTTTCCTGTCTATCCCAACCCCTTCAACCACACCACCACCATCACTTACCAGTTGCCAGTTGCCAGCCACGTCAGCTTGCGGATCTACGATACGGCGGGACGGTTGGTGGCTGATCTGGTCAATGGCATGAGGGCCGCCGGTGTCCATCAGGTCACTTGGGACGCGTCGGGAATGCCTTCTGGTCTCTACTTCTGCCGCCTTCAGGCGGGCGGCTTCAGTGAGGTGACCAAATTGATGTTGCTTAAGTAGCAGTTAGCAAAAAAAAAGAGCCCCCTTCCAGGGGGCTCTTTTAGTAAGATGTAGACCCGTCCTTGAGGGCGGGGCTGAGTAGGGGCGCATCCACCGCGGCGGAGGCGTCCCTTTTTTTATCCAGTCGTCACAAATGGGAATTCTATTTTTCGCGTGACGCAATTATCTTCTCGACCTCCGGGTCCGCTTTCACGGTGGAATCCAGCAGCGCCTTGGATAGACCCACCTTAAGGCTGTCGCCGGCTTCCAGCAGGCTGATCGTCGTCAGATGCTTGCCTTTGCGGCTCGTGCCGATAACATAGGCCGCGCCGAATTTGCGGGCTTGGTCTTTGGAGATGATCTCGCTGGTGGAGATGACGATGTCCAAGCCGGGGATCCGCGCGGCCATATCACGTGAGGCTCTTGAAGTGAGGTCGCAGAGCAAAATAGTCCAATCGCATTGCCCGCCAATTTCGGCCAAAGCTCCACGGATGGCGGAATCGGGATTGGCGAATTCCAGAGATGCTGCCCCGGCCTTTATCCGCTCCAGCGGGCGGACGGCGCCGACTCCGAGCACGCCGATGCGCTTCCCCCGCATCTCCTTGATCACCCATCCGGGGAATAGCTGGCGTCCAGATTCTCGATCTATCAAATTGGCGGAAATCAGAGGGACCTTGAGCGAATCGGCTGCCCAATGGAGATTCTGAAGGCCGGCCATCAGGTCGCGCGATGTGACGTTGACGGCGTCATAGCGCATCAAGGCGAAGGACTCCAGCAATGATTTATTCTTGGCGACAAGGTCTGAGCCGTAACTTTCAGCGAACTCGCCGGCATCCAGCAAGAGCGCTGGGCTTTTCCAATGCCGCAGGCTGTCCTGAATGGCTCCGGCCAGTCGCGCCATGCCGCCGACCCGCCCTTCGCGGCAGCCGCAGGGCTCCAGATAGCCCGCCAAACCGCCGCTGTAGATAATATGAAGTGCCTTATCCGCCTTGCCAGAGCAGCCCAAGGTCAGGAGAATCCCTCCGCTCAGGCACAACAAGATAGACTTTTTCATGAACTCAACCATCGCCAAAAATATAGGAACTTATCGGGGCGAAAGCAAGGGGAGCATATAAAACCCTCGGTGGGGTCTGGATCTTCGAGCCCCCAAAAAAAGCGACTTTTCCTTTCGAGAAGGCACAATCTAATCCATATTATTAGCTGGAGCCCAAAAAATAGCGGCTTGGTTGATAAAAAAATATCAACGATATTTGTGCTTGCATATCACTCTGCAAATGGCTATCTTAGGGGAAATTTTGGAAACTTCACGACGAGACTGGATGCTAATTACGAGAGCACTCATGGTCGCGCTGGCCGTCCTGATGATGGGATGCTCCAGCGTTCGCAACTTCTTCTGGGTGTCGGAAAAACCCGAGGAGCCAGCTCTGGAGGAGAGCGTGACCTTCACGCCCCTCACGTCCGAACTCCCCTTCTATCTCACTCCGGAAGAACGTTTTGACGATGTCCAGCGCTGCTACGTGGAGGCGCTCGATAGCGCGGCGGCCGGCCGCAATGAGGCCGCGCAGAATCTCTTCGAATATGCCATTGTCAACCTTTCCGATCTGAGCGCCGACAGCTTGGGCCTGGATCCCGCCGACCTCAACGAACTGGGGAACGAGCTAATTTCCGATTATGCCAAATTTCTCCATCAGCTCCCCGTTTTGCCTGAAGAGAGTTCGCCCTCCACAGTCTATCTGGCTCTGGCGGAATTCCTCGGTGATTCCGTGGAATCCATGGAGGATCTGATTGATGTCGTCCTGGCGCCGGCGCAGACCGATACCGCCCCCTCCACGTATCGTCTATATCCCGACGTTCCCCTGGAAGTGAATGGCAATGTGGAAGATGCTCTGCGGTTTTTCCAAACCAAGGGCCGCAAGGTTTTCGCGTTCTGGATGCAACGTTCGGAGGAGTGGATCCCCTACCTGACCGATCTGCTGCGCGAGGAGGGGATGCCGGAGGAGATCGTCTATCTTTCGATGATTGAGAGCGGATTCAGCACCTCGGCCTATTCGCGCGCCCATGCCTCGGGTCTCTGGCAATTCATCTCTTCCACCGCCAAGATCTACGGCCTGCAGGTGAATAAATATTATGATGAACGCCGAGATCCGGAACTCGCCACCCGAGCCGCCTGCCGTTACCTGCGAAAGCTGTACGATCAATTCGGCGATTGGTATCTCGCCTTCGCTTCTTATAATTGCGGTGAAGCTCGCGTCGAGAGAATGGTCAAAAAAGTCGGTGACCATGATTATTGGAAGGTACGCCCGCATTTGCCTCGCCAGACTCGCGAATATGTTCCATATTATTTGGCGGCCCGCCTGATCTGTCAGGATCCCGAGAAGTACGGTTTCCAGCCGCCTTCGTTTCGCGGACGACCGGAGACGAACATAATCTATGTGGATGGCAGCATGGATCTGCGCACCATCGCCAAGTGCGCTAATGCCGATTACGAGACTGTGAAGCGGCTGAATCCCGCCCTCAAGAAAGGCATCACGCCGCCCAAAGCCAAGAATTTCCCGGTGCGCTTGCCGGTGGGCAGCAGCGTGGGCGAGGATTTGGCCCAACAGATCAGCAAAGCTCCTCGACTCGCCGCCAAGACGGAGACGGAAGAGCGCAGTGATTGGGTTCGCCATCGCGTCCGCAGCGGCGAAACGCTCGATACCATTGCGAAGCGGTACGGCGTCACCGTTGAAGCCATCATGGGCGTGTCCGCCAACAATCTGCGAAATCCCCACCGCATTCGCGCCGGGCGATATCTTCTCATTCCGGTGCGCGAAGACTATGTCGCCACCAGCGAAGAGCCGCCGGTCGGCCAACCGCAGCCGGCGCAGGTCACTTCGCCGGATGGATCCAACCGCATCATCTATCGCATTCGGCGCGGGGATACTCTGGGGAAGATTGCGCAGAAATACCAGGTGCAGCCGTCGGATATCAAGACTTGGAATCACCTCTGGGGCGAGAAATTCATCTATCCCGGCCAGCGGCTCATCCTGTGGACGCAGGCGGCCGGGCCAAATTCGAATGACAGGGATTCCGGCCTGGCGGCAAATCCGGAAGCGCGAAACGGCGCCGCGAGCGCCGGCCCGCCGGAAACCTACACCGTCCGCCGCGGCGACACGCTCTGGGATATTGCCAAGCGTTTCGGTCTTTCGGTGCAGCAGCTCAAGGAGTGGAATGGCATCCGCTCAGCCTATTCTCTCCAACCAGGCCTTGAGATAAAGCTACAGCCATGATCATGGAGGTGGATTGAGCCGTCGTCGCGACCTGTTTGTACTTCTGTTTCTCCTGCTTGCGTTAGTCCTCTTCTTCTATCTCATCACCGGCCTGTTATCCCCGCCGGCGGGCTTTGATGGCCTCGGCGTGCCCGGCGGCGAAAAGGTCGCGCTGGTCGAGATCTTCGGGCCGATCTACAATCCTCACCCCATCCTCGAACAACTCAAGAAAATTGAAGACGACTCCGGCGTGAAGGCCATTCTGCTGCGCCTCGAGACGCCCGGGGGCGGCGTGGCCGCCTCGCAGGAAATCTACGCCAGGCTGGCCTACCTGCGAGATCAGAAAGAGATCCCCATTGTCGCCTCCATGGGCGGAGTGGCCGCGTCCGGGGGCTATTACGTCGCGCTGGGCGCCGACACCATCATGGCCAATCCCGGCACGCTCACCGGTTCCATCGGCGTGATCGCCGAATTCCCCACCTACGGCAAACTCTTCGAAAAGATCGGAATAAACTTCGAAGTGATCAAGAGCGGAAAGTTCAAGGACACCGGTTCCCCGCACCGCCCGCTGACCGGGGAAGAGCGGCAATACCTCCAGAGCGTGATTGACGATTCCTACCAGCAATTCCTCGCCGCCGTCGTTGAAGAACGCCAAATAGACGTGAAAAAGGCGGAACTTCTGGCGGATGGGCGAGTATATACCGGACGACAGGCGCAAGCGCTGGGGCTGGTGGACCTGCTGGGGGGGATGGATCAGGCCCTGAAATTGGCGGGGGAATTGGGAGGCATTGAGGGCGAGCCGAGGCTGGTGGAATTTCGTCGCCCGCGGCTGAGTCTGTTCGATATCCTCTTCGGTGATCTGGAGGAGATCCTTTACCTGCGCCTGGGATTGGCCGAGCCGTTGAAGTACGAAATGCCACGAAATTATTCTCCAATTTTGCCGTAAATCCCTAAACAAATCCGTTGACCCAATCGTATAAAACAGACGAAACCCCAAAGCAGCGGGGTCTAATTAAGCAGAGGAGTGATTCAGCATGAACAAAAGCGATCTGATTAAGGACGTGGCCAACCAGTCCGGTCTGACGCAGACCGAAGCCCGCAACGCCGTTGATAACCTCGTTAAGCTGATCATCAAGAAGGTGGGAGCCGGCCAGAGCGTGAATCTGCGCGGCTTTGGGACCTTCCGCGCCGTGCATCGCAGCGCCCGCAAGGCCCAGCACCCGCGCACTCGCAAGACCATCAATGTCGCGGCGAAGAAGGTTCCCGTCTTCCGCGCCTCGCCGGAATGGAAAGAGACGCTCCGCAAGAAGCGGTAATGGGGAAGACGACAATTAACCATTGGAACGAAGGAGGTGATGGCATTGCCTTGCGGCAAGAAGCGCAAACGAGCGAAGATGGCGACTCACAAAAGAAAGAAAAGATTACGCAAAAACCGACATAAGAAGAAAGTGTAATCCAGCGGAGCCGATATGACTCGCGTCCTGATTCTTTCAGATACGCATCTGCCCCGCGAAATCAGTTCGCTGAAAGGGGCCGATGGGGAGAATTCGGATGTCGAGAATTTTCTGGATCAACTAACCGATCCCCTGGGTCGCGCCGAATTGATCCTTCACGCCGGAGACCACACGGAGATCCTGTTTTACGAGGCGCTGCGCCGCCGCGGAAACCTGCGAGCCGTGCATGGCAATATGGATGCGCCCGAACTGAAGGCCCAGCTCCCGGAATTCGCGTTGATCTCTTGCGAAGGCGTGCAGATCGGATTGTTGCACGGGTGGGGCGGATCTCAGGATCTGCCCGACAGGATGTTTCACGCTTGGCCGGAGCCGAAGCCCAGTATCATCGTTTTCGGCCATTCTCATGAACCCTGCCACCGCCAGATGGGCAGGGTGCTGATGCTGAATCCTGGGAGCGCCACCAGTCCGCGGCGTGCGGCGCGCACCTTCGGCTGGCTGGAAATCAACGGAACGGAGTGCTCAGCAAGCGTTATATCGTTATCATCTCCCCATCATCCGGCGAGGTAAATTGACCTTGCCTTATCAAAGCGTCGGAAAATTTCTGATCGTCTACGGAGTGCTCTTAAATGTCTTGGGAGCACTCTTTTATGCCGGTCTGAAAGTTCCTCTGCTGGCGAAAGTGCTCCAGCCTCTGCGTTGGCAGAGAGGGGTGCTTGCCATTTACTTCCCCATCGGCATCTGCGTGATCATCAGCCTGTTGCTGACGTTGCTATTGAAATCCTGGAGATCATGATGGCAGAGGCCTCAGCGCTGAGCGTCAGCGAACTTTCGGCCCGGATCAAGATCGTCCTGGAGGGCGGCCTGCCGCTGCTCTGGGTGCAGGGCGAAGTCTCGCAGTTCACACAGCATCGTTCGGGCCACTGCTATTTCACGCTGAGCGACGAGCAATCGCAGCTCTCCTGCGTCCTCTGGCGCGGCCGGGTGGCGCAGCAGATGGCGTTGCCGCAGGTGGGAGATCTCATCCTGGCCTACGGCAAGGTGGTGGTCTACGAGCGCGGCGGGCGATATCAATTCGACTGTTATGAGTTGCGCCCTGCCGGTGTGGGCGAGCTTTCCCTGGCCTTCGAGGCGCTCAAGCAAAAGCTGGCCGCCGAAGGCCTCTTCGCTCTGGAGCGCAAGATCCCCTTGCCGCCGATACCGGAGCGCATCGGCCTGGTGACCAGCCCGGATGGGGCGGCGCTGCAAGATATCCTGCGAGTGGCTCGCGAACGAGCCCCTTGGACCGAATTCCTCTTGGCGCCGGCGGCCGTGCAGGGTTCCGGCGCGGCGGCGGAAATTGCAGCGGGAATCAAAGCTCTCGACAAAAGCGGCTGGCCGCAGGTGATCATTGTGGGGCGGGGAGGAGGCTCGCCGGAGGATCTCTGGGCCTTCAACGAAGCCGCCGTGGTGCGCGCCGTGGCAGAATGCCAGACGCCCATCGTCAGCGCGGTAGGGCATGAAGTGGATGTAACCCTATGCGATCTGGCTGCCGATCTGCGCGCCCCGACGCCCTCGGCGGCGGCGGAGATGGTTCTTCCCGATAAAGAGGCCTTGCAGCAGCGATTTGATGAACTGCGCCTGCGCCTGCAGCGCTCGATGGAAGGGCGCATTACGGAATATCGGCGGTGGCTGATGGATTACGCTGCCGTCTTGATGCGGAATTCGGTCATGAGCGTCTGGCGGGAAGAGTCGCAGCGCACCGATGAATTGGGCCGCCGTCTGGGAGCGGCTGGAGCCCGCATGATGGAGAGCTGGCGATCGGATTTGAACCTGCTGCAGGAAAAACTTGGCAGCTTGAATCCGCACGCCGTACTGGCTCGCGGCTATTCGATTGTCCGCCGGCAGAAGGATGCCACGCCGGTCATCCGCGCGACGGATTTGGCGGTGGATGAGGCGATCCGCATCACCTTTCATCAGGGGGAAGCCGGAGCGCGCATCACCCATTCAGAGACAGGGTCATAGCGATGGCAAAAAAAGCAGAGGCCCACCCCGAAAAATCCTTCGAGGAGGCCATCAAACGATTGGAAGAGATCGTTCATTCCTTGGAAGGGCAGACGCCTTCCCTGGATGATTCACTCAAATTATTTGAAGAGGGCAAGTCCCTGCTGTCCCAATGTTTGGCGAAAGTGGAGGCTGTCGAGCAGAAATTGCGCATCTTGTCTAAAGACAATACTGCTTGATTTGGGGCTCTCTTTTTATTTATTTATATAGGTTTATGCGGCGCCCGCCTGTTCCATGCGGGGAAGCGCCGTAGCCGAAGACAGGATGAAAGCGATACTTGAGTAATCTGCTGCAAAAGGTCAATTCCCCGGCCGACCTGAAGAGCCTGGCCCTGCCTGATCTGGTCCAGCTTGCTGAAGAGCTGCGGGATCATATCATCAACAACGTCTCGATCACCGGCGGGCATCTGGCTCCCAGTTTGGGGGTGGTGGAATTAGCCATTGCGCTGCATACGGTCTTCGAGAGTCCGCGCGACAAAATCATCTGGGACGTCGGCCATCAAGCCTATGCCCATAAGATTCTGACCGGCCGTCGGGACCTCTTTGCGCAAAACCGCCAATATCAAGGCATTTCGGGATTCCCCAGGCGTGAAGAGAGCGAGCACGATGCCTTCGGCACCGGGCATGCCTCCACATCAATTTCGGCGGGCTACGGCATCGTCTGCGCGCGCGATATGGCGCGGGAGAATTTCCATGTTATTTCGGTGATCGGCGACGGCGCCATGACGGGCGGGCTGGCCTTTGAGGGCTTGAACAACGCCGGAGCCTCGGGTCGCAACTTTATCGTCCTCCTGAATGACAATAAAATGTCCATTTCGCCCAACGTGGGCGCGCTATCGAAACACCTCGCTTTCTTGCTCACTGATCCCCGCCTGAACAAACTTAAGAAGGATCTGCTGAAACGCGCATCCCACCTGCCGCACGGCGACCGCATTACGCGATCTTGGGGGCGGTTGGAATCGTCCATCAAAGCCATGCTGGTGCCGGGTCTGTTTTTCGAGCAGATGGGCTTTCGCTACATCGGCCCGATGGATGGGCACAATATCGAGGATTTGCTGCACATCCTGCGTCAGGTCAAGGAGCTTTCCGGCCCCATTCTGCTGCACGTCCTGACGCGCAAGGGCAAGGGCTATCTGCCCGCCGAGCAGAACGCCACGAAGTTTCACGGCATCGGCTCCTTCATCAAGGAGACCGGGGCGACCAATAATGTGTCGCACGCGCCGACTTATACGGCCGTCTTCGGGAAAACCATCGTCAAGCTGGCCGAAAAGAATCCCAAGATTGTCGCGATTACAGCGGCGATGGGAGAAGGCACAGGTCTGTCCGAATTCTGTCAGCGCTTCCCGGATCGCTTTTATGACGTGGGTATCTCCGAAGGGCATGCAGTAACTTTTGCCGCCGGTCTGGCAACGCGCGGTTTTCTACCGGTGGTCGCCATCTATTCAACCTTCTTACAGCGCGGTTTTGATCAGATCATTCACGATGTGGCCTTGCAGAAGCTTCCTGTAGTCTTCGCGCTGGATCGCGCCGGCCTCGTGGGCGAAGACGGGCCGACGCATCACGGCTGCTTCGACCTGGCCTACCTGCGGCAGATTCCCGGCATGACCATTCTATCCCCGCGGGATGAGAATGAATTTCAGCACATGCTCTATACCGCGGTGAACTATAACCAGGGCCCCATCGCCGTGCGCTATCCCCGCGCCGAAGGCATCGGCAGCCCGTTGGAGCCTGAAAGCGGTTGGCAGATGCTGGATATCGGCCGGGCCGAAGTCGCCCGCGTCGGTTCCGCTGGCGCGCTTCTGACGTTCGGGACGGTCTTTTGGGAAGCCATGCAGGCGGCGCAGCTTTTGGACGAAGAGGGCCTTCCGTTGACGGTGGTCAACCTGCGCGCCTTAAAGCCGCTGGATACCGAATTGCTGGCTGACTTGGCGGAGCGATTCGATCGCCTGATGACCATCGAAGAGGGGACCATCTGCGGAGGTTTCGGCTCCGCCATCATCGAAGCGCTTATGGAAATGAATATTCGGCAGCCTCAGGTGCGGCGCCTGGGCATTCCTGACCGGTTTGTGGAGCAGGGCGAACGGTCGCTGCTGCTGCACCTGATCGGCCTCGACGCCCAGGGCATCATCCAGGCCGCCCGCGAATTCTTCGAACCTTATGTCAAAGAAAAAGGCGTCCAGGCCCGCGCCGCCAACGCCGCGCCGGCCCATGATCTTCGGCATCATCGCCAATACGCTAAAGGACCAGATCTGGGAAGTTCTTCCTCCCTTTCTCGCCTGGCTCGAAAGTAAGGGCGCCGCCTGTCTGGTCAGCGATGACCTGCGGGATCGCCTGGTTGCTCCGCGAAAGCGTTTCCTGCCCTACGATCAGCTCGCCGCCCAAAGCGATATGGTGCTCTCCTTTGGCGGCGATGGCACTCTCCTGTCCACCGCCCGCAAGGTCGGCCGCCATCAAACTCCGATTCTGGGCGTCAATCTGGGCGGCTTGGGTTACCTGGCCGAGATCTCCCTGGAAAGCCTCTACCCGCGCGTCGAAGAGCTGCTGGACGGCTCCTATCGCGTGGAAGACCGAATGCTTCTCTGCTGCAAGGTGGAAGGATCTCCGCAGGCCTATTACGCTCTGAATGATGTGGTGATAGACAAGGGAGCGTTCACGCGCGTGGTGCGCATTCGCATGACCATCGGCGAACGCTATTTGAACACCTATATATGCGATGGCTTGATCGTCGCCACGCCGACGGGCTCCACCGCCTATTCGCTCTCTTCGGGCGGGCCCATTGTGGAACCGGCTCTAAACGCCCTGATCGTCAACCCAATATCGCCGCATACGCTGGCCGACCGGCCGATCATCATCGGCACGGAGCGGGAGATTGAGGTAGTCATCGAGAGCGGCCACAGCGGCATGATCCTGTCCACCGACGGCCAGATCGAACGCCATCTGCGGGCGGGCGACAAAATCCTGATCAGCCGCGCGGATTACGTCGTCAAGCTGGTGCTCTTTCATGACAAATTCTTCTACGACGTCCTGCGTGAAAAGCTCAAGTGGGGGAACTGAAATCGCAGTGGACTTAAAGCGGTAGGGGCGAGGCGCGTCGAAGACCCTTTGGCGGCCTCACCCCTACAATAGTTGAGGATAGGGGGGCCTCTCCAATTGCGTCCGTCAGGTTTGCTCTGATCTATGTGCGCCGACTGGAACCAGCTCTTCACCGATCCCATCAAGATCAAGCGGGATCCCGATCCCCTGGTCGCAGAGCTGTGCGGGATGCTTCGGAAGCGCGCTCGCGTGCTGGATCTGGGCAGCGGCGCGGGGCGGCATCTGCTGCACCTGGCCAAGAATAGAATCAAGGCCTACGGCAGCGATCTCTCACCCGAAGGTCTGCGCCTTTCGCGCGATTGGTTGACTCGAGATAAGTTATCTGCGCATCTGCTGCTCAGCGAAATGATCGCTCTGCCATTTGGCGAAGATGCCTTCGACGGAGCAGTTTCCATCAACGTTTTGAATCACGCCACGCTGGAGGGGGGGGCTGGAGCCGTTTCCGAGATCCGACGAATCCTAAAGCGCGGCGCGCCATTTTTTTTTCTGATCATCGGACGCGAAGACTTTCGCTGCGGCGAAGGGGACGAAATCGAGCCGTTCACCTTCATTCACCGGCAGGGGATCGAGGCCGGAGTGCCGCATCATTTTTATAATCCTTCGGATATCAAACAAATCGCCGCCGGATTCGGTCGTATTTCGATCAAGGAACGGCGGCGGGATTATGATCCAAAGGATCCCATCTTCGGTCATGATCCTCGCGCCGTCGGCCGCCCGGACGCGATGGTTCAGCACTGGGAAGTGCGGCTGTGGAAATAAATCCTTAATTTTCATCCATGTCTTTCCTGACCAAGCTCAAAGATCGCCTGTCGAAGACGCGCGAACTGCTGGGGGATAATATTCGCCGCGTCCTGTCTCTCCATCCCAAGATTGATGATTCGCTTTACGAGGATCTGGAGGAGGCGCTGATCGCCGCTGATGTGGGCGTGGCCTCCACCAGCGCCCTCATCGCCGGATTGAAGCAGAAAGTCAAGCGCGGCGGCGCTGAAAATTCAGACGAAGTCCGCCAATTGCTGGCTGAGACGGTTCGCGAGATGATCACATCCTCCGCTGGATCGCCATCGCTGATGTTGGCGGCCAGGCCCGCCGTCCTGCTGGTCGTGGGCGTAAATGGCAGCGGCAAGACGACCACCATCGCCAAGCTAACCCGCCATTTTCAGAAGGAGGGGATGAAAGTGCTTCTGGCCGCGGCGGACACGTTTCGCGCTGCCGCCGCCGAGCAGCTCATGATCTGGGGGGAGCGTTTGGGAGTGCAGGTGATTCATCAAAAGCCCGGGGCGGATCCGGCGGCGGTGGCCTTTGACGCCTTCCAGGCGGCGAAAGCGCGCGGATTCGATCTGCTGATAATTGACACAGCCGGCCGGCTGCACAACAAGGCAAATCTGATGCAGGAGTTGGAAAAGATCGGCCGCGTTCTGAAAAAGATAGATGCAACGGCCCCGCATGAAGTTCTCCTCGTGCTGGACGCCAACACCGGCCAGAATATGATTCAGCAGGCGCGAGTGTTCCAGGAGGTCAGCGGCGTCACCGGCCTGGTGCTGGCCAAGTTGGACGGAACGGCCAAAGGGGGCGCCGTGATTTCGGTCTGCCACGAGCTGAAGTTGCCATTGCGTTTTGTCGGCTTGGGGGAGAAACTGGAAGATCTCGACGTATTTGATCCGGCGGATTTTGCCAGCGCGCTGTTCGACACCCGCGTGGAGGCGGCTTGACGCGCCTCTATCTGCACAATTTGGGCTGCGCCAAGCAGCAGGTTGAAGGCGAACTGATTCGCGGTTGGGGTCGTCAGGGCGGCATCCAATTTATTGAAGACGCCTCCCAGGCCGAAGTCATCATCATCAACACCTGCGCCTTCATCCGCGAGGCGCAGGAAGAAGCCGTGCAGGCCATCCTGGAAGCGGCGCAGATGAAGAGCCAGGGATCCTGCCGGCAATTGCTGGTCTTCGGCTGTTTCCCGCAGCGATTCCAGACCGAGCTGGCGGCGGAATTGCCCGAGGTGGACGGTTTCTTCGGCGTCGGGCAATGGCGCGACGTTTTGCGGCGCATCGGCCTAAATGGCGGCAGCGCCACGGCCGCAAATCCCTACGTTCTGCGGGATCTGGAGACGCCGCCGCACTATGCTTATCTGCGCATCGCCGATGGCTGCAACCGAGGCTGCAACTACTGCGTGATTCCGACCATTCGCGGGCCTTATGTCAGCCGCTCTATGGATGAAATTATCGAGGAGGCTGAACAGTTGGCGGCGCGCGGCGTGAAGGAACTCTTGCCCATCGCTCAGGAGTTGAATTCATACGGACATGATCTGGGCTTGGGGCGCGGGAATGAGCCGCTCATGCGACTATTGGAGAGCTTGAGCCGCATCGAGGGAATAGAATGGATCCGACCGCTCTATCTTCATCCTCCCGCCTGCGATGACGAGTTGCTGGCGTTCTGGGCGTCGCAGCCGAAACTCTGCCGCTACCTGGACCTGCCCATCGAACATGCTTCCGAGCGGATTCTGAAAGCGATGAGGCGGGGCGGAAGCCGCCGCCATTTGGAGGGTCTCTTAGAATCCGCGCGGCGCTGGATGCCCGACGTTATTCTGCGGACTTCGATCATCGTCGGTTTCCCGGGCGAGACGGATGAAGATTTTGAGGAGTTGCTCGATTTCGTGCGCCAGATCCGCTTCCATCATCTGGGGTCCTTCGAGTACTCCGCAGAAGAGGGGACCCCCGCGGCGGCATTGCTGAATCCCATTTCGGAGAGCGTGAAGCGCAAGCGGCGCGAGCGCCTGATGGATTTGCAGTTGGAGATCGCTCAAGAGCATCATCTGGAGCGCATCGGGACGATTGAGGACGTCTTCGTGGACTCGTGGGAAGCGGATTCCGGCTTCAGCGTCGCTCACGGACGGCGCGAAACGCCTGAAATAGATGGCGATATCCTGATCAAAGGAAATTATCCCACGGGGTCGAAGCTCCATGTCCAGATCGAATCGGCGATGGCCTATGATCTCATAGCGCGTCCGCTGGGGGCGGCGCGGGAAGAAGAATATGAATAGAACCCTAATCGTCCTCGCCGTGATGGCCTCTTTGGCGGCGGCGGCTTGGGCGCAGCCTGAATTCTACGCCGATCCATTTATCGGTTTCCCTGAATTTCGCGTGCTCCCTCTGCGGCTGCCCACGGCCCATCCCGATTCCATCGGCTTCGAAGTCCACGTCCGGGTGCTCTACGACGATCTCCAGTTCGTCAAGACCGACAGCGGGTATGAGGCTGGTTATTCGCTGGATATCGTGATTCTGGATAAGGAGGAACGCGCCGCTACCTCACAGCGGTTGGATCGGCAGCTTTTTGTCACCAGCTATGCTCAGACCAACTCGCGGCAGCATAGCGACCAAACCGACGCTGTCTTTAGCTTACCTCTGCGTGAGATGAAGCTCCGCATCAGCCTGCGAGACCGCGAATCGCGCAAGGATCGTGTCCTGGAAAAGGAGATCGTATTTCCAGCCAAAGAGTGGGGCGGGGCCTTGCGGCTGGGCGATCTGGCCCTGATCGATTCGCTGGGTGCTATCCAGATCAGCACGGGATTCCTGAATAACTATCCTCTGCGGGCGGTTTATGCTCTCTGGCGGGAATCCGGCGAGCCAGCGAGCGTTCAATATCGAGTGCTGGACGACCGGGATCAGATAGTTCACGAGCAGAATATTGAGCTGCCGCCGCAGACCAGCTTTTGGGCCGATACGCTGGCGCTTCCGACCCCTGAGTTGAAGAATGGCACATACCGCTTCGCGATAAGTGTTCGAAGCGGCCATCTGCAGCAGACGCGCAGTTATCCCTTTAAGCTTCTCTGGCAAAACCTGCCCGATTACATTCAGGACCTTGATCTTGCCATCCGGCAGATGAAATATATTGCCACGAATGAGGAGATGGATCGTCTCCTGGCGGCGCCCCCTTCGCACCGGGAAGAGCTCTTCTATGAGTTCTGGAAGAAGGAGGATCCCACTCCCTCTACTCCGGTGAATGAGCGCATGGAGGAGTTTTACCGTCGGGTGCGCTACGCCAATGATAACTTCTCGGGACTGCGCGACGGCTGGGAGACTGATATGGGGCGCGTCTATATTGTCTTCGGTGCGCCCAGCGATATAGAACGCCACCCCTTCAACATTGATAAGAAAGCGCACGAATATTGGTATTACTACGACCTGAACCGCAAATTCCTCTTCGTGGATGAGGACGGATTCGGGGAATACCGCCTGATGACTCCCATCTGGCATGACAACTGATAAGACCGGATCTCGCAAAATTTCCCGAACGATCAAACCCGCGCCGCTGCACCCCGGGAAAACCATCGCTGTGCTATCACCCGCCGGACCCGCCGAGGACAACCGGCTGGATGCCGGCCTGCGGGAACTGGCGCATTGGGGCTATTCTGTCCAACTGGGGGCTCACGCTCGCGGTCGCCGGGCCTACCTGGCGGCGCCGGATGCCGGCCGTCTCGAAGACCTGGTCGAAGCCTTTGAGGATCCTCAGGTACACGCCATCCTCTGCTCTCGAGGGGGCTACGGCAGCGGACGGCTGCTGGATCTCCTTCCCTACCGAAAGATCGCTCGGAATCCCAAGATTTTTATCGGCTTCAGCGATTTGACGGCGCTGAATTGGGCGCTCTATGCCCGCTCCAAACTGATCAGCTTCACCGGGCCGCTGGTCTGCGAAATCGGCGAAGGTCTGCCGGAATTGACGGTTCGTTCCTTTCGGGAAATGATCGGCCCCAACCGTCCGCTGGATTCGCTCTGGCGAGCACCCTGGGACGCCATCCGGCCCGGGCGGGCGACCGGGCCGCTTTTTCCGGGTTGTCTATCCATCATCGTATCTCTGCTGGGCACGCGTTACTTGCCCGACCTGCGCGGCGGCATCTTGCTCTTGGAGGACATTCATGAGAAACCCTACCAGGTGGACCGGATGCTGGTTCAATTGAAAAATGCTGGCATTCTTGGCAAAATCGCGGGAATGGTCATCGGTCGGCTAACGGATTGCTGGCCCAAGGTGAATCGCGGGCAGCACCTGGAACTGGCCAATATCCTGTTGGAACTTACGGCGTCGCACCCCATCCCCATCTTCTCGGGTATCCCCTATGGCCATCACCCGGAAAGGTTGACATTGCCGGTGGGCGCCAGAGTTGAAATATCCCAGCGGGGAGGATTGAGGCTTGTCGAAGATCCCCTCAACCGCCGGCCCCTCCTGCGCTGATGCGACAGTCGGTTTACTCAAATAAATACAAAGCTTTCCAGCACCTCGGGCGGTTTGAAACAAGGCGGCCCCTCCCCTCGTATAACCCGTAGAGCCTTTATGGAGCGCTTATGATTACCTATCCCGACCTCGAGGACCTGCTCGACTTCCGCTCGCAAAAACAACCCATCCTGAGTTTTTACCTGAACACCGACCGATCGCGATTGCCTTTGGACCAAAGCCAGGTGACGGCACGCAATCTATTGCGCCAGGGGCGCAAGTCCATTGAAGGAGGCGCCTGGGACAGCAAGACACGCGACTACCTCATCGGCGACCTCGGGCGCCTGGAAAAATATATCCAGGATGATCTGGGCCCGGGCTTCCCGCACCGGGGTCTGGCGATATTCGCTTGCAGCGAAGCCGGTCTGTGGCGCATGTTCGGCCTGCCGCAGCCTATTCCCTCCGGGTTGATGATGGAGCTGACGCCGCATATCCGCCGCCTGACTCTCATTCTGGATCAATATCATCGCTTCGGCGTGCCGATCCTTGACAGCCGCGCGGCTGAACTCTATGAAGTCTATATCGGCGAAATTCTGAGGATTGACGATGCCTTTGAGCCGTCGGGGCCGGCGCCGGTTTTCTCCATGGCCGTAGAGCATCCGGGTTCGGCGGATCGTGGCATCTCGCGGCGGGGCGAGGAGGATACTCAGAAGAATTTCCGTCGCATTGCGGATATTCTGTTTCATCAATTTCACCGTCGCCATTACGAGTACCTGATTCTGGGGGGCAAGCAGCAGCTCTTGGCGCAGTTTGAAAATTACCTCCATCCCGAATTGAAGAAGCGGGTCGCGGGCTACTTCCCAGCCGAGCCATTCAAGATCCGCCCCACCGCCATCCTCGATGCCGTGGCCGGCATCGAAAAGAACATGGAAGCGCAGAACGACCGCCAGTTGGTCAAACAGCTTGTGGATACTGCCCGGGCTCAGGGTTTGGCTGTGCTGGGTTTGGCTGATGTGCTGCGAGCCTTGCCGCAGGGAGCAGTTCATCAGCTCGTCGTCGAAACCGGCTGGCATAGAGCGGGCCTGATCTGCCGCCAATGCGATTTTCTAACACTCCACGGCGAAGCCTGTCCGAGCTGCGGCCAGCCGCTGG
>Ga0315284_10000776_pt1 | contig 44019 bp, 63 predicted proteins | sample YL17G09_16_MG_FD_203696 | JGI IMG/M metagenome (GOLD analysis project Ga0315284, IMG submission 203696) | Sediment microbial communities from Yellowstone Lake, YNP, Wyoming, USA - YL17G09_16 | ecosystem: Environmental > Aquatic > Freshwater > Lake > Sediment | place: USA: Wyoming | collected...
GGTCTGGTGCGGTGGGGTGAGGTGTGGTCGCGTAAGGTGCGGCCGAGACGGCTGGGGCCGGGTGTGGTACGGTACGGTATGGTAAGGTGCGGTGGGGTGAGGTACGGTCGCGTAAGGTGCGGCCGAGACGGCTGGGGTCCGGTGAGGTACGGTGCGGTTGGGTACGGTGTGGTGGGGTCTGGTGAGGTCCCGTAAGGTGCGGCCGAGACGGCTGCGGTGGGGTGTGGTAAGGTGCGGTTGGGTGTGGTCCGGTGAGGTGGGGTAGCGTAAGGTGCGGCCGAGACGGCTGCGGTGTGGCCGGGTGTAGTACGGTACGGTATGGTCAGGTCCGGTGGGGTGAGGTGTGGTCGCGTAAGGTGCGGCCGAGACGGCTGGGGTGAGGTGCGGTAAGGTCGGGTCGGGTCTGGTGCGGTGCGGTGCGGCAAGGTTCGGGGGGAGCTAGCACATGGTTTTGTCAGCCGAGCAGATAGACTCCATCGTCCGCGAGATCGAGGCGGCCGGCCTCCACTCGCGCATCATCGTCATCCCTCTCGCCTCCAGCGAGGTGGATATCATCGTCGAAAGGCGGATCCGCGTTCCGACTGTTTGCATCGGAACAGCGGAGGTACTTGACGTTCACGACACAGATCGGTAGGTTGTAGCCGACAAACGCGCCAACACGGAAGAACCGAGGCGCGGGGTTGTCCCTCTTCCCGTGGGCGGGGGTGGGGGTCAACTCCGCGCCTTTTCCTTTTTGGCGCACCCTGGGAGGGGAACACGGCGACTGCAAAGCAATTGCAAAGCACAGGGAAACGAAAGGCACCGCCTAAGGCATGGAAACCGGGCCAGAGCGGCAACCCCAAGGGGCGCGCCCCGGCAGGGACCACCATCGCCGAGCTCTTCCGCTCCTACCTCCAGGAGCCCGACCCCAAGAAGCGCATGCCGCGTGTTATCGCGCTGGCCAACAAGCTCTACATGATCGCCATGTCGCGCCGTGGCAACGTGAATGCGGCAAAGGCGCTCCTGGAGTACGGCGTACCGCGGCCGGCGCAGGCAATCGAACTCAACGGCGCACTCGGCCTGAAAACCTATGTGTCGATCTCACCAGAAGACTGGGATGATCCGGTGGTCCTCGCGGAACCAGCGATAGCAGACGATGCGGCGCCGCCGCAGAAAGGGTAGGGCAAATGAACGCGATGTTGGTGAGCCCGAACAGCGGAGCCTACAACCCCCAGGTGCCGCAACCCGGGCAAGGCACGAAGATCGCCGGACGCCCAGACTTCGATCTCACGCACCCCGACGACTGGCCGCAATGGCTGAAGAACTGCCACACGGAAAACGCCGCGGTGCAGGTGACCAAAGAAGGCAAGGTCATCTGGGTGGCCGGCACCATGCACGACGGCATCTGGATGGACGGGCTCTGGATGGGCGGACGGTGGCGCGATGGCATCTGGCTCGGCGGCGACTTCTATGAGGGGGTGTGGTGCGCGGGTGAGTTCCGGGGCGGCATCTTCCACTCGTGGGTCTGGAAGGACGGCGTCTTCCGGAACGGCATTTTCCGTGGCTTGTGGATGGGTGGCGTGTGGGAGCACGGGGACTTCCAAGGATATTGGCAGCGGACAAGGACTCCGCCCCGGTATCGAATCGACTTCGAGGAGTGGGAGAAATGAAACGACTGTTTGTCCTCATCCTTGTCGCCCTGGCTGTCGCCGGGGCCTGGTCTCAGACGCTGACCGTGATGGAAAACGGGTACAGCACCGTCAGCGAGGCAGAGGCAAAGTTTCGGTACGCCGGCGGCCCGATCGAATGGATAACGCAGCGGTTCGCAGCGGCGAACAAGATCACGATCAACACCGTCTATCGCGACGTCTCGAAGGGTTCGATGACGTTCGACGCGCTGCTCGCAGCCGGAAATCCGCCGGACGTTTGGCGGGACGCGGGCGGGTACATGATCAGCTACATGAACGACTCCTACGCGCTCCAGCTCGAGAAGTACCTAGACCTGCGCGACTACGATCCCGCGCTACTCTCACTCTGGACGAAGGACGGGCACGTCTACTGCCTCCCGTTTTCCAACATCGCCACGGGCATGGCGGTGAACCTGTCGATGCTGAAGCAGATCGGCTACACCCTGCCGCCCATCGAAAAGTGGACGACCGACGAGTTCCTCATCCTCTCAGCTAGGCTGAAGAGCGCTGGAATCCCCGCCACAATGATCATGGGTAAGGGCGGGTTCAACGGATGGACCGACGTGTGGTTCTACGCCTTCGGCGCCAAGATGTTCGGCGCCGACACCTCGCGCGTTGCGATCAATAGCCGTGAGGCTCTGGCAGCGCTCGACTACATGAAGACGCTCATCGACCGCGGCTACACGCCCCCGCCCTTAGAGATCAACGACGATGACGGCGTGGAGATGTTCACCACCAACTTGGTCTTCTCTTGCATGATGCAGAACGGCCACACCGACGGATGGTTCCCGCAGCAACTCGCGAACGGGAAGATCGCGAAGGTGCCGGAGTACACCTTCATCGAGTTCCCGCATGCCCCGGCCCTGAAGCACACACCAGTATCCGGCTATCAGTCGGTGGTGCTGACGCATAAGAACAAGAACGAGGCGACGAACAAGCTCATCGCCGCGCTCGCGAAGGAACTGAGCGGCTACGAGGCGCAGTGGTACTATTGCACGGTGGCCGGCGGCTTCCCGGCACTGAAGGACTTCGCGCCGGACATCGGCACTGCGGCAGCCCCAAGCTACAAGGCCATCGCGAAACTCCCTGGCGTGGCCGGCGTGTACAAGGAGTGGCCCGACGGGCCGCAGTTCCAGGAAGTGAAGCGCCTCTGGGTATCGATGTCGGAACAGTGGCTACGCGGAAAGCTGACCGCGGCCGCGTTCCTGTCGCAGTACGAAGCACAGGCCAACGCGATCCTGGCCAAGAAGTAGTGCTCCTGAGATGAAATCGAGAGTCGCCCTGCTGATGCTCGCGCCTGCGCTGGGGTTCTACCTCCTCACCTTCGCCGCGCCTATCATCGTGGTGGGGCGACTCTCTTTTTTCCAGTCCAACTACGTGCTCGAGACGTTCGTGGGTTTGCGCAACTATCACGACGCCGTTCGCGACCTCTTCTACCTGCGGTCGTTCGTCAATGCCTTCCTCTTCGTCGCGCTCATCGTGCCCGCGTTGATCGTCGTCTCCTACACGACCGCGTCCGTGCTCACCGGATTCAGTGAGCGCATCCAGTCGGTCGGTCGGTTCATGCTCTATGTGCCCGGGCTCAGCTCGGGGTTGATCATGACGCTCGTATGGCGGTGGCTCCTCCAGAAGCAGGGGCTGATCAACGGCGCCCTCGTGACGCTTGGCCTCCCGGGCGTGCCGTGGATGACAGAGGCGTGGTGGTCGCGGGTGTCCATCGCGCTCATTTCCCTCGTCGCCGGGATTGGCGGGACCGTGATCCTCTTCTCCGCTTCCATGCACAGCATCCCGGGCGAGCTGCGGGACGCCGCGGTGATGGACGGGGCGAACGATCGCGAGTACCGGCGGCATATCGTCCGCCCGCTGATGACGCCGACGATTCTCCTCGTGCTGCTCCTCAACATCGTCGGGATCATGCAGATGTGGGAGACCATGTACGTGCTCTTCCAGAGCGGCGGGCCCGAGGGGGCGGCAACGTCGCCGGTGTACGAAATCTTCATGACCGCGTTCCTCTTCGGCAAGCAGGGCTACGCCGCGGCGAAGGGCGTGTTGCTCATGGTCGTGATCGCGGCAATTCTCGCGGTCAAACAGAGGGTGGAGAAGTGGGCACGATGAAGCTCGCCTTCCTCTCCCTCATCTGCCTCGCGCTGCTCTTCCCGCTCTGGCTCATGGTGACGAATGGCTTTACGCCATCGCAAGCCTTTCTGCGCATCCCACCGAGGATCATCCCACAGGCGTTCACGCTCAAGAATTACCGCGTCATCTTCCGAATCCCGCTTCTCGCGCGCTGGGTCGGCAATTCCGTTGTGGTCGTGGCCGCCATCGTGACCGCGGGCGTCTTCGTGAACGGTGCCGCCGGGTACGTGTTCGCGTTCGCGCCGGGCAAGTGGGTCAAGGTGCTCTTCTGGGCGATGATGGCGCCGCTGTTCGTGACCCGGCTCGTGCTCCTCATCTCGCAGTTCGTCATCGTCGGCAAGTTGCAGCTCCGCGGACTCCCGGCCGTCGTCGCCATGTCGATCTATTGGCCGACCGGGATCTTCCTCTTCCGCAACTACTTCGGTTCGGTGCCGGTGAGCCTGCTCGAAAGCGCGCGGCTCGACGGTGCGAGCGAATGGACGATCTTCTCGCGCGTGGTGCTGCCGGTCTGCAAGCCCATCCTCGGGGCCGCGACCGTCTTTCTCGGCATGGGTGCGCTGGGTGATTACGTCTGGCAGATGTTGAACCTCCAACGCAAGGAACTGCAGACGTACCTCGTGGGGCTGATGAATACGACCATCGACGTGCGCGTGTGGAACAACGTCGGCTATGACCTGGCCGTGGGGACGATGCTGTTCCTCCCGTACTTGATTCTGTTCGCAGCGAGCAGCCGGTATTTCATCAAGGGGTTGACCTTGGGAGGGATCAAAGAATGAGCAATCTCATCGACCTCGCTTTGCAGTTGGCATTGGCGACGACGGACGAACTACTCGCGGCGGTGAAGAGATTGAAAGGACGATTGCCGAAATACGACGAGGGGACGGAGACTGGTTACGACTGGGACGGCTCCGTCGGCGCTTTCTGCGAAGTCCGCGAGGAGTTGAAGCGCCGTGGGCAGTGGAAGGAGTGACACCATGAAACTCTGGCTGGTCGAGATGGACTACGAGGCGCGCGACCCCATCGACCTGGATATGCACCCGGGGCGCTACTACGTACTCGCGGAAGGGAACGAGGAGGCGATCAACAAGGTGTACGCCAACCGGCGGGCGCGCGTCTTCGCCCACAACGCACTTGGCGGGAAGGACGCGAAGGCCATCCGTACCGTCGAGCTGAAGGGTTTCATCCCATGAGCGAACATACGAAGCTCTGCAAGAACTGCTCGGCATGGGGAGGCGAGAAAGCCGAACGCGGTCAGTGCCGGCGCATACCCCCGCTTGCAAACGGCGTCGAACCTGCCTCGTGGCCGATGACAGGCGCGCATGATTGGTGCCTGGAGCATGTCGGGCCGGAGCAGAAGAATGCACCGCGCAGGTGAGTGGGATCGGGCGCTGAAGCACGCGCGCGAGCGCCTGGAGTGGCACAAGGACCACGGCAACACGAAGATCGCGCAAGCGATCAGAGAGGAACTGAATGCCTACGACGAAGGAGACCGAACAGACATCCTCCTCGAATCCCTACAGCGATGGCGGTGAGTGGGAGGCGCTGTGGGCTCGACTGCGGGCAGCCAACGACGGGAAGACCGAGGTTGTGCTCAGCCCGATCCATGTTGGGGTGCTCGTCGGCGAGATTGGCATGCTCCTGCGCCGGAGTGGCCTCGACTGGGGCACGCTGACGATGCGGTTGTATCGCGTCTGCGATTCGTGCTTCTCGACGAGTGACCCGCCAAAACCTGACTGTCCCATCTGCCATGGCCAGGGGAACATCCCGGTGCAGATCGACATGCACAAGATCGCTGGGTTCATCGCTGGCATGACGGTATCGGCGATCTCGCACGAGGTGAAGCGGCAGAACGATACGGAGGCGAAGGACGATGGCCGGTGAAATCGTGGTCGCCGTGATCCCCGCGAAACAGTTCAGCGCCCGCCTGCACTGCAAGAACATGCAGGACCTATGCGGCAAGCCGCTGGTTGAGTGGTCATTCATCCAGGCCAAGGCATGCAAGGACATCACGCATGTCGTCTTCGTCACAGATGACCTTGCGATGGCCGAGCTCGCGAAAGCCTACACGCCGCACATCGTCTACCAGAATCCACAGAAGACGCTCCCTGGTGTGGCGAACGGCTGGACCGCGACCTGCGACGGATTGAACTACGTCAAGAGAGAGATCGGCGAACCGACGATCCTGGTGAGCATGTTGCCCACGAGTCCTCTGAAACAACGAGACGATCTCAGAAACATCATCGGGACGTTTCGGAAGTGGCGGACAGCCAGGGGCGCGAAGCTGGTACAGCCCGTAGTGCGGGTTCACGAGATTACTCTCCATGTCGATCTCGGCACCGGCGGGATGCTGCAGCTCATTCGGAACTTCACCGGGGATAGACGTTTCCTGAACACTGCGTGCATCGGCTGGAACGTGATAGATGCGGCTGCCTACATGGCGACGTGGGATACGACGACATACGATGATCCCCTGATCTACATGGAACTCGAACCCTGGCAGGGATTCGATATCGACCGAGAGGTTGACCTGGACATAGTGCGCGTGCTGTTTCGGAAATACATCCTGGACAAGGGAGGATACGAATGATCAAAGAGGTCGAGATCAAAGAAAACGCGAAGCAGATGAATCAACTCGCTCGGCAAAGCCTGCTTCCGCTCGAAGTGGAAGCGGCGTTTGACAACCGACCGTTCCTCAAAGCCCTGGCGAACAAGGACACAAAGGCGATCCAGCAGGACATCAAACGCCTGGAGCTCCTGGAGCAGAGTCTCGCAAAAGGTTACGCGGCGCAGGACATGTTCCTCGCTCCGAAAGCATTCCGAGCTCCCGCAATGCTGGTCGGTTCAGGCCCGAGTCTCGACGAAGCCGGCCCCTATCTGAAGGATTGGAAGGGGCAGATTTTCTGCTCCACGTCTCAGGCGCGGACCCTGTTGTACTACGGCCACGCGCCCGAGTTCATCGTGGCCTATGATGTCCGCACGCAGTGGGACGAACTCGCCGGCATCGACTGGAAGAAATACCCAACGTCCGGCTTGTGCGTGCATCCCGGAATGTCGATCGACGTGATTTCGAAGTGGGTGGAGACCGGCAACCCGCTGTACTTCTACCGACAGACGCTCCAGGATGATCAGTTCCGCCAGGAGATATTGCCGCTCGCATTCCCCTTCATCCGGTCGCAGGTGATGATGGGCGGCTGCACGCTCACGACACAACTCTCGATGATGACGCAGATGGGATACAGTGCCGGATTCCTGGTGGGCGTCGATTTCGGGGGCAGTCGGTTCACGGAGTACAAACTCAAGGGCACGAAATCTGGCGAGGAGTGGGTTGGCAATCCGGCGCCAGTACCGGACCCGGAGCGCGCCGTGCAAAGTATCACGGGGGTGCAATCGGATGCGATGCAGATTTTCTACAAACGCCAGCTATTCGTAATCCAGCGCATGGACCGCTCAGTGCTAATTTCGTGCAGCACTCCCGGCAAGGGGACGATCAATGAGTTGCCGTGGGCGCCAATCAGGAAGGTCATCGAGCAACAGGGCGAAGGTTTCGAGGTGCTGTACCCGTCCCGCGTCGTCATCGAGCGCATCTGCGATGTCTACCTAGCGCAAGCCGGGAAGTACTGCGTCGAGGTCCAGGGTACGCCGATATGGCTCGAGCAAGTGGACCCGATGGATGCCATTCCGAAGTTGCTCGCGAATGTCGCGTCCCAGGGGGCGAGGATCGGCAACGTCGATGCGATCATGGCGTACTGGAAAGGCGTGATCCACGAAGCCGAGACCGGGGAGGGCCCCCTGAAGGCCATACGTGCGGGGTGGAAGGAAACGGCCGCTGCGATGGCGGAGTAGCGGGGCGCATGGGCGATGTCTTGCCGGAGAACACCTACGCTCCCTTTCCCTGGCAGGTCGCGCCCTGGCGTAGCAAGGCCGCGATCCTGCTCCTGACCGGAAGTGCCGGCGGAGGCAAGAGCAGACTCGCCGCGGAAAAGGTCCACGGCTACATGCTCAAGTACCCGCGTGCTCAGGGCCTCATGCTTCGGAAGACGCGCGAAAGCATGACGAACTCCACGGTGCTCTTCTTCGAGCGCGGCATCATCGGGCGTACGCCATTCTGTACGCATGGTCCGAGCAAGAACCGTTTTGAATACACGAACGGATCCCTCCTCGCCTACGGGGGTATGAAGGACGAAGACCAGCGCGAGAAGATCCGCTCCGTGGGCCAGGCCGGAGGTGTTGACATTGCGTGGATGGAAGAAGCGGCAGAGTTCACCCGAGCGGACTTCGACGAGCTTCTCGCCCGCATGCGCGGCACCGCGGCCCCATGGCGGCAGATCGTACTATCGACCAACCCCGATGCCGATACACACTGGATCAACCGCGATCTCATCATTGGTGGTCAGGCGAAGGTCTTCTACTCGTCGGCCAAGGACAACCCCACGAACCCGGCAGATTACCTCGCGACGCTCGACAAACTCACGGGCGTCCGGCGCGATCGGCTCCGGGATGGCAAGTGGGTCGCCGCCGAGGGGCTTGTGTGGGACAACTACGACCCTGCAATCCACCTCATCGACCGCTTCCCGATTCCCGCGGAGTGGCGGCGTGTCCGTTCGGTGGACTTTGGCTACACGAATCCGTTCGTCTGCCAGTGGTGGGCGATAGACCCGGATGGGCGGCTGTATCGCTACCGCGAGATCTACCGCTCACAACGGATCGTCGAGGATCATGCAAAGCGCATCGTCGAGCTCAGCAAGGGCGAGGTCATCGAGGCCACGGTGGCAGACCACGATGCCGAAGATCGTGCTACGCTTCAACGCCATGGCATCCCCACGTCACCCGCGCGCAAGGAGATCTCCACCGGCGTGCAGGCCGTCGAGCAACGGCTTCGCGTTCAGGGCGACGGTAAGCCGCGACTGTACCTCCTACGCGATTCCCTCGTCGATCGAGACAAGGCGCTCGAAACGGCCCACTTGCCGACATGCATGGAAGAGGAGATACTGGCCTATGTGTGGCCGAAGGCGGCCGATGGCAAGCCGATCAAGGAGCAGCCGGTCAAAATGAACGATCACGCTTGCGACGCGATGCGGTACCTTGTGATGCGATTGGAGCAGCGCGGCGGAAAAATCACTTCGCTGTTCGCGGAGGTAGGGCATGAAAGATAAAACCAATTCCCCTAGCATGGAGTTGCTGCCGCAGGATCTGTTCCCCTTGCCCGCCGGAACGTCCGTGATCAAGGCAGGCAGTCAGAACGAGCGCCGGACGCGGATGCTCAGGAAGATCAAGGTCTACGAGAACGATTGGAAAGACCTGCTGCTGAACGAACTGATGCGGCAGTTCGTACCCGAGACCGCGCAGTTCATCAAGCTCATGGCTGACACCTCGCAGAACATTTTCCGTCGCATCATCCGCGAAACCTCCACCGTCTATACGAACGGCGTCGTACGGGAACTTCTCGGCCCCGATGGCGAGCCACTCGACTTCCCGCTCTATGCCGAACTCACGGACGAATGGAAACTCGACTGGATGATGGCCGAAGCGCAACGCCTGGCGAAGGCCGGGAGCGTGGCGTTCATCCGCGTCCGCAGCATCCCGGCCGACCAGAAGCTCATGCTCGAACTCATGTCGCCCGACATCGTGCACGTCGAACTGCGGGACGACAACCCTCTCGAAATGAAGTCGTTCTCCTACCTCGTCGTCGGCTCGGATAATATGGGGAAGGAGATCCGTTACTGGGTCTACTACGACAAGGCCCGGCGCCTGTTCCTGAATGAAACGGGGCAACTGCTCGAAAAGAATCCATTCAGCGCCGCATCGGAGGACAACGACCAGGTCAACCGTTACGGCGTCATCCCCGTCATCCCCTACCACGCCGCGGCACCTACGCGCGGATTCTGGCGTGAGAAGCTGAACGAGGACGCCTACGACGCGAACCTGGTCATCGGCGTCTTTCTCACTTATCTCGCGTACCTCGTGAAGACGCAGAGCTTCAAGCAAGTCGTTTTCACGAAGGGCGACACAGGAGACACGCTCGACCGGACCCTCCTGAACGCGATCAGTGACCCCTCATTCCCGTTTCTGCTACCCCCCGGCGCAAGCGCCGCGACGCTAGATCTCAAGGCACAAGTCGAGCAGATCGACTCCGTGATTCGCGGCAAGGTCGCGGCGATCGCGAACAACTTCGGTATCAGCAACGAGAATTTCACATTGAGCGGCAACGTGGCGTCTGGCTTCAGCCTTCGGGTGGCCAATCGCGCACTCGAGGAAATCCGCAGAGCCGACAAGGAAGTCGCGCGAGCGACGGAAGTGCAACTCTTCCAGCTCCTGCGGCTCATGCAAAACATGGACTACCCGGACCGCAGGATCCCCGAGGAGGCCGAGCTCGATTGGAACCCTGGGGAGATCGAGTACCCGCCGACCTGGGATGAGGAGGAGAAGCGATGGCGCTTCGAATTCGAGTTCAACGTTTCGAACGCAGCGGACTACCTATTGCGGGAAGATCCGGATCTCTCGCGCGAGGAAGCGATCGAGAAGATCAAACAGGTCGCCGAGGAGAACAAGGAGATCAAGCCGAAGCAGCCGCTCACCGATCTGATCTTCGGCAAGCCGGGAGCAAACATGCCGCCGCAGTTCGGCGGAAACGGAGGCGGGAATGGCATGGGTCGAGAAGGCGCTCAGGCGCCTGGTGGACGAGGAGATGCGACTCCGGTTCAAGGCGGAGGAGCGGGTGGACAAGGCGCTACGTGATCTGGACATGGCCGTCCTTGTACGAATGCCCGGTGAATACGGCAAACGATTCGCGATGACGGTGGCTGAGGGAACCCTCAAAGCCGTGGGCGACCAGGCCATCGAAGCAGGGAGGCGTTTTGGAAAAGAGATTCGAAGATCTGTCATTCGCCAAACCTGAGGTCTTCCAGAAATCCATTCGCGGACTGCTGATGACGTGTGGTACGCGAGTGATAGACGGGATCGTTCGGGGCATCGCGGAATCGACGACTCCGACCGGGGGCGCGCAAAAGCGCAACGCCGCGAGCACGATCAGGGCGAAGGGACATGATCATCCGCTCGTGGGGGTGGAAGGATTGTTGGGGGATCATGGCACCTACACGAAGGAGTACGGAGAGAGGAGTCACGCGGTAGAGATTCGATTGAAGCCCGTACGCGCGGACGTGGGGGTGTATGTGCAGAGAAAGGGGTACTACTTCTTCGACTTCACACCGTGGTCTGTTGATCAGATGGACAAACTCGTAGCGCAGTTTTGCGCGAAGTGGGCCAGGGAGATCACGCTGGACAGGAGCGGTGGTGGACCATAGCGAACTCGCCTTGCAGAGATTGGCTCTTAGACTCAGGGTGGACGCCGAGGAGATCGGGAACCGTCTGGAGTCCGCCGTCAAGAAATTGCTCGCCGGGAACATGGACGAGCGGGGTATCCGGGATTGGCTGTTCCGCGATTACGCCGAGGGCGGGCCGATCTTTGGTGGGATGCGGAACTCGATCGTGAACAGCGTGTCCGGCGGAATCGGGATGTTGCAGCAGGGTGGCCTGCGCGACGAATACCCCGATGCGCAATTGTGGACATGGATTGACGTGCAAGATGACAGGGAGTGCGAAGATTGCCAGAACCGCCACGGTGAGACGAAGACGTGGGCTGAGTGGGAGGCGCTAGGACTTCCGGGCGTTGGGGCGACCAGGTGCCAGTACCGGTGCCGGTGCGAACTCGTGCCAGAGGAGGTCGCCGCGGCAGATCCGGATCTCGGCCGGCCTATCGTCGTGAAGACAGTCGCGGAGTACAGGATGGAGTATGAGGCGAGTCATCAGGGTGGTTGACGTGACGCATTTTGAGACGTAGACTCTCGGTGAAGGTGCTGCCCGGCCTCGGGCTATAAAGCGGAGGGTACGTCGTACGCTCCCGGCATGGTGGAGCCCTCGCGGCAAGACCACCTTTCACACGGGTTGTGTTGGGAGGTTGTCGAATGCTGGGCGAGGAACGAGACGTTACCAAGCACATTCATCTCCAGTGGTTCGCGAAAGATGACGAGGCCGGGGCCTCGGCGGGAGCGAACCAGTCTGCCGGCGAGACGTCGGAGGACAAGGCGGGGGATAGCCGGGGCGATGCCTCTGCGTCAGGCGCAGACGAGAAGGGGGCCGAGCAGGCACCCAAGACCGTGAGCGCCGAAGAGCACGCGAAGGTCAAGGCCGAGTACGAGCGTATCCTGGGCATCTTCAAGGAGAAGGAATCCAAGGAAAAGCGGCAGCGAGACGAAGCGCTGAGGACGAAAGGCGAGTTCGAGAAACTCTACAGCGTCGATCACGCCGATCTCGAAATACTTAGGCCAAGGCTAGAGCGCGTGTCTGCCGTCGTGCAGGCACTGTTGGACGCGGAGCTGCAAGGGCTACCGAAGGACTTCGACGAGAGTCTGCTCCCCGCGGGCGACGCCGATCAAAAACTCGACTGGATCACGAAAGCGAAAAAGGCGGGATTGCTCACCGAGAAGACTCCTCAGAAGAAAGCCGGAGATGGTACGCCACCCCAAAGGGGCGCCGCGTCAGAAGGCCTCATGGCCATCTACAAGAAGCAGCAGTAGGGGACAACGGAGGATAGCGCATGGCAACGAAAGGAACCGTTCTGTCACTGCTCGACTACGCGAAGATGGTCGGCGGAGGACAGGTCGAACTCGTTGACGCGCTCACCTGTGAGAACGCCGGAATCACCTTCAGGATGCTGCCGCAGCGGCAGATCGTCGGGTGGGTCGAGAAGTTTGCTCGCACAACGGGCAGGCCGACCGTGGCGTTTCGACAGTTGGGGGAGTACGTCGCGGGCAGCAAGGCCACGAGGATACCCTGGCAGGAAGGTGTGTTCCTTCTCTCCGGGTGTTCCGAGGTGGACAAGATCAAGGCGGACTCGGACCCGCGAGGACCGAACGTCTACCGCTCAGAAGAGGACGTCGCGTACCTCGAGGCCATGGGGTACAACGGGAGCGACCAACTCTTCTATGGGTCGCATGACCAGAGCAAGGGGTTCTCTGGGATGCTGAAACGGCTGCCGTTGACTGGCGCCGGGAGCGACTGCGTCGTGGACTGCGGCAGCGCAGAGACCACGAGCGTCTACGCCTTCAAGCTGGGTCCGAAGCGTTTCATGGGAATCCATGCAGTAGGCCCGAAGGGTGTTCTCATCGAGGCCAACAACTACGACGCGACGGTGGACAAGGATTCCAGCGGGAATTTCGACGAGGTCTACCGGATGTTCTTCAACGCCCGCATCGGCGTGGCGCAGTACCACCCGAAGTCCATCGGCCGGCTGGCAAGGGTGAACACCGGGTCCAAGATCACCAACCTCAACATGACCAACCTGTTTTCCCAGATGGGCTGGAAACCTGACCTGTTGGTGACCACGTGGCTCGGGGCGGGATACCTGAACGATCTCAAGGTCTCAGGTCTTCACATCACCCCCGACATGAAGAACTACGATACGGAGGTTGACTGGTATCGTGGCATCCCGGTCGTCGTGGACCCGGCCCTCTCGGATGTCGAATCCGGGAAGACGGTGTAGGGAGGACGGCATGAACATACTGAAATTCCTTCAGGGGATGGTGAAGCTGGAGCTGAGGCCAGAATTGCTTCAGTACCTCGTGGCCTTCGACGCCCGCAACGTGATGCCCATCGACGACGAGTTGATGCTGCATACCTCGCTGGCGATGCCGGCGAGCGGCATCACGGTCACATCGACGAACGTGATCGACCTTGGAGATGACATCGCCCTGTTCGAGAGTCCGGTGTCGATCTTCATCGACATACCGTCCGGCGCGGAGATGATCTCCGGAGGTGTGCTGCACGTTCTTGTGCAGTCGGCCAGCTCTGCCGCCGCGGCTACGTCTGTGTGGGACAACCACACCACCAACTCCGCGGATTTCGGCGGGCGGTTGTACGACAAGACATTCGGTGAGCTCAAGGTGGCGTCCGCCATCTTCGCGGTCGGCGCCAAGAGACTGCAACTGCCGCTCGCAGGTATCGAGCGGTTCGTTCGTCTGCAGTATGCAAGCGAAGGCGCAACCACGGCCGGTGTCACGATGACAAAGGCGTTCGTCGGCGCGCGGGTGTAAACCCGTGAAGCAGCAGCTCCAGGTCTCATCTGAGACCGACGCTCTGACGTTCGAGGTGTGGGACCACAATCGGAGGGTGGTCCCTACCTCGGGCACCATTTCGATCTACCTCGACAACGTCATCGGGGTAACAGGTTCCTCGGCCACGATCGCATCGAGCGGAGTCTGCTCGTACACGCCGGGGACGGCGGTGACGGCCGACTATGAGGAGAACGGGCGCGCCGAGTGGACGCTGAACTTCAGCGACGGAACGACACATAGGTACGTTCAACTGTTCGACGTCGTGCAGTTCCCGATTCTCTCACTCATCACCGACGAGGACCTCATCTCAGAATGCTCGGAACTCCAGACGCAGAAATACATGACGCACGGGATGGCCGACGGTGGTGGATCGAGCGAGGTCATCGACGGGGATCTACGGGAGTACGACGACAATCACTGGAAGGGTGGTACGATTGAGATCGTGGCCGGAACGAACACGGGCAATGTGCGTACGGTGAAAGCATCGGTGCGTGATACGGGGTCGATCACGACGACGGCGGCGTTCTCAGCGAGCATCGACAATACCAGCGAGTATGTTGTCCGTCGAACCTTCCAGCGCGAGATAGATCGCGCCTTCGAAGACATGTGCGCGGATGTGAGCGCGCGAGGCTACCGGCCGGCACTCATCGTCAGTTCCGAGGATTTGAAGCCGGCTCATGTTGCTTTGACGCTGTCCAAGGTTTGCCGAAATCTCGCGAAGGACGCAGATGGCGTCTGGTGGAAACGCGCCGATCTCTACGGGGAGCGGTATAGCTCCACCATGCAGTCCATGAAATGGGAATACGACAGCGATGAGGACAAGGAGCCGGACGTGGAAGTCTCTGGCCTCGTGAGGCTGCGGCGATGATCACCACTTTGGCAAACAACATCGAGACCGCGATGAAGGCCGAGGGTTACGTTCTGACCGACAGCGAAGAGGTGCTCCAGGACAGACGTTACCGAATAGTGGTAGGGGATTTGTCCACGGCGAATATGGTCAGAGGGGGGATGCATAGCGGCATCGTGCGCGTGGATCGGACCATCGAGATACGTGTGCAGTACATGAGCGATCAGAAATCCAACAGACGACAGGTGGCGATCGCGGAGGGTCAGGAGGAAGTCGTACTGGCTCTGAATGCGATTGCTACCCAGGCCGGCAGATTCGATTCGGCCACGGTAGAAGAGGCGGCGGGTGGAGTCATCTCCATCATCCGTTTCGTCTTCCCCGGCCAGGTTCAATAGGAGGGCGACATGGCAGCTTCTAGCGAGAGCTATCCCGGACGAAACATGTACATCGGCTTCGGTATCCAATCGGCAATTGGCTCGAGCGCCACGGTGTACACGTTTGCGCAGCCGAGCGAGGTGACGGGTGGACTCGAAGAGTTCGCCATGATCGACTCGAACCGGCGGTTGAACACGCGATTCAAGGGAACCGGCTACGTGGGCACGAAACAAGTGCCGATCGGCTTCACCCTCGAGGCGAACGCCGGGAACATGGGCCGACTCATGAAACTCATTTTTGGGGCCGAGGTCGCAAGTTCGGTTGTCACCAGCGCCTATGGTCGGCACAAGTTCTACCCCGCGGAGGAGCTGAAGTACGGCACGATCCTGCTCTATGCCGCCGGCGTCGCGGACGAAACCGGAATCGACAAGATCATCCGCGTCAAAGACTGGAAATGCACGAAGGCCACGATCAAGGGTGGCGTCGATGACATTGTGACAATTGCCGTAGAGGGCATCGGCACCAGCCGAGACGCGGTATATCCGTCGAGCTACACGGTGAGTTTCACATCCACGCAGCCGTTCTTTTTGAACAGTGCCGTGGGTACCGGACTGCTCAAGATCGGCACCGGTACGGCGTCGAGCGAATACGACGAGGCGCGAAGTTTCTCGATGGACGTGGAAAACGGCGTCAAGGCGGATCATCGAATCCACGGGTCCAATAGTGCCCTGGCAATCCGCGAAGGCGATTCTGGAATCACCGGATCAATGGGCGGGGTGTTCAACGGGGTGTCCTTTGCGGAGATCAACAACTTCCAGGCCGGAACAGCACGGGCCTTACAGCTCACGATCACGAGTACGGAAATCCTGGCGACCTCCGAGACGTTCGACATGATCATCGACATCGCCAGCGCGAAGTACACCGGCGGGAATCCGAGCTGGGACGCCGACGAGATCACGGTAGAACTGCCCTACACGGCGGAACTGGCGAGTTCGCAGTCCGTCACGGTGACGATCCTGAACGCGGTCACGAGCGAGTACACCTACAGCGTGTAAGGAGGCGCAAGATGCCATGTGGGGGTAAGGGCGGTAAACGGGGCGGACGGGGTGGACGGGGTGGACGGGGTGGACGTAGAGGCGGAAGGAAAGGGAAATGAAGATCGACGGGTTGGCGGTCATCGACCGCGTGAAGGTTCCCTTGAACCAGTTCTTCGGCGGGTCCGACGTGTGGGCGGAGGTGCGGAAGTATCATCCCTTCGCGGCCGCGCAGATCCGGGAAGAGTCGATGAAGGGCATGAAGTTCGAATCCTTCGTTACATCGTCCGACGAGGCTCAGGCTGGGAAGAAGACCGCGAAGATTTCTGCGATCCCGCTGGCCGAGGGTATGGCGGAACGAGAAATGAAGGTACGCAATCTGAAACTCGAACATGGCGTCACCAAGCACAATATGACGAGCGACGGCGCCGCGTGCGTTTGGGACAAGCCGCTGTGGGATTCCTTGGACAACGCCAACCCGTCCATCCTGCAGTACATAGTCGGGAAAGTTGACGAGCAGAATGAGGTGGCTTCCGAGGACGGTGACGAGGCGGACCCTACCTAACGCCCGACGAGGCGAAGGAGATACGATGCGCGGTCGATTCGTGCTTTGCGAAAGGGAAACCGCTGTACCGTGTCGGATCGCCGACATGGATAGGGCGCGCGAAATGGACTTGGTACATCGGGCTATTCCGCCGGCTCGCGCAAGGCGAGTCAATGTCCTTCGCGATGACTCCCGTCGAATACCTGGAATGCTGGGAAACACAACCTCGACTCATGGCGATTCTGGAAATCATCCAGGGTCGATTTGTAGCGAAGATAGCCGAGAGACAGGAAGCATCACTCGAAGAGGCGAAGCGTAGCAGCCATGGGAAGCTCAACCGATACCAGGGTCGTCCAGGTCAAACTACGAGATGAGGTTTCGTCCGGTCTGAAGACCATGAACCGGTCACTCAAAGAGGTGCAGACTGGTTTGTCAAGTACCGTGAAAGGCATGATCGGACTGGGCGTTTCGATAAGTGCAGGTCAAGTGATCGTGCAAGGACTCCAGAAAGTTTGGCAGACTCTGAAGCAAGTCATCAAGGAATCGGTACAGGAATACTTCAAATCGGAACAGGAACTCTCCAAGATGAATTCGGTACTCAGGGCAACGGGAGGGGCCTTGGGTTATACCACGGCAGAACTTCAGAAGATGGCGGCGCAGATGATGCGCGGTACCATCTTTGATGATGAACAGATCATGGCGGCGCAGACTTTTGCGCTCACGATGGAAGGTATTTCGAAGGAAACCTTTCCGAGGATGATGCAAGTCGCCGCCGATCTCGCGACGGTCATGGGGACGGACCTCGAAAGTGCGGTCAGTCAGCTTGGGATTGCTATGCAAGATCCCGAGAACGGACTGACTAGGCTACGTCGCGCCGGAATTGTTTTCTCCGAATCACAGAAAACGCTCATCAAGAGTCTTGTGGATACCGGACAAGCGGCTGCGGCACAGAACATCATCTTGACCGAATTGGAATCGCGCGTCGGAGGCGCTGCTGCTGCGATGGGGACGACCGTGTTCGGGTCGGTGGAGAAACTGAAAAATGAACTGAACAACATGAAGGAATCCCTCGGGCAACTGATCGCGCTTGGGATGAAACCGTTTCTTGACTATCTCATCGACATCCGTGACCGTACCGCAGAGACAGCTGAAGCTATTGCGACTCTGAATGAAAAGTTGAAGTTCGGTGGTCTCACTCTTCCTAAATACTTGCTTGATGAAGCACTCCCCAAAGACCTTGCGCAACGAGTCAAGACACTCATGGAAGCATCGGATGCATCATACATCATCGCAATGAATGCGACGCAGATGCAGAACTACAGGGCAGAGGTTGTGGCACTCATTGCGGCCCTGGAAAAGCTAGGGTTGACGGGCAGTGCGGCTTACAAATGGCTGTTTCCACAGGCACCGGCAAGGACTAGTGGTGGTGGCGCGGGCATGCTCCCGGATACCGCCGAACGATACCAATACACCCCTTGGCAAGGCGGCCTCGTCCCCATGACCGGCGCAGAACTGCAAACATACCTGTTCGAGGGTATCAGTGACGGTCTGGCAACGTGGTGGGACCCTACACCCGATGTCGAGCAAATGCTCGGACGGTGGGCGGCCATCGACTACACCACGAAGAAGGCATTGGAAGCCGAGCAGCGAACCGCCGAGTACAACAAGGTCATGGCGCAGATCGAGAACGACCGCTTCCTGAAGGAGCAACAGGCAAGGACCACCGGACAACTTGCGGCTGTCTCGACCCTCACCGGGGGCGGTGGACTTGAAGGAATGGTAGGAGATGTTTTGTCCCAGGCCGCCAATACCTTGATCTCCCAGGGGGCATTGCAAATGGGTGCGAGCCTGGGAGAACAAATAACCCTGTTCTTCGAGCAGGTCTCGTCTGGTCTTGATGCCCTAGTTTTGTCGTTAGGGAAAACATGGTGGATCATCCTTATCATCATCGCGGCGGTCGAGATTCTGAAAGGGATAATGGAGATTCTCGGCCCCGCAAACAACGCGGTCCTGAAGCCTGTCTTCGATGGCCTCAAAGCAATAGGCAACGCGTTGGGCACATTGCTACTGCCAATTCTCGAAGCGCTCGGGCCAGTAACAACCGCGCTCGTGCAAGGGGGTCTGAACGTTCTTCTGCCATTGCTCACAGCGTTGATCCCTGTGTTCAGGGTTCTCGGATTCGTGATCGCGTTGACTCTGGTTCCGCTGCAGGTATTGGCCTGGACGTGCGTGGAAATTGTGAACAGGGTCATCGATCTCGTGAATGACTTCATCCGCTTTTTCAATCCCAACGCGGTAGGTCTTCCGAGACTTCCTTCGGTGACAGTTACACTACCGACGTGGCCGACCTTCCACGAAGGGGGCACGGCGACCAGCGACATGCTGGCCATCCTCCGCAAAGATGAAGAGGTGCTGAGTCCGACTGCGTCGCGCAATTATAGGGACGGCGTAGGTGGCGGGATCACGATCAACGCGCCGAACGCTCGCTACCTGGACGGTCAGACCGCCGCGGATCTCGTGGCGCTTGGCCTCTCGACGATGAGGCGATAGATGGCACGCAACCTTGCCGTCAGTGCTGCGTTCATCGACGAATGCGAAAATCCGGGGTGGTTCGATGCCAACGGAAACTCCACGAAGGTACTGCAAATCTTCTGCAAGTTCGACGGCACGAACTGGACGGAGCTCACGGACTACGTCGAGTCGATCACGATCAACGGCTCCATCGGCAACATGAGCGGCTCGCCGGCGCCAGGGACGTGCAGCGTTGTGTTCCAGAACAAAGACCGGCGCTTCTCTGACCTGTACCCCTCGAGCCCGTACTACGGGAATCTGGAACCGAACAAGGCGATCAAGATCGAATTGACGATTACGAGCGAGACCGCGACGATCTTCACCGGCAAGGTGGATGAAGCGGGATGGACCGAGGATCGCCATGGCGGTGACGGCTCAGCACGGATCAACTGCATGGATTCCGCAGGCCGTCTGGAGACGAAACTTTTCGACAAGGACTACGTATACGTCGACAAGAAGTTGGCGGCGACGTCTGCGGTGGACAGCGTACTGAAAACCGTGCTGACGGTGCACGGTGGCGTCGCGACATCGGATGTTGTGGTCAACGGACTCGTGGATGTGACCGTGCCATACGCCCAGTTCCGATCCGGCCAATCCGTGTGGAGTGCGGTGCAGAGCATTGCCAAGTCATCTCTGGCGAGTTACTGCGGGTTCGGCGCGGACGGGAAGTTCTACTTCGATTCGCGACTCGTGACCGGATGGTCGGAGCCCAGTAGTGAGTATTCGATCAGCGAGACCGATCTCGGCATGGATCTCGACAAATCCGTCGAGCCACTCATGGGTAATCACGTCAAGGTGCGTGGTAGCAATCTCCTTCTGAACTCATCGGAGGCGATAATCCTGTGGTCCCTGCGGAATGTGAAGCAGGTTGGCAAGAATGCGCTGTACCCGACGTACTGCTGGGAGACGGTCGCTGACGGGGCATACTTCCTATGCAATCCCGCTGCATCTCCGCCGGTCGAATACTTCGCTCGTTACGAAGTGAGGGGCGGAGAAGTCATCTATACGCAGAACCTCGCGATCACGCAGAAGACTTTTCAGGGGGCGGCGGCGACGCTCACGACATCCAGTAGCGAGCTCGCGTGGTCTCCGACTCAGGGGTTGTTGGTTTTGAAGAACAACACTGGCAACGTGCTAGAGGTGATGAACATCGAGATCGCCGGGCAGGCGGTAGTGCGGAAGACGCTTGCGAATCGGTATACGGATGCCCAGGGGCGGTACCACGAAGAGTTCTTCAATCCCCTGCGGGCATTCGGGTATACGGATGACGACCTGCGGTGGGGCCGCGTGGCGATTGCAGAGAACGCGAGTAGCGAGGCGGCGTACGGCGAGAAGTGGCTCACAATCTCGGACGATCTGATCGTCGAGGATGTGCAGACGGCGATGATCGCGGACTTCTGGCTGAAGTCCGGCAAGGATCCTCGGCACCGGTTCCAGCTTTCCGGTTTGCCGTTCCTGGCATTCCTACAACCGGCATCGGTGGCGACGCTGGGAGTCACAAGCCTGGGGTTCACGGCCGGTTGCGAGGTGGTGGGGTATTCGCACTCCATCAAGCAGGGCGAGGCAAGCACGTCGCTGCAATTGGTAGAGAAAGCAATCTGGACCCAGACGAGTGAGTCGGTGGCTTCCGTGCGCAGGATAGTAGCTGGCGCAGTTACCAGCTCGGGCGACTTCGGCTCGACACTTCCCGGGAGTGGCGTCGATGTCACCGTGGCGGCGAGCGATCACGAGGAGACGACGGACTACCGATGTTCTGGTACGGCGGATCAGCAACTCATCCAGAAACTTGCCAATGATCTCGCGACGGCATACGGTGGCGGGACGATTCGGTTGACCGAGGGTCACTTCAACTTCTCGTCATCGCTGACACTTGTTCCGGGCGTCTGGCTGGAAGGCCGCGGCTCGGCGACCGTGATCAAGAAGAACTGCAACGACTACGCGATTGCGGCGATAGGGACGGCGGGCGCGCATCTGACGAACGTGGGCATCCGCGACATGACGATCACGCGGGACGCGGCGGATACGAATCCGGTTCAGCTTTTCTATATCGCCTATGCGTCTGGAATAACCATTGCGAATACCTCGTTTGTTGATGCATTCGATGGTTCCTTACAGATCAACGCACCCGTGGATGATTTCTGTATTGATGGATGTATCTTTGACATCGGAGGCGTCGCGTACGGCGGCGTTGATGGACGAGGTCTCATAACAAACAATTCATTCATCGACGCCTACTTGATCATTAACCAATCCGGCATTCAGCACATCGTTGTCACAAACAATGTGTTCCGCAACACTGGTCTTTACGATGAGACATACTACTATGCCTACATCAACATCGTTAGCGCCAATGGCATTATGATCTCAAACAATTCCCTTGACGATTGTGCCAGGATGGGCAACTCGGCGCTGAGACACGCGATTCTACTTGGGGCATCGGCGGCGAATTCCATTGTCCGTGGGAATACCTGCTGCAACAATGGCCAATTGATCGACCGCGGCAACTGCGAGAGCGCGACGCCTCCGAACATCACCGGCCAAGCCTCCAGCGTCACGGTCGGCTGCACCTTCGTCCGGTCCAGTAGCGAGTTCTACAACGGGTCCTACTCCTACCTCTTCACGAAGACCGCGGCCGTGGGTTCATCGTCCGAGTTCTATTTCCACGACGCGCTGTCGACGGCGGACGTTCTCGGCCTCTGCGTCGGCACCACGTATACCCTGAGCGCCATGGTGAAGATTCCGTCGAGTAGCGCAATCGCCACAGGCGAGGTGAGCCTGGGCATCATCTCCTGCCCGAGCAGCGGCGTCTGGGGTACGTCGGACGTGAGCCCGACGCAGAAGGGAGCATGGGAACTACTGACGATCGCGCGCGGTCTCACTCCATCGAGCGCGGGGGTCGGAGTCTACGCGAAAGCCGCGGACGCAGCGGGGTCGAGCGAGACGTTCTGCGTCGACGACATCCGCCTGCGGCCGGACGGCCAGCACAACGAGCACGGCCAGAACTTCAGCGACGCGGGCACGGGGACGATACAGTCGGGGAACTCGTGGAACACCCCGTTCCCGGCATAGGAGGAGATGATGGCATACGCACCGGGGCCGGACATGGGAACGCCAAAACTACTGAACACCGAGAATACCACAACTCGCATCAACCAGAATCCAACCGTAGCTGGGACGTGGTATACGGCCACGTTCTCTGAGGTGGCCACCGGGACGAAGGCCGTCGTGGTGGTGGTCCTCATGGATCTCGCGGCGCAAGAGGTTTACTGGAAATTGCCAGGGTCCAGTTGGACAGCGGCGCGGCAACACGCGATCGGTGCGAATCCGGCGACTGGGACGATGATGGTACAGGCGCTTGTTGGTCTGGACGCTAACAAGCAGGTGGAGTTCAGTTCCAGCGCGAACAATGCCCGAATCATCGTGTGGGCGGCGCAGTTCCAGCATCTGTGAAGGGAAACAACATGAGTGACCACATCTGCGACAAGGCGCTGACAATCGAGCAGCACGGCAAGGACATCGCGAACCTCTTCGAAGGACGGAACGCGCTAACCGGGAGGATGACGCAAATGGAAACGACGCTGTACGGAGCTGAGCGCAACGGCGCTGCTGGTTTCCTCAAAGAAATGCGCGTGGTCACCGATGTGATGGCAGGCCAGGTCAAGACTCTCGTCGACAAGAAAGCGGGTCTACGGTCCATGATGCTGGCCGCTATCCCTTCGCTCATCGTGGGGGCCGTAACCATCGCCACAGTGTTGCTCACGAGGAAGCCGTGATCCGCGAAGCGTTGCTCACGCCGAACGACTTCTCGCGCCCGGGCCTGCTCATACGCCGCGTGGACTTCATCGTCCTGCACTGGGTAGGCAACCCGATGACGAGCGCGGAGGCGAACCGCCGCTACTTCGAGAGCCTGAAGGACGGATCGCGGAAAGCCAGCGCGCACTACATCATCGACCGGACGGAGATCGTGCGGTGCGTGCCGGAGAACGAAGTGGCGTACCACGTCGGCCAGCCGGCGGGCTCTCCCTACACGCCGTGGGCCGCGGAGGAGTGGAAAGGCGAACACCCGAACTGGTACTGCCTGGGAATCGAGCACTGCCACCCTGACTGGACGGGGGTTTTCGAGCCGGAGGTACTTCGGCAGTCGCATCTTCTATGCGCCGGCCTGTGCTGGCAGTACCATCGTGACCCGATGGAGGACATCATCCGGCATTTCGACGTGACAGGGAAAGCCTGTCCATCATGGATGGTTTCGGTACCGACGGAGCTGGATCACTTCCGTCGGTCGGTGAAGGCGATACTGGAGGTATGACATGGCGCTTGATTCCATGAGCAAGCTGGTGAGCGCGACCTACGGCGGCATCTTCCTGCCCCTCTACAAGCCGTCGATCGCGAACACCGGGGCGGGGCAGATGACGGCGCTCTGGCTGGCAGCGGGATTGCCGGCGGCGGGAGTCGCTGCGACATCCTTTGTCGTACCCACCGATGATCTGACTGGTTCCTGGCCGATTCCGACATCTGGAGCGCTCGACTTCTACCTCATCAACGCCATGATTGCAGGGGTCACGATCAACTCGTGGATCATCTACGATAGGATCGGGCAGATGGGCGGACTCCTGCACAACAACGTGGCCGTGCAGACTGCAGGAGTGACGATCAGTTCTCAGGCCGCGGCTGGACGATGCGCGGCGGATGGAAGCGATGTCGAGTGGTTCACGGAAATCTACACCGACCTCGGCATCACAAGCGCAACGGTGACGGTGAACGTCGTCAATGGACTCGGGACCGCGACCAGCGTCACCCTGGCGATAGGCGGGGCGTCGCCGTTGAACCGGGCGAGCAGGATACAACAGATCCTGCCCGGGGCATCGGCGAGCATTGCCCAGGTGACGAGCGTTCAACTGAGTGCTTCATCGGCAACGGCCGGCAACTTCGGGATCACGGCGCGCAAGCGGCTCGCGCAACTCCCGCAGATGATCGCGAACATCTCGGCGCCGGGGGACTTCGCAAGCATGGGATCGGCATGGATCGCCGACGCGGCCTGCCTCGAAATCGTCTGCATCAACAGTACGACATCGACCGGGATCGTCCAAGGCGGGCTCAAGGTAGGGTCGGCATGAGAGTCCAAAACATCCTCCAGTATGATCCCTGTTGGATGTCCCCCTTGCTGAACGCGGCGCAATGGGGGAAAGACATCGGGATCACGGAGCTTCTGTTCGGGGTGCCGCAATCCAGTGTCGCAACGGATGGGGCGATCTGGACGGACTCGGGCACCGCATCTCTGCCGATCGCGGCGGTGGGAGTCGATGGATCGGTATACGAGGACCTCGGCTCGGTCGGGATCATCTACGCCATGGCGGGAACGGATGGCGCAGTAACGAGCGATATGGCTTCGGTCATCAAGGCATCGGTAGCGGCGGCTATCGATGCCCTCGTGGGTTCCGAAACCGGTTCATCTGTCGCGGTCCGAATGGTGACTGCCGCGGACGGATCGCAGTACGTCGAAATCGTGGCAGCGGGACGCTACCTCGCGTCAATCGCGCAGGATGGTCTCGTGGTGGCAGATGCGGGCACCGCGGTGGCCAGCATGGCGATGGCCGTAGCCGAGGCGATCCTTGGGCTCGATCGCGGCTTCGATGTCAGTCAGGTGCCGGCGGCGATGATGACGATCGACTTCGGCGGGAAGCGCGCCTTGGTGTCAGTGAGCGCGAAATGGGTGACGGTCGAGATGGATGGAGCGTCGGCATCGGTGAGCCTCGACGGGAAGGCGCCCGGTGTTGACGTGGCAGGAAAGCGCCCGGCAGTGGCGATAGGGAAGGGAGTGTGAACATGGAGACGGCAGGGGTTGCGGGAGATGTCGCGGATGCGGTTGTGGCTCGATCCGCTCTCAGACGGGACAGCCCCCAGATGACGGGGAGGTTCGAGGCGGAGTGCTGGGATGCCAAGGGCCACCTTCGGTGGCGGGGCTCCATGCGGAACATGATCGTGAACCAGGGCTTGCAACACACGCTCGACGCGGTATTCTCGGGAAGTTCCCAGGTGTCGACCTGGTACGTCGGTCTCTGCGCCACGAGCCCCACGGTAGCATCGAGCGACACCGCGGCGGTTCATGGCGGTTGGGCGGAGTTTACTTCCTACGGCGAGGAAACGAGACCGGAGTGGGTCGAGGTGCGCACGAATCAGAGTATGACGAACAGCGCATCGAAGGCGGCGTTCTCCATCAACGTCAACGCTTCGGTGATCGGTGGTCTCTTCCTCACGTCGGTCGCCGCGAAGAGCGCGGGAACCGGAACGCTCATGTCTGCCGTGGCCTTCTCGGGCGGGAACAAGAGCGCGGACAGTGGTGATACTTTGAGCGTCACCTACACGTTGTCCCTCGCCGATGACGGGGTGTGAGCATGACCGTACTAGTAGGGGCGAAGGAAGGCAGTACGTTCGTTCTCACAGTGACATTCGAGGACGAGAACCGGGTGGCATTCGTGCCGGTGACGTGCAAATGGACACTCGCGAATAAGGCGGGTGCTATCGTAAACGGCCGGCAGGATGTGGTGATCACGAGTCCTACGGCGTCGGTGACGATCGTGCTATCTGGGCTGGATCTGGCGGCAAATCAGGAAGGGAACTTGTCGCGGATTTTGATGGTGACGGGGACATATGACTCCGCAGCGGGAAGTAATCTGCCGTTCGCGGGGGAGGTGTCGTTCGCAATCGACCCGACGCCACTGGCGAGATGACGCGGGATGGCGCAGATGGTAGCGCGCCGGGTTCATGTCCCGGAGGTCGCCGGTTCAATTCCGGCTCCCGCTATGGAGGTGCGAAGTGTCAAATGTAACTGATCCGTCCCCGGCGGTTCCCGGGGTGGTAGCAAACCCTGCGAAAGAGAACTGGACGCTGACCGTTCTCAAGGTCTCATGGCCAGTCATCGCGTTCATCCTCGTCGTCGTGACGGTGGTGATCTCGCTCGGGCTGCCGGACCGCATGTCGACGTGGATGTCGGCACTGCCGATCCTCGCGGGTATCGACGCGGCGATGGGTGCGGTCGCTTTCGGCGGGCCCGCCGTAAAACGCATGCAGGAGGCGCGTCTTGGCAACGGCAACCCGTAGGAAATTGCGCCTGCTCCCCGCCTTCGCGATCGCGGGACTCGGCTTCGCCGGCTCATGTTTGGCAATCCTTATCGTCCCGCGGCGCGCGCTCGCGTGGGCGGAGGACATCCTGCGGATGTTCCGCGCGCTACGGACGCGATGGCGACTGACCAACGCGCGCGCGATACCGGCGGCTGGAGTGACACATGGCAGCGGCGGGTAGGGTGCTCGGCTGGCTCGGGTGGGTCCTGCTGGCGGCGGTACTCATCGTGGCCTACGCGGCGACGATGGGAGCCGGCGGCGGGATACTGGATCTGCTGGCCAGGCTGAAACCGAAGGGGGTGAAGGATGCGGGGGATGATGCGCGCGCCGCGGCTGCGGCTACTCTGGCCGGTGCTGCTCCTGCTGATGTTCTCGCCGCTGCCAGTACGGCCAGCGGAAGTGACGTCACCGGAGTCGTCGCCGCCGTCAGCGACAGTGCCGTTGCAGACCTGTCTGGACGAGCTGATGAGGCTCGAACAGAAATCCATCGAGCAGGTGACGAGGCTAGAGAGCGACTTCGCCGAGCGTCTACGCCTGGCGGTAACGGTAGCGGCGGCTGAGGCGGTCAAGCCTGTGCTCGTGGAGCTCGCGGGCGTGACGGCGGAGAGGGACGCCTACCGGCGAGTGGTGCTGCGCTGGCAGATCGCGGCGGTGGGTGTGGGGGTCGGCGCAGCCGCGCTCGGGTTTCTATTCGGGGTGCTACTGCACCTCAGATACCATGCGGGTGCACGCTGACCCACCACTCCGAGGGGCCGCCCTCGGGTTCGTGCAGCTCGATGCATCCGCCTCGGGTCAGCACGCGATACCCGGCACGTCGGGCCGCGCGGATGGCGCCGGTCCTGCTCGCGGCGCGGTCGCGTAGCACAGGGCACTCCTGGCCGATGGCGTCGCCAAAGCCAGCCTCTGTCGTCGGGAGCACGCGCACGGGGCAGCCCTGTGGCCGGCCGCCGCGCTTGCCGTTGTCCCGGCTCGCCTGGGAGCGGCGCTCGCTCGGGATCGCGCGCAGGGCGCGGGCGGCGAGGGTAGCGGTCTCCTTGGCTATCTGCTCCACGGTCTTCATCGCGTCCTGTTACCTCCTGGCTTTCGCCGACCCCGGCTCTTGCCGAGGTTTCGGCCGGGTGCCATCCGGCCTCTTCGGGGCGATCAGCCTGCGCTCCTTTCTGTGATGGGGTAAACGTATCCTTTGAGTCGGGCTTCGGCCGCGGCGACATTAGCCATGGCGCGGGAGATCAACGGTTGGAAAAAATCCTCTCTATCCTCTTTTGTTGCCTTGCCTATTTGCCGCGCCGCCATGTGCAGCATCCGCGCCGCGTCCGCGAGGACCTTCGCGTCTTTGTCGTACATATTCTCTCCTCCTGGCTTTCGCCGACGCCGCGGGGCGTTTCGGCCGGCGCCGCCCGGCCTCCTCAGGGCGATCAGTCCTCCTCGTGGTCGGTGGCGGCGTAGAAGGCGCGGAGATCCTGCTCGACGTACCCAGGAACCTGTGGCTTTGCCACAAAAGGGAGGACCGCCAGTTTCGCCGTGATCCGTGCTTGCGTGTCGGGATCGTATGATGCCAGCGTCCCGGGTCCAAGGAGCTCGCCGTGCCAAGCGATGAAGGCGGCAATCTCTGCGGCGGCGGCCTCGGGGGTCATCGCGCCAGATGCCACGTCGTCGAGTACCGACTCTGTCGTCCGCTGTGCCTCGAAGCGCTCGGTGGTTGTCATGTGCTTTGTCTCCATACCTATACAATAACCCGACGTCCGGTGATCGTCAATAGGTAGCGACACGATTTCTGGGGAAATCGGCGTGGCGGCCGGCTTCGCGGCCCTCGCGGTGTGGCTCGCGGCGCGGTAACGGTAGGGGTTAGGGTTTTGTGAACACCTTCGAGTAATCGAGCGTTTTCGTCTGGCCATACGAGTATTCGAGCTTGACCTGCTTCACGACGATTCTGCGTGCACCTCCGGTGAGAGTCGCGAGCGTGGTGCCAGCATAGCAGATGCTTCCTGGTTCCAGCGGGCCATTCATGTCCCAGATGCTTGGGAAGTCGGCAAGATGATCGAAGTTGCCGCCGGCACACTCGGCGGTGTAGTAGACGGAGATCCCATCGAGCGCAAGGGTCCCCGTGTTTTTCACGGTGAACTTGATGTTCTCCCAGATGGTGTTCGACCAGTCGAAGGATACCGCGGTGATCTCGACGGCCGCGGTCGGAGTCGGCGCCGGCGTGAACCAACCCTGCGAACATGCCGACATGGCCAGCACGGCCAGGACAATTGCCAACCGTTTCACAAGCACCTCCGCCCCAATCCTACGCCACGCCGGCCGTCGGCGCAAGGGCGCTCAGGGAAATCGCAGCGGAAAGTAGGCGCGCGCCCTTGACGACGCCGACTGCTCAATGCCCGATCATGCTGCCGCGGAGGGGGTGCACCCCGACATCCTCGGCGCACTGTGCCCAGTTGGCCATGAGGGCACGCTCGGCCTCCACCTCTGGATCTGGCGGCGCTCCAATATGCCCCTCCAGGGAGCGCATCCGCGCCTCAAGGATCTCCAGGCGCCGTTCCGTCAACGTCGATAGCCCGCGGGCCGAGCGCCACTCTTCGCGGAGGTGGGTGTTGTCGGCGCGGATCTCCTTCTGGATGTCCGCAAAGCGCAGGGTCATGGTATGCAGCAGGCCGGCGAACTGATCGATCTGGATTTGGCTCGGGTGGAATGGGCGCTCCCTGCGGGCGGCGGCTTTTGTGGCCATGTGGGGCCTCCTACTCAATGCGTCGGCGGTAGGGCGGGATCGCGGGGTGTGGAAAACGGCAGGACGGGGGGGGGTGCACGGAACGACGGGGGGCCCTACTTCGGGCTGGAGTAGACGGAATGTCTAACAACTAATGTTATCGGAAGCAACACCTGTCTACTCACGTCGACCAGCTTCGGTCAGTTTTCTCGTCCCTCCTCCTCCGGCGGATAGTCAGTCTCGACGGTTGGTAATGCGCGCCGGACGCACTCCAGGATCACCTGGTTCTTCTTGCGGAACCGTTGGTGACGAGCCAGCCGCACGACCCGGTTGTACATGGGGTCGGGCAAGATAATGGAAAGCACTCGCCTTCCGACCTCGGCCTCGGCCATCTAAAACCTCCTAATCACAGATCATAACGCTTTTGCCGTGTCTTGGCCAGAGGTAGTCTTGACTTTTCCTGTAGTTGTGATACAGTGTTAGTAACATAGTACGGGGAGGGGACATGGGGGAAAGCCTACGGACGTTCAGCATCGTGCTACCGCGGGACATGTACGCCAGAGTCAAGCGTCTGGCGAAATCACAGGAACGGAGACTAGGGCCGCAGATCCGCGTGATTCTGGAGCGGTATCTACCAGAACTGGAGCGCGAGGTCACCGAGGCGGGTAAAGGGTGAGCGATCCTACCCGGCAGCTGGAAGTGTTACGCAAGGCAACGGCTGTGCTCACGGTAGAGAGCATGAAGCTCGTTCCGGCCGTCCTAAAGCAAGCGCACGCCGCGGCTCTATATCTATCCGCGAAGGGAGCTGACGAGGAAGCGCGGAAGGTAGAAGCCTGGCGGATCGGGCTCCAGTGGGAAGCGGGCCGGTGGTTGCGGAAGGCGCCGAAGCAGACAGGGCAACTGGCTGGTAAGCAGGAAGATGGTGCCGTTCGGCGGTCGCACGACGCGACCACCGAAACCTACGCCGCGCAGGGGATCGACAAGCACGACGCATCCCGCTGGCAACGAATCGCTTTGCTCCCGGACAAGAGTCTGCGGGATTACCAGGCGAAGGCCGAGAAACCCACAACGGCTGGGGCGCTCCGAATCGTGAAACAGCAAGAACGCGATCAAGCCCGAGCGAAAAATGCCGAGCAGGTGAAAACCGCGGCCCCGCTTCCCGATGGTCCCTTCGCCACCATCGTGGTGGACCCCCCGTGGGACTGGGGTGATGAAGGGGACGTGAGTCAATTCGGCCGCGGAGATCCCAAGTACAAAACGATGACGCACGATGAACTGCTCGCCTTCCCGGTCGGCGACCGAGCCGCTCCGAACGCCCATCTATACCTGTGGATTACGAACAGGAGCCTGCCCAAAGGGTTCGGCCTGATCGCTAGGTGGGGTTTTCGATTCGTGACGATACTGACGTGGTGCAAGCCTTCCATCGGCATGGGCAACTACTTCCGGGGCTCCACAGAACATCTTCTGTTCTGCGTGAAGGGATCACTTGCCCTTATGCGGTTGGACGTTGGCACGTGGTTCAGTTGGCCGCGTGGACAGGATCACAGTGCGAAGCCAGAAGAAGCCTATGACCTGATCGAGACGTGTTCCCCTGGCCCGTACTTGGACGCCTTCGCGCGCCGCGCGCGCCGTGGGTGGATGTGTTGGGGGGCTGAGGCATGAACGCCTCCCTCCACGACTTCGGGGACCGCATGAGATTCAGTGACGGCGTTGCCGCCAAGACCGATGTCCGCCTGATTCTACTGGAGAACATCCCCGCTTGCGTGGAAGTGGTGCGGGCCGGTGAGGCTGATGACAAGAACGGTACCGACTACTGGGCGAAGAGGATTTCGCCGCTCCGGAGTCTGAGCGTCGATCTCAAATGCCGATCTGGAGATCCCATGGTGGACTGGCGGGACATGAAGCTCGGCAATCCACGTGACGATCTAGCTCTTGAGACGTGGAGCGTTCTTCCGGAAAACGGACGGCCGGGAAAACTGGGATGGACGCGAGATCATACCAAAGCGACCGATTACATCCTGTGGTTGTTCCCCACGACAGGACGGTGGGTGCTCATCCCTTTCCATATGCTGTGCTCGATTTTCGCAGTGAGATGGGAGGAATGGCGGGAGCGATTCGCCCCCCCGAAACAGCAACAGAGCAACGGATGGAAAAGTGAATGCGTGTACGTACCGCGCCGCGAACTGTGGGTGGAGTTATACCGTAGGTTCGGTGGGAAGGGGGTAACGGCATGAGCAACCCGCGCGTCGAGGTACGGATGAAGCGCGACTTCTACCAGGCCCTTTTGGCCTTCGCGAAGCAGCAAAGCCGCACGCCGGCAAACGTCCTCCTGCACGCCGCGAAGCAGTTCCTCAGTCAACACCACGCCTGGACCACGGGAATGCAAGGACGACCCTTTGCGCACGTGCGTAAGGGTATGCAATCGAAGAGCGAGGAGGTCGAATCGTGAGCGATTTGGCGGTTTCGGCTCAGGCACCCAGAGTCAGGGTGAACGCCACGGAGGCAGCGAAAGGGGGCTTCCGCATCGAGGTCACGGTGGAGTGCTTCCAGGGCGAAAACGCCGCGGCGCTCCTGGCGCAGAAGATCAAGGAGGTAAGGGCGGCTCTCACGGCCGAGGGCTTGCAGACAACGGACGCCGCGTAGGCGCCGCATGAGGCCCCGAGGGAGGTGGTGGTCGCCGCCCTCCCGGCCTCTCCTCCGGGAACGGCGGGGGGAGGACCTACGGCGCAAGCCGCTCCCCTCGCCAACTTCAGAGAGCAAGGAGAGAATCGTGGCAGACAAAGCAGTCGCGGTCGTGACGCCGGATGCCGCAAAGGCGCGGGCGCTCGCGATCATCAAGCAGCACACGGAGGCGGTCTCCTACGTGCGAACCGAGGACCTCGACACGCAGGGCATGTTCCTGCCCGTCGTCGCGGTCATCGCGATGGTGCCGGCGGACCTCCACCAGCTCGCCGGCGAGATGATGATGCCGAAGAAGCACCACGTCGATCGCATGGCGGAGGCCGCGGGGGTCAACGTGACCTCCGTGGACGTCCAGCATCCGTCGCCGCATGTCTGGACCGCGAAGGCTCACGGGACGAAGCGGGCGCCGGACGGAACCATGCGCGAGGGCGAAGGGGAGTACGCCTTCGACGCCGAGAAGTACGCGGAGCTCGACTTCCTCAAGGACGAGAAGGGCAAGTACACCACGGAGAAGGCGAAGCGGATCCACCTTCTGGAGTACGGGAAGTTCGGCCATCAGCGGGCCAGCACGGGCGCGCGGCTCGCGCTCATCCGGTTCTTCTGCAAGTGCCCGACCGCCTTCAAGCGCGGAGAATTGCCGAAAGCCATGATCTTTGCGCGGGTCGACCTCAACACGGACGGTCTGCTCGCAACTCCCGAAATGCGTGAGGCCGCGATCGCGCACGCGCTGGGAGCGACCCGGACGCTGTTCGGGTCCGAGGCCCCGCACGAGTTCGTCGAGCGCAACGTCACCCCGCCGGTCTCCCCGACCGAACCGGAAGCGGCGCCCCTGGGAGGGGAGAGCGCCGGAGCCGACCCGTTCGACGACGAACCCGCCCAACCCACCACCACAGAACCCACCCCGCTCGATCTCGCCCGCACCGCCCTCGAGGAGTGGGGGTCGAGCGACCTGGTCAAAGCCCACCCGCGCGCAGGCCCCGCGGTCACGGCGCTGCTTGCCAAGGCGGACGCCACCCTGGAGGAAATCCAGTCGATGCTCGCGAAGTGCAAGGAGCTCCAGGACCTGCGGGAGAAGCAGAAAGCGGGAGGCACGGTATGAGAATCACGCAGGTTACGTATCGCCGCGTCTACAACCTCGGCAACGCTTCAGTGGGGCTCGCGCAGCGGAAGGCAGGTTCGGCATGAGCCTGCAAATCCTTCACGCAAGCGACATCCACTACGCGCCCGAGCACAAGGCCGAGGCGCTCGCTTCCCTGCGGGTGCTTCGCGACACGGCACGCGAGCGGGAGGTCGATCTCGTCGCCATCGCGGGCGACCTCTTCGACCGCGGGTTGCAGGCGACGGACCGGGACGGTTACGCCGAACTCGTGGCCATCATCCAGGAGATCCTGGGGATCGCGCCCATCGTCGCCGTCAGAGGCACGCCGAGTCACGACCCGCCGGGAGCCTACGACGTGCTGACCAGGCTACAGGCCAAGCACGAGTTCACGGCGATCGAGCCCGGAACGGCTTACTACCTGCACGCCTCGGGCGACGTCGTCCCGTTTGACTGTGGCGACGAGAACCGCCTGCTCATCCTGGGGGTGCCGGAGCCAGGGAAGGCGTGGCTACTCGCGAATGGAGACGGCCTGGGCAGCGCAGAGGCCAGCCAGGCCGTCGTGGATGCGATGAAGGCGCTCCTGCTTGGACTTGGTGGTCTCCGCAGGAAACACCCGGAACTCGCAACCGTCCTGTTGTACCACGGGGCGATCCGCGGCGCAACCATGGGCGCCGGCCAGCTCGTGAGCGGCACGGAGCTCGCGATCGGCGCCGAGGACCTGGCGCTCGCGGGGGCGGACTATTACCCTCTCGGGCACATTCACAAAGCGCAGCAGATCGGAGAGATGCCGGCGTACTACGCCGGGAGCGCGTACCCCGTCGACTGGGGCGAGCTGGATCAGAAGGCGTGCAACCTCGTCGAGCTGCTCGAGCCCGGCCACCCCCCCGTCATCGAGCGCATCCCGTTCCCGCACCCGCCACGGTGCAAGATCCAGAGCGATGGCGTCAGTCTGGACGCGCTCCTCGACGAGCGGCCCATGGACGGCAAGCAGACATGGCTCGTGGTCCGCAACACCACAGAGAACCTCGCGGACCTGAGCGAGGAGGCGATGCTGGGGTGGCTCGTCGACCACGGCGCGCTCCCCGGCTCCCGCGTGACCTTCGACCCGATCCCCGTGGAGACCGTACGCGCCGCGGAGATCACGGACGCGCAGCATCTGCGGGACAAGGCGGGCGTGTGGGCGGAGGCGTCCGGGCTTGTGCCTCCCACCGATCCCGTGCTGGCAAAAGCCGACACACTGGAGGACGAGGCAATAGCCAGCGGAGCGGTAGGCGAGGGCCTGCACATCCGCGTGCGCTCGCTGACCCTGCGCGGGGCCATCGGGATCTGGCGCGGCCTCGGCGTGGACGAAGTGTCGCTCGACCTCGACGCCTACGAGCCCGGCCTGGTAGCCCTCGTGGGCCCGAACGGCGCCGGCAAGAGCACGCTCATCGAGAACCTGCACCCGTACACGCAGATGCTGACCAGGGGCGGCGGGCTCGCGCAGCACTTCCGGCTCAAGGACAGCCGGCGGGAGCTGAAGTTCATCGACGCGCGCACCGGCGCCGAGTACCGCGCGCTCATTCTCATCGACCCGACCCTCGCGACCCCGAAGACCGAGTGCTACCTGTACAAGGACGGAGAGCCGCTCTGCACCGGGCGCGTCAAGGAGTACGAGGAGCTGGTCGGCCGCCTGTTCGGCTCGCTCGATCTGTTCGTCAAATCCGCTTTTGTCGCGCAGAAGCCGCCAAAGGGGCACCCGGACCTCGCCGACGCCACGCCGGCGGAGCGCAAGAGTCTCTTCCGCGAGCTCGGCGGCCTGGACTACCTCCAGGGGTACGCGGAGAGAGCGAAGGAGCGAGCCGACACCATCGCGCAGCTCATGGGCGAGGACAGGGCGCGTGCCAGCGTGATCCGGCCGCTACTCGAACAAGAACCGGATAGGATCGTGGAACTCGCGCGCACAGACACGACGCTCGAAGCAGCGAAGGCGCAAGCTGAAACCGTGAAAGCCGCGGGCGTCGCGCAGCGCAAGCAGGTCGAGGCGCTGGCCGTCCGCGTAACCGATCAGCGCGAGATCACGCAACGGCGCGGCTCGCTTCTCGAGGAGCACGCCCGGATGAAGCGAGAGAACGACGCGAGTGAACAGAAATCGAAAACATTCACCGCTGCTCTCGCGGGCCGGCCGGCCGCGGTGGAGATCGTGCAGAAGGCCGACGACCTGGACAAAGCCAAGGAGGACCTGAGTGAACGAAAAGCGAAAATGTTCACCGAGCGGGATGCGATCAGCACAAAGCACGCCGCTGCGCTCGCGGCTCATCTCCATGATCGCGACCAGGTGCAGGCGGAAATCCGGCGCATGGAGAAGCAGGCGGCGGACTTGCGCGCCCGAAAAGCAGGCTTTGTGGCCACGGTCGACACTCTCGGGCTCCAGGCGGAGCAGCCGATAGACGACACCTGCCCGACCTGCGGGCAGACACTGCCGGAGGGCAAGCGCGCGGAGCTGGAGGCCGCGCGGGACGAACTGCGCGGGAAACTCGCACAGACGCAGGAGGCGGTGCTCGCTATCGACAACGCGCTCATCGAGGCCGGGCGAATCCAGTCCGCTGCCGAGACGAGTCTCTCTGCGATGATCGAGCCGCGGGCCCCGACCCTGCCCACCTTCGAGCAGCAGCCGGCGCTCGACGCAGTGCTCGCGGCGCTGGCGAAGCTCGACGTTCCGCGCGCGCGGGAGACCATCCGGCTGGCAGACGCAGCGGAGGCGCAGATCGCGGCAGCACGGACCCGGGGCGAGCAGATCGCCGCACGGCTCACCGAGATCGACACCGAGCGGACGGCACTCATGGCCCGCGTCGACGAGACCGTAGGGCCAGAGCACGCCAAGGCGCAAGCAACGCTCGACGAGCTGCGCGAGCAGTACACGACGGCAACGGCGGAAGTGGCGCGGCTGGAAGCAGAGGTGAAGGCGCTCAGGGCTACCCTCGCGGACCTGGCGCAGAAGCGCGCCACTCTCGCAGAGATCGAGGCGCGAATTGCAGCCGCGGACTGCGATTTGGCCGACTGGCGCTACCTGGAGCGGGCCTGCGGGCGCGACGGCATCCAGGCCCTCGAGCTCGACGCGATGGGGCCGAGCATCGCCGAGACCGCGAACGGCTTGCTCGATGCGGCCTACGGCTCGCGCTTCCGCGTGGAGATCCGCACGACCAGGATTGCCGGAAGGGGCAGCAAGACCAAGCAAGTCGAGGACTTCGAACTCATCGTCCACGACACCGAGCGCGGGACAGAGCAGCCCCTCGACACCCTGAGCGGCGGGGAGACCGTGTGGATACGCAAGGCCCTCTACGACGCCTTCGGCATCATCCGCGCCCGGACCACGGGCACCAAGTTTTTGACGGTCTGCCTCGACGAGGCCGATGGAGCCCTCGACCCTGAGGCCAGGCGGCGCTACGTCGCGATGCTCAGGGCCGCCCACGAGGCGGCTGGCAGGCGGCACACGATCTGCATCACCCACAGCGAGGATGCGCAGCAGGCCATCGGGCAGAGGATCGACATGCGCGAGTTCGCGGGATCGGCGGTGACGGCGTGATCCTGCTCGTATGCCTCGCGGAGCTCGTCCTGTTCGTGGGCGAGTTCGTGGCGGCGCTGAGGAGGCTCAAACCATGACCATCACCGCAGGCCAGACCATCACCATCGAGGGGCATCACGGTGCCTACATCGTGCGGCGGGTGTTCGGCGAGGACGGCGGCACGTACACGCTGACGCTGGATCAGACAACTCCGCCCTACGGGTACGTGGTGCTCGACCATGTGCACGAGAGGGACGGCACGCTGTACACCGAGCAACTGGAGGAGATCGCTCCCATGGATGAGCCGGTGGTGGAGCGCGAGCAAGTGCAACTGGAGTTGTTTTGACAGGCTGGCGACTGCCTCAAGTGTCGCTGCGCTGTCCCGGGGCGGCGTAGGGGCCAGAACCTCCTTGTCTGTTACGGCAGGAGCGCCCGGGCGCTCCATTTCGGGTGAGTGAGGACACCCCGGAGAGACGGGGAACATGCGGGCGCCAGGGCGCGGGGGTTGTCTCTCCTTTCCCCCGCGGGCCTGCGGCCGGTCCAAGTCCGGCCGCCCGTTGAAGAGGGAGGGGGAACGGTGAGCAAGCAGCGTATTGTGGATACGTGCTTCTGGGATGACGGGTACATTGCCAAACTCGATCCGTCAGAGAAGCTGCTTTTCCTCTACCTGCTGACGAATCCTCTCACGACAATTTGCGGGGTCTATCAGATCGAGCTCCGCCGCATTGCTTTCGACACCGGATTCGACCCCGACACGGTGACACGCATGCTGATCAGATTGGAACGGGACGGGAAGTGCTCGTATCGCGAGGGGTGGATCGCACTGCGCAACTGGATCAAACACCAACGAATCCGCAACAGGAACGTCAGGAGGGGAATCGACAGAGAACTTTCGGCGGTTCCGCCAGAGTTCGCCGACTGGGTACAGGGAGGGAAACTACCAAGTCACTCCAAATCACTCCGAGTGACTCCAAGTCACATTGCACCTAACTCAACTAAACCTAACTCAACTAAACCCAACCTAACTAGACCTAACCTAGCGGTAGCGGCCAAGCCCGCCACCCCGGACCCGTTCTCCCTTCACCGCGCAATCCAGGAAGCCTTCGAGTCAAAGCACGGCGCCTTCAGCGACTACGGGAAAGAAGGAGCCGCCATCAAGCGCCTCATCGCCAAGGCCAGCAAGTCCTTCCCCGCCGACCCCGAGTCTTTCCTTCGGGAGCTCCTGGAAACCTTCTGGCAACTCAAGGAGAGCGGGGACCGCTTCTGGGGCGAGCAACCTTTCACGCCGTCCGCTTTGAACGCGAGCGGCATCTACGACCGGGTATGCGAGCGGATGCGGGCGTCGACTCCGACCGACGCAGCGACGGCCCAGGCAATCGAGGGGGTGTTCAAGTGACGCACCAAGCTTTCGTCTCCATGCTCGAGGGCTACTACGGCAAGTACCCGCGTCCAGTCTTGCGCGATTCCATCTCTCGGTACCTCGTCGACTACTCGCCGGCCGACCTGGACGTGCTCATGCGCGAGCTGCTGCTCACCTACTCCGGGCAGTACCGGCACACCCCGGACATCGCGGTGATGGAGAAGGCGAAGGAGGACATCAACTCCCGGAGCGCCATCAAGCGCATCGGGCAGAAGGTGCCGGATGCGGCGCTCATCGAGGACATGGCGCATCTGACGAGCGGCGAGCTCGCGGCGGAGCTCGCGCAGATGAAGCGAGACCTCGACGGGCGCGAGGTGCAGGCATGAGCGCCGCCAGGCCAGCAAGGGCCAACGGCACCTCCCGCGCCTATCTCAGCCTCGGGCACCTCATGGTTCCAGCACTCTCCCGCCCCGCGGAGCCGACGGGAGACCAGGCTATCCGCCTGGCTCGATACCGGGAGCGCCAGAGGATGTGCTCGATACCGGACCCGCCATGGGACATCGCACGTGACCAGATTCCGCCGGTCATGCCTGGCCGTGGTGGCAGCCGGCATTCGCGCGGCGGCAGGCCCCGGGTGCTCGACGACGCGCAGGACGAGGTGGTGGCGGCGTTGTACGCGCAGGGCTGGGGCGCGCTGCGGATAGCGAAGTCGCTGGGGTGCTCGCGGTCGGCGGTGCTGAGCTCGCTGGGGCGGACGGGCACGGCGACCTACCGGGGTCACGCGAGGTATGGACAGTCGATGACGAGAGAGCGGGGCATGACGGTGAAGCAGGAGGTGCGGGTGCAGGAGATGCTCGCCGGCGGGAGGAGCCCTCTGGCCATAGCGCGCGATCTCGGCGTGAGCATCGGCAAGGTGCGCTACGTGGAGAAGGTGGGGCCTCGATGATCGCGGTGCCTATCCTGCGCGGAAGTCCCGAGCACGCGCGCTACCTGCGCTCGAAGGCGTGGAAGGCGCGGCGCTTGGCGGCGATCATCCGCGCCGGGTGGGCTTGCCAGATCTGTGGGCGAAAGGTCTTCGACGCGCGCCGGTATCAAGTGCACCACCTAAGTTACGCGAACCTGGGGTGCGAGCGACCGGGGGACTTGGCGGTTTACTGCCAGCGGTGCCACCGGCGCGTGTCGACATGGTGAGGAGGGTAAGATGAGCGGTTATTACTGGCATGTGCGCCACGACGTGTTGATTGAGTGGTCGGACAACATCCAGGAGCGGAACGACTGCATCAGGAAGCACAAGCCGACAGAGGAGATTGAGACTCGGTTGCGGCTACTGAAGCCGGTGGTGGGACCACTACCACCCGAGTGGGACAAGGCCGCCGCCGAGTGGCGCAAGGCCGACGCCGAGTGGGACAAGGCCGCCGCCGAGTGGGACAAGGCCGCCGCCGAGCGGGACAAGGCCGCCGCCGAGTGGGACAAGGCCCGCGCCGAGTGGCGCAAGGCCCGCGCCGAGTGTGCCGAGGCCGCCGCCGAGCGGGACAAGGCCGACGCCGAGTGGCGCAAGGCCGACGCCGAGTGGGACAAGGCCGCCGCCGAGTGGGACAAGGCCGCCGCCGAGCGGGACAAGGCCGCCGCCGAGCGGGACAAGGCCGCCGCCGAGTGGCGCAAGGCCCGCGCCGAGTGTGCCAAGGCCGCCGCCGAGCGGGACAAGGCCGACGCCGAGTGGCGCAAGGCCCGCGCCGAGTGTGCCAAGGCCGCCGCCGAGTGGCGCAAGGCCCGCGCCGAGTGTGCCAAGGCCGCCGCCGAGCGGGACAAGGCCGACGCCGAGCATCGGAAAGAGATCGAAGCCCTACACGCCGTGGAATGCCCGGGGTGTCCGTGGGATGGGAAGACGATCTTTCCGGGGAGGGCAAGATGACCGACGACACGAAGCAGGACGTGCTGAACGCCGAGGAGCGCGCTACGGTGAACATCTACCGTGGTCGCGTGGTCGCTGGCGGCCTTGTCGCCACCATCGACCGCCTTGCCGGGCGGGTGCGTGACCTGGAGGAGGCATTGCGAGAATGCTGCCGCATGTTCGGGTGGTGCGAGGTGAAGTACGGGAAGCTCGCGAGAAGGGAGGCTCCCCGTGACGAATGACACAACCCCTCCCGCCGATCCCCCGGACGTCGCGGAGGTGAGGAAGCGGTCACTGCGCTGTAGTTCCTACTCGTTATTCCAAGACCGTGGCATCATGCTGTTCCGCTACGATGAGGCGGTGAGAGAGCGAGTTGTTGTGGCTCGAGAGGCCAGAGAATCTCTGGCGCACCAAGCTGCCCGCATCCGCGAGCTGGAGGCCGAGGTATCGCGGCTGGCCGAGGCACTACATCTTGCTACCTCGCACTCCATAGACCGGTTCAACCGGGCGCACGACGCCGAGGTGGAGGTCGCTGCCCTGCGGGCCAAGGTGGATCGGCTGCGCGCAGAGCGGGACAAGTACCTCGCGCAGAATACGGACCTTCGCAAGACCTGGGAGGAGATGCGTCAGGAGCGGGACACGGTGTTGAAGCACGGCACCGACGTGGTAGCGATGGAGCGTATTGCCCACGCCGCTGGCTTCCACGAGGCCCTCGACGCGGTGTCGAATGCACTTCAGTACAGCGGGTGGGTGCATTGGGACAAGTTGCGCTCTCACTACCCCCGGCCCGAGTCGATAGCCGAGCGCGAGGTTGCCGCGCAGATGGACGCCATGCACCCCGAGGACATCGAGTACGACGTGACGCTGCCGCGCATCCCCACGGGGCCGCAGGCCGAGCACCCGAGCAAGGAGGGGGCGCGATGACCGAGCAGGAACTGGCAGCGGTGATGGAGCGGCGGGATGTACGCAAGAGGACATGGGACTGGGCAGTTAGTGCCCCTCCGATAAAGATGGCAGCGGCGGCGAACCAAGCCGAAGCCGACCGCTCTGCCCTCCTCGACCACATCGACGCCCAGGCAAAGGCGTGCGCCGAGTGCCGTGAGTCGTGGGAAACACAGACTGAAAGGTCTGACGCCCACGAGGAAGCCCAGGCGAGGGAGATCAGGTTCTGCGGCGGTGCCATCGCACAATACAAGATCACTGAGGCGGACCTATGCACGCGGGGCATCGCGCTGCGGGACGAGAATGCCCGGCAGCGGCGGGCGATCTACAGGCTCGCGGCGTGGATACACGAGGACAGGGCATATTTGCGGGCAGATGACATAGGACTGTACACAGACAGTTTGGATGCCCATGCTCGCATCCGCGCCCGGCTCGCGGCGATGGAGGCGCGGGGATGACGCGCGACGAACAACTCGCCTTGGCTCGTGACGAGCGCCAGAAGGTGGAAGCCGGTAACGCTCGGCCGATACTCCGCGTGATCTCTCTCGGTGCTGGAGTGCAGTCTACGACGCTGGCTCTGTTGGCAAAGGATGGAATCGTGGAGATGCCTGACTGCGCGATCTTCGCGGATACTCAGGCGGAACCAAAAGCGGTCTACCGGCACTTGGATTGGCTCGAGAGCGTGTTGCCATTCCCGGTGCATCGGGTGACGGCGGGTAGTTTGACCAAGGAAATCCTGGGGGCGATGGAAGGTACGAATCGGATGGATGCACGCCCGCCGTTTCACGTTGAGACCGGCGGGATGTTGCACCGCCAGTGCACGCAAGATTTCAAGATCGCACCGATCCAGAAGAAGATCAGGGAACTTATCGGGGTCGGCAAAGGAGAACGCGCGCCGCGTGATCCAGTGGTCGAGCAGTGGATCGGAATATCGCTCGATGAAGTACGCCGCATGAAGGTGAGTCGCATGCCATACATCGTCCATCGGTGGCCACTGATCGAATTGAAGATGACCCGTGGGGATTGCAAGGCGTGGATCGAAAAGCACGGCTACCCGATACCGGCAAAGAGTGCATGCACCTTCTGCCCCTACCACGACCAAGCGGTGTGGCGAGCGCTCAAGCAGAATCCAGAGGATTGGGCGGAAGCCGTGAAGGTGGACCTCGCTATTCGTCCAGGCATCACGAATCGGGGATGGACGGAGCCCCTGCGGTGGTTTGTACATCGAGATAGGGTGCCGCTTTCAGAGGTGGACCTATCGACGGAGGACGAACGCGGACAACTCGATCTGTTCACCAACGAGTGCGAGGGGATGTGCGGTGTATGACCCCGTTCCCTGCACCGTGCTCGACCCCTTCGCCGGCGCCGGGACCGTGGGCGTGGAATCGGTGAAGCTCGGGCGGGAGTACGTGCTGATCGAACTGAAACCGGAGTACGCGGAGATGGCGCGGGCGCGGATACACGACGAGGCGCCGCTGTTCGCCGAGGCCACCCCGTGAAGCTCGCGATCTACGCCGAGAGCGGGGCACACTGGACGAACGCGCGGCTGCAGCGGTCGGCGTACCTGCGCCGGCGGGGGCTCGCGGTGGTGGTGTGGTGCCTGCTCCTGTGCGGGTGCGCCGCGTGGCCGAACCTTCAGTACGAGTTCACGGGGTCGTACCCCGAGGGCGGCGAGTGGATCGTGACGTGGAAAACCTTCGGCGTGGAGCGGCATGTCAGGACCTCGGACTACGGGTCGGCGATGATCCTGGACGCGGTGCTGTGGGCGCGTGGACGTGGACTGAAAGGACATTGAGAGATGCCTGGTAGGAAGAAGACAGTATTTGTGGTGAACGAACAAGGTTGTTTCGTGGTAACGAATAGGGCTTTGACGAAGGGCTATCCAGTATTGCGCCATGACAGGCGCCAGTCTTATGCGCACAGAGCGGTATGGATTGAGTGTTTCGGAGATATATCGAAAGGGTTGGAGGTTTGTCACTCTTGCGACAATCCGAAATGCATCAATCCGGAGCATCTCTTTTTGGGTACTCCTAAGGAGAATATGCGGGATGCCTCTGTCAAACACAGACTGCGAGGTTGGCCCGGGGCTATTGGAGAGGATAACCCAGCGGCGAAATTGAAGTGGGAACAAGTCAAGGAAATACGCAGGCTGTTGGCTTTCCATTCTCAGGCCGAATTGGCGCGAAGATACGGAGTAGGGGATACAGCAATCTATGACATCGCTCATGGAAAACGATGGGGAAGGGCGAGAGGGAGGGGACGATGAGTCGGTACCCCGGCGTTGCCGGGTGGTGCGATTTCATGACGAGGGAGGGCGTATGGCGGCCAGAGTCAAGCTGGGTCTGAAAAGCATGGTGCCGATCTTGTTCGATCGGTACTCGGGCTTGAACGACCAGAACGACCAAGAGGCGCAGAAGAACGCCATCCTAAAGGTGTATCGAGACGACCAGGGGAACGTGTGTCTCCCCGCGGCTTGTCTCAAGGCGTGCATCCGGGATGCATCATCGGAGATCGGGAAGAAGACCGACAGCAAGAGGAGGCGCAACGGCATTCGAGCCGGTTGCTTCATCTCGCCGGATCTGATTCCGCTCGCGAAAGAGTACGACGGTATCCACCAGGAGATCGTCACGCGGAAGGGCACGGGAAACAAGGTCACGCGCGTCGTGTCCTACCGGCCCTTTCTGAAGGCGTGGAAGTGCGAGGTCGAGGTGGTGCTCTACGATATCTCGCCGGAGAACTTCCGGCAGTACGTAGAGATGGCGGGGCTCAAATATGCCCTCTGTGGGCATAGGCCAGAGTGGGGCCGGTTCGAGGTGGCGAAGTTCCAGATCCTGAAGGAGGACTGACTTGACGGAAACCACAGCACAAGAGGGGCAGATTGCATCCCTCGCAGACAAGCGGGCTCTCGACTTCCTGAGCATGGAGCCGGAAGTGCAAGGGTTCAACCCGGGCACGTTCGAGTACCGGATGAAGCAGGCGATTCTCGGCTTCCGGTACAAGCGGGAGATCGAGCTGAAGCGGCGCACGGAGCGCGACCAGGCTATCCGTGTTGTGCGGATGGTGTTCGAGACGCCGGAGAAGCGGCGCGACTACATCAACCAGAGCATGCCGGCGCTGTTGCCGGCGGTAGTGAAAGCGAAGAAGTGAGATGCCGCGCCGGTGGGTCATGCTGCCGGCGCGGAAACCATGGTGAGGTCGGGTGCGGTAAGGTCGGGTCGGGTGGCGTAAGGTGCGGCCGAGACGGCTGGGGTGAGGTGCGGTCAGGTACGGTCTGGTCTGGTGCGGTGGGGTGAGGTGTGGTCGCGTAAGGTGCGGCCGAGACGGCTGGGGCCGGGTGTGGTACGGTACGGTATGGTAAGGTGCGGTGGGGTGAGGTACGGTCGCGTAAGGTG
>Ga0315284_10000777_pt1 | contig 43947 bp, 34 predicted proteins | sample YL17G09_16_MG_FD_203696 | JGI IMG/M metagenome (GOLD analysis project Ga0315284, IMG submission 203696) | Sediment microbial communities from Yellowstone Lake, YNP, Wyoming, USA - YL17G09_16 | ecosystem: Environmental > Aquatic > Freshwater > Lake > Sediment | place: USA: Wyoming | collected...
GGTGACAGAAGAGACCACGCGGGTCGCGCGAATCGAGTACGCGCTCGACGGGGCGGAATGGGTTTACAGCCTGCCCAAGGACGGCGTGTTCGACAACGCCGCGGAGGAGATCAACATAGTCCTTGAAAACCTTGAGCCCGGCGAACACACGATAGTCGTGCGCGCGAGCGACGAGAACGGCAACATGAGCACGTCGCACCTGGTATTCGAGGCGCCGCAGCCGTAGGCATTGTGAAACAGGCAAGAAAAGAGGCGCTCCATTTGAGGAGCGCCTTTTTTCGTAACTGCGGCGGCAGAAGCCCCGTAGCACGCGGAAACAAAGAGAGCGCGCCGAAAACAGCGCGCCCTTTTCATTCGTCTTATATTACCAGGTACCCGCCGGTAATTATGAATATATGCCCTCCTTCCGGGAAATCCAGTTCATGCAAAATGCCCGGAGGCGGTGCGACTTCGATTGGCGTGTTGAGCACATTAATGACGGTCTTGAGGGAACCCAGCGTTATGTCGCCGGTGACGAGAACGTTCGGCGCGATGAGCGAGCCGAGCGACCCCGTAGCGGTGAGGCCGTCAGGAGTGCCTATAAGGTTGACACCGCTGATTTGCGCGGGCGACAGGAATATAGGCCTGTCCATCTCCCACAGTTTGAGCGTTCCCTCGATTGTCACGTCGCCGGTGACGGAGCCGTTAACGGTGACGAGTTTATCAAGATTGCCCTCGATGAAAATGTCGCCGGCGATGTCCTCATAAGCGGAGATCGTCTTGATCTTCTGGGCAATTGAGATGTCGCCGTAGATTCCGCCGTGGATGTCGTTGTCGGCGTTGGCGATGATGCTGTCCGCGGACGAGTCGGAAATGATGTTGGAGTATATGTCGTTGTTGGCCAGGACCTTGCCCAGTTTCCCCGCGCTGATGCTTCCCTGGTAAACGCCCGCGGCTATGCGGCTGCCGATGTTGTTGTTCGCGATCACCTCGGTTAGGGTCTTGCCGGCGGAGAAATCGCCTGTCAGGTTTACTCCCTGTATTGATTTGATGCTGCCGTTAACAGCCGTGATATCGGCGGTGACGTTCCCTTTCGCGCTAAAATGTCCCCAAAGGTCGATGGTGCCGGCCTGCACTTTGCCGATGTCCTTCATCACCGTGATGCCGTCGACGGCGTTTATGCCTCCGGAGCGGGCGACTATGTCGGCGGTGCTTTTGCCGACGTGGATGAAATCAACATTTATGCCGGTATTCGCGGCAATGTCTTTCGTGCTGCCGCTGATATCAAAGAATCCTTTCAGTTGGCCCCCAAAGTACTGGGTTGTAATGATGCCGCCGGCGCCTGTCTGCGCCTTCGTTATCAAGGCCTTTATAGGCCCGGCATCCTTGGCGATCCGATAATTCGCCACGTCCCCGGAAGCGAGCGTGGTGCCGACGCTTCCATTTGTAACGTACACGCCCGTAAAACCGTCCCTTATTATGTCAAGGGTGTCCGAGCCGGCGCCCGCCGCAATAGAGGTGGTCAGCACGCCGATATTGCAGTCCGGATTGATGGTGGTTGCAATACCGACATCAAACATGCTGGGGACATTGCCGCTTCTGCTTGCGGAATTGAGGACCTTCGGCACGCCGGCGAATATATTGCCGACGCCCTTAGTCGCAAGGACCCGCACGATGTCGCCATCGGCGTTGTCGATGCCGGCTATTTTGCCATCGCGCGCTTCCACCGTGTAAACCTGGGCAGGAGTTCCGGCCGCGCCGGGCGGGGCCGGGGCAATTCCCGGCGTGACGAGCGTGGGATCAAGGAAAATCCCGCCAAGGGATTTCGATGAAACGATGTGACCCACCGCCGCATTGAACACCTGAATGGAAGGCGTCCCGCTGGTCGCCTCGATGCGCGTGATTATGTTGCCGCCCGTGACGGGCAGAATCGTTACAAGCGCGGTGCCCCCGGTTACTCTGAGGGAGCCTGTGTCGCCGCTGTCATCGACTATCTGAAGAATTCCGACGCCCGTTGTATTCATCGCTTGAGAGATGACGTGATCGACATCCACCAACGTCGTTATGCCGACCTTTGTGCTGAGCACAACCGCAAGTTCGTCGATAACCGGGCCATCCACCTTGACAAACTTGATATCGCCGCCGCTGGTTAGCGTGAATACGGTGGTATCCGTGGTGTCGTCAAAGTAACTGCTCGCGAACGAGCCGGTTACTTCCAGAAGCGCAAGGTCGCCGCCGACAATTATGTTGACGAATTCGCCGACGCTGCCGTCCACGTAAATAATTCCGGCCGCGCCGCCTATATCAAGCGTCATCAGGTGGTCCAAGTCAGCCCCGGCAAGGTCGCTCGCGAACGAGAGGAACACCACGTCGCCTGTAAACGCTATCTTGCCGCTTGAATCGCCGTGTATTATGAGGTCGCCCAGCACGTTTTCGCCGCTCAGGTTCGCGGCGATTGGCACTAACGCTCCGGGGGGAGTGGAAAAGTCCCAGCGGGTTTGGCCTTCGGGTGGGCCGAGGATGCCGCCTTCAATGGTCAGGGAGTTGCCCGCTGTTATGTCCCTGAAAGTGATTGAGCCGTTTGCGGGCACGCCGTGGTGTATCGTAACGTCGCCCACGATATCGCGGAACGTGAGGTTGCGGATCTGTTGGCTGTCGGAGAAGGAGAAGAGGTCAACTTCCAACGCCGCGAAGTCCAGCGCGCTGCCGATGACCGTCACGGTCGCGGCATTGACCTTGTCTCCGCCGACCACGATATCGGCGGTTGTGGCAAGGGAGCCGCGCAGCCCAAAGGTAGGCGTGTCAGCGCCCAACGTGAAGGCAAATAGTTGCGGCGTGAATGAGGCGTCGCCGTGCAGGCTTGTAACAACGCGCCCCTGCAAGTTCCCGTCAATGATGAGAGGAACGTTCGTCGTATCGACGGCGCCGGTGCCCGTGTAGTTGGCAAACTGGTCGCCGGAACTGATTGTCGCCAGCGGCCCGACGTTTCCGGTTATGTGAATCACCGCCGTGGCAAGGGCCGAGATAGGCTGGTTGCCGGGCGTAATGGGGTCGGAATCTGCAACATTCACCTGAACGCTGCTTATATCATGGACCGCCGTTATGTCGGCGTAGCAGTTGCCGTTTATGGTGATTGTCGTGTTGAAGGGGTTCAGCAAGATGATCCCGGTCGGGCCGGTAGTTGGAAGCACTCCTCCCACAATGTCCAGGGCGTGGATGCCGCCGGAACCCGTTGCCGAATCGCCCAGCGAGCCTGCGACCAGCGTCGCTCCCGAGAAATCGCCCGAAAGCGTGAGGCCGTGCAGATTGCCCGTCGTCCCTATGGCGGCGCCCAAAGCGACGTTCGCTGCGCTTATGTCGCCTATGCTCTGCGGCCCTGACTGGAAGCTATCGGGTGGGAGCGTGGCAGAGGTGACAATGTTGATCGCACCGAAGTCAAACCTCCCTATCGTAACGTAGCCATGCCCGTCGCCTATGCCGCCTGCCACCGTAAGGGTGCCGAGTTTCCCGGCAATGTCAATGACCACTTCCGGCCCAGCCGCAAATGTCGCCGGGCTGCTGCCGAAAATATGCACGGCAAAGTCGTTATTGCTAGGTACGCCCAAATCTCCGCCGGTGATGTTCAATATGTCAACGTTTCCATTGATGCCGCGCGTGATGAGGGCAGCAAAGTGCGTGGTGTCAACGGTGGTGCCGACAGGAGCGGTGGGGTCAGCGGTGGCGCTTTCGAAGCCGAACAGGTTCGCCGTCCCTATGTGGCCGGTTACGGATATCTGCCTCAGCGGAGCCGGCACCGTGATGCTCGGCACCTCCACGCTGCCGTTGCCGTCGCCGTCGACCACCTGAACGTCAAAGTCGGTTGTCCCGCCCGTCGCGCCGTTAAAAACAACCGTGGCGATGTTAGGGGCATTCGGGTCGCCCGGGAAGGGGGTTCCGGGGTCGGCGCCGTGGGAATTGAGCAGCGTAACCGTCCCGCTCGTCGGGCCCGCGGGGTCCAGCAGGTTTCCTATTTTGACCAGCACAACGTCGCCATCGGCATCGGTAAAAGTGAAGTGGTCCGATGCGGGCACTCCCGCAATAAGCACGACGGGCGCGATACGCTGTTCCAACTCCTCCAGTCTGAGGTGTCTGAGCAATTTCATTTGCCGTTCCTGCTTCAAAATTTGGTCAATGGTGGTAATCTTCCATGAGCGACCGGTATTTCATCATTTCCGCATGGGCCGGGACAACTCTATTTTATATTCTTCGCGTTGACAAAACTGTGCACCGCGAGCGTTCCGCCCGTAACATACTGACCAACGGTCACGTTAACAAGCGGGTTGAACCCGACGGTACGCGTCTTCAAATCGGCATTACCGAGCACGTCAAATACCCCTTTGAGACTCCCCAGCACCTCAACGGTGCTGGTAAACGACGCCTTGCCGGCCTTCAGGTTCCCGAGGCTGCCGCCGACGTGTATATCATGGTCGATGCCGTTTGTGTCGTTGTCGGCGCCGATCTCCTGCAAATCGCCGTTCACGTATATCGGCGCCGCGAGGTCATGGCGGGCGATGATTGACCGGGCATTATTGCCGACCGTGATGGAGCCGGTGATGTCCATTGCCTCAATTTTGCCGGTGAGGTTATGGAACACACTTACATCGCCCGTCAACTTGCCGGTGCCTCGGGCAAGGTTGCCCTGCACCGAAAGTTCGCCCAGGTCGCCCACGCCCGGCACAGACAGCGTCAGCGTGTAGAAGCCAGTGCTGCTGTTCGTTGCTCCGGCGCCGCTAATCGGGTCATAGGCGCTGTTGCCGGAGCCGGACACTCCCAAGTAATACGTGCCAGCCGTCTTAAATATGTATTCCAGGTAAGAATCCGCGCTGAACGACTCGCCGGAGGCGGCGGCATTGTCGTTGCTGGCCAACGGCGTCCCGCTCGCGTTGAACAGCCGGATGAACGAGTTCAGGCTGCTGCCCGCCAGCCGGTCAATGTCGAAGGACACTCGCTGGCCGGCTGCGACAGTGAATTTGTACATGTCCACGTCCGTCGTGGTGTCTATAGCCTGCCCTGTAACAATGTTCCCCACCGCTATCAACTCCGCAAGGCCAATCGTGTTGCCCGGATCGATGAGCGGGCTCACCACCTGGATTGCCCCCCCTATCATGCAGTCGCCGAGGTTGGAGTTGGTCAGGCGGATGCTCTTGGCGCTGCCGCTGATGAAGATTTCATCGACGTTGATGTTTTGGAACTGCACGGCGTTCACGCTTCGGAAGAGCGTCGTCGATGTGGCGCTGGGGATTACGTATGACGGCGCATGCAGGAAACTGAGAGTCGGCGCACTGCTGTTGCCTGTAACCGTCATCGTGATGCTCGGCGTGCCGCCGTCAACATCCAGTCCGAACATCTGATCAATCTTGCCGTCGGCGTCGGGGTCGCTGTAAAAGAACTTGGCCGAGCCGTTGGAAACGCGGAGTTTCAACATGCCGCCGCCGAGGGCGCTCTCAAGTTGGAACTGGACCGTCTTGTTCCCGATTTCAGCAAGATGGTCGTACGGAAGCGGCACGGACACGGCGCGTATCTGGTTTATAAACGTCCCGATGGTCGTCAGATGCATGGGCACCGCCGTCCCGCCAATCGTCAGGGTGGTTATCGTTCCGGTGCCAGGCTCCGCGCCGGCAAGTATATCGACGAAACTCGACACGTTCCCGTCTATTGTGAGGGTGCCGAAGTTGGCGGCGTGAATGTAAACCGTATCGCTCGGGCCGATGCCGGGGCCGACGTTGCCGCCGATATGCAGCGTCGTCAAATTGCCGCTGATGTCTATCTCATTCCGCGCGGACGGAAGCGCGTTAAGCACGCTGCCGCCGATGTCAATCGAGGCTACATTACCAGTGACGTTTATCGGGGAGGTAAGGTCCCCGCCGATTGTAACGGCGCCGGTAACATTGCCGGTTGACACAAGCCCACCCGTAAGTGAACCGTCGATTGATATGTTGCTTGTTATGCCGCCGGTTCCGGCGGAGATTTGCCCGTGCATGTCCATGTCCGCGCCAAGTTCACCGGGAAACCTCTCCAGTGTAACATTGGCCGTAATGGTCGCGCCGTGAATCAGGCTGCCCGTGTCCAATCCCAGGTGGGACTCGATTGAGCCGCTGAGCGTTCCGGTGCCGTTGTTGTCGTGGTCAGCGTCAAAATCCATGAAGTTGATGGGATTTGCGGCCGTCGGACCGCTGTCCGCCAGAACGTCCGCAACGATGTTCCGGTTTGCTTCAAGCGTGGCATGAATCCAGTCGAAGTGGATAGTCACATTCGCGTCCCGCCCGACGTGCATCTCCGCGTCAAAGACGGTCGTGACCCCAGCAGCGGGGGTAAGCGTCAAATCCCTGCCAATGCCCATCGTGATGTTTTCGATACTGAGAAAATCAGGTATTATGGTGGCGTCTTGGCCTACGCTGATATCGCCGCTTGAACCTTGCAGGAGTCCCAGCGTTGCAAGCACCTCAGGGGGCGTGGGGTCACCGTTACTCACGTAGTATGCGTCAAAGGCATTAAGTTCGTCCTGGATTCCGCCAGACAGGGACGTAGTGCCTGTTGCGTTAAGATGCAAATCGCGCGCGGCGCTCACCGCGATCACCATGTTTGTGCCCGCGGTAAGCGTAGCGTTGACATCGTCGCCAACCCCGTTGTAGTCCGCAAAGTCGTTGCCTACCAGAATGGTCATATCTTCCGTGGCGTTAACGTGCAGATTGCTAATCCCGCCGATGTCTTTGCCCCCGGCCAACGTGAGGCCAAAAATCGGCGGCAGACTGAACAATGAGTTCGCCGCCGCCTCAGCGTCAGCGGCTATAACGGGAAGGCCCGGCACAACAGGCGGGCCGGCTGTCAAATCTCCCGCACTTCCGACTGTCCTGGCGTTTATTGTCAGGTCTGTAATGTCCTGGAATGCAAGCACGTCCGCGTTGAACCTGCCGGCGTCGGCCCCGTCGATAAGCGGGTCTGCTGTCGGGTTCACGGTGAAAGTGCTGCTGAGCACACTGCCGCCGGAGACAACGTAACCGTTGAAGAACCCATGGATGTTCAGCGACAGGTCGGAAATATCCTGCAATGCCGACGGCGAGCCCCAAAAACCGCCCGATATGGCGGGTACGTTGGTGAACTCGCCAATGACGTTGCCGTTGGGAACGTTGATGGTGTCATTTGTCAGCGTGCCAACCCCGTTCCGGTCCCAGTCGGTTGACATGACGTCGCCCAAAGCAGCGCCCGAGGGCAGTTGCAAGTTGGTCGCATCAAGATTCCCGTTAACGGTGACAATCGTGTTGGCTATGGAACCTTCTGACAGCACGCCGCCGAGGTTCCCCGCAAGGCCCTGGGCGGCGTTGCCGGTGATATTTATCGTCGCGCCGGAAAAGCCCTCGTTGGCATTAGGGGCGCTATCGAACTGCCTTATCCCCTCGGCGGTCATATCGCCCACGTTGATGATGCCCGTCACAAGGCCGGTAATCGAAATGGCGTAGGCGTCCCCGCCCGTTATCGCGGCATCGACCGTGATAATCCCCGAAAAGCCGGCAGGCGCCTCCAGTTTAATCGCGCGGTAAAGCCCCCCGCCAGTGTCCACGTTTATGTTTCCACCATGCCCTGTCGTGGCATCAGCAACCTTGATATGCAATGAATCAATCGTGTAACCCGCGATGGTGTCGTGGTCAGCAGGCACCTCCCCCGTGGGCGGATTAGGAGGTGGATTAAGGGGAGCAGGGGAATCAGGGGAATAGAGGACACCGTTACCAACTAAGCCCGTAACATCGCCCTGGATTTCAATGGACCCTATCGCGCCGGGCGCTGTAAAGTCAATGTAACCGACTTTGGCGATGCCGTCGGAGCCTACGCCCGGGTTGGTAACCAGCACCGTCAGCGTTGTGGTGCTGTCGCATGCGGCGTTAAATACGATGGAGTCAATTTTGTGAAAATCCGCGACGCCTTGCGTGGGGTTGGCATCATTGTCCCTAACAGCAATGCTTCCATGAATCGGGGCCACGTCTCGCGCAACCTCTATGGTATCCCCGTCAGCATCAACATAAAGGAACGAGGTCGTAATGAGGTCCAACAATTGGGTGAATGAGGGTACGATACGTTGTTCGAGTTCGTGGATTTGAAGAGGGCGGTTTAAGCGCATAAAAAGACTACCTCCATGTGTCAAGAGCCCTCCTCAGGCCCTTGGCGGTGTGGCACTTCTCCCGTGCCCCTACGCGCGGAGCATCTAATCCTGATAATATTATACCGCAAAATGCGTCCGCGCACAAGGGAAAAAACGCCCACGGGATTTGAATTATTAACACGCCGGCATTTGGTTTTTCCTCAGAAGAGCGCCGGCTGACCGCTCTCCGCCGACCCCGTTTTCCTCAGCAAATTTCCGTTTTTATGTAGGGAACGGCCTTTAGGCCGTTCCATGGGACGGTCTAAAGACCGTCCCCTACATTTTTACATGACGCGGACGTCAAAAATCTCCGAACCAATCCACGGGTACAACGCAAAATCATCCACCATGCCCTTTCGCACCGGATTGTTTAATATGTATCGCGCGACTTCAGCCGTATCCTCGTCGTTGCGAAGCACGTGATCGTAATATCCCTTCTGCCACAGAACGCCGCCGGACTTTCGCCGCCGCTGGAAACTCGTTTTCTGTTTGAATATCTTTACAAACTTCTCCAGGTCGCTCGTCTCGCGTGTCGCTTCAAGCAGCAGGTGCATGTGGTCCGGCATTACGCAGTAGGCCGTAATCCGAAAACCAGTCCCCAGCGCGTAATCATACATCACCATGAGAATCGGCTTAATGACGGCAGGAGATGTAAGGGCGTGCTTCTTGCCCTCCGTGCAAATCGTGATGAAATATCTGCCGAATCCTTTGTAGCATTCTGAGGCCAGGCGCGGCCGATGTGGGCGTTTCAGATATTGCGAACCATCGCGCGATTCAGACATAGTTCACCAAAAACAATCCGTGTTCACAAAATCCAAAAACCGATGTAGGGAACGGCCTTTAGGCCGTTCCATCATAATGGGACGGTTTGAAAACCGTCCCCTACATTGCTAAAACAGCGACGGCTGGCCGCTCTCAGACGGCCCCGATTTCCTCAACCCAAGGTGCTCATACACTTCCGGGCCGACCAGCCTCCCCTGCCGCGTGCGGCGGATGAAGCCGATTTTCAGCAGGTACGGCTCCACGACATCCACCAGCGTGTCCGCCTCCTCGTTCAGCGTCGCCGCAAGCGCCTCGATGCCGACAGGCCCCCCGTTGTAATACTCTATGACCGTCTGAAGCATCTTGCGGTCAAGTCTGTCCAGCCCAAGCGCGTCAACGCCCTCCATCCTGAGCGCGTCCTGCGCGATCTCCTCGCTCACTTTTCCGCCGGCCCTCACCTGCGCGAAATCGCGCACGCGCCTGAGCAGCCTGTTCGCCACGCGCGGCGTCCCGCGCGAACGCTGCGCTATGAGCGCCACTGATTCATCGTCAACCGTCATCTGCAACAGGCCCGCCGCCCGCTTCAGAATCTTCCGCAAGTCCTCCACGGGATAAAAATCCACGTGAAGGAACAGCCCGAACCTCTCCCGCAGCGGCGCGCTCAGCATCCCGGCGCGCGTCGTCGCCCCGATGAGCGTGAACGGCTTCAGCGGTATCTTGATGGTCTTCGCGTACGCGCCCTTGTCCACCACGAAGTCCACCATGAAATCCTCCATCGCCGGGTAGAGGAGTTCCTCCACGGTGGCGGAGAGGCGGTGAATCTCGTCGATGAAAAGCACGTCGCCGAAATCGAGGTTCGTCAGAATCCCCATCAAGTCCCCCGCGCGCGCGAGCGCCGGGCCGGAGGTTGCGCATATCTTCGTCCCCATCTCCGCGGCGATGATGTGCGCCAGCGAAGTCTTGCCAAGCCCCGGCGGGCCGTGAAAAAGGGTGTGCTCCGCCTGCTCCTTGCGGCTCTTCGCGGCCTTCAGCGCTATCGTTATCTTCTCGACCAGTTCCTTCTGGCCCACGAATTCCGCGAGGTTCCTGGGGCGCAGGCTGTAATTGACGCGCTCCTCGTTCTCGTCAATCGGCTGTCCGTTTATTACGCGTTCTATCGCCATGGCGTCTCACCTGTCAGGGTGTGATCTTTTTCATCTTGAAAATCATGTCAAGCAACCGCTCGGTCGTGTCGATCCCCTTCTCCTCGTCGAGCGCCTGCTGTATCATGCGGTCCGCCTCCACCGGCTTGTACTGCAACTGCAACAGCACGTCCATCGCCTCGTCGCGGAAGCCAGGCGTGCGGAACGGCTCCTCCTCCGCCTCCGCGAACCGCTTCTTCAGGGCGAACTTCGTGCACTTGCCGTTTAGTTCCGCGATGATTTTTTCCGCCGCCCTCCGCCCTATGCCGGGGAGCGATACCAGCGTCCCCATGTCCCGCGTCTCTATCGCCGCGGCTATCCGGTCTATGGAAACCGTCAGCGCCTTCAGCGCCTTGCGCACGCCTATGCCCTGCACGGTGATGAACAGTTCAAAGAACTCCCTGTCCACAAGATCAAGGAAGCCGACAAGCCGCGGCGTCAGGTTCCCGCCGCCGATGCCGCCTTCGAGGTAGTGATACGTGTGGAACGAAACCGTGGTATTAAGGAGGGTGAGGAGTTTCTTGTTCAGAATCCCCGGAATGAGGACGCCGTAAGTGAGGCCGTCCATTTCGACTTCCGCCACGTTCTCGTTGACCGAGATGAGTTTCCCTGCAATCCTCGAAATCATAAGCCCCTCACATTCGCCGAGTGGTTCGCGTGGCACAGCGCCACCGCCAGCGCGTCCGCCACGTCCGGCGGAGAAGGCAATGCGCCAAGCCCCAGCACGGTCTGCACCATGCGCTGCATCTGCTGTTTGCCCGCGCGGCCGTTGCCGGTGAGCGATTTCTTCACCTGCGTGGCGGAGTAACTGATTACGGGCACGCCGTGCTTTGAGGCCGCGAGAAAAATCACGCCGCGCGCGTGGCCCATCAGTATCGCCGTGCGCGGGTGCGCGTAGTGCGAATACAACTGCTCCACCGCCATCGCCTCCGGCTTCTGCCGCTCGATTATTTCGCAGATGCTCTCGTGTATCGCGCTGAGCCGCTTCTCAAGCGGCGTGCGGCCTTTCGCGGCCGTGGCGACGAATCCGGCCTCCAGCACGCGGAACCTGCCCTGCGCCGCCTGCACGACCCCGTACCCGCTCCGGATAAGCCCCGGATCTATCCCGAGTATCTTCAGCGCCTGCCCCCTCATGTAGCGGCAGGGCTTGCCCTGCCAGAATGTGGCGCAGCCGCCCTCGGCTGCGGTTAAGATGTAACAGTCTATTTATTCAGCGCCTTGATTATGTCCGCCGTTATATTGAGCGCCGCGTCGCTGTACAGCACGCTCCTCTGCGCGATCTCCAGGTTCTGCAAGTCCCCGTTGTCGCTGACGCGCTTGTCGTCCGTCTTGAGGACGAGCGTCAGTTTATTGTCCGCGGCGTATTTGTCAACGGCCTCGCGGATCATCGCGTACAGTTCCTGCCGGTCGCTCAACTCGCGCTTCGTGAGCAGCGCCATACCCTTCTTGTAGGTGTATTCCGCGTTGGACTGCAACTCCACTATCTTTTGCTGCGTCTCGTTCCTCTTCGGATCGTCGGGCGTCATGGCGTCGTGCGCCTTAAGCAGTTGATCGGCCTCGTCGCTCATCTTCTGGATTTCCGCGCGGAGCGTGTCCTTGCGGCGGTTGAGGTCGTCCTCGCGCGCGGTGCGCTCCTTCATGTTGTTGAAGACCTCCGCGACGTTGACGACCGCGATGGTCAGTTCCGGCGGCGTGTCCACATGGCCGGGCGTTTCGGGCGCGGCAGGCTCGGCGGCGGCCTTGCCGGGCATCTGTGATATTCCCATGAACAGCGCGACGACCCCGAGAGCCACGATTACGCTGAGCAGAAACGGTTTGCTGATTGACATGCTTTTTCTCCTGTTGATGGAAACGGACCCGCAAGACACGCGGATTATATTCTTTCTCCGGCGGGAGTCAAGAAAGCCGAGGTGAAAGGTTGCAGGTCAGAGGTCAAAGTTCCAGTTGTCCGGCTATCCAGTTGTCCAGATGTCCAACTTGACATGCTCTTATGTGCATGGCAAATGGCTCCCAATCGCGGCGGCGCATTTTTACATTTCATAAGTTACAAAAGCAATTTTTAACCGCCAAGAACGCAAAGATTCTTTACTTTCTCCTGTTCCCCTGTTCGACTGCTCAACTTTCTCGCGCCAGCGGGGGGATGGCCGCCAAGGAAGCCGTAAATGATATGAAACCGCAGATTACGCAGATTTCGCAGATTATGTCGTTCCACTACTGACCAATGCGCATTGGAACTACTCAAATCAGCGGCAGAACCTCTTCGATATAGCAACGAATTACTTTGCAGAGGGACAGACACCATAAATGCGGCATTGTGATCGTACCAGACTTGCAGTATACCTCGATATTTGGCCAGAGGATGTCTTGGACGATGCCGTAAGTGCTTGGGTCGACTAAATTGCCATTCCTGTCATAGCGATTAGTGCCTTTTCCTACATATACATGCATGCTGCCATCCGATAGTGTGACTTGCTTACCTTCTTGAAGTTGGCACTCGTGACGCGCAAGCCGGACGTGCTTGCCAAGGTTAGACAACTCTTTTAACCACAAGAAATCTTTACGGCCTGTAGAGAATGGCTGACTTTGCCAGAGTTTTGCGTAGAGTTTGGGATTGGATTGTGCCAGAGGAGAAAGTCCATACTTGTCTATCTTTTCTTTGAATTCGCTTTCGTCGTCGAAAATGGTGAAGTAAACATTTTTCCCTATCCTGGTTTTTTTCTCATCAGCGTGACTTGTGTATTTGTCAAAGATGCGATTCATAGCAAAATCAAGAGACGACATAATCTTGACCATCACCTCGTGGAACAGGTTCTTGGCCCGTTCAGACACCATCCCCTGCTGTGCGCATGCGTCATACTCTCGGATGAGTTCCTGGGTGAGTTCATCCGCCCGGTCGAAGATTCCCTGCATTTCTGGATCCATGTATCTTCTCACAACTAGTTAGCGAACAACAAAGAGTGTCATGCCACCTCTTGTCTGTTTATCAGCATCCGATCGTCTTGGTAATAATTGAGGCTACTACCGAAGTGATGACATTGGGAACCCATGCCTCCTTTAGTTGAGCGCAGAGACGCTGGATGATAGTCTTGTCTGGCCGCTTCGATTTTAGTTGTCCGGATAGCTCGGTAAGTACATTCACTAGTGCCGCCATTTGGGCGTTCATTGCCTGTTGTCCTTGCTGCCGTGCAATCTCAATTTGGGTGCCGTTAAGCGAGACCTGCTGCCCTATTGTGTTTGATCCTGGACCGCCCCCCACGGCGGTGATTTGCACACCTGTACCACCATGAGAGACAACGCGCTGCCCTATTACGTGGACTTCGATGTGGAATTGACTAGGATAACTATTTATTGAATCTTTGATTGCATCTATCATCTGTGCAGCTTCGATAGCGTCCATTGTGTTCTCCTTGTCATTTTTGTTTGCGGTTGCCGTGGTCATCCCGCCATAGGCAGGCAAGCCGTGGTTTCTTGCCTAAAAATCTGTGTAATCCCGATGAACAACATCGGGACGCCGAAGCGTCGTCTGCGAAATTTGCGGTTGCGTTAATTATGTCTTCTTGGTGTCTTCGTGTTTTGGTGGTGAAGACAAGCGAATCACAGAATCCATTTTTTGTCGCGGCGGATTTTTTTGACGACGGCGCGCCTCTGCGCGGCGTATTTTTTGTGGCCCATCAGAGTAAAGGCCGCGATTTTGCCCGCCTCCACGCCGGGCTGGTCGAATGCGTTTATGCCGTACAACTGCCCCGCGAAGGCCGACGAAATCTCGTAGAACTGAAGCACCTGGCCGATGGTGTGCGCGTTTATCTCCGGCAGAGTGAGCGTGAGGTTGGGCCTCTTCGCGTCGGTGAGCACGAGCGTCGTGCCGATGCGTTCCGCGTCGATGAGCGCGTTCATTGTCTTGCCGCAAAGGTATTCGAGGTCGTCATACTGGTCGTAGATTTTCGGGATTGCGACCTCGCGGCGGTATTTTTCGACGCCGACGAGCGTGAAGATTTTGTCGTTGGGGCCTTCGGTGTAGAGTTGCACCTGCGAATGCTGGTCGGTCGCGCCGAGCGCCTTGACGGGCGTCTGGCCGGTATAGACTTCGCGGCCCTTGAGGTCGTACTTCTTGCCGAGGCTTTCCGCCCACAACTGCCGGTACCAGTCCGCAATCAGGTAGAGCGCATTGGAGTATGTCATCATCACCGAGATGGATTTGCCCTTTTTCACGTCGGCGATATGGTGGATGACGGAGTTGAGGTAGGCGGGATTCTTCAAGAGCGCGGGCGTGGAGCAGCGCTTGTCCATCGCCGCCGCGCCTTCGAGCAGGGCCGCGATGTCGATGCCGCCCATCGCCGCTGAAAGCAGGCCCACCGGCGTGAGCGCGGAGAAACGCCCGCCGACGTTGTCCGGGATGACGAAGGATTCAAAACCTTCCCTGCCGACGATTTCGCGCAGGAGGCCATTCTCCCTGTCGGTCGTGGCGACGATGTGTTCCGGCGCGCTGGGGCCGAGGCGGCGCTCAAGGATTTCGCGGATTATCATGAACTGGCTCATCGGCTCGGCGGTCCCGCCGGACTTGGAGATGATGTTGAAGATCGACTCCTCCGGCCTGATGACATCGAGCATGCCGGCGAAGTATTCCGGGTCAACGTTGTCCATTATGAAGATTCGCGGGAAGCCGCCGCGCGCGCCGCGGTCGAGCAGGTTGTAGAACGGGTGGTTGAGGGAGGCCTGGAGGGCGATGTTGCTCAGCGCGGAGCCGCCGATGCCGAGGACGACGAAGTTTTCGCAACGGCCCTTGAGTTCGTTGACCGTCCCGTTAATGTCGTTGACGATTGCTTTCTGGTAAGGCAGGTCGAAGAAGCCGAGTTTTCCGCTTTTGCGGCCGGCAAGGAGCGCCTTGTGTCCGGCGGCGACCTTTCTCTGGAAAGGCTTGATTTCAGCCGGCGCGACGCCGTCCTTCTTTCCGACGGCCGCGGCCATTGCGTTGGTGAAATCGATATGGACAGCGGCGCGGGGGTCAGACCCACTCCCAGCGTGAGAGGGGCGGGGACAGTCCCCATCTACGAACTGGTCGCTTCGCGCCTGCGTTCCGTAATGGGGACAGTCCCCTTTACCTCTCTTTGGCGTCTGACCCCCGTGGGGCCAGATTACACTTTTGCCGGACATGTCTCTTTCTCCGTGTTTATTTTAGTTACTGTTCGCCGGGGGCGGTTACCTCGAAGAGGAATACCTCATCGGCTCTCGTCAAGAGCGCGTGGCACTGGGTCGGTGAATCAAAGACCGGGGTGCTGTTCTTGATGGCGCCGTCGTAATCTCCGGCCTCCTGGCCGTCCATGACAATCACGACCTTATCGCCGGCGCGGGCGATATAGGCGTAGTGCTTGGAATCAGGGCTGAAGACAAGATTCTCTCCTCCAAAGCCGTCATACGGCTTCTGAGGATTTCCGTCAACAACGACGAACATCTCGTCCCCGTCCTGCGCGCCATACGCCAGCCGCGTGGAATCCGGACTGTAAACCGGAGTGGCTATCTGGTCATGGCGTTCGCCCTTCTTTTGCCCGTCAACGGCGCAGAACCACGTGCCGCTGCTCTTGACGGCGTAAGCAATGTGTTGCGAATCGGGGCTGAAGACCGGGTCGCCGATGTCTTCGCATTGCTTGCTTTTGGCCCCGTCAACCACCATGCACCACTTGTCGCCGGACCTTGCGCAGTAGGCAAGGCGCTGAGAGTCAGGACTGAAAGCGGGATTGAGGATCTCATCGTACTGCGGGCCTTCTGCTCCGTCCGACACGATTAACTGCTTCTCGCCGGACTTGGCCGCGTAAACGAGTTTTTGCGAATCGGGACTGAATTTGATACTGCCGACGTCGTCATAGGGCTTGCCTTCATTTCCGTCCGCGACGACCATCCACTTGTCGCCGGACTTGGCGGCATAAGCCACGCGGCTGGAGTCAGGGCTAAAGACCAGATAGGCGAAATCGTCGTATCTATTCCCCTCTTTCTTTCCGTCCATCACGAAAAACCACTTGCCGCTGGATTTCGCGCCGTAGGCTACGTGCTGTGAGTCCGGGCTGAACGTCAGGTCGGAGAGGTTTTCGCATGCTTTCTGTTCAGTCATATCGACGACCGCGCGCCATTTATCGCCGGATTTTGCGGCATAGGCAACGCGTTCCGAATCGGGGCTCCATTGGGGCATTGCTATGTCGTCATAAGTGTTTTCTTCACCGCCGTCCACCACGACAACGCACTGTTCACCGCTCATCGCGACGTACATCATGCGCGCCGAATCCGGGCTATATATTATGTCGTATATCTCGTCATACGGCAGCATGTCTTCCTCTCCGTCGGCGATGACAAATTGCCCGTCGATGTGGTCCGCCACATAGGCGACGTGCCTGCAGTCCGGGCTTACGGTCATGGTATCCTCTCTAACATCGGCGACGACCGCGCCGAGAGAGGCCTCGCTGGTTGCGAGGGAATTGCCGGCGTTATCGGGCTGCTCGGCGGGCGCGGCGGCATCCGGGTCGCCTCCCGCGATAACATGTCCCCCGCACGCGGCGGCCATGAAGCCGGCCAACAGCACAAGAATGGCATTTCGCAATAAAGATGCGGTCATTGGAGCACCTCCATAAAAAATAACATGCAGCCTTCCGCCGGCAATTTCCTCGGCGCGAACGCGCGCCAGCCGGCGAGATCCAGCAGCGTTACTCCGTTATCTCCACGTCAACAAGGAGCATTTCCTTGTCCCTGAGCATGAGAAAGTGACATTTGTTCGGCGAATCAAACCTGGCCACCCTGCGGCCCTGCAGGGCGCGTGTGTAATCGCCGCACTCGACGCCGTCCATTACAATGACGCACTTCCCGCCGCTCTGTGCCGCGTACGCCATGTGCACGGAGTCGGGGCTGAAGGCCAGCGTTCCAGCGGCGACCTTGTCATACGCCTTCTCTTCGACACCGTTCAGGACAACGCGCATCTTCGAATCCGCTTTCGTGGTCGCAGTGTAGGCCGCACTTTTAGAATCGGGGCTGAAAACGGGCGTATCGCTGACAAGGTCGTACCACTTCCCCTCAATGCCGTTCGTAACCACGGCCCACTTGCCACCTGACTCGGCGGTGTATGCCATGCGTTGCGAATCGGGGCTGAAACTCATGGATATTTCGGGGATTTGATCATACTGTTTCCCCTCGGCGCCATCCGCGACCATGGTGAACTTCTGCCCGTCCTGCACGATGCACATGTAGTGTTTTGAGTCCGGGCTGAAGAGAGGCGTGCCGCTGGTTTCGTGCGGTTTTCCTTCGACGCCGTCCACGACGACCACGTTCACGGGCTTCTCTCCGCCGTTCCAGCCCCAGTAAGCAAGCCGCTTCGAGTCCGGGCTAAAGACAATTCCGCCGACGTCGTCGTACTGCTTGCTTTCCTTCTCGTCAACGACAACAACGCTTTCCCCGCCGGCCCTGGCGTGATACGCAATGCGCGACGAGTCGGGGCTGAAGGTTATCGTGCCGGCCTTGATGACGTTGTAAAATTTGCCCTCAACGCCGTCAACGACGAGACAGTACTTTTCGTCGCGGAACCCGACGAACGCCACGCGCTTCGAGTCGGGGCTAAAGAGCGGCGTCGAATCCACGTCGTCGTACTGTTTCCCTTCCACTCCGTCAACCACAAGGACCCACTTCCCCCCGGACCTGCCGAGGTACGCAAGCCTGTTCGAGTCGGGGCTGAAGACCGGCGTTGTGACGGCATCGTACTGTTTCTGCTCGGCGCCATTCACGACTATTATCCACTTCTCGTCAGCAGTTTTTGCGGCGTAAGCAATGCGCTTTGAGTCAGGGCTGAATTTCAGGCTATCCCGGGCGATGTTAAAATATGCCTTTCCTTCGTTATCGTCCTTGACAACGAATTCCCTCTGCGCACGGAAGGCAATATATACGAGGTGTTGCGAGTCCGGGCTGAAGACGGGATTGCCGCCGCTGCTGACGTTTTCATGCGTCAGGCCCTCCTTACCGTCGCGAACGGTTACGATGCTCACTCCGCGTGTCTCATACCATACGACATGGCGCGCGTCGGGGCTTATCACCATCATGGGCGAAATCAGGCTCTCCATGTTTCCAAGGGACGTTTCCTTAAGGGTGATTTTCGCGCCCCGCGGCGCCGGCCCTTCTTCCGGCGTGGACCGGGCCGCCGGTTGGGTCTCGCCGCCGCTTCCCGCATTCTTGCCGGCGACATTGGCGCACGAACCGACGGCCGCCAGAAAGCCCGCCAGCAGCACTATGACAATCCCGCAACGTTCAAGCATTGCCTTTCTCCCATGTAAAGGCCCGCGCGTTTTCACGACGGGCGAAATATTCTTCCTATATATATAGTTCCCACGAAAAGGAGATGCCAGCCTTCGCCTTCGCAATCAGTTCCTCCTCGTCAAGCGCCGTGAGCGGGCTTATCTCTACCGCCCACGACGACGTGCCCTCCTTCGCCTGCGGCAGTTCAAGCCCCGCGGCGCGCATCCAGCGGCTCCACATCTCGATGAGGTGCCTGCGCGCGGTCGCCGGAGAGTCCTCGCCCTCCGCGTTTTTCACCGGCGAGAATTCGTCCTCTCTTTTTACCTCCATCGTCACGGAATTTTTTGCCTCGCCGAGCGCGTCGAAAACGAACGTCTCGAACTTCACGCCGTTCTTCGCGTCTGCGGGAATCGGCTTGCCCTTCCCGTCGATTCCGTCAACGTGCTTGACCGCCTTGTGATACGGCAATTGCAGGCCGCCCTTGTTCATCCGCTCCACGAAATCCACTCGAATCATATGCACCGCGATGTTCCCGCCGTCAAATTTCAGCGCGCCGCTCTTGTCGCGCTCGTGCATCTGCTCTTTGGTGAGGTCGCTGTATTCGATGATGCCGAGCCTGCCGTTGACGAGCGCCGTGATGCCGACCTTCTCCTCCGGGTGCGCCTTGCTGACGACTTTCGTTGACATCTCCGCTTTTACGAAATGATGGAGGCCGATGAACAGCGGGTCGCAGATTCTCACAAGGACGTTGTCCACCTGGTAATAGAAAATTTCCTCGATGCCGCGCTTCTTCATCTCCGCCAGCGCGCCGCTCTTTTTCAGCGCAAGCAGCGAGCCGCCGTGGCCGTTGGGATTCATGAAGACGACGCCCTTCGATTCGAGGATGAACTTCCCGTCCTTGTCCACCGCGGGAATCATGTCCTGCGAAAAGAACTGCACGTCCTCTTTCGGCAGGCCGAAATACTTGTTTTCCTCGAAGAAGTCCGTGGTCTGCCTGTGGTTGATGATGCTGGTCATTATGTACCACGGGATGCGTTTGCCGTAACGGCGCGACATGGCGATAGTCTTCTCCGCGTGAAGTTGGAAGAGCGTCTTGTTTTTGACGGGCGTTATGGGGAACGTGCCCTTGGACCTGTCGTAGCCCAGCCGCGTGGCCTGGCCGCCGGCGACGAGGAAGGAGGCGACTTTGCCCTGCCGGAGCAGGGCCTCGCCCGCTTCATACGCCACGGCCATGCGCTTCTTGTCCTCGTCCGTTTTCGGCAGCGGCATAATCGGCGCGGGCTTGATGACCCGCTTCACGTCCGCTTTTGCCCCGCCGCGAACGTGCTCCGCGACGAGCCTATTCATAAGGGCAAAGTCGATTGTCGCGCACTGCGCAATAAGCGCGTCGCGCCGCGCCGCGTCCAGTTCGCCCCAGAAGCGGAAGACGTGCCCCTGTCTCTCCTCGAACATGCGGTCAATTACCGCCTGCTTCTTCCTGTCAGTAACTTTCGGTTTTCTCTGCGTCATCGCATTGCCCTATCATTGATTTTCGAATATGCGGCCGGCGCGTATGCCATTCGCCTATTGTATAGTGATGTCCACGAAAAGGACCCGGTTGCTGCGCATCATGACGGCGTGCAGTTTCTTCGCCGCGTCAAACGCCACGCCTATAAGAGGCACATTGCTGTTATATTGCAGCGTCTCCGCGCCGTCCGCAACGACAACCCACCTGTCGATTTTCCGCGCGATATATGCGACGTGCGCGGAATCGGGGCCGAACACCACGCCGATGCCCCTGAGCGCCGTGGCGCGGTCCACGTTGTCAGAAAAAGTCTTCACGGAGGGGTCCAGCCGGATAAGCGGGACGTTCGCGATTTCCGCGTACCGCTTGCCTTCCGCGCCGTCCACCACGGCAAAAGATTTTCCCTGCTTCACGGCGTTATACGCGACGTGCGCGGAATCCGGGCTGAATATCAGCCCGCCGACGCTGTCGTACAGCAAGCCCTCCGCGCCGTCCGCCACGGCGAACCATTTGCCCGCCAGCCTGGCGAAATAGGCGAAATGCGTGGAATCGGGACTGAAGACAAGGCCGCCGACGGCGTCGCGCTTTTCGCCCTCGATGCCGTCAACCACGGTGAACCACTTCCCGCCGAGCAGCGCGAAATATGCCGCCCGCAGCGAGTCCGGGCTGAACACAAGCCCGCCGATGTTGTCATAGAACGGCCCGGCAACGCCGTCGATGACGGCGAAAAACCTCGCGTCCTTCCGCGCGAAGAAACCCAGGCGCAAACCGTCGGGACTGAACGTAAGCCCGCTGATGGCGTCATAACGCTCAACCTGCGCAACGCCGTCAAGCACGATGAACCACTTCGCGCCCTGTTTCGCAAAGTACGCCATGTGCTGGGAATCGGCGCTGAACGTCAATCCGCCGACGCTGTCATAGCGCGCGCCCTCCGCGGCGTCCACCACCACGAACTGCTTGCCGCCGAGGCCCGCAATGTACGCAAAATGCAGCGAGTCCGGGCTGAACATCAGCCTGCTAATCTGGTCGTACTGCTTGTGCTGCGGCAGGCCGTCCGCAACGACGAACCATTGCGCCTTAATCCGGGCAACGTACGCCAACCTTGATGAATCGGGGCTGTAAATCGGCGAATTAGGGTCGATGGCGGTGAAAGCCCTTTGCGGATGGCCGTCCACAACCATGCGGATTTGCCCGCTCAACTTCGCCGCATACACCAGATGCTGCGCGTCCGGGCTGACGAACAACTGCGAGAACACCCCGTCGCGCACGGCGCCGAGCAGCATATCAGTAACAGCGAGATTTGGGACAGCGGCCGCGCCCGTCTCAACGGACGCGCATATCCATGCTCCGCATGCCCCCAGCAACACAACATGTACAATCCTGCAAAATAGCTTCATGTTGCCACCTCCAAATAGGGTCCGTTTAGACTGCTCCAATTTCTTACGCGTATCCTCATAATGCCAATTTTGCTCTTATCCCCCGAACTCGCTCCTCTTATTCGCCGATGTTGACTTCCACGCTGAAGACCTCGTCGTTGCGCAGCATCATCGCGTGCACCTGAGTGGCCGAGTTGCAATGCAGCCGCGCGGAAGCCACCCAGTCCGTGTACTTTCCCGTCTCCGCGCCATCCACTACCACAACCCAGTTCCAGCCCACCCGCGCCAGGTACGCAAGATGCTTGGAGTCCGGGCTAAACACGAGTCCCACGCCGCGCGTACTGATAACGTCGTAATTCACCGCAAGGCGCTTGGCGTCGGGGCCGAACTTGAACGCCATGCTGCCAATGTCGTCGTACTGCTTGCCTTCCTCGCCGTTCTTCACGACGTATTTTTTGCTTCCACTGCGCGCGAAGAACGCCGCGTGCTGGGAATCCGGGCTGAACACGAGGCCGGCGACGTCGTCATATTTCTTCCACTCCGTGCCATCCACCACGGCAACCCATTTGTCGCCGGAAAGCGCCGCGTACATGAAGCGTGTGGAGTCCGGGCTGAAGAGCGGGCTTTCGATGCCGTCGTACTTGGTGCTCTCGAGTCCGTCCAGGACGCTGAACCACTTTCCCTCTTTCATGGCGAAGTAGGCCATGTGCTTGCCATCCGGGCTGAAGGTCAGGCCGCCGGCGGCTTCGTACCACGCGATATCCACGCCGGGAGCGACGATGAAATGGTTTTTGCCCTCTTGCGCGAAGTAGGCGACGTTTTGCGAATCCGGCGTGAATATCAGGCTGCCGATACTGTCGTACTGCTCCTTCTCCACGCCGTCGAGGACGGCGAACGATTTATCGCCGGACTGCGCGACGTAAGCGATGTGTTTTGAGTCAGGGCTGAAGGTGAGTTGACCGACGCTGTCGTACTGTTTGCCTTCGGTATTGTCAGCGACGACGAGCCACTTGTCCCCCACCCGCGCCGCGTACGCGGTGCGGCTGGAATCCGGGCTGAAGACAGGTGAGATGGCGCCGTCGTACTGCTTGCCCTCGACGCCGTCCAAGACGATGGCGCACTTGTCCACGGTCTGCCCGCAATATGCCACATGCGTTGAATCAGGACTGAAGACCAGAGAGCCTTCGCCGATGAGGTCGTATAGCCTGCCGGCCTGCCCGTCCACAACGACGGCGAACTGGTCCCCGGCCTGTTTCACATACGCCCAACGGCTCCAATCGGGGCTGACGACGAGAGCCACGCCCATGCGGGGTTCAAGTTTGACAAGAGATATCTCTGCGACGGTCAGCGTCAGGGCGGGAGCATCCGAGGGCGCTGGCGTCTCCATTCCTGCAATGACGCCGGAGAAAGATGCGGACAACACGCCGCACAACAGGACGAGCATGATTTCGCGGAACAGAGTCATTTTTAAACCCTCCTAAAATGATTTAGGCCTGTTGCCACCATTTACGCCTGCTGTTTTCTCCCTATTTGTGAATTCACCTTTTCGGTTACCTGATTTCTGATTTTCTCGGCCTCCACCAGCGCCTTTCCAATCTCCGCCCGCACATCCGCCACGAAGACGGCGTCCTTTATATATTTGCAATTAACTTCCACGTTCAGCCGCGCGCCGTGCATTGCGGCGTGGGCGGCGTAAGCCGAAACGCCGATGTCGCTGATGAGGTTCGGGTTGCAGATGTCCACAAGTTCGTCGAGAAGGCGCAAAAGTTCAACGCATCTTCCGAACAGCGCCAGCGGCACGCGGGTGGCGCCTTTGAGCGCGTTCTGCAGCGTGCGCGTCCGGGCTTCCTTTTCGGCGTCGGTGCTCTTGGGCATCGTGTAGGCCTTGTCCAGAGCGCTGTATTCGACAACGTCCTCTTCGATCATCTTCAGGCAGTGGCCGGTGATGCCCTTGCAATCGCGCAAAATTCGTTCCACCTTTGCGGCATTCTCCTTGTACTTTTCGCCGGTGGTGAAGTTGGCGGTCATGGAGCAGAGCGCCCCGGCAACCGCGGCGATGAGCGCGCTGGCGCTGCCGCCGCCGGGCGCGGCCTTCCGCGCTGAGAGGTCGTCAATATAAGTTGTGATTGGCTTGTCAAGATACATGCTGTCTTCCTTAGTGAGAGTAACTGAGGGTGCGTTCGGGGTCAGGTCCAATCTACGAGCTGGGCGACCCTTCGGGCACGGGGGTCAGACCCCCTCGCCTGCGCTCCGTAATTAGGACCTGACCCTTTCGGCCCCGCTGGTCTAAAGACCGTCCCTGCATTGTCATCTGCGTTTATCCGCGTGCATCTGAGGCAAATGCCTATTTGTTCGCGATTGCCTCGATGCCGGGCAGTTTCTTGCCTTCAAGGAACTCAAGCGACGCGCCGCCGCCAGTGGAGACGTGCGTCATCTTGTCGGCCAGTTTGAAGCGCTCCAGCGCGGAAACGGAATCGCCGCCGCCGACGATGGTAACGCCCTTGACCTTCGCCATGGCCTGCGCAATCTTGTGCGTGCCCTCCGCGAACTTTTCCATCTCGAACACGCCCATCGGACCGTTCCACACCACCGTCTTCGCGTCCGCGAGCGCCTTTGCGTAAAGGTCCGCGGTCTTTGGGCCTATGTCAAGCGCCATGTAGCCTTCCGGGATGGCGTTCTCGCCGACTATTTTGACGTCGCCCTTCTCGCTGAATTCGCTGGAAACGACATGGTCAATGGGCAGAAGCACCTTGACGCCTTTCTTCTTCGCCTGCTCAAGGGTCTGGCGGGAGAGGTCAATCTTGTCAGTTTCGAGCAGAGACTTGCCGATGGGCTTGCCCTGCGCGACCATGAACGTATATGCCATGCCGCCGCCGATGATTATCGTGTCAACCTTCGGGATGAGGTTCTGGATAACGCCGATCTTATCGGAAACCTTCGCGCCGCCGAGCACTGCGACGAAGGGGCGGTCCGGGTTTTCGAGCGCCCTGGAGAGGAACTCGATTTCCTTCTTCATCAGGAATCCGGCCACGGTTGGCAGTTTCTGCGCGACGCCGACGGTCGAGGCGTGCGCCCTGTGGGCGGCGCCGAAAGCATCGTTCACGAAGATGTCGCCGAGTTGCGCCAGTTTCGCGGCAAGCGCCGGGTCGTTCTTCGTTTCGCCGGGGTAAAAGCGGATGTTCTCAAGGAGCGTTACCTTGAACTTCTCGCATGACTTCTTCACCGCCTCGATATTGTCCGTGAGCGAATCCGTGCGGAAATTTATCGGCGTGCGAGCGAGTTCGCTGAGGCATTCCGCGACGGGCTTGAGGCTGTACTGCGGGTCAGGGGCGTCCTTCGGGCGGCCGAGGTGCGAAACAAGGATAATGCTCTTTGCCCGGGCGATGAGGTATCTCAGGGTGGGCAGGATGGCGCGGATGCGCGTATCGTCGGCGACCGCGCCGTTTTCAATCGGCGTGTTCAGGTCAACGCGCACGAGTACCCGCTTCCCTCTCAGGTCAACGTCTTCAATTGTTCGCTTGGTCATGTTCTCCTCCGTGAAAAGGCATGACTGCGTTGGGAAATGCTTTGTTCCAAAAGGGGAATTATAAGTTCAAGCGGGCTGATTGGCAAGGCTTTAGTTGAGGTTGGGAGCATGTAAGAATCCTGAATGGGTGGTGAATCCCGGCCGGAGGTGCGTTCAGGGTCAGGTACAATCTACGAGCTGGCCGTCGCTTTGCTCCGTCCGCGCTCCGTAATCGTACCTGACCCCTCGGCGCAGCGTGTTTCCATGGGCGCCAGATGAAGTTCCAGGATTCTTAAATGCTCCCGTTGAGGTTGGACATTGTCGAACGGGCGGCGAACAAAAAAAGCCGGGTCGCGCCCGGCCGGATATCTCCACAAAAAACGCGGGACGCCTTTCGGCGCCCCCCGAGATTGCAATGGTCAACGAGAGAGGGGAAAATCGTTACACATTGCAATTCTTTTTCATGCCTGATTACGCCAGAATTATCGACATATTATAACCACAACTTAACAATTTTGTCAAGATTTTTGATATTTTTCTTGCGCTTTATAATTTATAAATTATAAAATATGGAACGGTCAGCGCCTGAATGTTCACCCGGTGAAAATTCATAAAGTATAAATAAAGTGCGGCTCCTTGAGTGCCGATATTTATTTTGCGGCGGGCCGATCATTCACTGAATGTATGGCGCGCCCCATCGGGATGCCGCTAAAGGCCCCGAAATCACCAAACCCACGCAGGGAGTAGAATAATGGTCGGCGTACAACAGACCTTCTTCAAGCCCACCAAGCAGACCCGTGTCCTGCTCATCCTAAACGAGATCCAGCGCAACCCCAAGGTAAGCCAGGCGAAACTGGCCCACCGCGCGCAGATCTCCGTCGCCATGGCCAACAACTACGTCAAGGAACTTCAGGAACAGGGGTTAATCCTGGCTCAAGGCGACAACAACCGCAGGACGCAGTATTTCCTCACCGAGGAAGGCGGGAAACTGCACCAGCATCTTTCCCTCTCCTCTTCCGCGGAGGTGATACAACTCTACGGCGCGACGAAGCGGCTTTTCAACGCCCGGTTCCGCCACCTCCACCGTGACGGCGTGAGGCGCGTGGCGCTCTTCGGCGCGGCCGAGACCGGCGAGGTTGCGCTTGCGGCCTCGCGCGGAACGCCGGTTGAAGTGGTCGCCGTCGTGGACAACGACCCCGTGAAACAGGGCGCGCAGTTCGCAAACCTGACCATCGCCTCGCCGGCGACGCTCGATACGTTGCAGATAGACGCCGTCATCATCGCAAGTTTCGCGCACCAAACTGAGATGTGCCGCCAGGTCGCGCACCTGGCCGACAAAGGCGTGAGGATAGAAACCCTGTAGCGATAACCCTGCAAGCGCCGGCGCTTTTTGACCGGCCGGTTCGGGAGCGGATAATGAAGATATTGATGATAACAACTAACGACCCAGCGGGAATGGGCATCGCGTTCACCAACGCCATCAACCGCTACACGGAGCACTCAGCGCGCCTGATTACCACGGAATCAAAGTACAAGACGGCTTTTGAGGCGGACATTCATATACCCGACGTCGCCGGCGACGATTTTTCCGAGGTGGAGCACCTGCTCAAGGGCGCGGACATTTTCCATTTCCACATCCTCGCGGACGAAAACATGCTTCTCGGCCCGCTCCTCGTACGGAATTACATAAAGGGCAAACGGGTTTTGCACCATGAGCACGGACATCCGTACTTCCTCGCGAACGTCGACTCATTCATCGAGAAATACCGCAGGCTCGGCCGCAAGACGCTCGTCAGCACGCCGGACCTGCTCAAGCGGCTGCCCGGCTCCGTCTGGCTGCCGAACATCGTGCCCATCAATGATGTGCAGTTCATGCCGTGGGACGGCGGCGAACCGGACACGGAGAAAATCTGGGTCTGCCAGGCCCCAACGCGCAAGTATCACAAGGACACGAAGACCTTCATGCGCGTCATGGAAAACGTCATGCGGGCGAACGGACGCGCGGGGATGAAGATAATCGAAAACGTCTCGTACTTCGACTGCCTGCGCATCAAGCGGACGCTCCACGTCGTGTTCGACCACATGCAGGGGCATTTCGGCATCTCGTCGCTGGAATCGCTCAGCCAGGCGAAGCCCGTCATTGCGGGGCTGGACGACTGGAACATCGAACAAATAAGAAAATTCACCGGCGCGGACCACGTGCCGTGGGTCATTGCGCGGGACGAGAGGCAACTGCAGAAGAAAATCACGGAACTGGTGGAAGACGACGCCATGCGCGTTGAGATAGGGCTTGGCTCCCGCCAGTACATGGAAAGATACTGGACCGAGCAGCAAGCGCTGAAAATCCTGCTCGATTTCTACGAAACCCTGGCCGTGGAGAAATAGAGGCGAGGGCTTAAAAATGCGGACGGAACAGAACTTCCAGAGGTGTTATTACTACCTGACGTACAGGTGCAACTCCAGATGCCGCTATTGTGACATCTGGCGCACGGAGCGCCTCATCCGCAGGGAGCAGGACGCCGACGTAGTGAAGCGCCGCATCGCGGAACTGCGCGAGTTGGGCGTGAAGTACATCGACTTCACCGGCGGCGAGGTCCTCCTGCGCGCCGACATCGCGCGGATACTCGGCTGCGCGAAGGAGATGGGCTTCCCGACGATCTTCGTCACGAACGGCCTGCTTTACGAAAAGCGGGCGGAGGAACTGCTGGGCGTGGCGGACTTCATCAACTTCTCTCTGGACACGCTCGACCCGGAAGAGTACGCCCGCAGGCGCGGCGTGGACGCGCTGGAGGCGGTAATCGCCGCCGTCAGGCGCGCCGCGGAAATAGGCCAGCAGTTCGGCTTCATCGCGACAATCGACGAGGAAAACATCGACGCAATCGGCCCGCTGGCCGACTTCGCCGGAAGGTTCGAGGCAGTCCTCAGTATCAACCCGGTATTCTCGTACTGCGGCAATCCGCGCCTGACGGAAGAGGCGGTCAGGCGAATCGCCGAACTCGCCGACCGGCCGGAAGTTTACGTGAACCGGGCGCAACTCGGCCTAATCGCGGGCGGCGGGAACGACGTGTGGACGCCGGCGTGCCGCGCAATGAGCGGCAATATCGTCATCTCGCCCGACGGCTACCTCCTGCTCCCCTGCTTCCACCGCCAGACGGACAGGATTTTCATCGACGGGAGCCTGCGGGACGCGCTGGAAAGCGAGATGGCCGTCATGATGCGCGGCAACGAGGGTCGCCTCCCCTTCTGCCAGGGCTGCACGATTAACTGCTACATGGCCACGGCAAACCTGCGCGTCAGGGAACTGGCCGCGGCGTCAAGCGTGTGAAACAGTAACTGAAGAAAATACATGAGCGACGAGACAAAAATAGGCGTGGTCATCCTCACGATGGAGGACTCGGACGACACGATAGAGTGCCTCGCCTCGCTGGCAAGGCTGAAGCGGTACGACGTGGAAATCGTCCTCGTCGCAAACGGCTCCAGCGACAGGTGCGTCATGCGCATCCACGGCCGCTTCCCGACGATCAACGTGATACGCAAGGATGAAAACGTCGGGTTCGCGGAGGGCTGTAACGCCGGCATCCGCGCCGCAATCGAAGGGCTGGGCTGCACGCACATATTCCTGCTCAACAACGACACGGTCGTCCAGCCGGACATTCTCGACGAGATGATGTACGCGCTCAACAGCGCGCCCGGCATCGCGGCGGTCGGGGCGAAGATTTACTTTTACGACCGCCCGAACACCATCGACCACGTGGGCGGCGTGATGGACAGCGCGGCGGCAATCGGCACGCACGCGGGGATTTTCGAGGAGGATGTCGGCCAGTATGAAACCGTGCGGGAGTGCGACTACGCCACCGGCGCGGCGTTTTTCACCAGCGCCGAGATGATGGAAAAAGTCGGGCCGTTCGACCCGGCGTACTTCAACTATTTCGAGGACACGGACTGGTGCGCGCGGGCGCGGGCGATGGGGCTGAGGATCGTCGTCAACCCGAAGGCGAAGGCGTGGCACAAAATCAGCCGGACCGTCAACCCGCTGTGGACGCTTTACATCGACGCGCGCAACCGCGGGCTGTATGTCTGGAAAAACTACCCGCAGAACTTCGACCGCTTCGTGGATTTCTACGCGGCCGATTTGTGCAGGCTGATAACGAAGTTCGAGCGCGACAAGGCGTACAGCCGGATTCTTGCTCTGCTGATGGGGTTCGAGGATTTCTGCAAGGGGAATTTCGGGAAGGGAAGGATCGACGAGGTGCGCGGGATAAACCCGCGCTTCAAGCCGCCGCTCCGCACGCGCGCGAGGGTGCGCCTGGTGAGCATGATGGCAAAGCGCACGCCCGCGCTCCTGCAAAAGCGCATCAAGGCGCAGGTGTGCAAGGGCAGGGAACGCTGGCCGGCGGAAAACGCGCCGCCGGAAAAGGCAAACGCAATCAGGCGGAAAGTCACGGCAAACACATGAACCGCAAGTTTGAAACGCTGGCGATTATCCCCGCGCGGGCCGGCTCAAAGGGCCTGCCGGGGAAAAACATCAAACCGCTTTGCGGCAAGCCGCTCATCGCGTACACGATTGAGCAGGCGCTGGAATCGGGATGCTTTGACCGGGTGGTCGTTACCACGGACGGTGAGGAAATCGCTCAGATTGCCGCGCAGTACGGAGCGGAAGTCCCCTTCCTCCGGCCCGGGGAACTCGCGGGCGACCGCTCAGACCTGCGCGCGGCGGTCAACCACATGCTTGACGAACTTGAAAGCCGGCAAAACTATCGCCCGGAATTGATATCCATAATGTTCCCGACATATCCTTTCCGGACGAAGGCGCTGATTGAGGAAGTCGTGGAGGCGGCGCGCACGAAAGCGATATGGTCGCAGTGCGCGTACCGCATCGACACGAACCCGGCGGAACTGGTCGCGGTTGACGGGGACCAGGAGTTGCCCGTGATAAGGCCGCTCCTTGAGCAGACGCTGGTCCATCCGGCGGCGCACGCCGGCCGCAGGCTGCTCTCGCTGATGGGCAACATCCGCGTGGAGGCGAACCTTCCCGCCGGAGTGCGCCAGGGCGACACGTCGCCGCTGAAACGCAGCGAGTATTTCCAGGCGATGATCGCCCGCGGCGACCGGCGGTTCGCGACGCTGTCGCACAGCACCATTGTCGAAGACCCGGTCTTGAGAATCGACATAAATACGGAAGAAGATTTCTGGCTGGCCGAACAGGTCGTCAACCAGGGGCTTTTTGATTTTGAGACCAATGCGAGCAATTGTCATAGCATCAGGTAAGGACGACAACGGCGTGCTGTTGAAGCGCCCTGTCGGCGAGACCCTCATCGCGCGGGCGGTGCGCGCCGCAAAAAACGTGAGGAGGGCCGCGACCGTCTATGCCATGACGGACCGGGCGGACTACTCGGAGCAATTCAGCGCTCTGGGCGTCCTGTTGTACTGCCCGCTTGACAGCCTTGGTTCGGAGCCTGTGATCTGCATCGATGCGCACTATCCGCTCATCAGGCCGGAAACCATCGAGAGGGCCGCGGAGGTTACAAACATCCTGCTGTGCCCGGTGCAGTCGATTGCTCCCGTCACGGAGCATCCGGCGCTAAGTCTGGAACTGATTGACCTCCTTGAGGCCGCCCGCAAAACAAAGTCGCCGAAGCACGTCTTCACGCTCGGCCCGGGCGACGCCTCCGAAAACGACGCTATTTATTGGGTGAACGTAGTGGCGTTCAAGAACGGAAAAATAACGGGCAGCGGCTGGACGGAGTTCAGCATCCCGCCGTACCAGCAGGCGCTCGCGCGGCCGCCGCAAGCCGCCTCAGGCCGCGGGAATGACATCGCCGACGAAATCATGGTGGACGTGATCGTGGAGGCGGCGGGCGAAAACAGCCGGATACTCGTTTTCTGGAACACGCCGGAAGGGGCGGAGGAATTTCACGCGGCCCTTTACCGGACCGCCGCGGGAGCGTCCGGCCACGCGAAACAATACACCGTGCCCGGCCTCATGCACGCGGACCCCGTCTCGGGCTGCCTCGTTAATCCCGTGAGCGGCGAGAAACTGATTAACAGGCAGGCCATGCCGCCGCTGATGGAAAGGTCGTGGGCGCTCATCGCCGGGCCGGCGAGAGACGTGGCGGACATCCTGTCCGGCAAAAAACCCAGAATCCTCAGAGGCATAAGCCTGAGCAAGGAAGAATCAACATGCGTGAAGCATGATTTGGATGCGCTCCGTTTGAGGCGAAAACTGATGTCGGAAACGGCAGCGAACGAAATTCCCGCGATCGCGTCTTGTGAAAGCCAAAAGCCATGAGAATTACGATAATCCACACACCGGCCGATGTAAAGTCGCCGGGGCTGCTTGACGAACTGCGCGCGATACTTGACTGCGCGGTCGATGTCCGCGAGTTCCTCAGCGATGGAACAACCGGGACGGCGGACGAACAGGCCTTTGCCGCGGGTTTGCGCGAGCATTTCATGACGTGGGCGCCGGACGCCGTTGTGCTTTCGGACCGCCTGAACGGCAGCAAGCATGTCGCCCGAAGGTTCGCAAGGGAACACGGCATCGGCGTTCTGACGCTCAAGGAAAGCGTCTTCCCGGCAAGGGCATATTTCGCCCCCGATATCGCGCGGACCGGCGGACCGCCCGCAGGGACTTTGCGCAAGCCGCTTGAGGAATTCGAGCGCTTCCGCCTGGCCCATTTCCTCGCGGGCGGCAAGTCGATAGGATACGACCGGAAACTCTACAGACGCCTCGCCGGAATCCGGCCCGTGCTAATCGTCGCGGACCACGGTTCGCAGAGCGGCTTCTTGCCGGAGGACTGGCACATCAGCGCCGCTAAAGCCATCAACGCCGCGGGTTTCCAGGCGCTCGTCTGTTACAGGCAGAGGGACGTATGCGGCGCGGACAGTTGCGAGCAAACCCTGCTCCTGGACGACGGCGAATCGCTTGAGGAAATTTCCTGCGGCGAGATCTCCCTCGACCGCGTAATCCGCGCCTGCCGGTGCATGGTGACAAACGGCTCGCTGCTCGGCCTGAAGGCTCTCTACATGCGCAAACCGGTCTTCGTCGCCGGGGATTGCCTGTACTCCGGCATGGGGTTCACCCGCGACATCCCTTTCGGACGGGATTTCGAAACCGCTCTGCGCAAGGCGCTCGAAGCGCCCGCCCGTGATGAAGCGCCGGATGGCTACGAAAGATTTCTGTACAACTTCATCTTCCGCGACCTCCTGCCGCTGGAAGACGGCAACACGCGGTTCGCCGAGAGCGCCAAAGGCCAGGTGATTGACGCCCTCTTCAGGGCGCTGCCGATAGAAAGAGGGGCGAGGGTGCTCGCCGGAGGTTGAAATGAAAATTTGTCTGGTATCGCATGAGTATCCGCGGCCAGGCAGCACATCATGGGGAGGGGTAGGCGCCTACACCTTTAACATGTCACATGCGCTGGCCGGCAACGGCCACACCGTGTTTATCATCGCATCCGGCAATGAACCTTCACGCGAGGCCGAGGGGAACATCACCGTCATACGCCTTCCGCTGAACGCCCCAAAAATAATAACCCGGCGCACCGCGGCGCAGGCGCTCGACTACAGCGAGCGCGTCAGGGACTGCGTCCGCGCCCTGCACCGGAGCGAGGGGCTGGACATCGTCGAATTCCCCGACTTCGGCGCGGAGGGATATTCCTTCCTGGCCGCGGCGCTGACCGGCCCGCCGCACGTCCTTCGCCTCCATACGTGCCTTGAACTGGTTTTCAGGAACGACAGCCGCCGCTGGTCGCGCGAATCCCGCGGAATCGCGCAAATGGAAATCGACGCCATATCCTCGGCCGCGCACATCACAAGCCCGAGCAAATTCCTGATAGGACTCACCGGCGGTATCGCGCGAATCAGCGCGCGCAGCGTGAAGGTTGTGCCCAATCCGGTTGACACCGGCTTTTTCAGGCCCGCCGGCGGCGCGGAAGAAGCCGCGGTTCTCTGCCCCGGACGCATCCAGCGGCTCAAGGGCACGCACATCCTGATACAGGCCATCCCGCGCGTGCTGGAAAAATTTCCGAGCGCAAAATTCATCTTCGCCGGAAGGGACACCCTTTCCGGGCCGGACGGCGGCTCGTTTCAGGCGCACGCGGAATCGCTCCTCGACACGAAACCCGCCGCGGCAGCAAGATTCACCGGCGAAGTCTCGCGCGAAGAAATGGCCCGGCTCTACTCGCGCGCGACGGTCGTCGTGACGCCGTCGTTGTACGACAACTTCCCCAACACGGTGCTCGAAGCAATGGCCTGCGCGAAGCCGGTCGTGGCGGCCTCCGTGGGCGGAATCCCGGAAATGATGCGCGAGAACGAAGCGGTCCTTGTCCCGCCGGACGACCCGGAAGAACTCGCCCTCGCGATAAACGCCCTGCTCGCGGACAGGCCGCTCAGGGAAAAAATCGGACAAAACGCCTTGAACGCGGCGATGACCCGCTACGCGCCGTCAATCGTCGCGGCGGAGATGACGGCTGCGTACGAGGCGGCCATCGGCAAAGGAACAATGTCATGCGCGTGTCGGTAATCTGCGACAAGTGGGAACATCATGCGGCGCACTCCGGCTACGACCAGTTGTGCCGCTACGTGCAGGCGGACCGGCTTCGCAAAGGCGTCATTTACGGCATTCTGCGCAAGTTCCCGCGCCGCCTCAACCGCAAATTCCCCGACATCTGGGAAAACTGGCGCGTCCCCTACCACAGCGCGCGCGAACTCGAAACCTTTGTGCGCTCCCTGTTCCGCAGGCGCGACATTTACCATTTCCTCTACGGCGAAAACACCGTCCGGCTTCTCCCGTACATCAAGAGACGCTCCAGCAAAATCGTCTGCACCTTTCATCAGCCGGAGGAAATCCTCAAAAAGGGAGGGCAGTTCCACCGCACAATCTCGAAACTCGACGGAATCGTCGTTCTGGCGCGGAACCAGGTCCCGTATTACGCGAAGTTCGCCGGCCCCGAAAAGGTGTTCTTCGTGCCCCACGGCATCGACACGCGGCGCTTCACGCCGGGGAGCGGGCGGAGAGACGCGCGCCGCCTGCTTTTCGTCGGAAACTGGCTGAGGGATTTTGAAACGCTCGCCTCAATCATGCGCGAACTCGCGGCGGTCCGCCCGGAAATCGTGATGGACGCGGTTACACTCAAGAAAAATTTCCAGTTCTTTGACGGGCTTTCGAATGTACGCTGCCATGCCGGAATAAACGAGGAGGCTCTCATCGGAATGTACAGGGAGGCCGCGCTGCTGGTCATGCCGCTCATCGACGCGACGGCGAACAACGCGCTCCTTGAGGCGATGGCGTGCGGACTGCCCATCGTGACGAACGACGTCGGCGGGGTGCGGGATTACGTGGACGATAAATGCGCCTGCATTTTGCCGGCCTCGAGCGCGCCGGCCTTCACGGAAAAAATCCTCGCGCTTCTCAATGACGAGAAAAAACGCGCCGAGATGTCCGCCGCCGCGAGAGCGCGCGCCATGCAATACGACTGGTCCGAGATCGCGCGCCAGATGCACACGGTTTACGACACGGTTCTCAAAAATAGGGACACTCACTAATTTTAGTTCTTTTTTTACCTATAGTTATGTTGGCAACTATCAATAAATGGTGACTGTCACTAATTATGGCTGACGTTCCAAAAATACTCGGTCTGCCGGTAACGTACCGCTGCGACGCGCGGTGCGCGATGTGCTCCATCTGGCTGAAGCAGAAAGGCGCGGCGGAACTCACGCCGGCGCAAATCGACCGCTTCTTCGCGGAGCCGCTCATCGCCCAAAACGTCGAGCGCCTCATCCTCACGGGCGGCGAGCCGACCATGCGCGATGACCTCCGCGAAATCGCCCGGAGCGCCTCAACGCGCCTGAAGGCCCTGCGGGATGTGGCGTTCATCTCGAACGGGTTAAACTTCGGGCGCGTCATCGCCCGGATAACGGAACTCGCCGATGTCTTCATGGAAGAGACGGCGGTGAACTTCGGCTTTTCGCTGGACGGCCTCCACGGGACGCACGCCCGCGTGCGCGGGGTGAAGGGCGCGTTTGAAAAAACGATGCGCTCATTCCGCGAGGCCCGGCGGCTGATGGCCGGGCGGCGCAATCGCACCGTGAGCCTGGGCATGACAATCAGCAGGCTGAACTTCCGCGAGGCGCGGGACATCCACAATCTCGCGCAGGCGGAAGGAGTCCGGAGTTCCTTCACGACGGCGAACGTAGTGGACGTTTACCTTGACAACGCGGACCGGGCCGGCGGCTTTGCGCTTGAGCCGGAGCAGCGCCTTGAAGTCGCCGGATTTTTTGAGTGGCTTGAGGCGCGGGAGCCGAATTTCTACAACCGGATGGCGGCGCGGATGCTGCGCGGGGAAGCGCGGCCCGTGGGCTGCGCGGCGCGAACCGGCGCGCTGCTGCTGGACGTGGACGGTTCCGTCTATCCATGCGGGCAAAGCCGTAAGATGCGCTACGGGAACATCCTTGCCGAACCGTTCGAAAAAATCTGGCCGGGTGAAAACGCCCGGCGCGTCCGCGAGGCAATCTTGCTCGAGGAGTGCCCGAACTGCATGACCAACTGCTATCCCGAGACGGCCGAGGAAATTTGCGCAAAACTTGAAATTTATTAAAGAAATCTTTATCGACGTGCGATATACCTGATGTGTATCTTTCTCCCTAAATTCGCCTCTGCAAGAAGATTAGAGGATTCAAATAAGCGGGTAATGACGTTGACGTGGGCCGGCGGATTCCATAGAGTCTCCATCCAATCGGCCGCGTGCCTATATTGTTCAAAGCAATCTGAGCATACAAGGCAAGTCGTTCCTGCCTTGAATCCGCAAGGAGCGGATAGCAGAGGAGAGATAGGTTCGCGATAGTTGAGGACGAAGAAGGAAGCAACGCGAGCCGTGAGGGGGGATCGCGGTTTTTCGACGCGCTCGGTTCCATCGTGGAACCGGGGATTCACACTTTCCTCTTTTAAGGGACGGGAAAATGACAAGCCTTCGGTATCTCATGCTGTCCGTCTTGTTAATGTCGTTGCCCGCCTGCACCGCAAACATCCCCGCGCAGCAGCACCATTTCGCCCCGCAGGTTTCACCCGACGGCCTGGACTTGCAAATCTACTGCGAGACCACGGAAGTCCAGTGCGACGCCGGCTCGCACCGCACCGAATGGCGCACCGAGATCGACGCCCCGCCGCAAAAGGTCTGGGCCGCGCTGACGAACTACGAGAACTACCCAAACCTCATCCCAAGCGCCACCTCGTATAAAATCGTCGAACACAACGGCAACACGCTGGTCATCGACACCCGCGGCCGCCAGATAATAAAACTCCAGGGCCGCGTCCGATACACGGAAGACCCGGAGCACTTCGTACTCAAGTGGGAAAAAGTCAAATCAAACATCAACCTCAATTCAGGCTACTGGGAACTAAAGCCGGTTGACCGCGACGGCCGGACAATCACGGAGGTTTTCCACTACGTCTACTCCAAGCCCAACATCATCGAAAGCGCCGGCAACATGATAGAGCACCTGGAGCAAGACGAGATTGTGATGATAGGAAAAATCCGCGAGATTGCGCAAAAAGAGTAGCGCCATCAACGGCCCCATGCAAAAGAACGGCCCCGATATTTTTCATTCTCACCACGAATGAAAAATCGGGGCCGGTTTGTTTCCACGCCGCACGATGTGCTGGTATATGCATGCGAAAATGGTCGTAATCCCGGAGGCCGATTTTTGCATTTCATAAGTTATGAAAGGATGGCGGAGCGCCGATGAACTTATCCCCCATCCTTCAAGACTCACTTCCTCAATCCTCAAGGCTGCGTTTCGCCGCCGGATGCCGGAGGATTCGTGTCGCCTTTAGCGGGAGGAGTTGCGCCTTGCCCCTTTTGGCGCCGTAACTCTTCATAGTCGAGCCGCCATAGGCGTGTGGGCTTGTCTTCGTCGAGGCGCCACAATTCCTGTGTCCCAATAAGGTATTCAATTAATGCATGGGCTCTATTACCCAATACTGCAAGATACCCATTGGTGACTTTCTCCCCGCTAGCTTGGTTGCGCAAACGGGTCATCCCTGTCACCTTAAATGCGCCATCCTGTTGCTCAATCGTGTCTATGCAGATATCTGAGTAATACGTATAGAATATATAGTACTTACTTCCAACGATGATAGCGTCGTACATGCTCACCTTTGAGTTCCATGTTGATTCCCCTTGGTTTAACGTAACGCTGACGATCTTGTGCCAATTCATAGATACGGAATCTTCCTTCCCGTTCTGTGTCAAATACAGAGAATATGTTCTGACAATATCCCCCCTTTTTTCTCTTTCCTCTGGTTTGACATTCTGTTCTTCAACTGTCATGGTGATACGATCACCGTTCGCGAGGTACTTCTCGAAGATCGTTTTTCGGCTGGCTTCCTCTGGCGCGGCGGCAGGCTCGTCAGCGCCGGATGCCGGAGGAGTTGCGCCGCCCTCTGCGGGCGGCGAGCCACCGGGTTGTCCGGAATTTTGTTCCTCTTTGATCATCTTGGTCAGGAAATCGATTGCGGCTGTCAAGTTCTTCTTGCGTGTCTCATCCTTTTCCGTATCCATTGCCTTAGTGAGCCTGAATAGCGCAACGTCATCTCCTTCCACACCTCTTAACACTGCGATGGCGTTAGAAATGTCGGCCGGTGGATTAGATGCGAGCAGTTCCAACATGGCGTTTGCCGATGGCTTACCTATTGCTATGAGGGCGTTAACGGGATCGTTCACATCTTTCCGTGGTTTCCAGTCCAACAGTCGCGTTATTGCGGGTATAGCCTCTTCGACTCGTAACCTTCCAAGTGCTAGGATGGCCGCCCTCACCCCCTCGGGATTTGTTTCTCGTAAACCCTCATTGCTGATAATCGCAATAAGTGTGTTGACTGCCGCCCTATACTGCGCGCTGAATGTTATATATCCCTGCTTGCTTTCCTGAGCGTTCTTTGAAAGGAAGGTCATGGGAAGCCATGAGAAAGCATCGGTTGCCGAAACTGTGTTGATAAGGCGGCCGAGCATCTCGTCCCCGTGCAAAGGGGATTTCTCATCTTCATACAACTGCTTGAGAGATGCGAGAACTTTGGCGTCACCGCGCGCAGTCATAGACAGGTATTGGTATATCTTCCATCTGTCCTGCACTGGCGCACCAGCAAATACAGATACTACGTTCTCCGCCAGTGAGGGATCGCGCATCTTACCAAGCAAGTCCAACATGCCATAGAACATCCCTTGGGTTTGGTTTCTGACAGCTTCCTCTTGACTGGCATCCGACATTACTCTGAATAGATCCAATCCGTACTTCTCCAAGGCGTCATGCGCTTGTTTCGTTCCTCCACTCGCGAGCAGTCCAGCACATACTCTTGAATCAGACAATTCCTTTTCGGATAGCGGCTTTCCGCTGGGCACCAACAGGTGTGACGCTAGCGCAGGAGCATAGGCGGCCGGATTCTCATTGAGCAGTTTGAGCAGTGGGACGGCATCACTAGGTATGTTATATGGCTCAGGAGCAAAATCTCGCGGTAATGAAAGTAACTCATCGACCACTTCCGCCGGGTCTTGCACAGAACCACCGCCGGGTTCTTCGGCAGACGACCAAGATACCAACTGGTAACAAATGGCTCCTATGAGCAATGCCGTTAACATAATATGAAGTTTCATGATTTATACTCCTTCGGGTTTCAGTTTCATGTAGTTGTCCTCCTCACTTACTGTCTTACCAGTATCCCGTGGCCTTCCCCCCGTTGTCAAGGGGGAAAATCGAAAAACGAATGGCGATGAGGCTATCGTACTATGGAAGCTTGAACTGCGCCGCGAGCCATCCTCAAAATACAGTTGATTTCCATGAAATTATTTGGCACATTAATGGTTTCTTGCACCGGCAGCAATTAGGACAAATATATGAAGATTTCCAAGATCGCCCAGAACATCAATGATTCGCTCACCCTCGCCCTGACGAGCAAAGGCAAGGAACTCAAGGCAAACGGCGTGGACGTGGTTTCCTTCACGGCGGGCGAGCCGGACTTCCCCACGCCCAAGTACATCTGCGACGCGGCGAAGAAGGCGATTGACGAAGGCTTCACGCGCTACACCGCCGCCGCCGGCATACCGGAACTTCGCAGGGCCGTCGCAAAAAAACTCCGCAAGGAAAATAATCTCGACTACCCGCCGGAGCAAATCGTCGTTACCACCGGCGGCAAGCAGGCGATCTTCGCGGCGATATACTGCTTGTGCGACAAGGGCGACGAGGTGATTTTCCCAGCGCCTTACTGGCTTTCTTACCCGGAGATGGCCAAGGCCGTGGGCGCGAAGCCCGTCGCGGTGAAGACCGACGCCTCAAACGATTACAAGATAACCCCGAAGCAGTTGCGCGAACACATCACGCCTAACTCAAGACTCCTCCTCCTCAACAGTCCCAACAACCCCACCGGCGCGATGTATTCCACGGAGGAACTCCGCGCGCTCGGCGAGGTCGCGGTTGAGAAAGACCTGGCGATTGTCTCCGACGAAATTTACGAGAAACTTGTCTATGACCAGCGGCACACAAGCATCGCCGCGCTGTCGGAGGAACTGAAAAAGCGCACGGTCATGGTCAACGGGTTCAGCAAGTCGTACTCGATGACCGGCTGGCGGGTGGGCTACGCGGCGGGGCCGGCGGCGGTGATTGACGCAATGACGCGCCTTCAGGCGCAGATAGTCTCGAACGTGAACTCGATAGCGCAGAAGGCCGCGCTGGCCGCGCTGGAGAAGGACAGCCGCGAAGTCGAGAAAATGCGCCTCGAATACGCGCGCAGGCGGGAGTATATCATGGGGCATCTGCGGAAGATGGAAATCCCCTTCCCCACTCCGGCGGGCGCGTTCTACGTGCTGGCGGACGTTTCGCGCTTTTACGGCGCGAAGGCCGGCGGCAAGGCGATAACGGACTCGCTCACGTTCTGCGAGGCGTGCCTTGAGGCCGCGCGGGTGATGCTGATACCGGGCAAGCCGTTCGGCGCGGACTGGGCGGTGCGGTTCTCGTTCGCGGTTTCAATGGAGGACCTGAAGAAGGGACTGGAGCGCTTCGACAAGTTTGTGGCCGGCCTGAAGAAATAAACACGCGATAGGCATGGAAGATTCTCTTGCCCCGCGCTGAAAAGCGCGGAGCTTTTTTGTTGAATCATATCTGTTTGAACCGCTTATTACGCGTCGCACGCTCCCTTTCGTATTTGCTAATTACTTTTGTTGGGGCATCCGGAAGGCGAACCCAATTGATTAACTTGTATTGGCTAATACTTCTACGCCCACGCCTCCCTCTGCGGGCTAGAATTTTGAGTCCCAAATATCTAAGTTCTCTCAGTCGCTTCTTCCAATCGGCTTGATACTCTGGCGCATTTGCCACAAACTCTATTAAATCACAGTCAATCCACTCGCCTTGTTTGGTATGAAGCAATTCCGCGACACGCTTGTGTACTGATTTTTCAGAGACAATATCTTTCATGAGAGATTGGTCGAAAGTTGCAAAATAATCCTTTATGCCCTCGTTACATGCACTACACAGCACCCACAAATTCTCATCTTCATTACTGCCGCCCCATGATTGCGGGATTCTATGGTGAACATGCAAATGAACCTGGTCTGCCTCCGGAGTTCTACCACACATTTGACAACGTCTTCCAGCCCGATAAAGTATGCTAGCCCTTTGTTTCTTGGAAATATCCCCATACTCCCATTCGCCTTCGGGGCGAGGCCCAGCATACTTATAGAGAATATCTTTGCCCCTACGAATTCTGTCTATGACAAAAAACGGATCTAAATCCCGTAAGCGGCGGCCCAGTTGTTCCTGACCTCCGTGAGCCGCTGGAATATGTTCCCGAATTTGGGAAATTGTCAAACCATTAGGGTTCGCTTTGAGAACACCTAGTATCTTAAGCGCAATCACGCATGGTTTAGTCGGCATTTGCACCTCCCGCAGATTTTGTCATGTATAGTTCATTATCGGCAAATTTGAGGCTATGGTTAAAATAAACCAAAATTTTCCTTGCCTTATATGGCAGACTGGGTATCATTTGCAATACAACGCGCCAGCGGGGAGGGATTTATGCGGAAAGACAAATTAATGATTCGTGTGAATGAGGGCGAGAAGGAATTATTGTCAACCGTCGCCGAAGCACAGGGTTTAACTACAGCGTCATGGGCTAGGCTAGAGTTGGTTAGATGTGCGCGCGCACATACGGCTAAGCCGAACAAGCCTATTCAGCATAACTCATCAGATTTGGACCTTCTGAGTCTTTTCTGTGGCGCAGGCGGTCTAGATCAAGGTTTTAGAGAAGCGGGATTCAAAACGCGGGTCGCCATTGATATAGACAAGTTTGCCATTGAGAGTTTTAGGTTCAACCATCCAGAAGCCGCAGCTGTTGTCCGAGATATCAACGCGCTAACCGTTCGTGATCTTGATGATTTGGCAGACGGGGAATTAGAACCTATCGGTGTCATAGGCGGACCTCCGTGCCAAAGTTTCAGCGTGTCAAACGTGCACCAAAGCGATGACGATCCGCGACATTTACTTGCTGAAAAATACGCCGCGCTCTTGGACAAGTTAAATAGAAGACGCCCCATCAGTTTTTTCCTGTTCGAAAACGTGCCAGGATTGCTGGGGGCTAGGCACCGCCACAGATACGAGAACTTCAAACTGCTTTTCGAAAAAGCAGGCTTCAACGTTCATGAGGCCGTGCTCAACGCGAAAAACTACGGGGTGCCGCAAGACAGGCCGCGCGTGTTCATTGTGGGGATAAATCAGAAAAGGCATCCGCATAAGAAATGGGTTCCGCCGCCCGAAGAAGCTCGGGTATTAACCGTCAGGGATGCGATTAAGGGCTTGCCAGAGCCTGTTCGCAACGCTCCCGGCCTTGATCCAGAGACTTTCCCGGTGCACGCCAATCACTGGTGCCTTGTACCCCGTTCCGAGAAATTTAGAAATGGTCTGTTAAAACAAGGCGAAATGCCGGGGCGTTGTTTTAGAACGCTTCCGTGGGATCAACCAAGTTGGACTGTTGCGTACGGCCACCGCGAAGTCCATGTGCATCCAAATGGAATTCGAAGGCTAAGCGTCTACGAGGCCATGCTGCTGCAATCCTTCCCAAAGACCTATAGGCTCAAGGGAAATATGTCGGCTCAAATACGCCTTGTAAGCGAAGCAGTCCCCCCCAGGCTGGCATGGCATCTGGCGAATTCCATACGCGCCTGCCTCGGAATATAAAATGACTGATGTGTTTTCACGAAAGCGCCGATCCCAAATAATGCGGCAGATCAAATCTGAGCATACAAACCCGGAATTGCGCATCCGCAAGGGCTTGCACCAGCTTGGCTATCGCTTCAGGTTGCACGTAAAGGATCTACCAGGAAAGCCCGATATTTCCCTTCCGAAGTTAAAGACGGTCATACAAGTGAGAGGCTGTTTTTGGCATGGCCACAACTGCATTGACGGCCATTTGCCAAAGAGCCGCCGAACCTACTGGTTGCCAAAATTACAGGCCAATAAACGCAGAGACCGGCGGAATGATCGAAATTTGCGAAATATGGGATGGACTGTTCTAGCCGTGTGGGAATGCCATTGCGCAAGTGCGAGGGCTCTTGAGCGCGAAATCCATAGACTCAAGAAAGCACTAGATTCAGGCCGGAAAAGAGGGTAGGATTTTCCAGACCAAAAGGCGGGCTGGCTCGTTTAACATTCTGTAAGGCAGCCGTTTACATTTCAGCGAGGCGCGAGGTGTTCAAAGAAGACAGCGATGAGATGCTGATGCTGAGGTACCAGCGGGGCGACGCGGAGGCGTTCCGAACGCTCATCCTGCGGCACCGCATAGGCGTCACTTCTTTCGCATACCGGTACGTGGGAGACTCGCAGGTGGCGGAAGATGTTTTTCAGGAAACTTTTCTCAGACTAATTCAGAAGGTCAAACGTTATAAAGCGCAGGCGAAGTTTACGACGCTCCTTTACACGATAGCGCGCAACCTTTGCATCGACCACCTGAGGAAAATGGAGCATCGGAAGCATCAGTCGCTGAACGCCGGCGGAGGCGATGAAGACGAAGAGACGGACACCCTTGAGAACATGCTCCCCGGCAAGAACGTGGAGGCGGACAGGTCCGTGTTCCGCAAGGAAATCCAGAAGGCGCTCAAGAAGGCGATTGATTCACTGTCCGAGGAACAGCGCGAAGTGTTTGTCTTGAGGGAATACCAGGATTTGAGGTTCCGCGAGATCGCGAAGGTCACGCGGACAACGACGAATACAGTGAAAAGCAGGATGCGATACGCTTTGGCGAACCTGCGAAAAGCCCTGGCCAAAGCAAGGATAACTGAAGAGGTGGTCCGCGATGAAGTGCTCTAAAATTCAAGACGTTCTTCTCGACTACGTGTACGGTGAACTGGAGGCGGCGGACGCCGTGAAGGTTGAAGAGCATGTGCGCGTCTGCCCGGAATGCGCCGGCGCGCTCCACGAAATGGAGTTCACCAGCAAGGTCTTCAAGAAGGCGGAATCCCGCGTGCCGTCCAACGGCGCGGTGGAGAACATCTTCCGAGCGGCCTCGGACGCGCTGCGCGAGGAGGAGCCGGCGGAGAGGAAGATCATCCCGCTGTTCAGCCGCGAATCTCTGCGCCCGCTCCTCGTCGGCGCGGCGAGCGTGCTGCTGATAATCGGCGTGGTGATGTGGATATTCAGGCCGCCGGCCGCTCCGCCGACCGCCGCCACCGATGTCGGAAAGGTGGCGGTTCAGACGGGCAACCCCTCAACTGAAAGCAGCCCGATTCAACTGGTAGGCCACCAACAGACCGTCGTCGACAAGATGTTCACCGACGCCGAGCAACTTTACGAAAACAAAAGTTACGAAAGCGCGCTTGTACTGTATGTAACGATTTACCGCGGCGCGCCGGACTACAAGCACGAATACATCAAGAACAGGATACTTGATATCCTCGACAGAAACAGCGACAACCCGAAGGCAAAGGAACTGGCCAAGGAACTGCGGGGTTCGAATTCCTGATTTCACGAGGAGACGAAAAAAGCCCGTCCAAAAAGGACGGGCTTTTCATTTTATGGTCAAAAAACTAAACAAAAGGGGTCAGACCTGCTATGGTGAAAACATAAGATGGCGCGCCGGATGATTGCGGCGTTGTGGACGAGGACCCGGATGAGCAGTTCGATGTTTTGCGTCTGTGGCTGGTAGGCTTTGACCGCGCTTCCGAATCGAC
>Ga0315284_10000778_pt1 | contig 43918 bp, 46 predicted proteins | sample YL17G09_16_MG_FD_203696 | JGI IMG/M metagenome (GOLD analysis project Ga0315284, IMG submission 203696) | Sediment microbial communities from Yellowstone Lake, YNP, Wyoming, USA - YL17G09_16 | ecosystem: Environmental > Aquatic > Freshwater > Lake > Sediment | place: USA: Wyoming | collected...
GCCGATTCTTGTCGATGCATTCTACAGGTACCAGAGCGAGGCATCGACATCAATACAGGTTTTCGGGACCAGTTCAGACAGCGGCTACGGCGGCATCAGCGGCTACAGCTGGTAGAAGCCATTTTATTTAAGCACACTTCTCCATATTTGATAGTATGAAGGCGCACTACCTGCTGGCATTGCCTGTTATAGCGCTTGTTATTGCTGCATCAGGCTGCACCATACCGGGCCTCGGCGGCGGCACGCTGGCAGGCGGCAAAGGCATAGTCATAGAGAGTTTCGAGCCTGACTTCTCGCAGATATACTCCACCGAGAGCGCACAGCTGCAGCTCAAGGTCAGGAATGCAGGCACGGTCGACGGCGAGTTAAAGAGCGTTGATCTTACCGGCATTGACTGGGCCAAATCAGGCACATGCACCAGCCTGAAAGGCAAGATGCTGCCCGCCGTACCTGACAAGGGCATAACAGGCGAGACAAGGAACTGCATGTGGGTCGTCACGCCAAAGCAGGACGAGGTTCCTAGCGACATGTCGGTGACATTCTACCCTGTGGCAAGGGTGAGATACGGCTACACAACAAGCACGGTCAAGTCCATCACATTCGGCACCAGCACCGAGCTGAGGAGCATTCAGGACAGGGGCGGCACGCTGCCTGCAGACACAATAAGCACGACGTCAGGCCCCGTTTCCATTGACATAGTTTCCAAGGGGCCCATAAGGGTGTCCCAGTCAGGCATAGACTTCCCCATAGAGCTGGCGCTCAACAATGCCGGCGGCGGGATAGCGTGCAAGACAGAATGCACTCCGACAGACTGGAACAAGGTCACGCTTACGATAAAGCTGCCGGACGGAATCACCCCGCAGGACGGATGCGAAAACGGTGTGTATACGCTTTGGCGCGGCAAGAGCAACACCATAGGCTGCAGGTTGCATGCTGACGGGGACTTCACAGGCAGGGTGCAGAAGCTGATAACAGTGACAGCAGAATATGATTACATTGTTGACGCGACGACCAGCCTGACTGTCACAGGTTCAAGTTCACAGGGTGTCTGGGTTTAGTTGGATGTAATATGAGAACGCAATGATGATTGAACTTTACAAGCGTTCTCATAGCTACCAGATTGTAGATATTAAGCATTTAACTGCAATCTGGTATAAAATCAGCAAGCCCTTTCTGTTTTGAGTAAGCCCTGACAGGGCTGGACCTGCGTTCCTTCTCCTTTTCTTCCCCGACGACAGCTGCCCCATAAACGCCGTCATAGCCGGGCTTGACATTTATCTTACCTTCCCTGTTCTGGAGAATCAACTCAACAAGCAAAGCCTCTTGAGGCAAGGCATTAACCATGTCCTGTTTGCTTGCGTGCAGCAGGACATTGAACTCGTTGCCGAAACTTTCAATGAGCCTGTTGTAGACTTCCCACGTCTTCCTGCCCGCGAGTGGCCATGATTTGACAGCCGATATGACCTCATGCAGCGGCAGCATTTTGTGGAACGGCTTCCTGCTGGGGTGCTTATCGGTCGGCTGGTCGGTGATTTGCTCGACCCTGTACTCCACACCGATTGTCAGACCCTTCCCGCAGACAGGGCAAACGCCCTTCAGACGTCTGCTCTCCGCAGGCGGGCAGGAGAAGTTGCACAGGCGATGGCCGTCCCAGTGGTACTTGCCGTAGGCAGGGTCCGTCTCAATGGTGCCTGCTATCTTGTCCCTGCGTATTGCATCAATAATATCATTGTAGCTTTCAGCCTTCCCGAAAATCGTTGCCTCGCGCCCCAGCCGCCAGGGCCAGAAACTGTGGGCATCTGAAAAAGAAACTATGCTTCTTGTGTTCAATTCAGAGACGTGCCAGTTCATCTCAGGGGAACTGGACATGCCTGTCTCGATGGCGTGCACGTGCTTCTCCTGTTCCAGAAAAGCATCCTTCAGGGAATCGAACCCAGACTCGCTGCCGAAGACGCCGAACCACGGAGTGTATGCGTGTGCCGGTATAACTTCAATTTCGCCGGATATGTCCTTCATCATCCTGACCAGTTCGGCGCAGCTGAACCCGAACATGGGCCTGCCGTCATAGTCGAGCCGGCCGCGCTTCAGCAGAGCGGTATTGATTTGTTCCACGACATCAAAGCCCGGCGCAAGTATCACGTTATGGACTCGCCTGCCCCTGCCGCCCTGGGTGAAGATGTTCGCCACCTCGGAAGTGAGAACAAATCTAAAACCATTCGGTGTTTTCAAAATTCCGCTGCCGTCATCCTTGAGCTCCTGCCTTAACTCCTTGTTCCAGAGCGGGTGCGTGAAGTCGCCTGTGCCGAGCAGGTCCAGGCCCTTGACCCTCGCCCACTTCTCAAGATTCGGTATCGTCAGCTGGCTGCTGCACGCGCGCGAAAACCTGCTGTGTATGTGGAGGTCGGCCGTCACGCCCATTTGTCCACTATCACTCATTCGTTCACCCCATCCTTCCCTTGCAGGTGATTTATGGGTGGCACTGATGTCCTGTCACTCATTTGTTCAGATTGATTGCCAGAAATATAAGAAAGAGGCCTTTCAATCCTCGTCTTTCTCTTTGTTCTTTTTCTTTTCAGCGAGGAGTGCCCTCTCGGTCTTGTCAATCCAGCTCTTTGCCGCGTCTGCGGCCTTCTTGGAGTTGCCGACGCCCGAGCTGTTGCCCACGCCGAAGACAAGTACCCTCTGCCCCTTCTTCGTCCTTGACAGGCTTCTCTTCATCGATTCCATGACCTCGGGTATGGCATCCTTCACTGCCTTCCTCATGGGCATTATGGCCTCCTCGGGGCTCATCTTCACGATTATTGAATCCAGCGGCAGGTCACTCCTGACCGCGGCCTCTTCTATGTAGTAGCGGTCGGTGCCCGGCCCGCCCATGGCGACGCCCACGCCCTCAGCCACATCACCTGTCTTCTCGCCCTCGAGCTTTGCGGCTGCATCAACGGTTATTATCATGCTGACCTTCCTTTTCTTGATTATCCTCTCGACGACCTTTCCTGGCATGCCTATCCTTCCGCCCGGACCGCTGGCTTTCATGACAAGAAGTTTCCTGCCCATCATGCCGGTCTCAGCCATGACAATCTCATCACCGACATTCTTCACCCTCTTGCTGCCAATCAACTCCGCAACCACAAGCGGTCCCAGCCCGTCCCCGATGGGTTCTGCCCTTGCCATGGATTTTGTTCCCTTGTACATGGCCTTGGCCATCCTCTCAACCATCGGCAGCTGCATCTGGAGAATCATCGCTATCTGCAGGCTCTTGGTCTTCCTTATCGTCTCGACATAGTGCCGCACTATCTTGGCAATCTCGTGAACAGTCATGCCGCCCGCAAGACCCATCTCAAGGGCGGCCTTCTTCTCCGCGCTCGCGTTCGGAGCCACCTGGTTTACGAAGTAATCAAACCTCTTCTTCTGGTTCCTCAGGACGAAGTCGACTTTCTTGACTATTCCGTACGGGTCCATTGAAACAGGGCCTATGGTGAAGAACTCGAAGAAGCGGTTCACCGAGTCCCTTGTCTTCTGGTCTGAGCTGCCTATCTCTTTCAGTATCACACGCTTCGACTTGTGTGAGAGCGTCTCAAGCTCCTGTGCGCTCTTCTCAAGCTTCCACATTATCTGCGATATCATCATGCGCGGATAGAAGAAGAACATCACCACCATCAGTCCTATCCATATTGCCCAAGAGAGCCAGCTGTCGGCCGCACCGAACTGGAAAAGCAACTCATGCACCATAAGTCACTATTTAATACTTTCTCTATAAATAAAGAGCATGGTGGGGCTGAAAACGCTTGTTGTCGCACTCGTCATACTCATCGTTGCAGCCATAATCATAAGCCCAGGCGGCATCGAGAAGGCCGGCGGATTTTTCAAGGACGTGGAGAACTGGCTCGGCCTCAATATCGGCGGGATAATGTCAAAACCCGTGGCGGGCGGAAAGGCGGTTTCGCTGAGCATCGAGCCGTCCGTGCCATTCACACTGAAACCCAATGCCGCCCTCAATGCGACATCAGGCAGCATCCACATCAACGGCTTCAGCGGTGAAATAACGATAGGCTCGGATAACGTCTCGCTTTCTGAGACCGGCACAGGCCTCAACCTTGCACTCCCAGCCAACGGCACAATGCTAAGCGGGTTAAGGCTGGACACGCTCTCGCTAAACGGGGTTGCATTCTACATATCGCCGAACATAACCACAACCGGCGGCAACATCACATTGACAGGGTTCTATGGCTCTGGCACAATTGATTCCGGCAGGCTTTCGCTGGACGGCAATGTTTCAAGCCTGAAGGCGACGATAGGCGGAGTGAGCGTCGAAGTGTAGAACATGTGAGAGCTTCACACTCACATTTTGCATACTGGCTTCTGAGAGTAAAGTCTACGACGCCTTGGGAAGGATGTCCGGGCACTGACAGCGATCTGTCAGGCTGCCACTCGAACCTTCGACCATCCGGTTAACAGCTTCACCTTCGATTTATCGAATCGGGTGCTCTACCTGCTGAGCTACCAAGGCATTTGACTCCCATTTGCTTATTGGTTATTAATTTAAAGGGGAACAGCTTTTATTAACATCAAACAAAGCATAAAATGGAGCGCAACAACCGCGGAGGCTTGGACGCTTGCGTTCAAGACGAATCGGTAGCTCAATGGGAGAGCATTCGACTGAAGTCGTGCTGTCACCAATCTATTGACAGCCGTCACAAATCGAAGGGTTGAGGGTTCGATTCCCTCTCGCTCCATACAAGCCTTTTAAGAAAAGGCTTGAGCGAAAAACGGAAAGGACTGACTATGGAACCAAAGGCACTGAAAGCCACACTTCTGGAGAACAAGGTTGTTGTCCAGAAGGGATGGGAAGAGCTGGAGCAGCGCAGCTACGGAAAGCTCGTCAGCAGGAGGCTGGAGCTGTCGCTGGTGGAAGCTCTCTACCTCATCGACAAGGAGCGGATGGCTGTTTTCAAGGCAGGCAAGAAGCTGGGATTCAATGCGCTCATGGAGTTGGCAGTCAAGAAGGACAGGCGCATACACGAGAAGTATGTCGTCTATGCTGACTTGCGCGACCGCGGCCTTGTTGCGAAGACAGGCTTCAAGTTCGGCTGCGACTTCCGCGTCTATCAGCGCGGCGTGGGCGTCAAGCGCGGGCCCAAGGAGGCAGGGGAGCATACGAAGTGGATAGTGTTCTCCGTGCCCGAGGACTACCGCTGCTCTTTCACAGAACTGTCGAGAGCTGTCCGTCTTGCCCATTCCATCCGCGCGCGCATGCTCTGGGCAATCGTGGACAACGAGGACGATGTCACCTATTACGAGGTTGTGAGGATGAAGCCTTGACGGCAACTTTAAATAACCTTGTGCTGAAACACTAAGACTGAGATATTGTATGGGATGACAAACCTTGAATAACATCTATGGCTTGACAAGTTTGTCAGACATGCAGTAAAGGAGCATGTTGCATGGGACGCATAAAATCAACGGCAATAAGGACGCTGGGTTCAGACCTGCTTAAGCAGAACCCCGGCAAGTTCGCCAAGGATTTTGACAAGAACAAGAAAGCGCTTGCTGCAATCAAGAAGGTAAAGTCCAAGCGCACAAGGAACAAGCTTGCTGGCTTCATAACAAGGAAGATGACCAGCGCGAAGCCGGAGGAATAGAGAGGCGGTTTATGGCAGGCAAACCTTCTGCTGACCTTAAGATTTCTTTGACAGGCATGGGAGAGGAGACAGGCTTCACAAAGGATGTTATAGCGAAGGACATAGAACGCAGCATGGAGCGCCTTTCCAAGATAAGCCGCATAAACCTTATGAACATAGACGTGAAGCGCCACGACAAGGGCGGAAGGGTCAAGTACTCGGTGCGGATTGAGGCGACAGGCGACGGCGCGCACCATTCCGATGCACATGGCTGGAGCCTGGAGAATGCGATGCACGATGCCCTTGACAGGCTGGGCAAGGAGCTGCTTAAAATGAAGGAAAAACGCAGCCTGTAAAAACAGGATTAAAGTTTCTGGTGGATGCCATGGGAAAGAATGAAAGCGCCCTTTCAACAATCGGATACATAGTCCTCGGAATAATCATAGCATACACCGTGAACCTGGCGCTTTCAGTTGCGCTGAATACCAGCATGCCCGTTGTTGCCGTCGAGTCCAATTCCATGATGCCGGCATTCTATCGCGGTGACATACTCATACTGAACGGCGTGAATGCGAGCAGCCTGAAGGTCGGCGACATCATCGTATACTCGCCGGAGGGCCAGTCAGTACCCATAGTGCACAGGATAATATCGATAAACCCTGACGGCTCGTTCCAGACAAAGGGCGACGCGAACGCCGGACAGCTGGCGTTTGAGAAGCATATTGACCCTTCAGAGATACGCGGCGTTGTAATTGGCATCATTCCGTATGTTGGCTGGATAAAGATAGCTGTGACGAGCTACATCATACCGAATATCCTATGGGTGATACTGGCGCTGATAGCCGCTTTCGCTGTGGCAAAGCTGGGGATGTATATAAAGAGGTCGGACAAGATATAGTAACTTGTTTTAGGGATGCGTATGGATTTCTGCGACAAATGCGGCACAATAATGATTGCGAAGGAGGAAAAGGGCAGGGTCATCCTTGTCTGCAAGAAGTGCGGCCACAAATCAAAGGAATACAAGCCGCTGGAGATTGCGGAGACCGTCAAGAAGAAGCCGCTGGACTCCGAAGTCATCATCATAGAGAAGAATGATGACATGCTGCCTAAGACAAAGGCAGTATGCCCCGAGTGCGGCAACAAGGAGGCATTCTGGTGGATACAGCAAACAAGGTCAGCTGATGAGGCGCCTACGCTTTTCCTGAGATGCACAAAATGCAAACACTCGTGGAGAGAATATGGCTGACGTGAAGGCTTTTCTGAAGAAGTACTGGTGGGTTTGGCTGCTCGCAGCCATAGTCATATTCGGCTTCTGGGTCAGGACAGGCGCCATGAAGTATTCTGACCTGCCTGACATAGACACATACTACTTCCTGCGGCTGAACGAATATGTCCTCAGCCACAACTTCCAGATGCCTGCTGTTGATATAATGAGGAACTGGCCCCATGGAGAGCGCATGTTCGACCTGCCTGTGAACTTCTTCCTCCCATCAGCGATGTATGTGGCGCTTAATCCGTTGCTCAACATGTCATTCTACAGATTTGCCTTTGTCCAGCCCGTCATACTGGCGGCCATCGGTATCATACTCATGTTCTTTTTGGCGAAGGAGCTGTTTGATGACAGGAAGAAGGCGCTGCTGGCTGCATTCTTCTTTGCAACTATTCCTGCAGCCATAACAAGGCTGTCATCCGGCGAGATAGAGAAGGAAGCCAACTCAGTCGTATTCATGCTGCTCACCATGATATTTTTCTTCAAGGCCTACAAGAGCGAAAACTGGAAATGGAAGGGGTTGGGTTACGGCATTCTGTCAGGCGTGTTCATGGGCGTTACAGGCATAACATGGGGCGGTGTGCAAATAATATACATAACAATATCGCTGTTCGCGCTCATCATGCTGTTAATCAACAGGCCTCAAAGGTTATGGTATTCTTTCATTCCGATGGCTATGATAGGCATGCTACTGCAGCTAGCAATCACACCGTATTTCACACCACTGACAAACTATAATTTTTTGCTGGCCGACGCCGTAGTGTTGTTTATCGTCATAAGGGAGGCAGTGGTGAGGTTCAAACTCGTCAAGGCAGAATCCATGAAGTTCTTGGTGCCGGGTCTGCTGGTGCTCTCATTCATCGGCATGCTGATAGCATCGATGTTTTCGGATTACATCAACAGGATGTTGAGCAGCCTGGTCAGTATGATCACGCTTTATCAGCCAGGTCTCACCACAGTGGCGGAGAGCATACCGGGCGACTGGGGAGCCGTGGTAAGCCAGTCTGGTCTTGGTTTCGCCGGCATGCTGCCCCAACTGGCGCCCGTAAATATATTATTTTCAGCCTGGCTGCTCATGCTGCTTGGAGCTGTGATAATGGCTTACAAGTTTGTAAGATACAGGGAGTACATACTGCTTCTGCCGGTGGTATTCCTCGGGCTTTCAATATTCGGCACATTCTATGCGCTCAGGCTTGCTTATTTCATCGGTTTCTCGGCTGCGCTGTCTGCAGGATATTTTGTCGGCTGGTTCATCCAGCGCGCATACAAAGTCAAGACTTCAGGCAGCCTCGGCAGAACGTCGCTCGTCTACCTGATAGCCGCAGGCTTCTGTGGTATGGTTTTCATACTCACGCTTTCCAACCTTCTGTTCGCCCTGTCGATGCTTGCGATTGCAATATGCCTTGCCATACCGGGTTATGCAATGCGCGTTGAGTCGCAGGAGTCATGGATAAGGAAATTTTGGTCCAAGATAAAAGGTGTGGAGGAAGTACACCTAGACATGATAATGATACCTGTAATACTCTTCGTTGTGCTACTCACGGTTGTAAACATGGCCAATGCTTATTCCTATGGAAACCAACTCGGCCCATCCATAAATCCCTACATCAACGATGCGATGAAGTTCCTGAGAGAGCAGACACCACAGAATACAAGCGTGCTTTCATGGTGGGACTTTGGTTATTGGTTCCAGTACGTAGGACAAAGGGCAACAATAGTTGACGGCGGGGGTGCAGGCATCACATCAAGGTATGATGTGGCGAAGTGGTTCACCGACGACACAAAGAACTGGAGTAGCTGGACAAACTGGCTGAACAATAAACTCGATGTTGGCTACATACTGATGGATTACACGCTTCCGGGCAAGTATGGCGCGATAACAAAGATAGCATCCCACGAGACAACAGTTGTTGGCATACTTCAGTTCGATCAGGTGGGGACTACGCCGCAGGGCAACACCACCATATACGAGTTCGGGGCAGGCCCGTACCGCATCTGGCTTCCAATAGGGCAGACAGGCAACATCGCAGGCACGCCCATCTTCCTCGTCACTGACGGCACCAGATACTCCAACAAGGCATACATAAATGACCTGTGCACTGAAAAGGGTATAGCCAGCGTCGGGAATGAAAGCCAGTCTATCGGCGGCTGCATTGCAATGACACAATACGGGCTTTTCTACATTCCCGCCGAAGCCGAACACACGATATTCACGAGCCTGATGTTCATGGACGGCTACGGGCTAACGGATGAAGGGCTGAATAAGGTTTTCGACAACGGGCTTATTCACATATATGACCTAAAAAGTACCATACATAACGGAAATAACACGATTTCTGCATGACCCATAAACAGCTTGGATGTCTGGTTCATAACGTTTTTAACCGCCACGTTTCAACATTGTCTATGCACGCTTTGATTCTGGGTTCGAAGGAATATCCCATGGGGACAGCCGACGGCTCTGACACCAGCCCGTCAGGTGGTATGGAGATGTACGTTCAGGGCCTAGCCGAAGTGCTGGCAAGAAAAGGCGTAAGGATAACACTGGTAACAAGGCTGTTCAAGGGAACGAAGAAGGAGGAGAACGGGGGAAATATCCATGTAATCCGCGTGCCCTTTGTCAGATGCTTCTACCTGAGAAACCCCAGCTTCAATCTGGCATCATTCCTACGCGTCCTGCGGCTTGATTTCGATGTGGTGATAAGCAACGGCGAGGTCTCCAATTTTTTGGGCATGCTTTTGGCGAAGATAAGAGGAAAGCCTGTAATTATGGTTTCACATGGACTTGCCAGCAACCAGCCGCAGTACAACCGCCTCATTAAAGCAATATTCCGAATTAATGACCGGCTGACCTACCCCAACGCCGATGCAGTCGTGACGCATGCGCCTTGGCAGATGAAAACTATAACCAACAAGTACGAGGTTGTGACGCCAGGATTTGACAGGTCGAGGCTGGCGAGGCTGCCGGCAGGCGACGCGAGGAGGTTGAGGATGAGGTACGCCAAGCCGGACGAGAAGATTATTGTTTACACCGGCAGGCTGATAGGAGTGAAGGGCCTTGAATACTTAATAAGGTCGCTGAGACATGTGCGGCATGATTACAAATGCCTGATAATAGGCGACGGTCCTGAAATGGAAAAACTCAGGCGGCTTGCCAGGGATGAGCTGGCTGACGTCGTTTTTACCGGCTTCAGGCAGGATGTTGCCGGCTTCCTCTCCATAGCTGACGTGTTCGTCCTGCCGTCCATTTCCGAATCTCTGAATTACTCGCTTGTGGAGGCCGCCTACATGGGCGTGCCGATAGTGTGCACTGACATAGGCATCATAGGCAGTGACAGCGCAATCATGGTCAGGCCGAAGGATGAAAAAGCACTGGCCGACGGGATAAACGCTGTACTTGCAAGAAAGAACAGCAGGATGATTGCCAATGCAAGGCGATACGCTCTGGGTTTTGACTGGAACAAGACAGCAGATGAATACATAAAATTAATGAGAATGGTGATGAAATGAAGATACTGATGCTTTGCCCGTTGATTAGCAGCAGTTCCATGATTACAGTCTACCCCATGGCCAAGGCGCTGTCGAAAAAACATGATGTCAAGCTCGTTGGCCCGCTGCTGGGTGGTAAACCTTTCATAGAAGATGATGAACTGGAAATGAAATTCATTGAGCCGTGCATTTCCAGGCCCCAGCAGCTAGCGATGCTGGAACTCTACCACAGGAACATGAAGATGCTGATGAAGTATGACTTTGACGTAATCCATGCGTTCAAGCTTCTGCCGCACACGGCCCCGGTTGCCTCTGCCATAAAAAAAAGAACAGGGAAGAAATTTATCCTCAGCATAGATGATTATGATGCAGCAGCATCGAAGAATCCACTGAAGCGCATTGTCATGAACTGGGCCGAGCGCGCCTGCAAGAATGCGGATGCGATAACTGTATCATCAACGTATCTGCAAAGGATGTATGGGGGGAGACTGCTTTACCAGGTGCCGAATGAGAAGCTGTTCCTGAAGAGCAGGCCAAGGCAGGACGTCAAAAAGGCACTGGGCATCGAAGGCAAGACCATGATATTGTATGCGGGCACGTTCTATCCGCACAAGGGGCTTGACGTGCTGATAAGGGCGGTGCAGCAGCTTGGCAGGAATGACATAGCCCTTGTGCTTGCCGGTTCGGGCAGCGAGGACGGCAGGCTGAGGAGGCTGGCCGGGCCTGAAACAATTTTCACAGGCATGCTGCCGATGAAGCGAGCGGCAGAACTCACTGCAGCCTGCGACATCTATGCAATACCAACTCTTGATACAGAGTATGCAAGGGCCGAGATACCAGGCAAGATATTCGAGCCCATGATGCTCGGAAAGCCCATAGTAGCAAGCAGAATTTCAGACATACCCCGGATATTGGACAACGGAAGATCCGGACTGCTTCCAAGACCTGGTGATATAGGTTCACTGGCTCAGGCTATAGAGTACTTGGCGGACAACACCAAAGAAGCGAAGCGTCTTGGTGCTAGGGCAAGAACAAGATATGGCGAAATGTACTGCATGGCAAGCCTGGGGAAAAAATTAAATTCCATATACAGCGGGTTGTAGCCGTGCCGTGTTTATATATTTCAAAGTCAAAGGTAAATTATGAAAAAAGCGCTGATAACCGGCATTACCGGATTCGTTGGAAGCCATCTGGCAGAATTGCTGCTCCCCAAGGGCTATGAAGTCTATGGCACCGTAAGGCCTAGGAGCTCCATGGAAAACATAGATCATATAAAAAATAAAGTAAAGCTGGTGGAGATAGACATAACCGACCCACATTCTGTGCTGAAGGTTGTGGGTGACATTAAGCCGGATTACATCTTCCACCTTGCTGCCCAAACCTTTGTTCCCAGCAGCTGGAACGCCCCCACGGAAACACTTAATGTGAACATAATGGGCACGCTGAACATACTTGAGGCAGCAAGGAAGTTGGACATAGAAACCAGGATACAGATAGCCGGCAGCTCCGAAGAATACGGAAAGGTCTACAAAGATGAGGTGCCCATAAGGGAGACAAACCCACTGAGACCCATGAGCCCCTACGGAGTTTCAAAGGTGGCGGCTGACAAGCTTGCGGTGCAGTATAATATGTCCTATGGACTGAAGACTGTGGTAACTCGGGCATTCAATCACACGGGGCCGCGCCGCGGCGAGGTCTTCGCAACATCCAGCTTCGCCAAGCAGATAGCCATGATTGAAAAAGGCAAGCAGGAACCGGTCATAGCACACGGAAACATGGAAGCACAGAGAGACTTCAGCGACGTCAGGGACGTGGTCAGGGCCTATGAGATTTCTCTGCAGAAATGCAAATTTGGTGATGCCTACAATATATGCTCCGGAAAGGCTATCATCATAAAAGACATGCTAGACACACTTCTTGGGTTTTCGAAAGTGAAGATAACCACCAAGTTTGACGAAAGTAGAGCAAGACCTTCGGATGTTGAGATTCTGTGCGGCGATTGCAGCAAATTCCGGGAACAGACCGGCTGGAAACCGTCGATACCATTTGAAAAAACCATGGAAGATCTTCTGAACTACTGGAGAAAAAGGGTATAGAGACTATTAACGTGCCAGGTTCAATGTATATTATGAAAATAACACTCCTAGGTCATACGACCCCATACAGCGGCATCGCTGGAGCAAGCATAGGCATAAGTATGTTCATATATAACCTAGCAGTTGAGCTGATAAAAAAGAATCATGACGTCGAGCTTTTTATAAGAGATGATTACAAACCCAAAGAAAGTTGGATAAAAACCGTATATTCGCCTAAAATAAGCTGGGTGTTATATCCAACCTTTCTTGGCAGAAAAATAGCTGGAGCAAGTTCCGATGTCTATCAGTCCGACTACGTAACTACCGGTGTGCCTCTTATAAGCAAGAACAAGCGGCCAAATGTTGTCTCAATCCATGATGTTATACCTTTTACATACGATAAAGCTGCGCTGTCAAATATGGATAAAATCAGGATCATGTGGTATATGTACAACTTCAAAAAGATAGAAAAGGCCGATGCAATAGTTGTTCTGTCTGAATATTCAAAGAGAGAGGCTCTGAAATACACTGAAATACCGGAAGAGAAGCTGCATGTTGTGTATTGTGGCGTCGATTTCACAAAGAACTTTCCGCTGAAAAAAAGACTCCATAGAAAAATAAGAATAGGGTACCTCGGCGGTCTGGACGGCAGGAAAAACGTTGGTCTGCTGGTTAACAGTTTCAAGAAAATTGCGGAAAGCAGAGATGATGTAGAATTACACGTTGGTGGTATGGGAGAGAACCTGGAAAAGTTTAGAAGGATGCGCATAAGAAATGCAAATTTTTACGGGAAGATCGAAGAAAGCCGAAAGAATGCCTTTTTAAACTCTTTGGATATTTTTGTTTTCCCTACACTTATGGAAGGATTTGGCCTTCCGCCCATAGAGGCAATGGCATGCGGCGTTCCTGTGGTCGCCTCAAACACAACCACAATGCCGGAGCTTATAGGAGATTCAGGGATGCTTGTAAAGCCGACGGAGGAAGAAATGATTAAAGGCCTGTCAAGGCTTATAGAGAGTGAGTCGCTTAGGAAGAAGCTATCGCAAAAAAGCCTTAAAAGGGCAAGGGAGTTCACCTGGGAGAGGTGTGCGAATCAGACATTGAAAGTATACGATGAGGTTTGCCGCCGCTGAGCAAGAGCTTATTTCTGTATACCCTTCCAGCACTCATTGGCAATCTTCAACCCTTCTATTGTTCCACAATCAAACCATTGTCCTTTGAACCTAAACCCGAAAAGCTTCCCCATCTTGGCTATCTTCGGGAAGATGTCCCTTTCCAGCATGCAAAAGTTCTCAGGTATTAGTTCAATGATTCCTGGCTCCATGATGTAAAATCCGGAATTAATTAGATTGGAGGGCGGGTCTTTCGGCTTCTCCAGAAATTCCAGTATTTTGTCGCCGCTAAGCCTCGCTACACCATACCGGCTTGGGTTGTTAACTTCATTTATTGCAATCGTGCAAAGGGCCCGGCATTTCTTGTGGAAGTCTATAATCTCAGATATATTTACATTCATCGGATTATCGCCATTTGAAACTATAAACGTGTCTTTCAGGATTTTTTTGGCGAGAGCCAGCGGGCCTGCGGTACCCATGGGTTTCTCTTCCGCTATGTATTTTATATCGACACCAAAAAGGCTTCCGTCCCCGAAATAATCCATTATTTTTTCCTTATTGAATCCAACAGAAATAAGGATTTCATTCACATTGTAAAGTTTCAGAAGGTCAATTATGTGCTCAATTATAGGCTTTCCGCAAACCGCTATCATCGGCTTTGGTGTGTCATTGGTCAGAGGTCTCAGCCGTGTTCCTGCACCGCCCGCCAGGATAATTGCTTTAAGCGTCATAATTTCAGCCATATTTTGTATTTTGAAAATATATTTTCAAACCACGATTTATAAGGCTACGTTATGAAAGAGAAAACTATGAAGCATGTAGTACCGTTTGACATACCGCATCCGATGTTGCCCAAGGAGGATTACTTCAGATAGGATCCGATTTAGGCGGCGGGTTCAGGAGCGTCGGGTATGTCGACTCGAACACAGTTATGGAGTACGTCGACCGCCACAACCAAGCGACTCTAGGCGGATTTATGATATAGAATTCTGCGGGCTAAAGCCCGCAGTCACGCCAACATTGTTAACCATCTGAAAATATCTTTATTAATGAGCCGGATGTATATGTCGACAGGGGCCGTATCATATGTCATTTATGAACGAATTGCAGATAATAGCTGACCATTACAGACATAAGCTGCTCAAAAAGACTAGAATAATGACCATACACACGGAAGTATTGTATGATGATAGAGTCTGGGAGAAGGTCAAGAAATATGTTTTGTCGGGAAAAAAGGCCATATGGTTCGTCTTAACTCCTGTAAATCTGGATTTTTTATCGGGAGATAATGGCTATCAAGGAAATGCAAAGGAATACGAAAAAAAGGTTCTGCCAAGATATAAATGGCTGCAGAAGCACGACCAGGAAGTACAACTTCATATTCACTTGAGAACCATACCGCAGCTATATGAAACAACAGAAGAAGCAAGAAAAGACAATGAATACAAGATAAAAAACGGTGCTGAATGGCTAAGAAAGAACGGATTCAATGTAAATAAAATTGTCTTTGGATGGTGGTCTTACAATTCTCTTTCAGTTGAAATTGCAGAGAAATATGGATTGCATGTTATTAAGAGAACTGATTATTATTTCCTGCATGATTACGATTTTTTACTACACTCTGTTAGGAGAGGTAAAATTTACGATTAGGTGATCTATATTCTACAAATATCATGGAACTATCCAATTGTTTCACAAACGCTTAAAGAAGATCCTGTGATGGTCTGCAGCGAGGCCGGGAGAAATTGCCAAATATTGTCAGTCAAAGATAATACGACTTTAAATGTGATAAAAAATATATTGAAAAAAGACATCCATGCCCATGGAAGAGGAATCCCATTCCCCGAACTGTCCGTATTTTTTGCAAGGAAGGCCATATACACACCTTACAATGACACTCTTGGCCAAAAATGGCGGACAAGACTTGTGAGAAGATTTGTTTTCAATAGATACGACAAAATATGCGTACAAACAGAATATGGAAGAGGGCTGTTGATAAAAGAGGGCATAAGAGCAGATAAGGTTGCAGTCATGCCCATGCCAGTGGATTATGAATATTTTTCTAAAGCAAGCGGCGGTGAGGTATTCAGGAAAAAACACAATCTGGGGAAAGATCCATTTGTTATAACAGTTGGTATAAGGCCAATGAAAAGGCCGGATATAATAGCAAAGGCATGCGAAGCTGCTGGAATAAAAGCTGTTCTTGTGGGACCCTATAAAAAATCCGATTTGAAAAAGACTTGGAAAGGTACCGGATTCGATTGGTATCTGCCGCCGAAGGAGATTCTGGAAATGGAAAATGTTGTACTTACAGGCCAGCTGACCGGAAAGAGCATGCTGCAGGCCCTTGATGCTGCAACCATATACGCGCATTCTTCAGTTTACGAGGGGTTTGGCATTGCCGTGTATGAAGGTGCTGCCACAGGCCTCCCGATGTGCCTTCCTTCCTATGGCACCTTTGATGCCTTCCGGGGAGCAGCGCTTTTTCATGATTATGATGACCATAAAAAACTTGCCAGAAACATAAAGAGATATTTGGACACCCCCGGATTGATGGAAAAAAATGGCAAAAAATCCAGGCAGATAGCGGCCAAGTTTGATTATCCCATTGTCAGGAAAAAATACGTTGACCTTTACAAATCAGTGGGCATTGACGCCGCTTGAATTTTTCATAAATTCATCTGTTTTTTGCAGGCCTTCCTCGAAAGATATTTTAGGTTTCCAGTTGAGCAGCCTGTTCGCCTTTGTTATGTCAGGAATGGATGAAATAATATCGCCTTCAACGGGCGGCCCGAATTCTATTTCACCACCTATCAGTCTCGCCACCTCAAAAACAGTGTGCGTTTTTTCCGTTCCGATGTTTATGGCATCGGCTTCTTTGACATCACTTTCAGCAGCCCGGATAGTCGCGTCTATTGCGTCATCAATATAGACATAACTCCTGATCTGATCTCCCTTTCCGTTTATTTTCATGGGCATGTTTCCATACTTCGCCCTTAAAAAATTGTATAAGATGCTGCCATTTGTCTGTCCAGGACCGAAAATGTTGAAAAACCTCAGGCAGACCGATTCGACGCCATGCAGGTCATAGAGCATCTTGCAATATCTCTCCCCAAAATATTTCTGCATGCCGTAAAGATTGATGGGGTTTGGCTGCAGCTGCTCAACAAGGATTTTGCTCTCCTGTTTTCCGTAAACCGCGGCAGAAGAGATGAAAATAACCTTTGCCCCTGTTTTTTTCGCAGCTTCCAGGACATTAACAGTGCCGCCTATGTTTATTTCAGATGACATGGCTGGATTTCCCTGGACATCAAATATATTGGAGATAGCCGCCAGATGGAAAATATATTTGCAACATTCTGCAATCTTTTCCACGTTTTTATAATTTCGTATATCGCCTCCAGCACCATCGACATAATCCATAACACTAACACTGTACTTTTCATTCAATTTTTTCACAAGATTTGTACCAATAAAACCCCTTCCGCCTGTAACCAGCACTTTCATAGAATCTCACTTATTGTAGGTCTTGCCATCTTTCCGCAATTCTTTTCGTGCAATATCAACCAGCTGAAGTATCTGCTGTTTTGTCAGATTGGGGTGCTTTATATGCAGTTTCCCCGCGCCACCCTTTCCGACCTGATAATAAGTTTCCCAACGACTTTCCTTTGGATATTCTATCTCTATTCCGAAGGATTCAGGCGAATCCCAGAAAGGCGTATTTGGAAACGGTGTTAGTGGATAAAAATCGACATATTCTAGGTCTAATCTCTTTGCGAATTCTATAGACTGCATGACTCTGTCCCACGTTTCTTCCGGCAGCCCTATTATGAAAAATCCCTTGACTTTAATTCCAATATTCTTGCACATTCTTACTACTTCTTCGGCCCTTTCTGTAGTGGCCGCAGACCCCTTATGCAAGGCCCGGAGGACATCATTGTTACCGCTTTCAAACCCAAAACTCAGAATATTGCAACCCGCATTATGCATGGCCTCAAGCAAAGGTTCATCAACCAAATCAACCCTTGTTGTAGCTCTCCAGCTTATGTCCTTCTTGTTGAATGTATCATTCATTAGTTTACAGATATCGTACACCCTTTGCTTGTTGAATGTGAATATGTCGTCGCCAAAATAAAATCCCCTTATTCCATATTTACCATACAATATTTTCATCTCTTCTATTACCCTTTGGGGTGAATGTGACCTCCATTTTTTCAGCTTGGCACTTCCGCAAAAGAAGCAGTTGAATACACACCCCCTGCTTGTTACAAGCACGGCCCCCTTTTCGCCATCAAGCTTCATGCCATACCTCTCAAATTTGAGCCCCTCGTAATCTGGCATGGGGAGGCTGTCTAAATCCTCAATAGGTTTGCTTATAATTACCTGTTGTTTGGCTTCGCCATTTATGATTTCTCTAATGGCATTTTCCCCATCACCTACAACTACATAATCAAACGTTTGGATAGTGAGAGGCTCATGGGGAATGTTTGTGACATGGTTGCCGCCTGCGACGAGTTTGCCATTAAAGTTAACACTTATTCTCTTCGCCATATTGATGCAGTCATTATAGGTGGGAGTGGCTACAGTAAAACAGACGAAATCGGGGGGATGGTCTTTGATTTCTCTGAACATATCCCCCTCTTTTTCATGATTGAGATCGAATATTTTCGTTCTGTGGCCTAAGCTCTTGCAATAACTAGATAGATAACCTATGCCCAATGGAGCTCTGTCGCCAGCATTTTCTAGAAATTTGTCTGGCGGTGAAACGAATACTATGTAAGCCATACCCTATCTATAACAGCCATATCATTATAAACTTTGTGAACGCTAAAGTCAATGTGGATGGACGTTTCAGATATTTATACAATCTGTAAACTATAGTGGGTGATTGCATGGGGATGACGTTTGCCGAATTTTGCAAAAAGGCAAAGATGGACACCAGTGAAATGAAGGAAATTGTAGGAAAATACGATGAAATTAAGAGCTATGTTATGGATGCCAAGGGATATTTTCTCATACGAGTTAATAGAGAAACCAATAAGATAGAGGTTGGCTTTTGCCCAAAACCGAACAAAATAACATACAAGATTGTAGGCAATACACCACAGGAAATCTATTTCATTGCGGCCGAACTTGGTCTTTTCTCAAGATATGATCACGCCGCTTACTTGGGTAAGGAGCTGGAAAAGGCTCATTTGGCTCTAAAATACAATCTGGAATATGTCCAAGATGATGATTTATGCCGAGCGCCGCAAGAATCCTTGCGGCCTTCAGGCCGCAGTTGAATTGCGGACCAGATTCTGAAGCGCGAGGCCGCGCTTATGCTGCATCAAGAGCAAAAATAAAGTTGGCAGAGAAGCTCGGCCTCAAGGTGATGAAGCCCATGGACTACTACTTCATCCACGACTACGACCTACTGAACGAATATTCTGGCAGACATATCTAAACGAGATGATGATACCGGATGGATTCTGCATGCTTGAGAGGAACGTCTTCCCCAGAATAGCAGAGAACGGCAGGCTTTTCGGCTTCGCCTTCAACGGTCAGTGGTTTGACACGGGCGCACCAGAGAGGTATTTCAGGGCAGCGAGGGGGTGGAAGGGGATAAGGACTTAGTGTTAAATCATTTCTGAAAAACCATAGTGTAATTCTTTACTCTCAGCCTTCCAGCGTCCTTATTCCCATTATTCTGCAGTAGGCGAGCGAAAGCCTGTTGAGATTCCTGAGGCTGCTGCCATCTGCCACCAGCTTCGAGCTGAGCATGGGGGTTATTTCACTGTCCCTAATCCTGCGCTTATCCTGGGCGATACACCTTTTGCGCATGACAAACCCCGGATGGGCAATGACCCAGAGGTATGCAGCAATGTGAGGCTTGAGCTTCCATCTGGACCGGGTGATGTTTTTGGCCGAATTAAACATTATGTTGAAACAAATAATCGGCATAATCTTGAGGATGGTATTGGATTCGAAGAGCGTGAATATGTTCAGCAGACGGTTTCTCTCACTTAGGAACTGGAAATATCTCTTTATGCGCATGTTAGAGGCCGAGACAGTGCCGTGGTGCATCACCTTTGACGCCGGTTCTCTCTTTATGTCATAACCCATAAGGCGCAGCATCCATCCCATCTTCACATCCTCCTGGTAGAAGAAGTAATCACTGTCGCAATACTCGTCCATCACACCGTGCTTGATTATCATGGAGCACGTGCCTGAGTAGAATTTTTTCCTCGGGTCGTCAAAGACGTCAAGTATGTTGTATGATAGTATGTTCAGCGAGCCATTCAGCACCCCAACACCCCCAAAATGTTCGACTGATCCTTCTATGCAAGCCACATTCTTCGGAGAAGACTTGATGGCATCCACAAGGCTCTTTAGCCAGTTCATGTCAGGCACAGCGTCGTTATGCAATGATGCTATGTACTTGCCCTTGGCTGCCCTGAAGCCTATGTTGGTGGCAGCAGCGACACCGAGGTTTGAGCCGGTTTCTATTACCCTTATTTTCGAGTATCGCTTTTTCACGAACTCAACCGAGCCGTCGGTACTGCCGTTGTCAACGAGGATAACATCGAAGTCTCTGTATGTCTGTTTCATGAGGGTCGAAAGGCAGCCCTTGAGGAACTTCCGGCCGTTCCAATTTATGACAACAACCGTGACAGTCTTCGCCATATCAGACACCCGTGAACTTTATACCCAATGCGCTCTGGACCCTTCTTCTAAGGCCGCCGAGAGTACCCCACTCTATTTCCATCAGCGCCTCGGTTGCAAAAGGCAGCCGCAGAAACCTGAATACGGAGGAGTATTTTACCTCGATACCAAGGTATCGCCTGAAGAAAGTTCTGCCTTGTATGGAGAACTTGACCATGGCTCTGAGTTTCTTTATTTCCTTGTCCGTAAAGTTTTCAAGTTTCAGGTGAGATTCCATGTAATAATCATAATCCGACCAACCCCTGACCCTTATAATGCCGTGCTCATCGCAGTAGGTGAAAAGGTCGGTGCCCGGGAGCGGCGTTGTAACCGTAACTTGGGTGCTCGTAGGTTTTATCTCGTCCAGAAGCCTGACAGTATCCATTATACTTCTCTTGCTCTCGCCAGGCGAACCCACCATGATGAACGAATGGGGTTCTATGCCAACCTCATGACATCGCTTAAATGCATCAACTATGCTCTCCCTTTTCAATGCCTTCCTCAATATCGTGTTCCTTATATATTCATTTCCACTCTCCACTCCTATTGAAATCCTATAGCAGCCAGACATTTTCATCAATCTCAGCAGCTTGTTATCTGGCAAGGTGTCAGCGCGGCTGTCGCCCTCCCACGGGAGGTTCATCTTCTCCCTTATGAGCAGGTTGCAGAACTTCTCAAGCCAAGCCTTGTTGTATGTTATGCCATCATCTGTAAGGCTGAAGCTCTTCAGCTCGTAACCCTTCTCCCTGAATACTTGCTTTGCGTACTTCAGCTCTCCTATCATGTTTTCCGGGCTCCTTTGCCTGAAAGCGTTGCCAAATATCCTCCTTTGCGTCGGCTGGCAGAAAGAGCAATTGAATGGACACCCCCTGCTGCCTATGAGCATGGCATTTCCGTATTTGAAGTATTTTTCGGGTATGAGGTCTCTTGCAGGAAATGGTATGTCATCAAGGTCCTTTATAGGCTCCCTGGATTTGGTGATAACCATCTTGCCGCCTTTTGTATAGGCGACGCCATTAACTTTCTCCGGATTCTTGAGATTTTTCAGCAAATCAGGAAGCGTGCGCTCGCCTTCGCCAATGACTACGAAATCAGCGATTGATTCCAATGTCTCCTTCGGAAATATGGTAGGGTGCGGCCCCCCGGCTATTACAACACCTTTGGGGTTAAGCGACCTGAATCTGTCCGACATACTCTTTGCATGCTCGGCGAATACCGTATTTACGGATATGGCAAGCACATCCGGCCTGCTGTCTTCCATCTTTTTATATGCACTTTCTTTGGTCTCCGGCGTGCAGTCTAGCAATTCAAAATTAAATCTCTCTTTCCTCAATACACTGGCAAGATAGAGTATGCTTAGCGGCTCGCTGAAGTAGTTCTGGTATTTGAACCTAGGAAAAACCAGCAATATTTTCATAACAGACAACCTGAGTTATCTATTAAAGTCATAAATTAATACTTATGGAACGAGAGGTCCATGTATGAAAGTCTACCTGAGAAAGGGTCATCATTCGGTGTATGACGACCTCTTGCGGCACCCCCCGGCGGGTATAGAGTACGTGCTGCCTAAATTTGTTTCTGCGTCCAAGTCTGGCATTGCAGACAAACTAAAAAAGAATGCATTCAGCGCCTACCTTCATGCGTTCAACAAACCGCATGCCATCTATGTGAACAGTGGCGATGCAAAGCTCATACACGCATGCTCGGGTATAATGATAAAAAACAAGAAGCCCTGGGTCATAGATGCAGAGCATGTGGCGAGCTTTGCTGGTTTCGAGGCTGGAAGGTTGGAAAAGGTGAGACGCGAGATTGAATCGCTTTTGTCGTCGCAATATTGCAGGAAGATAATGCCATGGTCCGAAGCAGGCAGGATGTCCATGGTTAACGGGCTTGACAGCTCAGGTTTCAAGGACAAACTTGAGGTCGTATATCCGGCGATGGACGCGCCGGATATAAAGCATGTCAAGCATGACAGGATTTCGCTGCTTTTCATAAGCGCGCGCTTCTTCACAAAAGGCGGCAGGGAGCTGCTGGAAGCCTATGACAGGCTGAAGAAAAAATACGACATAGAGCTGACCGTGATAAGCAACGTGCCCGATGAATTTCGGAGAAGGTATCCAGAGATCAAATTCCTAGAGCCCAATATACCGAGAAGCAGGGTGCTGACGGAGTTTTTTCCGCGTGCTGACATATTCGTCCTTCCGTCATACATGGACACGTTCGGTATGGTGTTTCTTGAGGCAATGTCCTGCGCCATACCGTCTGTTTCCACGAACGTGTTTGCCATACCAGAGATACTAGGCAAATCCGGAAGATTTGTAGACGCGAGCAGATTCTCCTGGTATGGTAAGGACGGACTTTTTGCGTGGAAGAGTTGGGATGAGTTCGAGCGCTTATGCGAGCATGAAGAAAAGAAAGATATTGTGAATGCACTGGTCAGCGAACTGTCAATGCTGATAGAAGATAGGAAGCTGAGGAACACGATGGGCGCATTTGGCAGGAAGGATGTCGAGCACGGCAGGTTCTCGGTGAAGACAAGGAACAAACAGCTGCTCAGAATATATGAAGAGGCAACGAAGGTTTAGCTGCCCTGCAAAACAATATTTTTATAGCCGCTACTTCTTCATTGGCCTCGCGGTCCACAGAATGAAGCCCACAGCTGCTATGGTTATGTAATTCAGGAAGAAGAGCAGCAGCGAGAATGAGATTGCGGTTTCTGCGGCGATGCCCACGAGAGACATGAATGCTATCAATGCCGCTTCCCTTGTGCCAAGCCCGGAAAATGATATGGGTATGACCTCGAGTAGTATGACAACAGGCATTATTATCAGCATAAATCCGTATGTTACGTTCATGCCTAACGCAAGCGCTATTATGAAATACTGGAACACACTGAAAAACCAGTAGAAAACCGTGATAGCAAGCGCCAATGCCACCGATTTCCTGTCTTTCAGTATGCTGCCTAATCCAGCATAGAAATCCTCGAATATGAACGCGGCTTTGAGTTTGTATTTTTCTGGCACGACCCTCCTGAAGAACGGCCTTGCAACACACCTTATGGTGCCTTTTCTTGTTGCAAGCATGGCAGCAACAAGGAAGACCACCAGAATAAGGACAAGCATGATGCCAAACGAGCCGCTGGAAACCGGCAGCAGGAACAGGAACATGCTCAAGACAGCGATTATTAGAAGCACCAATATGTCCATGAACCTATCAATCACCACAGTGGTCAGGGACTTGCCAATGGACACACCCCTAAGATAATATGACCTGCCCAGGTCTCCAACTCTGCCGGGCGTGATGAAGCCTATGAAGAAGCCCACGAGCCATGCCATGAGCGCATCGCGCAGAGGGAAGCTTACATCATAGGCAGCTATTATGACCTTCCATTTCACAGCTTTGAGCAATGTTATGAACGCCACCATGGCAAGTCCAATCAGTAGTAGCACTATATCTGCCTTCAGAATAGTTGATATCACGCTTGCTAGGTTGAAGTATGAGATGATGTATATGAATAGCAGTAAGCCAGCGATTGGCAGAAGCTTCAGAATCTTCATGTATATAATTGTGGCGCTTTTATATAGAATTTGCAGGCCTGGCGCATCGGGCCGTCTCTGCCATTGATTTAGGCAGCATTAATCATGTAAATATCATAGGGCCCGATTGTCTTGTACAGGTAGTAGTTTTGAACTATATAATCAAACACAGGTTTTGCATAGTCGCTGAATGCAGAGCCATACTGGTCCCAGTCCTTGCCATGTATCATGATTTTGGGCATCTTCTCACTGAGCTGCTCTATTATTTTCAGCTGTTGTTCAGGCGTGGAATCACCCACCACCAGATGGTTGAATCCGGTGGGGTTATCCCTGTCAGTGAGGAAGTAGAATAATGAAGGATGCGGGAATGTGAAGATATAATCACCATTCACAGTATTGTTTTTTACTATGTTTATGATCTCGTTTATCTGCTCTACCTTTTCGGTCTTGTACAGGAATATCGCCCTGTCGCCCGACCACCAGTTGTAATTTTTGGAGAAATAATTACTGCTTATCGAATATGTGTTGGTGTATGCGCCATATATGATCAGCGATGCCGGTATAGCCATCACAATTGCAATCTTCAATATGCGGAGCAGCTTCAGTTTGCATTTCGCAGCGTAGAGCTCGTGTAGCAGACAGCTCTGGACAACCAAAGCCGGGAAAATCACGAACATGAGATGGAAGGTGTCAGCCCTGACAGTTGCCTGGTAGTAGCTCAGGATACCAAACAGCGACATCAACAACAGGCCGCGGGTAAAGCCGTCCTTTGCCCCACGTCTCATTGCCAATGCGGCATAGGCGATGCCGATCATATATAAAATAATGACGTAGTAGAACAGCGAAGCCCTCAGCACGTCAAGCGCGCCTTGCGATTCGAATATATTCGGGAACGGCAGCCTGTTGTAGAGCGCAAACCTGGTGACAGGGAACCAGAACAATGAGTATATCAAACCGTTGATTACGCCGTTTGCAAGGAAGAAAAGCAGCGTCGGGACAACGATTACCGCAACCCCTGCTATGAGCAGCAGGTAATTCCCTGCAATAATTTTCTTTTTCTGGCCGCGCCAGACGAAAAACATGTATACCAGCACGGATATCAGCGCAAATGCGCCTATCTCCTGGGAGCATATCAGCGACAGCCCCAGTGCTATGCCGGTGAGCCACAGCCACTTACGGTCGAGGCGGCTGCCGTAATGGAGGGCGAAAAGCATGGAGACGGCGCCAAATAGCACCCTGCTGACTGATATGTACAGATACCTCTGCACAAGAAATATGAATATTATGCTGGATAAGACGGAGAAGCGTTTTGGTATGCCAAGCTTCCTGCATATCAGGTAGGCAGCAACCGCCATGACGGCATTCAACACCGCGAAGTATGCCCTGCCCACATTGATGCTGTAGCCGAACAGGCTGAAGGCCAAAGCCATCCCGTAGAGATGGCCTGGGGCATAGTATGTCAAGCCGTCTTCATATGGCATGTGCCCATCTGCAATCCGTTCTGCGCCGTAGTATATCAGGCCCTCGTCGAAGACGTTCGGTGAGTAGAATATTATCGGCACTGAAACTAGCAGACTGAGAATGAACACAACGGCTGAAACCTTAATGTCGCTTTTGTCCATACATACACTTATATTAAGCGTTTAAAAATTAATGGTTTGTATGTGGAAAGGAAAGATGGTTTCTGTGGCTTTCCCGGCCTATAACGAGGCAGAGAACATAGGCAAGGCTGTAAAGGAGTTCAAATCACAAAAACACGTAGATGAGGTTGTGGTTGCAGACAATAATTCAACCGATGGCACCGGAAGCATTGCAAGGAAGGCGGGTGCCACTGTTTTTATTGAGAAGCGACAGGGTTATGGCAGCGCCTGCCAGAGGGCGCTGAAGGAGACCAGAGGCTATTATATAATTCTCGTAGAGCCCGACGGCACATTCAGTGGCAGCGACTGCGAGCGGCTGCTGGAACAGGCCGATAATTATGACTTTGTGCTAGGCACAAGGACCGACAAGAAGTTCATAAGGAAAGGCGCTAACATGAACCCCTTCCTCAGGTTCGGCAACATCTTCATAGCAAAGCTGACCCAGCTCCTGTATGGCGGCCCCGAGCTAACGGATGTGGGCTGCACCATGCGGCTCATAAAGAGGGATGCGCTAAGGAAGATACAGGATAAGTTCAAAGTGACAGGTTCCTCATTCTCCCCCGAGATGATAGTGGTGGCACTCAAGAACGACATAAGCATCGTGGAAATACCTGTTAGTTATAGGAAAAGGGTTGGAACGTCAAAGATAACCGGGGAGTTCAAAAAAGCATTCAAGTTAGGCCTTGTAATGATAAAACTTATTATAACATATAGATTCAAAGATTAACGTGAAGCTGTATGGATATAAATGCAGCTGCCCTAAAAGAAACATAACAGCGAGATGGCGCTGATATGAAATTGCCCGCTCTACAACAGGGATGGAGAGCCATTCAGGAACTACGGGGGGATATTGGCGTGCTTGTAAGGAGATGAGTGAGATGTCCATAAAGGCGATGCGTGAGCCAAATATGAAACTCAACCTCGGCGCTGGAACAGACAAGAAAGAGGGCTGGATAAACACGGACAGGGAAATTGACCTGAACAAGTTCCCATACCCGTGGAAGTCCAACTCCGCAGACGAGATACTGATGAGCAATGTCCTTGAGCATCTCCTGTATCCCACGATTGCCATAGCCGAGTGCTGGAGGATATTGAAGCCCAACGGCAAGTTGACGGTCATAGTGCCTTGGTATAGGGGGATAGGTGCTTATGCTGACATAGACCACATGCACTTCTTCTATGACGAGAGCATGGGCAAATTCCTCGAAGGCAGGGATATAGTGAACTATGAAACGCCTGCAAGGTTCAGGATAATCAAGACCGAATACATGAAGAATCCGAACCTTCCATTCAGGCTGATTCCAATCAAATACCGCAACTGGGTTTTCAACCTTTGTTTGTCTGTGACTTGGGAAATGGAAGCGGTGAAACCATGAGCAAAGAAGTGGAAAGAAGCGAAGAGTCTTACATGATTGAATTCACGGACTCCCAGATTCTAAAGCTGGAGCAGGCCGAACCGGACGGATAGGCTATATGGATAACCTAAAAATCATATACAGCAGAAGGTTTGCAGGCGACATCAAATTTAGGGACATGACGTACGGAATACTATGCAGAAGCTTCTTCCAGAAGTATGTCCCAGCCGACGCGACTGTTTTGGACGTCGCTGCAGGCTATTGCGAGTTCATAAACAACATAAAAGCAAAAAGCAAAATCGCACTTGACCTGAACCCTGACACAAAAAAGTTCGCGGCCAGCGGCGTCAAGGTGATAATCTCAAAATCCACAAACATGGCGCGAATAAGGAGCGGGAGCATTGATTTGGTATTCGTAAGCAACCTTTTCGAACACCTTGAGAAGGAAGAAATTGTGAAGACAATACGCGAAATCCGGAGGGTCCTGAGAAAAGACGGCAGCCTGCTTGTCCTGCAGCCAAACATAAGATATTGCTACAGGGATTATTGGATGTTTTTTGATCATATAACAGCCCTTGACGACAGGAGCCTGCGCGAAGTGCTTGAAATTAATGGTTTTGAGATTATTGAAAACAAACCAAGATTCCTGCCATATACTACAAAAGGTTCACTTCCAAAGTCGCTCTTCATGCTGAGACTTTACCTGAAGATGCCTTTCATCTGGCCGCTTTTCGGCAAACAGGCATTTATTTATGCCAAGAAATGTTAGTATGCAGCGATGAAAAATATCGGAGTTGACCACATGAACATATCAGTAGTGATACCAGTCTGGAACGAAGAGGAAAATATAAGGCCGCTGCACAAGCGCCTCTCCGAAGTGATGAGGAAGACAGGCAAGGAATATGAGATAATTTTTGTTAATGACGGCTCAACAGACCATACGGCCAAGGCGATTGACAGCCTGAAGTCAAAAGACAGGCATGTGAAGGTTGTGTGGTTCAGGACGCACAGGGGAAAGTCTGATGCGCTCTCCGCTGGTTTTGCAGCGGCAAAGGGAGGCCACATAATAACCATGGATGGCGACCTGCAGGACGAACCGAACGAGATACCCAATTTTATAAGGAAAATAAACGAGGGCTACGATATGGTGGTGGGCTGGAAGTATAGGAGGCACGACCCCGTAACAAAACGTCTGCCATCCAAATTCTTCAACGAGCTCACCGCATGGATAACCGGCCTCAAGATCCACGACTCCAACTGCTGTTTCAAGATTTTCAAGCGAGAGGTTGCGAACGACATAAAAGTCTATGGCGAGCTGCACAGATACATACCTGCGCTTGCCCACTGGAAAGGATACAAGGTCACGGAGATAAGGGTGCAGCATAACCCGAGGGCATTCGGCAAATCCAAGTATGGTTTGGGCAGGCTTGTCAAAGGTATGCTTGACCTCGTGACCATAAAGTTCCTCAACAGCTACGGCAAGAGGCCCATGCATTTGTTTGGAAGCATCGGTATACTGTCGCTGCTGGCAGGCTTCATCACAAGCCTGTACCTGCTCTATTTGAAATTGGGACTTATGGAAGACATAGGCAACAGGCCATTACTCATACTCGGCGTTCTGCTGATGGTGCTGGGTGTGCAGTTCATATCTATAGGGTTGCTTGGTGAGATGATAGTAAGCAACTCCAAAGACAAAAAGTGATATTATGGACATCATGGCAGCCATCAAAACCCGCAGGAGCGTCAGGACCTACAACAGCAAAAAGATAGAGCGGCCTGCGCTGGAGCGCATAATAGAGGCCGGCATCTGGGCACCAACAGCCTGTAACAGGCAGGGGTTTCGTTTCATAATAGTTACAGAGCAGGATCTCAAGAAACGTCTGGTGGAAAGCGGGGCGGCTTCATTCATAGCAAACGCACCGGCAGGCGTCATTGTACTCTACGATAACCGGACCGATAATCTTGAGTACAGCGACCATGTGCAGAGCGCGGCAGCGGCTATACAAAACATGCTCCTTGCAGCCCATTCAATGGGCATAGGCAGCTGCTGGGTATGCCACTTGCCTAGAAAGGATGCGCTAAGAGAGATTTTTGGCATACCCAAGCACCTTGAGCCGATAGCCTATGTGACATTGGGGTATTATGACATGGCTCCCAAACCCAGCAAAAGAAAAATATTCGATGAAGTTGCATCTTTTGACACTGCGCCGCTGAAGGATGGCACAAAAGGCAGCCTGGGTGTTTTGGCGAAAAGGAAAGCCAGGGGCGTATACGTCCGGCTGCCGAACAAGGCCAAGAATGCCCTGAACCCCATTGCGGGCAAATTCGAAAAGAAGTTCAAGGGCACCTAAGAAGGCCGATGAACTATTGTTTCATAATCCCTTATAAACAAATAGTTCTATGGTCTTTATGGAAGTAAAAGGCAGGTTTGAGCCATACCTGGACATCGTGCTAAAACAGATGCCAAGGTTGCTGGGTCAGCTGGACAGAAACCCAATGTCCAGAACCTACGGCTGTTTTGACAGGCAATACTGGCATTATAAAACAACGGATTTCCCCTGCGCGAGGTATCAGGAGGCCGTATTGACGCTCGCCATGCTCTACAAAATAAAGCACAAGAAAAACCCATTCTTTTCAAACCCAAAGATAAAGGAGTGGATAAACGCCGCCCTTGATTTTTGGTGCAGGATACCCGGGCATGACGGCACGCTCAGCGAGTGGTATCCCAACGAGCACAGCTTCGTTGCCACGGCATTCGGCGCCTATGCGACAGCGGAGACACTGCTCATAATGGGCAGGGATGTGCGGGACAGCGGGAAAGTTATCCGTAAACTTTCTGTCATGGGTAACTGGCTCGCGAAGAGGGAGGAGAAGCTCGCGCAAAACCAGGAGTGCGGGGCCGCAGCAGCGCTTTACAACATCTTCCTGCTCACAGAGAATGACAAATACAAGCAATATGCTCTGAACAAGGCGAAAAGGCTGGCAGAGACACAAAGCGATGAAGGATGGTTCAATGAGTATGGGGGCGCCGACATAGGCTACCTGTCCGTCGCGTTGTATTACCTTGCGGAATTGCACGAGAAGTCCAGATTCGTGCCGTTGAAGAAAACCATGGAAAAGGCCACTGATTTCCTTTCGTACTTTGTGCATCCGGACATGACATTCGGTGGCGTATATGGCAGCAGAAATACGGAGTATATGATTCCATACCCGTTCGAGCTTGCGGGAAGCGGCGCTGCCACAATGATTGCATCACACGTCAGGAGTTCGATAATGAAACGCAGCTCCATATCCCCGGCATCCCTTGATGACAGGTATCTTTCCTACATAGGATACAAGTACCTCAAGGCTTACATCGTGAGCAGGAAGCTCGGCGCCGCCGCGAAGCCTCCGTATGCGAAGAGCTTCACGAAAGATTTCACCGGTGCGGGAATTCTTGTCTACAGCAACCCAAGAACATATCTGATATGCAATTACAGGAAGGGCGGAGCATTCTTTGCATTTGCCGGCGGAAAGGCGTACATCGATTCGGGTGTGGCTGTGAAATCAGGCAAAAAGATGATATCGGGCAGCATGTCAGGATGCAGTCATACCTTTGACGGAAGTAAGCTCGTCATAGAAGGAAGGCTCACGGTCCTGAAAGACAGACCCATGAAACCATCCGGCACCATAGCACTCCGTGCCTTCCAGCTAACGTTCGGCAGAAACGGTGCAATAAGCTCGATTACCAAACGCGTACTGCGCAAAAAAACCATAACAGGGGTGCAGAAAAGCAGTGAAAGCTTCAGGCGTGAGGTAATGCTGGGAAAAAAGCTCAGGATAACCGACGAGGTTCATGGCAACTCTGGGGCTGAGATGGTAACCGGCGCAAAGAGTTCGTACGTCTATATTCCATCCTCCAGATACTTCCAATACAATGAATTGGATACAGATTCAGTGACCTGCAAATCAGAAAAAGGTTTTCTGGAGCTTTGCCGGGTCTTGGGGTAGGTATGACATGGCTGTTGACTCAAGGATTCTCGCACTCATGATTGTCATTTTCGTTGTCGCTTCGGCCGTGAGGCTGGTGGACATAGACAAGCCGTACGAGACATGGGATGAGATAACGAGTTATACCGTTGGTCTCCAGCTATGGTACAACATCGCTCGCATGGATTTCAATTCCAGCCATTGGACAGTCAGCCCCCATCCGCCGGCGGCAAGGTACATATTCGGCCTGGCCAACGGAGCTTATCTCATCCAGTCTTCAGATTCGTCTATTTTTCACCTTTCGCAGAATGAGAGCGTGGCATTGCTTTACTCGATGAAGAGCATGATTCCAGGAAGACTAGTATCTGTGATTTTTGCATCGCTTACTGTATTGCTGGCGTTCATAGGTGCGCTTTTGCTCTATCATGACAGACGACTGGCAGTATTATCCGGCCTCATACTGGCGCTCACGCCGGCCTTTATGGGGTTCACAAAACTGGAAACACCCGATTCCATCCTCATATTCTTCTTCACTCTCTCGATGGTATCCGCCATAGCCTTCATAAAACGCGGGGGCGACAGGTTCTTCATACTTTCCGCGGTTTCTGCGGGGCTCGCCATATCAACAAAACTGAACGCAGCATCGCTTCTGTTCATAATCCCGCTGACATACATCCTGTTCAAAGGAAAACAGTCGCTTCCGGCATCACGGGCTGGATGGCTGAAGGCCGTTGCCTTCATTCTGATACCGGCAATAATCTTCATTGTGGTATGGCCCAGATTGTGGAGCGATCCTGTGTCAAACACACTGGAAGTGCTGCACGAATTTTCCTTTGTGAGCACGACGGACGAATATTTCATGGGTGGATTGGCCCATCCGGCCTATTATTATCCGGCCTATTTCTTGGCAGCCACACCTGTTTTCATACTCCTGCTGGCATTAATAGGCGCAATTGCGCGCAGGGGTAATGAGACCTATGCGCTGCTTATCTGGATATTACTGGTAATAATGCTGATGTCCTCTACTGCGGTTAAGCAGACGGGCATTAAAAACATACTAGTGGCGTATCCTGCCGTTTCCATCCTCGCCGCCCTTGGCGTCAAGGCAATCTCAGACCGGCTCGGCGGGAAATCATTCCTCATCATTTCCGGTCTGGCTCTGGCGTACCTGGCAGCATCAGCAATGGCCGTGCATCCGTATTATATTGATTACTACAACGAGCTTACCGGCGGCCCCAAGAACGTCTATGACAACAGGATGTTTGCAATGGGTTTCTGGGGAGAAGGCACAAGCGAGGCCGCCTATTGGGTAAGCGGCAATGCCGCAAACGGCTCCACCGTGCAATTCTTTGTGCTGCCCAGACATGACGTGCCGCCAACAAACGTCACGGAACTCGACAGGTACTATCTGGATTACCTTGTGGAGAATGGCGTTGTCGCCAGCAGCGGTCCATGGCTTATGAATGAAACCGCACCTTCAGCTGACTATCTTGTTGAGAATGTCATGTACAGGTGGTATGTCGACCCCGGCTTCCATGACGAAATCACAGATAAATACCGGCTTTTGCACACCGTTGAGGTTGGTGGCGCGCCGCTCGCATGGGTTTATGTCAAACAGTGATGCACATGAAAACTAAAACAGCAATCAAACTTGTCTTTGGCGTTTTGGTAATGCTGGTTTTGTTTCTTTCCATTGGCCTGGACAAGGTGGCTTCAAGCATATGGTCAATCAACATACCTCTCTTTCTTTTGGCAGTCTTGGTGATTGTGCCGCTGGCTTTCACAGGCTCGATGAAATGGTGGCTGATATTGAGGTCTTCAGGCGTGCCCGCATCCATTGGTTTCGCGTGCCGCACCTTCCTGATAGGCGGATTTTTCTCTTTCATTACGCCGTCAAAGGTAGGCAGCCTCTCAAAATTTTACTATGTCAAAAAACACTACGGCACCCCATCAAGCACTTCATTCTCGCTGGCATTCATGGACAAGGTTTTTGACATGTTCGTGGTACTTGCAATCGCCTCATCCGGAGCCTATGCGTTGTCGATTTTATCTTCAATATGGTTACAGGCCGCGCTCGTGATTGTTCTTTTCATGCTGATTTTTTTGGTACTGGCCTTTTCCAGCCGCAGATTTTTTGTCGCAATTGCAACACCCGTTCTTTCGAAACTGAGATTCCTTGGCAGGGCATTAAAGATTGGAGACCCGAACCCCGCAAAAATAGCCAACCAGTTATACGACCCGTTCTCCTGCCTCAGAAATAAACCACATTATTTTATTGGCATAGCTTCTGCCTCGGTTTTATACTGGGTCATCTACGGGCTTCAGCTTACGATACTTGTTTTCGCGCTTGGGGCCAGCCTAGGCCCAATGACTGGTATACTCATGGCATGCATAGGTACAGCCGTGGGGCTTGTCCCTGTGACGATAGATGGGATAGGAACCAGAGAAGCAACCCTGGTATATCTCCTGTCACTTTCCGGCATTTCTCTTGAAGCCGGTATTGCAGCCGCGGCCGTACTCTTTGCGCTTACGCACGTTGCGTCACTTGCGGGCGGCGTAGCGTATCTGGCAGATCCGAAAGTGAAAGCCAGTTGACGATTTGTATGCACTTATAACTTTTGCTGCGATTATATCGTTCATATGAAAGTGCTCATGTTGATGCCGCCCTTTCTCATGAAAGAGCGTTATGGCAAGGGTTTTGAGAAGATAGGTTCGGTGCTCCCGCCGCTTGGCCTGCTGTACCTCGGTGCAGTGCTCGAGAAAGCCGGCCATAAACCGGAGATTCTTGACACACAATTCTATGAATGGGCACCCAAGAAAACGGCCGAAGAGTGCGCTAAGTACGATGCTGACGTAATTGGGATATACTGCAACACCTCAAATTATGCACATGCTGTGCGCCTTGCCGATGAATTAAAAGAACTGAATGATGTTCCCATAGTATTCGGCGGTCCACATGTTACCACAAGGCCTATGGAGGTGCTGAAAAACAAAAGCGTAGACTATGTGGTTTTCGGTGAGGGCGAATACAGCTTTCTGGAGCTTGTCAACCATCTGTCAAAAAGGAAGGGGGCCTCGATAAGTAGGATAAAGGGTATAGGATACAAGGACAGCAGCGGCAGGCCAAGGCTCAATGCACCCAGATCGCTGATAAAAAATCTCGATGAATTACCATTCCCTGCAAGACATCTTGTTGATATGGGGCGCTACAGGCCTTCCCCGAACCAATACAAAAGGCTGCCCACTGCAACCATGATAGCAAGCAGGGGATGCCCGTACAATTGCAAGTTCTGTGACGTGGAGCGGCTCTGGGGCCGGGCCTATAGGGCAAGGTCCGTGGAGAACGTTATACAGGAGATAAAGGCGCTTGTAAGGGACTATGGTATAAGGGACATAAACTTCTGGGACGACTTGTGGGGGCTGAATAAGGAATGGGTGCATGGCTTCTGCAAGGCTGTGGAGCGCGAGAAGCTTGACATCACATGGTGCTGCGAGTGCAGGGTCAACACCATAAACCCCGAGACTCTGCGCATGATGAAAAAAGCCGGATGCTGGGCAATATTTTTTGGCGTGGAAAGCCTAGACCAGGGCATACTCGATGCAGTAAGCAAGCATACAAGCGTGAAGATGATAGAGGATGCGCTCAGATGGACCAAGGCAGCAGGCATAGAGATAAGGGCAAATTTCATACTTGCGCTGCCTGAGGAAACGCCTGGCAAGGTCAAGTGCATGCTGGACAAGCTCTGCAGACTGAACCCGGATTATGTTAAGTTTAATATCCTCACACCATACCCCGATACTGTGCTTTATGACGAGATAAAAGCAGGTAAATGGGGAAGGCTTGTCAGCGAAGATTATGACAAGCTCACCGGCTATTTTGCAACCTTCGTGCCCCATGGTTACAGGGACGCTGCTCAGGTTGAAGCTGTGCGCAGGTACGCATATAGGAGATACTACTTCCGCGCGGGATACATATTTTCCAGGCTCAGGTCGGTCCGCAATACGGAGGACATAAGAAGGCTTGTGCGCGGCGTAGTTGCGATAGCAAATCTTTAATAATTCAGCCCACAATTTATTTTATGCCAGACAAGCGCCTCAGCCCGACATATTACAACAAAATGATGTTCGCCAAGCAGTACCTGAAGGGCTCGAACGTGTTGCTGGATGTCGGCTGCGGCGAGGGCGGCTACTTCTATATGTACAAGGAACTGGGGATAAAATATACCGGTATAGACCCTGATGCCTCTGTGCTAAGGAGGCACGAGCCAGTGAAAATTGCCAGTGCAGAGGATATTCCATTCCGGAGCAGCAGCTTTGATACGGTGGTCTGCATGGATGTGCTGGAACATGCCAAAGATCCTGATGATGCGATGTCGGAAATACGCAGGGTGCTGATGCCCGGCGGCAAGCTTATAATAAGCGTGGCAAATGCAAGATACCCTGCAAGTTATGATCTGCTGAATGCGATTCTTAGGCCATTCGGCAGGCATATGCGCATAGGCTATTGGGCGTGGGGCCACAGGCGGCTTTACCTGAGAGAGGATTTCAGAAACCTGCTGCAATCAAACGGCTTCTGCATAGAGCATATGGAAGAATATACGCACGGTTTTGTCACAGCATTCATGTCGTACCTGCCTTACTTCAGTGTTCATGTAGCAGCCCCAGTAATTAAGAAGTTCGGCATGAAGAATTCTGGTATAGATGTCTCAGGCAAGCCATTAGAACACGGCATGTTTTTCAGGCTGTTAAATACATTAAACATTGTTGATAAAAAGTATTTTGGACGTACACACGGACTGACCATATGCGCGCTCGCCAGAAAAAGGTAATTATTTTCTCCTAATCTAACCAACCGCCGTTCTTATGTTGTAAAAGGCGAATGCATATAGTGTCGTATTCGGGTGATATATAAAACCTCGCAATTAATTAATAGCCGATGAAATGGGAAAAACGTTTTGAAATAATGCGAAGACTTTGCGGACAACCAGAAGGTAAAACTATAGCTGATTTGGGCGCAGAAACAAGCGAAGGCGAGAGAATAAGTTCGGTTTTTGATAATAAAAATGATGTTCAGTTGTTCGGTCGTGAACATGGTCATGATTTCGAAAAAAGAATAGAGGCCAAAAAGGATTCATTCGATGTTATTATTGCAGGAGATGTTATTGAGCATTTGATAAAACCAACTTTCTTCGTTAAAGAAATATATAGAATAACAAAACGGGGTGGGATTCTTGTATTATCAGTACCTAATTCATGTTCCCTGAAGAACAGAGTAAGAACTCTGCTCGGCAAATCAACTATGAATGGTGCCTTTGCAGATTTCTCGCGAGATTTTCATTTTTCAAGTTGGAATATGGACTCAGTTTGTGAATTGATAGAAAAGTGTGGCTTTAGAATAGAACATAAATGCAGCAGATTCTTAGAATGTTGCATCGTTAAGGCAACTAAAAAATGATTGCCAACAGCCGTGTTATCGAGCTAATTTTTCTTTATCCAACCCAATACGGTCATCACGTCACCCTTTCTTATACCACCAATTGCGAGCATTATGCCTGCATATACGAGCAGCAAAAGCACACCATATACAATCAGTTGCGGCAGCACTGAAGCACCGACCAGAACTGCCATTATGTAAATAAATATCGATGCAACGAGAGGCTTGACTATATCGGCAAGTCTGAATATGGCTCCGGTTGTGAGCGTGATAGCAGCTGCGAGCAGACACATCTCAATCATCCTGGTAATAAGCATTGCAGCAGCCGAACCCCATATACCATAGGTAATTATTGCAAAATAATTTAGTATTATTCCCAGAACGAACACGAATGAAATTATTATAGTATGCAGCTTGGGTTTTCCTATGCCGTAAAGGAAGCTCAGGAGCAGCGGGCCAAAAACAAGGGGTATGGATACGAAGCTGAGAAGGCTAAGCGGGCTGGCGGCAGGAAGGAATGACTCTGTATAAAACAAAGAAATTATTGAAGCCGAAAACGCAGACATAAGGAAAGCTACGGGCATGACAAATATCATCATGTATTTAACAGACCGCCGGAGCGCCTCGGAGCTTTTGGAACCACCCAACCCGGAGAAGTACGGGTACATCACGATTGAGCTTATGGGTATGATGTAGATTATCAGCGACACCCAAGAACTGGCTATGCTGTAGAAGCCAACATCCTGCACAGGTCGCAGCATGCTTATCATCAGGGAGTCAAGCTGCATATAGATGCTGGTTATGGTTGTGCCTGCGAAGGCCCACATACCAAAAGCAAGCAGAGGCGCCTTGTTTAAGGGGGAGCCATTTGCCACGAAAACGTTCCTATATTTCACCCTTATCCAAAACACGCCTACCATGCCCACAGCCAAAAATCCTGCGGCGACACCCAGCGCAGCCCCCGCGGCGCCTAGTCCTATGAGTACGAGGAGCACGACGAATGATATCCTGAAGACCCTTTCGGCTATCCTCAGGGCAGTCATGACCCTGAAGTTCTTGAAGCTGATAAGTGCATTGCTTGCGTAATCGTATAGGGAGTTGGAAATGAGGACTACGGCGGCTAGCACAATGAAGAAGCCTTGGTCTGGCTTGCCGAAAACATATGCAGATATTTGGCTGGAAAAGGCGGCTATGAATATGCCAATCAGGATGGTCAAAGAAATTTTGAACCTGAACAGGAACCTGAGAAAGTAGCGCACTTTGCTGTTTTCCCCCCGTTCCATGCTCTCGGAGGCAAATTTTATTATAGTCATGCTCACCCCAGGATCCACAAATATCGCAAAAAACCCCATCACGACTAATGTGAAAGAAAAAAGACCGAACTGCTCGGGTTGAAGTATCCTTGCTACAACTACGCTGAAAATGAAACTGAGCAGCGCCGCTGCTATGTTCCCCACCGTGTATACTATGTTGTTTTTCGCGACCTCTGTCTTGATGCCCATAACAATAAGTATGCGCAGGACCGCATTAAATCATTTTTTCTCGCCAGACCTTTGGCGCGCGCTTGGTTATCTCCAGCGGTATTCTGTAACTGGGTTTCTGTTTGCCTATTTCCATGGCCCACCCGATCATTTTTCCAAGGCCTTGCCTTAGAGAATGGTTGGTCCTGTACTTGAGAATCCTCTCGGACTTTTCCGTTGTGCAGTATGCATCCTTCACCTCGCAGGGCCGTTCCTCGAGATAAATGGGCTTTAGCTTGCTGTCCATTATGTCAAGAACAATTCTGCATGCATCGTTTATTGATATCGACTCATGGCTTCCGAGGTTGATGACCTGGCCATTTGCCTTTTCCCATTCGACTGCATTGGCGAGCGCCGGGTTGTTGTCCTCGATGTAAGAGAAAGCGCGTGTCTGCCGGCCGTCGCCATAGATGTAAGGCGGTTTGCCCCTCATTATACTGTTTATCCAGATGCCAAGCACGTTCCTGTAGGGGTCTGATATGTTCTGCCTTATTCCGAACACGTTGTGCGGCCTTATTATGACATGGTCAAAATCATATACTTCTGAAAATATTTGCAGCATGCGCTCGCAGTAGAGCTTGCCCACGCCATACGGGTCATCGGGTTTGGCAGGCATGCTCTCGCTGAAAGGCGCCTTCTGGCTGCCATAGACCGCCATTGATGAAGTGAAAAGGAATTTCTTCACATCATGATTTACAGCAGACACAAGCAGGTTGTTCATGGGCGTTATGTTTATGTCGTTTATCTCTATGGGCGAGAAGACGCTCTGCCCCTCCGCTGCGTATGCTGCAAGATGGCATATTATGTCCTGCCCCTTTACAACCCTATCAACCTTTTTCGCATCGCGCAAATCCATCTTCACGAACCTGCAGCCCTTGCTGACATTACGCATGAATCCGCCGCTGAGGTCGTCAACGCTGGTGACTTCGTGTCCCCGATTGATCAGCTCATCCACGAGCCAGGAACCCATGAAACCCGCGCCGCCTGTAACCAAAACTTTTGCCATAATACATCAATGCCTGCTCTGATTAAATATCCTTCTGATTCAACAGCAGCTTCTCCGTCGCCAGAAGGGCGTCATAGGTGCCCACATCCCTGTATATGCCCCTGTGGACGACTGCATAGCATGGTTTTCCGGCATCAAGCGCCAGTTTTATGGCATCGGTTATCTGGTACTCGCCCTTGGCGCCTGGCTTTATCTTATCTATGTAATCGAATATGCCGTGCTCGAAGACAAAGACACCATTTATGCCCAGGTATTCGTTACATGTTTTCAGCCTTGCTTTGTCCGCATCGGTCTGCGGTTTCTCCATCATGTCGATTATCTTACCGTCGCCATCAATCTTCACAATACCATAGCGCTGGGGGTCTGTGACAGGCGACAGGCCGAGTGTGCAGAAGGAATTTTTTGCCTTGTGCAGGTCAAGCATGTCCTTTACGAGCCTGTCCTTTGGCTCGATTATCTCGTCCCCGAATGTGGCGACGAATGTATCATCATCAACAAAGGGCTTTGCTATGTAAATGGCCTTTGCAATGCCGTTCAGCTCGGTCTGGAAGCGGTAGGAAACATCAATGCCGTTCCAGGCACCGTCCTTCAGGTAGTCCATGACGGCGCTCTTGTTTTCGCCTACCACAACGACTATGTTCGTGACGCCGCCATGCTTGAAAAGGTCCACGGCATGCTGTATCAGCGGCTTGCCGCATACATGCACCATCTCCTTCGGTATGGCATATGTCAGCGGCTGCAGCCTTGTGCCCTTCCCTGCAGCAAGTATCACGCCTTTCATACCATCACCTTTTTCCATCAAATCACCAGCAGACACCCTTGAAGTTATTCATCCATCTCCAACTTCGAGAGTTCTGCCACATCAACATCACCAGCAGACACCCTCGAAAGATTTTACCTTGCTTTTATCTAAGGTCTTTCTGCCTTCCAATATTACCTTGTTTTTCATGCTGTCAAAATCCTTGGATTCAAGCTTCTTGAACTCATCCCAGTCCGTAGCTATTATGCAGGCGTCTGCGCCTTTCAGCGCATCCTTTGCGCTCTTGGCGTAGGTTATGCCCGGGAACAGCTTCCTGAAGTTGTCCATTGCCTTCGGGTCATAGACTGAAACATCGGCACCATGCTCTATGAGCCCCTGCACGGTATCTATTGCAGCCGACTCCCTCACGTCGTCAGTGTCAGGGTTGAATGCGAGCCCGAGCACAGCGATGCGCTTGCCTTTCAGGTCCATCTTACTCCTGAGATGGCGGACCATGAGCTTCCTCTGGTCTGCATTGACTTTCAATACGGTATCGAGAAGCCTTGGCTCATGGCCTGCTTCCCTGCCCTTGTTCAGCAGGGCGCTCACGTCCTTGGGAAAACAGCTGCCGCCGAAGCCGCAGCCTGCGCGCAGGAAGTGCGGGTTTATGCGCTTGTCCATGCCCACGCCACCCATAACCTTGTACACATCAATGCCAAGGAGCTTGCAGATGTTGCCGATTTCATTGGCGAATGTTATCTTTGTTGCAAGGAAGCTGTTGGAAGCATACTTTATCATCTCGGCTGTCTTTATGTCAGTCCTCAGCATGGGTGCATTGAATCCTTCGTAAAGCTTCTCAAGCACGTCACCGGCTCTAATGTCGGCGCTGCCTATGACTATGCGGTCCGGCTTGAGGAAGTCCTCCAGCGCATGGCCTTCGCGCAGGAATTCGGGGTTCATGCACAGCCCGAAATCCACCCCATGCTTCTTGCCCGCGGCTTCCAGATTCTTCATCACAACCGATTCAGTCGTGCCGGGAATCACGGTCGACTTGACAACAACAACCTTATAGCTACTGATGTATTTTGCGATGTCCTTCGACGCCTTGTCTATGAATTTCGTATCCATTTTCCCGCTGTCATCGCATGGTGTGGGCACGGTTATGAAAACAACCTCGGACGTCTCCAGCGCGCCCTTGAGGTCCAGCGTGGCCTTCAGAAGCTCTTTGCTGATGGAGCGCCTGAGCGCCTCTTCCACCCCAGGCTCGAAAATGGGACAAACACCAGAATTGATGTCTTCGATTCGTTTTTGGTTTATGTCGACACAAACTGACCTGTGGCCGTGCTCTGCAAAACCAACAGCTGTAGAAAGGCCCACATACCCAGCGCCGACAATGCAGATGTCCATTGTATCACTATCCTTATAGATTTAAGGGTCTACTTTTATGCGTTTTGTGAACCAATAGTCTAACGCCTTGAGGGACGCATATTAACCCTTCGGCACAAATATCATCCATGGACGTGAAGGGCGTTTCTATCATATCCAGCGTCATATTCATAGCCATAACCATATCAACCATAGCCATCGTCTACGAGGCAGGCGTGCCTGTCATAAAGAAGATGCAGGCATCAGCCTCAATAGAGAAGATGAAGGATGTCTTCTCAGACCTTGACAAGGTCATAAGGGACGTCGCATCAGAGGGCACGGGCTCCAAGAGGACCGTCTACCTGAAAATAGACCCGGGCAAGATAGTGGTCAATGAAACCCAGGACGCCGTCTACTGGGAGCTGGATACTGACGCCAAGGTGATAGAGCCGAGGACAAGGCAGATTTTTGGGAATGTGATTATAGGCTCAAACCTTGAGACTTCTGCCTATCAGGAGAACTACAGCGTCACTTATCCCCAGATTCCGGCATACAAGATGGAAAACGAGCATATTGTCGTCTATGTAAGGAAGGTCGGTTCAGCTTCTGCATACGAAGACTTCACGACAAACAGCCTGCTGCTCGGCATTTACAACAAGGACATTGGTGTATGGTTCAACAACACCAACATATTTGACGTGACAGTTGACAACCAGGCCAGCTCAAGAGCGGCAAATGGCACTACGACGCTCCTCGATTCAGGCTACAATCTGCCCTACGCCACGGTGTATGCACTGATAAACTCCACCTACATGAAGTACAATGTCAATTTCACGCTTGAGTCTGGGGAAGACTTCTTAAGGATAGACGCCGGCGGTGGCTGAGAATGAACAAAAGGAAGGGTGTATCAGAGCTGGTTTCAACCGTTGTTCTCATAGTGGTGGCGCTGGCGATAGGCGCCATGTTGTCGCCATGGGCATTTAACCTGGTCAGGACATCCGCTAACCAGACATCCTCAAATACAGACATGCAGCTGCTGTGCCAGAATGTCGGCTATGACTTTGACAACAACTACGGCACTAACGGCCTAATCTGGAACCTTACCAGCACCAACACCACGCTGACAGCAAAGATAATGAACACAGGCACAATAAACCTGTATAATTTCGTATTTGACATAGTCATAAACGACTCGCTGATATATGAGGTGGACGTGAACTCGACAAGCCAGAAGACGTCTTCCAGCCCGCTGAAGCCCGGGCAGAGCGCCATACTGACCATGAACAGGACGCAGGATTATAACGACACGCTCACCGAAGTGACGATACGCAATTCTGTCTGCCCGAGCAGGTCCATAACAAGGGAGATTTGATTCTCCGCTCCGCTGTTTAGCCCAGTGACGCCAGCCGCTAAAGCGGCTGGCAGTTCACGCAGCCTGCTCCAGAATTCTATTTAATACCGACAGCCAATAAGTTATATTATAAAGTTAAACTCAGACCTGTAGCCTCGGATAACGCAGGTCTGAGCATCCCTTTGGAGGGTGCTATTGATGGCTGAAGCAGATGCAGGAAATGAGAGGATAATCCAGGAGCTCATAACGCACATCAACAACCTTGAGCAGAAAATAAACATGCTGAAAGAGGAGATAAGCGAGGAAAATGACCTGCAGACGGTCAACAGGCTTGACATCATCAACCTGAAGAACGAGATAGAAAAAATCAAGATTTCTGTGCCTGTGCTCACTCCGGACATAGCAGACAAGCTGAAAGGCATGGAAAAGCTCATGGAGAAGCAGGACCATACAGGCAACACCCAGAAGATGGCTGACGACATAGAGCAGCTGAAGAAGCTGGTGCGCGGCATAAGCCCTGAAGCCATCGAGGAGATTCAGGGCGAGATATCCTCGCTTTATGAGATGACCAGCAAGGGCCGGCCCGAGAAGGCGGAGAAGGCCCAGCCAAGCAGGGATGTTATTGAGATGAAGAAGCGCCTGGAAGAGCTGGAGACCAAGACGGTCCCGATACCGCACTGCAAGAAATGCGGCGCGGTGCTGAAGCCAGGCATAAAATTCTGCGGAAGGTGCGGCAGGAAGGTTTGATGACATGAAGAGATGCCCGAAGTGCGAGCTGGATTATCCTGACTCGGAGAATTTCTGCACGGAGTGCGGTTCAGGGCTTGAGAGGATTGAGATACCTGCACCCGGCGAGGGCCATGACGACCTGAGGAAGGAAATTGAGAAGCTTTCAGCAAAGCTCGCTGCCATGGAAAAGAAGACCCGCGAGCGCCACGAAGGTATCGCGAGCAGCTCTTCCGAGGGGCTTTCGAAGCTGACAAGCAAGCTCGGCGTTCTGGAAAAGAAGGTCTACAAGCAGCCTGAGCCTGCGTCAGACAAGGACATGATTTCCGTGGCTGGCAGCATAGGCGAGCTTGAGAAGCGCGTTGATGAGCTCGAGGATTCCGTCTCAGAAGCAGGCGTGCCTGAAGGGTTGGAGGCAAGGATGGCAACGCTCGAGAAGCAGATAGGGCGCGCAAGAAATGAAGCCCTCCGCGTCGCCAAGGTCAAGCACATGCCGGACAATGATGAGATGGATATAGTAAGCGACATAGGCGAGCTTGAAGGCCGCATCGACAAGATTGAGGAGCAGCTTGGCGAGTTCCCTGAGCCGTCCGAGATTGACACTTCTGCGTTTGACAGGCGCCTCAACGGCATCGAGAAGAAAATCGGCTCCGTTGAAAAGGGAATGAAATCCTTCGTAAGCCTGCTCAAGGACAGCGAGGGGTCGCTGAATTCCCTTGAGATGAGGCTGCAGACGTTTGCCAAGCACGGCGACCTCGCGGAGCTGGGCAGGGCGCTGTCGTCAGAGAATGAGAAAGTGTCGCTCGAACTGGCCAAGCTTTCAGACCTGAAGAAAAACCTCGACAAGTCTGTTGCCAAGATAGAGAAGGCCGCGAAGGCCAGCATAAGCTCGGAAGCGGGCAAGGCAGGCAGGTGGATGAAGGAGGCTGACAGCAGGTTCGCGACAAGGGAGCAGGTTGACAGCCTGCTGGCTGATGTTGACGCGAGAGTTGATGAGAGGTTGAAGCCTGTCGAGAGCTTCAGGGAGAA
>Ga0315284_10000779_pt1 | contig 43886 bp, 50 predicted proteins | sample YL17G09_16_MG_FD_203696 | JGI IMG/M metagenome (GOLD analysis project Ga0315284, IMG submission 203696) | Sediment microbial communities from Yellowstone Lake, YNP, Wyoming, USA - YL17G09_16 | ecosystem: Environmental > Aquatic > Freshwater > Lake > Sediment | place: USA: Wyoming | collected...
CAGATATCTTTCCGCCATCTTCTCCTTTCCTCGGTGCACTAGGTGGGATACCATAAGATAGTATCCGAAGTCTGCGCCCCAGTGTCCGATGAGGACGAGCAGAGCGCCGGCCGTTCCACCGTCCCGGATTCCCTCGAGGATGAGCCTCGCCCCTGCGGTCGCCCACCATAATGGGAAGCTCGGGTTGAATGCTGTGAAGATGATTCCCCCGACTAGTATCCCGTATCTCCGTTCTTGTATCCTGCCACCTACGCTCATACTGCTAGTGTGTAGGGTGTATGCTGTGTAGAGCATGTATGCGCCGCCGAGGATGCTCACTGCGGAGATGAGAGACGCTGAGCGCAAGTATGTCTCAAGCCCGAGGAGGAGGACCAGTGTGACTGCGACCTCGACTAACGCATGCCCGACTATGACGAAGAAGCCGGTGAGTGGTCCCTTCCTGAGGGTCTGGGTTATGGTGTAGACGAGGAGAGGCCCCGGTATTATGGCGCCGCTTATGCCGACGATGAAACCTAAGGCGAGAAGGTAGGGTACGTTCAACTAGTACCACCCGCTCCTGCGCTTCGGTAGTGCCTCTTGTTTACCCCAGGATTCGACGGTGAGGCCTGCGGTTAGTACGTTCTGGTTTGCGCGGTCTTCTGCCCTTTTAATGAAGTGGAGTGGGTTTGATGAGACTGCAGCCCGGGATTGTGCCACGTTTAATCCAAGGTTTGCTGCGAAGTTCATGGTGTCGTGTGGGTTTCTGACGTCTGCGCCTCGTCTTGCGCCGCAGGATAGGAGGACTTTGACCTTGTGCTTTTTTGCGAGCCTCACGTTCTGTTGTATGCGACCTAGGAGTTGGACGCGCCTCACCCCGCCTGAGTAGAGTACGTTACCGATGTTGAGCACATATCCTATGTCCCGCTCTGCCATGAACTCCGCAATGACGTCGTCTAGTCCTGATGCCCTTGAGTCTATGAGGTCCTTCTCCTCGTTCACCTCAGGGTTCACAATGAGGTCGACATCATATGATTCTGCCGCGTCCCGGCAGGCCTGCTCGCTTCGACTGTCGACTATGACCAGGTCGGCGGCGTTGATTGCCGACTTTGCGCACTTGCTGACATCCGATGTTATCAGGGCGGCAGCTAACACGTCGGCTCCGAGCGCCTTCACCTGCTGCGCATACTTCTGGAACTCGCTTGGGCTCTTGTATTCTATCGGCACGCAGAATCCGCTCCAGCCCATCCTCCTTGCCGCATCAACCGATTGCACGGACGCGTACAGGTCAACGTATTTCATCTTCAATGAGTGTCTTAGCCACTTCTACCGCAACTTCTTTCTTCGCAGGGTATGCTGCGAGTTTGAATCTCACGTGTATGCTGTCCTTGGATTCAAGGACCATGTTCCCCTCCTCAAGTTCAGCCTTAGAAAGGCGCAGGTACAGGTTACAGTCCTCATCAACGTGGTCTGCGACCTTCTCAAGGAGGCCGTTGCGGTCGTATTCGTCCAAGCCCTTCAATATCCTGTTGGTGAGTTCCTTGATTTCCTTCTGACCTTCGATTTTGGATTTGACGTCATAGATTTCCTTTGTGAACACTTCCCCTTCAGTCTCAGGCTCATATGCGACTTCGTCGATGTGGGAGTCTGCAGGGAGTATCTTCATGAGTAGGTCCCGCATTCTCGTAGCCTCCTCCCTCGACTTCGCGTATGCGCTCACGGTGATGTGGTGGACTTTCACGATAAACATTAAGCAACCGCGTCTTTAATATGAAGCCGGCGCCGCTTCTGAGACGATATATCCCATTGCTGCTAATATCATATTGACGTGGAGAAAATCCAACAACCTGGAAGCCCTCTGTCACATGTCCCAGAGGCAGACATACCTCTAAAGCAGATTATAGGGGATTCTAGCACCCCAAGGCCGGATTTGGTATTTGACCTTAGGGTGAGGAACGATAAGCTCAAAAGGGATACGGAAAGCAGGCTTAGGGAGATTTTCGGTGATAAGACTGTGATGGACGCATTGATGTCTGCTGCAGAAACCAAAGGTATCAGGGCCGAATCCATAAGTAGAATCGTTGCCGCAAGGCCAAAGCATCCTGGCGTCAGGGTCCAATTTGATGAGGAAAACAGAGCGCTCGTATTCAATATCTCAAACCTTGGTGACGGACTGAGGGGGGATGTCAGAAAGTGTCTATGTGAGTTTCTTGGCGTGAAGCCGCTGAGGGGTGAATTCAAAGAGACTGAACATGCCAGGCTTGTTCCTAAGGAGGAGCTTGAGCGGGCTTTAAGGATTGCTAGGTGGGAGGACTTCAACCCAGATGAATATGATGGAGGCAGGTCCGTGCTGGTGAAACTTCGCAAACAGGTGAACCACAACGGCGTGAATTACAGGTGGATAAAAATCAAGGCTGCTGGCTATAATGGCATACTGCCGCCCCAACCAAGAAGATTCATCGCCGAGAAGCCTGGCGAGAAGCCTCATGAGATTCAGATACCTGATGTGGATGATGAAGGCGGGGTAATCTTTCTGGAGCAGCTGAACCCCCGCGGGGGTTTGACTGAAAAAGCGTCTGAAAACGAAGTAAAAATGATGCAGAAAAACTTTGAGAGGGGTTTGACACTGGATATCGCCCTCGGTCACGGCGTCTACTCCGATCTTGTGATGGAGGGTGAGAAACTCGGTTTCGTAGTGTCTCTAGTGCCAGAGGTCAGGGACATGGCAGATGTCATCGAGGGGAGGAAGGCTCAGGCGGTGATAAAATCGAAGGATAGTATCGGCGTATACGCCGATAAACTCAGGGATGACATCAACGACATATTCACGCAGCAGGGGAGGATGCTCAGGAAGGCGCACGACAATGGCATCTACATGGCGTTCCCCCACTGGGGCAACGCGTATACATTGAAGGGCAAATACTACTGGAAGGACTTCACTGAGACTCAGGACATAACGGGCGTCGGGCCCGGGAGGGAGGTGGCGTTCAGGCTCATAGACATGGTTCAGGCTGTCCAGCACCTGCAGCAGCTGCCATTCTTCGAGGACAAGCAGTGGGACTTCTGGCATAAGAGGATAATGGTCAATCTGCCGATTGCCTTTCTGATGGGGTATTTCCACGACCGCCTCAGCATCTTCGATAAACAGTTGCTTCAGACGCAAAACGACGACATAGTCGGCATAATGATTGAGGGCAGTAAGAAGCCGGTGCATACGCTGGATTCACGACTCGTAAGAGAGGTTGAAGACGTCGCAGCAGGCAGGGATTATAAGGATATACCTAACATCCCACAGGAGGTTCTCATTTACCCGTATGTGGAGAGGGAGACAAAAGTCGGAAAGGCGGTGTGGGATATCGTGGAGAGAGGCGTACTCCCCCAAGAGAAGGAACTTTTGGCCAGGGGCATATGGAAGGTGAGCATAGTCGAGGCTCAGCAGAGGAAAGCCGTATCCGGTGTTCACTTGGAATCAAATTCAGCCTTCATTGAACTGCCATCCTGGCTTAGTGAGGATGATGTGCCGCCTTATGTCTCAGCAGGCATACGCTCAATACTCCAACGCGAGAAAGGTGCCTAGTCTACTTTATTTTTTCTCCTGGTTTGGTTTTTTTGTCTGGTTGCAGTAGTATAGCCTCGCCTGCCTCGTCTGTTGCTGCGAGTAGCATCCCCTGGCTTTCGACGCCGCGGAGTTTCGCGGGTTTCAGGTTCGCGACGACTATGATTTGGCGGCCTATCATGTCCTCCTTAGGGTATTTTGCTTTGATTCCCGCGACTATCGTCCTTGTGCCGAGTTCCCCGAGGTCCACGGTGAGAACCATGAGTTTGTCTGCGTTTGGGTGGTCTTTCGCTTCCTTTACGACCCCCACCCTCAAGTCTATCTTGCTGAATTCCTCGTAGTCGACCATCTTCATCTCCTCCATTTTCGCTTTGGCTTTAGCCTCCGGCTGCTTCTGGGTCTCGTCGTGGGGGAGGTATTTCCTCTTGAAGGCCTCGAGTTTGTCCTGCTCTATCTTCTCGTAGAGGGCCTGAACCTTCCCAATCCTCTCGCCGCCCCTGAAGCCCAGTCTTTTTGCTTCCTCCCAGGTTTGCTCGTGCACTGACCCGGTTTGGTTCAGCATCTTCCATATCCGCTCCGATGACTGTGGCAGTTGGGGTGCGAGTGTGATTGCGAGGCTCCTGAGGAGGTTCGCACATAGGTAGAGTGTGTTCCCGCCCTTGTTCTTCCACGGTTCCTTGGATTGGAAGTACTTGTTGCCTTCCTGTGCGAATGTCATGGTCTGGCTCATCGCGTTTATGAAGTCGAGGCGGTCTATGAGGTCACCTATGGTCTTGGGTTGGTTCTCGATGAATTCGAGGAGTTTCCTGTCTTCGCTGTCGAATGCCACCGGGTTAGGCACTACGCCGCCTTCCTTCTCTATGAAAGTGAGCACCCGGTTGACGAGGTTGCCCATCGTCGCTATGAGCTCGTTGTTGACCCTCTCCTTGAAGTCTGAGAGCGAGAAGTCGCTGTCCGAGCTCTGCGGCGTGATGCACAATAGATAGTACCTCAGGAGGTCAGGGTTGAACTCCCTTGTGAAGTCGTGCAACCAGAGAACCCACTTGCGGGAGGTGCTCATCTTGCGGCCCTCGAGGTTCAGAAACTCGTTTGACGCTATCTGCCAGGGCAGAGTATACTCGCCGCGGGCCATGAGCACCGCAGGCCATATTATCGTGTGGAAGGGTATGTTGTCTTTGCCTATGAAGTGTATTATCTTCGTGTCCTTGGAAAGCCAGTACTTCTCCCACTCCCTCGGCTTGCCTATCCCCTGCGCCCACTCCCTCGTGGAACTGATGTAGCCGATGGGTGCGTCGAACCATACATACAGGACCTTCCCGAGAGCGCCCTCGATGGGGACTGGGATGCCCCAGTTGAGGTCACGGGTTATGGAGCGATCCTGCAGGCCCTCCTTAATCCACCCTAACGCGAAGTTCCTCGCGTTGGCGGGCCAGTGCCTGTTGCCGTCCACCCACACCCGCAGTGACTCCCCCATCTGACTGAGTTTGAAGAACCAGTGGGCGGTCTCCATCATCTTCGGAGTGTTCCTGCATATCACACAGTACGGGTTCTTGAGCTCCTGAGGCTCAAGTTGGGTGCTACATTTCTCGCATTGGTCGCCGCGTTCATCAGGTGCCCCGCACTTGGGGCAGACTCCCTTGACGTAGCGGTCAGGCAGGAAGCGCCTGCAGTTCGGGCAGTAAGGCCTCAAGACTGTCTTCTTCTCTATGAGGCCCTTCTCCATTATCCTCTTGAAGAACTCCTGGGAGACATCATAGTGGATGGGCCTTGCTGTTCCGCTGAAGTTGTCGAATCTGACGCTGATGCTCTCGAACGCCTTGATGTGCATCTCATGGTATTTGTCGACGAGCGCCTTGGGAGTCATCTTCTCCTGCTCTGCTGCGACTGAGATGGCTGTACCGTGCTCGTCTGTGCCGCAGATGTATATGACATCATCTCCCAGCATCCGATGGTAGCGGACGTAGACGTCGGCGGGGACATAGCAACCTATGGCATGGCCTATGTGGATTGGCCCGTTTGCGTACGGGAGTGCTGCCGTGACTAGTATACGCTCTTTGCCCATGGTAGAAAAGAAGACGATACAAGAATAAATAGAGTGGGGGCAAATACTAAGTAATGCAGGCCCAAACGAAAAAAAGCCGGGTTCATCCGGCGAGGCTCCTTGTTTGGATTTGCCTTTTTGCCTTGTTCATCTGGCTCTCAAGCGCCAACCTCCCTGCCGACTTCAACATCGGAGGCGGCGGAGACTGGAATTGCATCGATTACGTTAGGGAGGGCACGTTATACGGCGGCCAACCCTACTGCTCCCAGGGGCCGGTGATATACTATCTGTTTTACGGCCTTGAGGCCGTCTTCGGCTCATCCCATCCCCTTGCGCTCCTGTGGCTCATGATACTCTCAACCAACGCTATTGTTTACATCCTCCTTGGGAGGATTCTAAAGGAGACTGGGGTCTATCACCCTGAACTCTACAGCCTCATGTACCTTCTGACGGTATACAGGGTAATGAACGACCCGCCGTCTGTGCTCGCCAACTGCCTCTTCATCATCGGATTCTACGCCCTCTACTATACGAAATGGAGGTTCAGGGGGCTTGCGTCTGGCGTGGCATTCGCGCTCGGAGCGTACACGAAGTACACTATCATGGTGCCAGGCGCCCTGATTCTAGGGTACTATCTACTCAAGGAGACGACAACGGTAAGATTCAAGAAGAATTTACCGCAGGTAAAGTTCAAGTTTAAACGCGAGACTGTTTACGAGGTTGGTGCTGCTTTGGCGGCCCCGATTGTGGCGACCATACTGTTACTGTACATTTACCCGAACCTTGTCGGGTACACCCTCACCGCCCAGACCGACCAGCTAAGCCGCGACTACTTAGGCGGCCTCTCGGCGCTCGCCGAACAGAGACCGGTGAATGCCGCAGTAGCCCTGGTTATCATCGTCTCCCTCGCCTGGGCTGTGAGAGCCGGATTCTTCAGCGGGGATACGCTGGTTTACCCGCTCTCTCAGGCCATTATCATCCCTTATGGGCTGATGTTCTTCCTGTGGAGGGGGAATATCGCATTCGGCACCAATTACCTTCTGCCGCTGTATCCGCTCCTGATAATCTCGTACATGATTGTGTGGTCCCGCTCAAGGAGGGTGTTCGCGCTCCTTTTCCTTGTCACTCTCGTTTTCCCATCAGTGTTCGGCAGCCCATTATTCGACGCGACAAGAAGCATCTTTGACTCTTCTAAGATGGAGGCCCAGAGAACGGTGGAGTGGGGGATGCATTACATCCCGCCACAGGAGGGGTACACTCTATTGGAAGGCGAAGAGCAGTACTGGAGGGACTACTTTGTGAGATACAATATGTCGATTGACCCCAACCGCGTCTTCTACATACCCATCGGAGAGAGGGGATACCCAGGAGGCGAGGACGCCGCATGGGCTCCTAAGGTTAGGGAGGAGGTTAACATCACAAGCAAACACAACCAACCTTATGACGAACTCACTGGGGAGGAGAATAGGATAAGGGATGATATCATCGCTGGGAAATATTCGCTGATAATCGAGAGCCCACCAGCATGGGCAGTAACGGCCAGGATAGTAGGGACCCTGAGGGGCAAGATTGATGATTACTGCCCAGTATACATCCCTAACTTCCAGTATAATGGCGAGGGGAATTATTACGCATTACTCATCTTTAAGGATCAGGGACAGTGCAGGGATGTCAGGGAGAAGGTGAGAGAGTACTACTTCAACACGGACAGGTTCTGCCCCATAGGCGGTTCAGCACCGCTTGTAATTTTGGACACACTCCTGAAGAACAATATCCGAGGCAATCCACCGCATACATGCACGCCAGACCAGTCATATAATTACGGCCCTGCCGAGAGGAACAAGGTCTGGCCCGCAGACGTAGTCTTGACGCTTGTGTTATATCCACTGACATATTACCTGCTCGGTTACACCTATAGGAGATTAGAAAAGTCGAGAAAAAGTGCGTGACCGTCATAGGTTACGTTCTATGACGGCTTTTATCTTGTCTTTCGGCATGGTTCCGACTATGCGCTCGATGAGCCTCCCGTCCTTGAACATGAGGAGTGTGGGGATGCCCATCACCTGATGCTTCACTGCCGGGGCCTTGTGCTCGTCTATGTTCAGCTTATGGAACATTACCTTCCCGGCATACTCAGTGGATAGTGCCTCCACCGCCGGGTCGAGCATTTTACATGGGATGCACCATGGAGCCCAGAGGTCAACAATGACCAGGCCGGTTTTCACGGCCTGGTCGAATGTGCCTTCAGTCAGTTCGCTGACCATTTATCCGCAGCCGCCACTTGCTGGGACCCCACCCGTATCGCCGCTTAGCGTCTTCTCGCAACCTGCTATACCGCTGTTGCGCTGGCAGTAGTTGGTCTTTATGTCTTGGGCGCTGATACCGCTGAACTGGTACTTGTTGTTCGTGAGCCAAGTCGGGCTCGCACCAATCTGCAGGCCCTCCGCCAACTTCAGGTCTTCCTTCAGTAGGTTCTTGCCTTCAGCACCGTCGGCGCAAGCCTTGAGGTTGGTCACGTCCATCCCGTTGTCTGTCACGCACTTCGTCCAATCGGCGTTGAAGTCCGTGTTGCGGCACCATATGAAGTCCATAAACTTGTTGTTGTCTGGATAGTACTTCATCGCGCACAGTTCGCGGATGTTATCATCCACCTCGGTGGGACCGTGTAAGCTGGTGAACGTGGCGGTTGCCTCGTCGTAGCTCGCAATATAGTGTACGCCAAATTTGATGTTCTTTATGTTATTGAGGACCTCCTTCATGGAATTCAGGGCCTGTACCCCGTATGGGCAGCGGCTCATGACGAAGACGTCCAGTTTATTCTGCACATCTGGCCTGCACGCCAACCTGCTTGCGCAACGCTGCTCGCTGCAGTGTCCGGGGCTCGCATCGCAGTATGGGTCGTAGCCTGCACCTATCATGAGACTCAGGTAGTCGCCTGCCTGCTGGAAGTACCTTTGGATGTCCTTGTAGCCCTCGTCTGTTGTGACCTTCTGGTCGAATAACAACGCAGGCAGGTACGTCACCTTAGTGCTTGAGTACAGGCTCTGGCCTTCTGGGCTGCTGTAGTCCACAGTCCTGAATGATGCGCCCGGAAACATGCTCAAAAGCCTGCCTTCAAGAGCTTTGGTGTCGCAGTCCTTGCAGCGCACGTCGTTCAATACGAGAACGTTGAATTTGACCGGCTCTGGTATGGAATTGCACGCATCCGGCTTCGTGGAGAGGGTGTTGCAGATTGCCCGCGTGAAGTCGCTCTCCTTGCGGCCAGTCTGGTAGGCCTGGCCGTTGAGGAATATCGTCGGGCTTGCTTGAGCGCCCCTCTTGTTGGATGCCACGATGGATGCGCTCAGGAGGTTCTTGCCTTCCTGCCCTTCTGCGCACGCTTTTATCTTGGCTGAGTCCATGCCGTTTTGGTCTGCGCATGACTGCCACTCAGTGCTTTGGATGTTCTTGTCGCGGCATGTTATGTAGTCCATGTACTGGTAGTTGTTTGAGTAGTATTTCATGGCGCACAGTTCCCTTATGTTCTCATCCACTTCGGTTTGCCCGTGGAGGCTTGAGAATGTGCCGTCGCCGTTGTCATTGGCTATGTAGTTGACGCGGAAGTCAACCGAGTTGCCGAGTTTCTTAAGTACTGGCGCGATTGCGTCCAATACCTGAGTGCCGTACGGGCATTTGCTCATGACGTAGAACTCAAGTTTAGCGGCGCCAGGAGTTGGCGTTGGCCCCGCTGAAGCGACCGTCGTTGGCGGAGCCTGGATGCCCCCGCTTGGACTCTTGTTGAGTAGCATGTATGAGCCGAAGAGGACTGCCACAATCAACAGACCAGCGAGTACTTTCGTCAGCGGGACTGCGGTGACATCAGAGGACTCAGCCTTAGGTGACGCAGCCTTGGCTACTACCGCCTTGGCATGCGCATGCTGTTTCTTCGCGGTCTTCGCCTTCCTGCCCTTGTGTGCTGAAGCACTCTTTTTAGGTTCCTTCATCGTCTTCTCCTGCCTTGTACTTGAAACGTTCTCATCATCAACCATAATAAACACCTACAACTTATCCTAAAATGGTATATCGTCATATACTAACAGAAATAATCCTTAAAAATGACGAATATTGGTTCAGTCATCAACATACTGCGGGCTGAAGCCCGCAGTATGTCTTGCGAACCGCACCTATTGGCTAGTCTGCGACCTCAACATAAGGCAGTGCCCCTGCCTTATGACCTGCAAACTCTGCGAGTTTGCAGTGAAGGTCGCAGTATGCGGTTCGCAATCAAACACGCCGGAGGAAACGAACGGTTTGGGCCTGCGGAAATTCGTCTTTTGACGGGTCGGTCTCCTTGCATTTTTAATCTCGTTGACCTAAATTTATGAAAACCGAGGTATCCTAAGTGAATACACTGTTGTTTCTTATCTTATTCCCCTTCGTCGCCGGAGTGTTCCACCTTTTCGTGCCCAGAGGGAGGTATAGGAGGGGTTTTGGGTACGCTTCAGCCCTCATTATCCTGACTTTGTCGGTTTATCTGATATTCTGGAACTACAATAAGCCCGCAGTCTATTACGACGTCAACACCGACCTTGTGAACGCTGTGATGCTCGCCATCGAGGCTCTGATAGCGGTGTTCATCATCTATCAGAGCTTAGTGCACAAGAAGTATTATCCGCTCGCGCTCGTGATAGTACAGTCCGCTATACTACTGTACTTCGAGATGAGCAGGACGCAGGAGACCAACATACCAGCCAGCCTATTCTTGGACCGGCTGAGCCTGATTATGGCAGGCATCATAGGAATCATAGGGCCCCTCATATACATCTACGCCTACGGGTACATGAAGAGATTCCATGAGCATCATAAGGAGATTAAAGACCGGAGAAACGTCTTCTACTTCGTCATCTACGCGTTCCTGGGAGCCATGTTCGGCCTGGTGTTCTCGAACAACCTGACCTGGATATTCTTCTTCTGGGAGCTCACCACCATATGCTCCTTCATACTAATCGGCTACACTGGAAGCCACGAGGCCGCGAACAACGCGTTCAAAGCGCTCTGGATGAACCTCCTCGGGGGGGTCGCATTCGCCATCGCGATACTCTACCTTGGCACTATGAGCCAGCCGGCACTCACGCTCGATGAGGTTTTGCTCATGAACAAGTCGATAATCCTCCTGCCCGCAGCACTCATCGGCTTCGCTGCCCTCACGAAATCCGCACAGATGCCGTTTTCATCGTGGCTTGTGGGCGCCATGGTCGCACCCACTCCGGTTTCCGCGCTACTTCATTCAAGCACTATGGTGAAGGCCGGAGTATACATGCTCATCAGATTAGCCCCAATATATGAGGGAACCGATACTGGGGCCCTCCTGTCGCTCATCGGCGGGGTGACATTCCTCATAGCATCCGGCATAGCGGTGTCCCAGAGGAACGCCAAGAAGGTCCTCGCGTACTCGACCATAGCGAACCTCGGGTTGGTCGTCGCATGCGCCGGAGTCGGCACCTTCGAGGCAGTCTGGGCTGGGATTTTACTCATAATATTCCACGCCCTAGCCAAGTCCCTAATGTTCCTCTCGGTCGGGGCTGTAGAGCAGAAGATACAGAGCAAGGACATAGAGGATATGAGTGGGCTCATCTACAGGATGCCGAAGGTGACTGCCATGATGATAATAGGCATAGCAGGGATGTTCCTCGCGCCGTTCGGGATGCTAATCAGCAAGTGGGCGACGCTCCGCGCCTTCATAGACTCAAACCCCCTCCTTGTTGGGATAGTCGCCTACGGCAGCGGCATGACGGTCTTCTTCTGGTCCAAGTGGATGGGTAAGATGATATCCGCGACGAGCATACACAAGACCATCGAGGAGGGGATAGACGCGGACGAGATGGTCACACTATACAGCCTGACCGTGCTGACGATAGCCGTGTGCTGGCTCTTCCCAGTTATCTCCAACCACTTCATCGAACCCTACGTGCTTGAAGTTTACGGCAGGAGCACGCATCTGAGTCAGGACAACATCATGATAATGTTCCTCATGCTCGCCGTCATACTAATGATGCCCTTCAGCCTCCTTTATTTCCGCAAGGACCGTAAACGACTCTCGCCTTACATGAGCGGGCGGACGACGATTGCTGGGGCGAAGTTCGCAGGCACCGCAGGAGCGGTCAAGGACCTGTCGCTCAGGAATTACTACCTGGAGAACATATTCTCCGAGGAAAAACTCTTACGCATAGGCGTCCCCATATGCGCACTTCTGGTTTTAGCCATGCTAGTATTCAGTAGACTACAGTACGCGGGGGTGCTCCTGTGAACGTAATCTACAGCCTAATCTACCTCATCACCGCACCATTCATCGGCGGACTCGTCGTCGGCCTAGATAGGATATTGACTGCGAGGATGCAGGGGAGGGTGGGGCCGCCTCTGCTTCAGCCGTTCTACGACGTGCTGAAACTGTTCGAGAAGGAGAAGGCTGTCGTGACAGAGGCACAGAACTTCTTCATATTCGCTTACATAATATTCACAGCGCTCACCGGAGCCCTCTTCTTCGCAGGAGGCGACTTCCTCCTGGTGATATTCGCGATGACGCTCGCACACATATTCCTCGTCATGGGCGCCTACTCCGCGAACTCCCCCTACAGTTTCATCGGAGCCGAACGGGAACTGATACAGATAATGGCCTTCGAGCCGATGATACTCCTTGTCGCAGCCGGGATGTACATCGTCACAGGCAGCTTCTACGTGAGCGACATAGTGAGGTACGGCGCACCGCTTGCCATGCCACTCTTGGGGCTCTTCGTCGGCCTCCTCTACGTCCTAACCATCAAACTCAGGAAGTCGCCGTTCGACCTGTCCACCAGCCACCACGCGCACCAGGAGATTGTGAAGGGCATCACCACCGAATTCTCAGGCTCGACGCTCGGGGGGGTGGAGATAGCGCACTTCTATGAGACCGTCCTGCTGCTCGGCTTCGTCTACCTGTTCTTCGCCTACAATCCGGTGCTCGGCGTCGCAGCCGCGGCAATCGCATATTTCCTTGAGATTGTGGTGGACAACACGTACCCTAGGTTCAAGTGGGCGCTGATGATGAGGAGCACATGGGCGACGACACTCATCCTGGGGATGGGCAACATATTAATCCTCTGGCATTACATGCGAGGTGGATTCTAGATGGCCTACTTGAAGAAGTCCCCGTGGGTGATACACTACGACGGCTCAAGCTGCAACGGATGCGACATAGAGGTTATCGCCTCACTCACCCCCATGTATGACCTTGAGAGGTTCGGTATCATAAACACTGGCAACCCCAAACACGCTGACGTGTTCCTGATAACAGGCTCGATAAACGAGCAGAACAAAGAGGTCGTGAAGAACATCTACAACCAGATGCCCGAGCCGAAGGTCGTCATCGCGATAGGCATATGCGCCACATCAGGCGGAGTATTTAGGGAATGCTACAATATTATGGGGGGAGTTGACAAGGTGCTCCCAGTCGACGTATACGTCCCAGGCTGCGCAGCCCGCCCGGAGTCCATAATAGACGGTATAGTCAAGGCACTAGGCATACTCGAGAAGAAGAGGAGTGACATGAAAGCGAAGAAGGTGAAATAGTGAAAGAGGAACAACCAGTAAGGAACATCGAGCCGAATGACCTCCCTGGCAACGCAGAGGAATACCGTAAAAACGGCTTCAGGTTCGTCCAAGCCTGCTGCACCAAACTCGCGGAAAACATCTTTGAGATAACCTACTCCTTCGACAAGGACTACAAATTTGAGAACCTCAGGATAACCGTGACCCAAGAGACCGAGATACCAAGCGTCAGCGGCGTATACAAGGGCACGTTCCTCTACGAGAACGAGATACGCGAACTCTTCGGAGTCAACATCAAGGGAATCAACGTAGACTACAACGGACACCTCTACAAGAAGAAGATGAACCACCCGTTCAACACCGACACCAACAAGGCGGATGAGACATGCCAAAGAAAACAGTGATACCGTTCGGTCCGCAGCATCCGATACTGCCTGAGCCGATACACCTTGACCTGGTACTCGAGGATGAGAAGGTAGTGGACGCACTGCCCTCGATAGGCTACGTCCACAGGGGACTTGAGAAACTCGTCGAAAAGAGGGAGTTCACCGAGTACGTCTACGTCATCGAGAGGATATGCGGGATATGCAGCTTCATCCACGGCCTCTCCTACTGCCAGGCCATAGAGGAGATAATGGGTATCGACGTCCCTGAGCGCGCCCGATTCATAAGGACCATGGGCTCAGAGTACTCAAGGACCCACAGCCACCTCCTCATACTAGGCTGCATCGCAGACGGCATGGGCTTTGAAAACCTCTTCATGGGCCTCTGGAAGGCCAGGGAACGCGTGCTCAACAGGATGGAGGAGAGTTTCGGCGGCAGGATAATACAGGGGACCTGCAAGATAGGTGGTGTCAAAAAGGACATCACCGGCGAGACCCTCGACAAGATGATCATCGAATTGGACGCAATAGACCGGGAGATGAAGGAGATGACCGAAATCCTCCTCAAGGACGACGCAGTGAGACACAGGCTCAAGAAGGTAGGCTACATAAGCCGGGACGACGCGTACCACCTCGGCGCAGTCGGGCCCACAGCCCGCGGAAGCGGAGTGCGCATCGACATGAGGGAACGCGGCTACGCGGCATACGACAAGATAAAGTTCGCACCGGTTCTAGAGAGCGGCGGCGACTGCTACGCTAGAACCGCAGTCAGAGTAGGGGAACTCTTCCAGTCAACGGACATAATCAGGCAATGCATCAGGAAGATGCCTGATGGGCCGACGGAGACGAAGGTCATAGGAAACCCCAGCGGCGAATACGCATCAAGGGTTGAGCAGCCAAGAGGCGAGGCGGTACACTACGCGAAAGCAAACGGCACCCGATACCTCAGCCGGTTCAGGATAAGGACCCCGACGTTCGCGAACATCCCCCCGCTCGTGGAGATGCTGAGAGGCTGCGAGCTCGCAGACGTCCCCGTAATAATACTGTCGATGGACCCGTGCATCAGCTGCACAGAGAGGTAAAACATGTCATACTTCCAGATGCTCAAGACCACGATAAAAACGCTCCTCAGCAGGCCTGCCACCCTCATGTACCCTAAAAAGCCAGCGCAGAAGTTCAAGAGCACGAGGGGTAAGATAGAGATTGACATCGAACGGTGCATATTCTGCGGCAACTGCCAGAGGAAATGCCCCTGCGTCGCAATATGCGTGGACCGCAACGAGCGCACGTGGGAGATAGACAGGTACAGGTGCGTCATCTGCAACTGCTGCGTCGAAGTCTGCCCGGTAAAATGCCTACGATGCGACAACGACTACACGAAACCAAGCACCGAAGCGAACGTGAAGGACAAGTTCAAGCAGCAGAAGCCCCAGTGACCGGTAATGTATGAAAGTCCAAGGCAGATACTCCCACAACATGGGACTTGAGATGATAGAGAAAACAAGACCCCGGGAGCTCGCTGACATAATCGAATCTATAATGGAAGTCGACCCGAAAAGATGCCAGGAGAAGACTGAGTCGACGAGACCCCTCTATTCCCCAAAGGAGATAGCATCCCAGATAACCGCGAACCTCAAGAGAAGAGGCTGGAAGACACCTAAGACTCAACTGGAATCAGAAGATAACACCATCGTAGGGGACGGGCTGAAGAACAAAGTCGGCCTCGAAATCCAATTCGGCAGATACTCCTTCCTCGGCTGGGACTCACTCAGGAAAATAGCCCTACTCGCAGACAAAGGTGTCTACGAGTACGGCATCGAAGTGACTCCGATGGCCGCCCTCAGGCAGAGGATGAGCAAAGGCGTAGGCTCATACGAGCAGGTAGTGGAGAGGCTCAAGACGAACCCGAACCCACAACTGAAAATCCCAGTGATAGTCCTGGGGATAGACGCATAAAGACACGAATAAGAAATATGGGCCCGCCCGGATTCTCAGTGAACCGCGAGGGGGCTTCGCAAAATCGCGTTGCGATTTTGGGACACCAAAAAGGCGAAGCCTTTTTGCTGCTGCCCCCTCCCAGTTAACACCTTTCCTGACCACCCCCGCAACGGATACTGTGGGCTCTTCGAGCCCACAGAATGCATTAGCGTTCTGGAATAATGGTGCTCTTTTTGAGTTTAGTAGCTTGGATCGTTTTTTCCAATTCCCTGCTTAATGTATCTTTTATTTGTATCAGAGCCCCAGCCCCGGTTAGTAAAAACATTGAGATTGCAGATGCAAATACCCATAAAGATGTATCATTAGTTGGGTCTTGTTTTTTATCAATAATGAACCAGAGAGTAGCGATTAAGGTAGAAGCTAAAAAAAGAATAAATGTGAGCAATAAGCCTGTAGACGCCCACCACGGTAACTCCTGAAGTTCTTTTAGTTTAGTAATCTCATCTTCATCAGCTTTAGCTAAATCTCCCTCGATTCTTTTCTCTATCTCCTCTCTCTTTTTTACTGCTAAATTTGCCCGCATTGTCAAAATGTCCTTTAATAGCGGCATTAAAACAGTATAGACTGCAAATATCAAAGCTGCAGCAGTAACAGAGGATTGTATTATCCCTAATGCTATGTTTTCATTCATTCAGATCACCCGTGTTTTTTAGGGGCTAAGCGAAGCGCATGCCCCTGTTTTCTTTCTTTGAACCGGAGGGCCTTTCTTTCTTTTATGAAAAGAAAGAAAGGGGTTCAATGGGCCCGCCCGGATTTGAACTGGGGATCTTCGCCATGTCAAGGCGACGTCATGGCCGGACTAGACCACGGGCCCGTTTATTGTATATTTTCGTTCGTCCTAGTGGGGTGAGCGTGAGCGAACCCCACACATTTTCGCCAGCCTTTTGTTAAAAGGCTGCTGGGCAACTTCGCCATGTCAAGGCGACGTCATGGCCGGACTAGACCACGGGCCCGATGAAGATATCTATATCTCATTATTGGTTTAAAACCCTTAGATTGATTATCATCTATGGCCTCAGCTGATAGTAAGAGGGAGGTTACTGCTTGCCCGAATTGCGGCAGCGTGGAGTTGAGTGTTCCTCCGACTAATGTGGATGGTTTCGTTGGGGCTGCCGCACTTGATGGGAGGATGTACTGTAAGGCGTGCGGCCGGGAGGGTTTGCCTATTTTGTTCGACGGTGAGGAGGAGTACCACACTTTTCTTTCAGGTATTAAGGAGGGCTCAGTCAGGCGGAGCGTCGCCTCATCAACTATTGCAGGGTTGAGCGAACATCGAGAGAAGAAGCCTGCAGCGGCAGCATTGTTCAGTATTTTCATCCCCGGGTTAGGCCATGTTTACGCCGGGAAACCATTTACGGGTGCTGTAGGGTTTTTATTGACATTCGGGGTTGGTGCAGTATTTGGAAACTTAGTTCTACCACTCCTATTGCTCATAGCAACCGATGCTTATTATGAGGCAAAAAGGTTCAATAGTAATCTGATGAGGTTAAGTGAGCACAGTTAACGGATATTCTTCTTTTTCTTCTCAGATGGTTTTTCTTCCGTCATTAGTCCGTGTAGTACGCAGCCTTTCATGCCAGGTTCGCAGGATTTTTTGATTCTGTCGCATTTCCCGTTGTTTTGGTGGGGGCATGACCCTGACATTTTATGTCAGTTTGTATCTGAGTATCGCTGCTTTCCCCTTGAATGTGTTCCAGAGTTGGTAGCCTTCCTCGAACTCGTCTGATAGTATCTCGAACTTCGTCCCTGACTTCTGGGCCTTCTCGTATAGGTCCTCTATCTCATCCTCAGGGAGGTTCTCCGACAGCAGGACGACGTCGACTGCGTTGGCGTCGAGGGCGCGCTCGACGTCCGGGCCGTATGCTATCGGCCCGTCTTCGACGAGCGCCTTCATGAAGCGTTGCATCCACGTCTTCTGGCGGACCATCTCCACTTCCCGCAGGTCGTCTTCGCTCGCGTTTATGAGTTCCCTGATGCCTGACTCATCGGTGTACGTGGTGTCTTTGACTGCGATTACCTTCTTCTGCAGCTCGTGGTTCAGGTAGCCGCCGTATATGAAGTCCTCTTTTGTGGCTGCGGGGCCGCCGATGATTATCCCCTTGAGGTCCTTCACCTGCGGGAGGAATATCTCGTCTACCGCCTCTGCGACCCGTTTCTTGAAGTTGTGGGATTCCTCCCTGATGAGCCGCTCGAAACGCCGGGCTGACTGGCCGCCTGCGCGGTGTTTTCCGCTGTATCCTGATGTGAGTTTCTTGTGGATGGTGTACCTATTTCCCTTGAGGGTGGCGATGGTGGCCATCTTGTTGTCGTATGCGATGAGCGCGTACGCGTCCTTCGGGGTGACGAGTTCCCTGAGTGGGTCGAGTATGAACTGTTTGTCGCAGCGGTATAGGCGCTGGCTCATGGGCTCTGGCGGCTCAAAGCCCCAGACTTTAATGTCAGATACGCCCTCCCGGTCGCTAACGTTCCCGGTGAATACGATGAGACCGCTCTTGGGCGTATGCTTGTATAGACGAAGGTGCTGGATGGTGCGCTCGAGTGCGTCGACGACGTTATTGCGGGTGGACGTGCTCTTGATGTTCGTCGCTGTCCCCTGTTCGCTCGATATCTGGCTTATGACGTTGTTGAGGTTGTAGCCTGCGGGGACGTAGACTGACACGAGTTCCGTGTGCCTGCCGCTCACCTTCTCGAGTTCGCGTATGAGCTTCCGTAGCTTGTATTCAGCGTGCGAGTCCATCGTATGTCAGTTCAGCTTCAGCTCGAATGCGGTCACTGGGACCTCTATGCCGAAGTTCGAGAGGACCTGCGGGGACAGTTCACCCCAGAATCCGATTTGGTTTGCGCCGCATCTGCCTTCTATGAACGAGGGGTGCTGCCCCGGCTTCTCCTCGCTCTTGAGTTTCATGCTCGCCATGAGGCCGTTCACTGAGGCTTTGATTTCGCTGTAGTTGGTCCTGCTGTGGGCTATGACGGCAGCGACGCGGGTTGTTGTGACCCCCTTCCCGTCTATGACGTCTCCGACCTCGAATATCTGCTGCGGGTACTCCCTGTTGCGGTTCTTTTCGAGTACGACCATGAGAGCAGGGAGGAGCCACGTGCGGGCGATGCTCTGCTCGATGCTCACGGGTTTGACCGCTTCGACTGCCTCCTCCGGGGGAACGCACATGCGCTCGTAGAGGTCCCTGCGGTTGCTGAGTATGAGCGTCATGACCTCCCTGAACTGCAGGCCGACCATTATGTCCCTGACCTCCTCGAAGATGAGTTCGTCAGGGTGTGCTTTCCCGAGTTGGTAGAGTTTCGGGACTTCGGGTTTGAAGTTCATGTAACCGTATGCTATCGCCACATCCTCGACGAGGTCTATCGGGTGCATCACGTCCGTGCGGTAGGCTGGAATGCTGACCTTCAGCATGCCTTCCCCATCCTTCACCCCGAAGCGCATCTTCTCGAGGTAACCTTTTATCTCCGCTGGCTTGAGCGCCACCCCAAGGAGGCTGTTGACGTAGTTGACGTCCAAATCCATGACCTTGGATGTCAGAGGCGGGGCTTTCACGTTGAGGATAATATTGAATCCAGTTATTTAAGTAATTGCCGACCGGGTAACGCCTTTCTTTCAGGTTCTTTTGCTGAAACGGAGCAATGCCAGCGTGTAGAATAATGCGATTAGTATCGTGAGGCTCCTGTATCCTGTGATGAGAGAGAGGTACTCGGTGATTCCGCCGAGGACCGCCCCGAGCATATTGGATGCGAAGTCGAGGCTTGACTCCTTCGTGTTTTTGAATGATGCTGAGGATATGATATTTACTATTAGGATGGGGGGTCGAAGAAGAGCGGGGGGAAACTCAGGAGAAAGAGGGAATATGCTTGCTTGTCTTTAGCGATGATATTTGTCAACCGCACATTAGTAATCATCACTAGGATTTATAACAAGGCCGTCAGATACGCTTGTATACGAGGACGCCGTTGAATTCTTTCACCATCACAAAACTGCTGGGCACTTGGACAGGTATGCTACGGTCCACCATTAGGTAGTTGATTTTAGATTCTGACGGTATGTCAGCCCAGGGACTGCATTGGAATCCGATAAGTGACATTTTCGGTTTTCCGCACTTTATTGTATTAAGAGCCGGGCCAAGTGCTGTTTTGCTCACATAGACGGCAGGTATCATCTTGTGTAGATACGTGTATCCTCCGCTTGAGCCCCAGGGAGTATTATAGGCTACACCTGTTGCGTCAGACTGTTGGCCGACATATATCATCGCCGCCAACTTATCCTGCCCACTGTTTATCACTAGGTCATATGTTATGAAGGTGCTGGAGATTATAGTGAGTGCCAAAATCGCGTACCTGAATTGACTGCCAAGGCTATCTACTGCCTTCTCCATACCATGACCTGCAAGGATTAGAAAAACAGGCAACATGGGCATAATGAACCTCGCCTCCTTATGGGGTATAAGTGAGTACATAACAAGTATCACTATAGAGTTCATTGCAAGGAATGTTGTTGCCTTGTTTTTTTCCATCGCATACGGCAGCATAAAAAGGCAGGTAATGTGCAGCCCAAGTACGCCAATGAAGTAGTATGGCGGCTGTACTCCAAAGAATGACGCTTTTCCGTGCACTATCTGTTGGGTGAATGACTCTAGGGGGGAATGAAAAAAATACCCCCAGGTGAGATAGTCCAGGAGACCCTGTAGCATCAAAACTACGCCAACACCCATCAAGAACGGCGATAGGGCTCGTTGTTGCCCAGAGCATATGGCAAAGATTAGTAGAGGCAGCATGAAAATGATGGTGTCGAAACGAAACATAAATGATACGCCTAGGCTTAGGCCAGACAGGAGATAAAGTCTTGCTGATTTCCTAGAAGCCCCGAGCCAGAAGATGTAGAGCGATATGGTCGAGTATAGGGTTGATATTATCATGGGGTGAGTTTCAGCGCTCCAAGCCCAGAGGAGGGGGGAGAATACCGCGAATATGGTTGAGTATGCTGCTGTTCTTACTCCGAAGAGGTCCTTTGAAAAGACGTATATCACGTAGAGTAATGCTAGGGAGGCTGCGCTCGCAAGTAGCTTGACTGCGAAAATAAGGTCATTGATTTGGGTGATTTTGAGCATCTCCCCTGCCCTGAAGACCTCTGCTACGAGTAATGGGACAAACCAAGAGCGTATACCATAGACGTATTCCCATGTCAGTATGCCATAGCCATATGTTATCTTGTGGGCAGGCTCTAGCACCTCGAACACGCTGTCAGTGTGCAAATTGCCGCTCATCAAAAACAGGCTGATGATGCGGGTCAATATCGCTGCCGCAGAGATGACAATTAATGTTTTACGTTCAATCATCTAGGCTATCCTCCTTAAGACCGATATCCCCATAATTCCATATTTTTTGAGTAATGTTTTTTTACACGTTCAGGATGTTCCCGTGTAGATATCAGGTAATTAATATTGTTCTCATCGAGAACAACCTGCTATGGACTACAATGGAAGCCTATCATCATCTTGTCGGGTTTTCCACAGGTCATGGACTCCATCAAATGCCTTGTTTTTGGCGTATAGGATACTTGTAAGTACCTGCTTTTTAAATACAGACTCCATAATGTTGGTACTTAAAACAGAGGTGTTTGAAGTTTTATTATGTATCCTCAGGGTCCCGCGGCGTACGACCGCGCTATTACGGTTTTCAGCCCCGACGGCAGATTGTTTCAGGTTGAATATGCGAGGGAGGCTGTAAAGAGGGGGACGACCGCAGTTGGCATAGTCTATGGCAGGGGAGTCATCCTGGCAGTCGACAAGAACGTCACAAGCAAGCTCATAGTCCCAAAGAGCATCGAGAAGATATTCCAGATTGACGAGCACATCGGCGTCGCAACGAGCGGTCTCGTCGCTGATGCGCGCCGCCTCGTAGAGGACGCGCGCGTGAGGGCTCAGCGTAACAGGCTGGTCTACAGCGAACCCATCAGCGTCTCAGCGCTCACAAGGGACCTCTGCGACATCAAGCAGGCTTACACCCAATACGGCGGCGCAAGGCCGTTCGGCACGGCACTACTCATCGCTGGAGTCAACAGTGAACCGCACCTCTTCGAGACAGACCCGAGCGGAGCGTTCACCGAGTTCACGGCAGGAGCGATAGGCATGGGCAAACGCGACGTCGAGAAGCTTCTCGAGGAGAGGTACAAGAGCGGACTCACAAGGCAGGAGGCAATCGACATGGCTTTAGTTTCACTTAACAGCGTTTCAGAGGGCAAGGTACAGGCCGAGAACGTCGACATGATAAGCATCGAAGTCGGCGAGAAGTACGCGCAAGTCGGTGTCGAAGAACTTAAGGCAGCCATCAAGCGCCTGGGTAAGGAGCTTGAGCGCGCAGAGAAGAAGGAGTAACGCTCATCAGTAATCGTCTGCCGTTTATGGTAAAAGGGGTGAACAGGAATGGTCAGCCTAGACAAAGCGATAATAATCAGGCTTAAGACGCATGGGGAAGACTACGAGATTTACGTCGACGCCGACAAGGCAGTTAAGTATCGCGGCGGCGAGAACATAGCGATTGAGGACATCCTCGCAGTGATGCAGGTGTTCAAGGACGCTAAAGCCGGCGAAAAGGCGAGCGACGAGCACCTGTTGGAGCTGTTCCATGTCTCTGACGTCAACGACGCCATCAAAGAGATACTTGTTAAGGGGGAACTGCACCTTACGACAGAGCAGAAGAGGCACATGCACGAGGAGCGCCGCAAACAAGTGGCGACCATAATAGCCCGCAACGCAATAAACCCCCAGACGCAGACACCCCACCCCCTCGCGCGCATAGAGGCTGCGATGGAGGAGGCTCGAGTCGAGATAGTCATATCAAAGAGCGCAAATGAGCAGGTAGAGAAGGTCCTTAAGGCGCTCAAGCCGATAATACCCATAAAGTTCGAGAAACTCCAGGTTGCGATTCAGATTCCAGCAGCATACGCCGGGAAACTCTACCACGTACTCCGTGAGATGGGCGAGATCAAGAAGGAGGAGTGGGTTGGGGCGGAGCAGTTCTGCCTCATGGAGATACCTGCGGGCCTGCAGGACGAACTGTACACGAAACTGAACGGCGTAACACACGGGGAAGTGAAGACGAAGGTCGTTAAACATGAATAAACTTGAAGTGAAGGAGAGGGAGATAGTCGTTCCAGGCCAGTACTTGGGCGAGCAGTTCCGCTGCGACAACTCATGCATCAACGAAGACGGAAAAACATACTCGCTAATTAAAGGACTCGTGAGAGTCGAGCAGGACAGCATAACGGTCATACCCATGGCCGGCCCGTACATACCCAAGGTGGGGGATATAATCGTCGGGATGATAGACGTCGACTTCGGCGGGATATACGCAGTCGACGTGAAGTCGCCATACAGGTGCATACTCAAGACGCCGAAGCCAGGCAGCGGAGGAAGGGGAGGAGGCCACGATAGGAGAGGGGGCGGCAGAGACAGCTACCGGGGGGAGCGGGCTGAACCCACGAAATTCGATGTGGGCGACCTGATAAGCGCGAAGATAATATCTGTGGATGAGGCCAAGGAGGCTCAGCTTGCTGGTGTGGAGAAACTCGAGCCAAGCTACGTCATCCAAGTCAAACCAAAGCGTGTCCCGAGGATAATCGGCAAGAAAAGGTCGATGATAGACATGATACGCCAGTTCACAAGATCCAGGATAATCGTGGGCCAAAACGGCCTCATATGGTTCAAGGACGGCAACATCCAGTTGGCGGTGGAGACCATAAGGAAGGTGGAGGCGGAAGCGCACACCAGCGGACTCACCGACAGGATTGTCGAATTCCTGAAGAAGAGATCAAATTCGAATTAGATTATGTATGGAGTGATTGAGATGAGCGGTAAAAAAAGCGATGTGCAATTGATTAAAGACGGCGTCCGCTTCGACGGGCGCAGATTCGACGAGTTGCGTGAGATACAGATGAAGGTGGGCGTGCTAAAGAACGCCAACGGCTCCTCCTACGTGGAGTGGGGAAAAAACAAGGTGTTAGCCGGCGTATACGGCCCCCGCGAGATGCACCCGAAGAGGCTGCAGAACTCGACTGAGGCGACCGTTAGGCTCACGTACAACATGGCTCCGTTCAGCGTCGACGACCGCAAGAGGCCGGGACCAGACCGCAGGAGCGTTGAGATAAGCAAGATATCAAGCGAGGCGTTGACTAACGTCGTGCAGGTGCACCAATACCCAAGCGCCGCAATAGACGTCTTCGTCGAGGTCCTGCAAGCCGACGCCGGCACAAGGTGCGTCGGTTTGACTGCAGCGTCCCTCGCGCTCGCTGATGCAGGAATTCCGATGAGGGACCTCGTCGTTGCGTGCGCCGCAGGGAAAGTCGAGGGGGAAATCGTTCTCGACCTACAGAAGGAGGAGGATAACTTCGGCGAATGCGACCTGCCGATAGCAATAGTCCCGAGGACCGGGGAGGTCGTTCTCCTGCAACAGGACGGTAAGCTGACTCAAGAAGAGTTCAACAGAGCCTTCGACCTGGCATTCCAGGGATGCATGAGGGTGTATGAGATACAGAAGCATGCGCTACTTGCGAAGGAGGTGCCACAATGAACATAGAAGGCTACTTGAAGAGGGATTACATAACAAACATGGTGCAGGAGGGCAAGAGGCTCGACGGCAGAGGATTCGACGACCTGCGCCCCATAACCGTAACCAAGGGCTACGTCGAGGACAAGGCCTGCGGTTCAGCGTACGTGAAACTCGGCGACACGGAAGTCCTCTCTGGAATCAGCATGACCATCGGGACGCCATACCCGGACGCGCCGCAGTCAGGCATCATGGCGACTTCGACTGAGTTCAGACCCATAGCCTCACCATACTTTGAGGCAGGCCCCCCAAGGGAGGATTCCATAGAACTCGCCCGGGTCGTAGACCGCGGCATACGCGAGTCAGGCTGCATAGACTTCGACAATCTCTTCATTGAGGAGGAGAAGGTCTGGGCGGTGTTCATCGACATACACCTACTGAACCACGACGGTAACCTCTTCGACGCGGCAGGCATAGCAGCCATCGCAGCTCTAGTCGACGCGAAGAAGCCCAAACAGGAGAACGGCCAGCCAATCCGCGGTGAATGGGATGGGAAACTCCCGATAACATGCATCCCGATACCGTTCACCTTCGGGAAGATAGGCAACAAAATCGTCATGGACACCCAGATAGACGAGGAATATGCCATGGACGCGCGCCTGACAGTGACGACCACAAGCACCCTCAACGCCATGCAAAAAGGCGGGATGGGAAGCTTCACAGTCGATGAAGTCAAAGGATGCGTGGACAAGGCATTCAAGAGGGCACCCGAGATAAGGAGGCTAGTGGAAGAGTAGGGAATATGAGTACTCCGGGCACTCGCCTGGGGTATATCAACACTGCCGGCAGAAGACGGCAGTTTGATATCCTGATATCCGCAATGTCTGGTCACGACATTAACCACCCTACGGGGGGGCGGATATCTCGGATTTTTAAACCCACACACCCTAAGTGGTAGGCACGATGTACAGTCACACGAAAAAGATAGGAAGCCTAGGAAGATACGGCCCGAGAATCGGCCGCAAACCAAGGTACGAGGCACTCAAGATAGAGGATGAGTCAAAGTCATCAAGGAGCTGCCCCACATGCATTAGGGGGAAGCTGAGGAGGGAGGCGGCAGGCATATGGAAGTGCAAGACCTGCAACTTCACCTTCACCGGCGGAACGCACATACCAGTCCTCAAGCACATAGTGATTGAGGAGGAGAAGAAAGAATGACGTACGTGTGCATCGAATGCGGGGCGGAGTACGAGTACGAGGACCTCATGCGCAGTAAGATGAAATGCAACTCCTGCACCGAAAAGAGGAGCAACATCTGGATAAAAAAGAGGCCCGACACGACAACGAAAACTGTCATCGCGCGATAGAAACGATTGCATACTGCACTAATCGCGCAGTATGATATTTCGAACAGTATGCGTCTGCGACTCAGAAGGCCGCAGTATACAGCAGTTCAAAATGAACGAGTTCGTTCTAAGACTGAGGGTAACACAAGAAGCAGCGAACGCTTGCTTGAGATCAATACTCCCCGAGATAGAGTCGGACATACACGGCCGCTCAACCTGCGAACTGAAGATAGTGGAAGGGGGGCTGGTCCTGAGGATAACGGCCACTGACCTGCATGCCATGCGCGCCGCAGTCAACACCTACGTCCGCGCGCTCGACATGTGCCTGAAACTAGCGAAATAGGTGATTTAGTATTGAGTCAGTAGTTTTAGCAGGTCTTCCGTGGTCAGCACCGGAACTTTCGCCTGTTTTTTTAGTGCGGTGTCGTTTGACCAGAGCGGGTAGCCTGTTTTGAGGGCGAGTGCTATGAAATCAACATCGTTTACATCCGGTATATCGCATGAATCCTTAAGGCACATCTGATAATCCTGTATGGGCACGAAGTCAATGTAGGTTGCCATCTCCGCGGTAATCTGATTGAATTCGCTTAACGTAATGCGGGCCCTATTCAGGATTTCCTTCTTGTGCCTGTTGATTTCGACAAGCGCATATTCCGGGGATACTAACGCGAAATCTTTCCTGGTTATCAACTCTCTCGTGACTGAGTTGCTCCAATAGAACGTGAACAGGACGTTCGTGTCAACAACCAGGCGGAACATCCTCAAATCAGCCCCTTCCTGCGAATCTCGGCTGACCTGCCCGCTCTTGCGACCCTCTGCACATCAACGCCCCATTCGAGGACATCCCTCTCGCCACGAAGCCTCTTCAGCATCATCTCCCGCCAGGCAAGCTCTGAGGTCTTCTCCTCAATGGCCTTCCGTATGAACCCGGACCAGTTGACCTCCGGAAAATGATTCATCCTGCTTTTGACATCACTTGGCAACGACAACGTAACACTCACCATAATATCACCATTTTACGTTAAAAAACATAATTATGTTAAAATATGGTTTATGGGTATATAAGCTTAACCGAGCATGACGCAGAGAGCATGACATACTCGGCTGCAGTCAACACCGGCGTCCGCTCACTAGACATGTGCCTGAAACTCACGAGATAGAATTATCTCTTACAACCCTTCTGCCGCCCCTTACCGGATGGGATGTGCTGAATTTAATAACCCGTATCTTCTATCTATTTTTCTAAAGGACCTTTGGTCTTTGTTTATTTTATGTGGTTAATATGAGGAATATCTTTATTGAGTTCCCCAACGAGAAGCCGCTGGGCAGGCAGGATGTCGAGCTGGTGGAGCGTAAGGGGATAGGACACCCAGACAGCATATGTGACGGATTGGCTGAAGCAGTCAGCTGCGCCCTCTCCAACGGGTACATGGACAGGTACGGCTGCATAATGCACCACAACACCGACCAGGTGGAGCTCGTAGGTGGAAGAAGCGACCCTGCGTGGGGCGCAGGAGAGATAATCACCCCCGCATACATACTCCTCTCAGGCCGCGCGACCACCGAAGTCGACCGCGAGATGGTGCCTGTGGGACAGATCGCAGTCGAAGCAGCCAAGAAGTATATGAAAAGGACGTTCCCTCCCATGGACGTCGAAAACAGCGTCATAATCGACCAGAGGATTGGTATGGGCTCATCTGACTTGAGGGGCGTCTTCGGCCGCAAGGGCATACCAAAGGCCAATGACACGTCTTTCGGAGTCAGCTTCGCGCCTTTTACCATCACCGAGACGCTGACGTACGAGGTCGAAAAATACATGAACGGGAGGATGAAGAAGAGGATAAAAGGCTCAGGCCAGGACATCAAGGTCATGGGCGAACGCCACAACCAGGACATCGTCCTCACCATCTGCAACGCCATGATATCCGGGCAGATAAGGAACATCAACGAGTACCAGAGCATCATACGGGAGGAGACGAAACTCGTCGAAGACTTCGTCGCAGGCTTGACAGACGACAACGTGAAAGTCGAAATCAACACCGGAGACGACATACGCAGCGAGAGCGTATTCCTGACTGTGAGCGGCACGAGCGCCGAGCAGGGAGACGACGGCTCAGTCGGCCGGGGCAACAGGGCGAACGGCCTCATCACCCCATACAGGCCCATGAGCATGGAGGCGACCGCAGGCAAGAACCCGGTCAACCACGTCGGGAAACTCTACAACCTCCTCAGCAAGGAGATAGCGAATGACATAGCGAAACAGGGTGCCGAACAGGTTTATGTGCGGCTCCTCAGCCAAATCGGCCATCCGATAGACCAGCCACTTTGCGCTGACGTGCAGATTATCGGAGACGAGAAGATAAAGAGGAAAGCCCGCGAGATAACCGACTACTGGCTCGAGCACATAACCGACATGACAGAACTCTGCCTCAAAGGCAAAGCCCAGACATTCTGAACTAGACGGCCGCCCGCTGGGCGGCCTAAAAAACTTTTTTATCTTACATTACAATAGTTTCTCGTAGTCTTCTCTGCTGAGTTCTATGTCTTTTAGTATTTCGATAAGTAGGCCTATGCCTATGTTTTCTCCTGAGTGCAGGGGTACTTCGGTGCATCGGCCATCTGGGTGTTTGTAGAATGCGTGACTTCCCTTCTGGCGGATTTTAGTGAAGCCGAGTTTCTCTAGTATTTTGCAGAGTTTCTTCGAGGCTGTTGGCCTGAATCTCATTTTGAACTGCTGTATACTGCGGCTTTGAAGCCGCAGGCGAAATACTGTTTGAAATATCATATCAAAATCGCTTCGTGCGATTTTGATATGTTATTATGCTGCGACCTCAACCTGTTGCAGGCCGATGAATTTCGTCGGAATGATGGTCTCCTTTTCAACTTCAAGGCATAGCTCAATAGCCTCCTTTATCCTGTCCATCGCCTGCTTCACGGTCTTCCCTTGTGTGTGGCAGCCCCTCAATTGAGGCACCTTGGCGACGTAGACGCCGTCCTCGTCCTGCTCAATCAGCACAGTAAACTGAAACCTCTTCATTGTTACAAAATATGATAAGTTAGAATAAATACTGCCGCTTGTGGGGAATCGAACCACGTTTGTTCTGACCCCGGGGGGATTATATTCCCTCATGAATAGGGGTGAGGCTGGGCGTTATAAGTTGTCACCAGACAATATGACACCCTAGTAATATTATCCAAAAATCAACGTAGAGCCATCTTTTTATTAGAGAGAGCGTCCAATATTAGGTTGATGCAGATTGAGCTGGTTGAGATTGAAATCATAATCAGGGTGATGTATGCGACGTTGTTGGGGCTCCTCATCGGCACCGAGCGGCGTGGGGGCCCCACTGGTGCCGGCCTTAGAACATTCTCTCTTATCTGCATGGGCTCGGCCCTGTTTACGGTCATATCCATCTGGGGTTTCTCAACCGGTGAGCCTTCCAGGCTTGCGGCCCAGATTGTTACGGGCATCGGCTTCATCGGCGCGGGAGTCATCTGGAGGCAGCGCGAGGAGGCGATACACGGCATCACGACTGCCGCTGCGATATGGGTAACCTCTGCTGTGGGTATAGCCGCGGGGTTGGGCTATTACTTCGCTTCCTTATGCATCGCTTTCGTGACGATGCTGATACTGTCGCGTGGGCATCCGATTAAGCTCGCCAAGGAGAATATTCACCTAGATGGCGGGGTTAATGAGAAAAAAGAAAGATAGGGTGTGGGGATTAAACCCGCCGCCTCAGCTTGAACTTGTACCCGTACCGTATTATCCCTGAGTCGTCGTCTGCCATGATTTTCCTGAATATCATGTCGACCTTGTCTCCGATCTTCGGTTCATCGATTTCACAGTCCACTATCTGCGCAGTACATAACGCGCCCTCCTTGAGCTTCACTATGGCAATGACATAAGGTTTCTGGTATTCGAAACCCGTGGGTGCGGCCCTGACGACTGTGTAACTGTAAATCTCCCCCTCGCCAGAGAACTGGAAGGGCTCGATGACACCTTTTCTGCGGCATGTGGGGCAGATGACACGAGGCGGGAAGAACTTCTCATTGCATGTCTTACATTGGGTTCCAATGAGACGGTACCTTGGCTTGTGCAGCCTCCAATGTAGCGCTAATCCCTCTGTCATCTTACGCCACCTCCGACTTGAATATGTGCACGACACATGAGGCTCCGCTGCCTCCGACGTTGTGTGTCAACCCGACCTTCGCATCCTTAATCTGCCTCTTGCCTGCCTCACCACGAAGCTGCAACGTCGCCTCCACAGCCTGCGCGATTCCGGTCGCCCCCACCGGGTGACCCTTCGCCTTTAGGCCGCCTGAGGTGTTAACTGGAATGCTTCCTGTGAGTGCGGTCTGCCCCTTTTCTGTGAAGATGCCGCCCTTGCCGACCTCGCAGAAGCCGAGGCTCTCGATTGCCATTATCTCCGCTATAGTGAAGCAGTCGTGGACTTCGGCGAAGTCTATGTCCTTCGGGTTCACGCCCGCCATCTGATAGGCTATCTTTGAGGCCTTCACTGCCGCTTCGGTTCGAGAGAGGCTCTTTCTGTCGTGTAGTGCGAGCGAGTCTGAAGCCTGGCCTGAGCCGGCTATCCAGACTGGGTTGTCGCACAGTTGCTTCGCCTTCTCCTCGCTTGCGAGTATGACCGCGGCTGCGCCGTCCGTAATCGGCGAGCAGTCGAGGAGTTTCAGCGGGTCTGCTACCATCGAGGAGTTCATGACGTCCTCGAGCTTTATCGGTTTCCGGTATTGTGCGTTCGGGTTGAGTGAGCCGTTATAGTGGTTCTTCACCGCGACCTGCGCCATCTGCTCCTCTGTGGTGCCGAACTCGAGCATATGCCGCCTTGCCATGAGCGCGTAGAGCGCCGGGAACGTGGCTCCGTGGAATGCCTCCCACTCCTGGTCTGCGGCTCCCGCGAGCGCTATCGTCGCCTGCTCAGTACTCACGTCCGTCATCTTCTCGACTCCGCCTGCCACGACGATGTCGGCTACGCCCGACCTTATCGCAAGATAAGCCTGGCGCAGCGCCATCCCGCCTGAGGCGCACGCTGACTCCACGCGCGTCGCCGGAATAGGCAAAAGCCCCGCATTGTCTACGACGAGCGCACCCACGTGCTCCTGCTCAAGGAACATCCCCGGAGTCATCGAGCCGACGTAGAGGGACTGTATCTCCGCACCGTCTATGCCAGCATTCTCTATTGCCTTCACTCCGGCCTCTGTTATCAGTTCCCTGTAACTTCTTTCCCAGAATTCTCCGAATTGTGTTATTCCCGCTCCTATGATTGCGACTTTCATTTTTTCAGTCCCTCTGCAAGCATACGCCCTTGATCTTGCCCTTGTTCTTGGCGTACACACTATAGTCGACGTATGTCTTGTGCTTTATCTGCTCCCTAATCGGCTTGGGGTTGCGTCTGCTTCCTATCCTGTCGGTGGCCTCGATTATGAACGAGTCGCTGCCTGCGCCAGAACCATATGAGGTTGCGAGGATGAGGTCGCCCGGCTCCGCCACGTCGAGTATGGCGCTCAGGCCTATGGGCGTCGCACCGGAGTATGTGTTCCCTATCATGGGGGTGAGGAGACCGACCTGCATCTGCTCCTTCTTGAACCCCAGTTGGGCGCCCACATTCAGGGGGAACTTCCCGTTCGGCTGGTGGAAGACGACATGCTCGAAGTCCTCGGGCTTCATGTTGTTGCGCTCGAGTATCTTCTTCGTCGCGTTGAGGATGTGCTTGAAGTACGCAGGCTCCCCTGTGAACCTTGAGCCGTGCTGGGGGTAATCCTGCCCCTCCCGCCTCCAGAAGTCGGGAGTGTCAGTCGTGTACGAGTACGTGTCCTTGATGTCGGCGATGGTCTTGTCCTCGCCGATGATGTATGCGGCACCGCCCGCAGAGGCCGTGAATTCGAGGACATCGCCGGGTTTGCCCTGGCTCGTGTCCGCACCGATTGCAAGACCGTATTTTATCATGCCACTCTTTGTGAGGCCCATGCACGTCTGGATGGCCGCCGTCCCTGCCTTGCAGGCGAACTGGAAGTCCGCAGCCGTCATCTCCGGAGTCGCGCCAACCGCTTCTGCAACCACTGTCGCAGATGGTTTCACGGCGTATGGGTGGCTCTCAGAGCCGATGTACACGGCACCTATGAGCGCAGGGTCTATGCCCGCGTTGCTGAGCGCGAGCCTCGCGCACTCGACAGATATTGTGATGACATCCTCGTCCATGGCAGGAACGCTCTTTTCAAAGACATTGAGTCCACGGCTGGTGTGCGCACCGTCACCCCCCCATACCCTCGCTATCTCCTCTACCTTTATCCTGTACTTCGGCACATAAGCGCCGTAACCTACGATACCGGTCATGTGAAGCTCCTCCGTAATTTTTCTATAAGTTCCTCTTCTGTCTTGATTTTTGAGACTACGAGGGGGATGTTCTCGCGCTCCGCGATATGCCTCGCCAGCTTGTCCACCTTGTTGGGCGCCAGGCCGTGCAATACCATCATCCCAGGCTTCGGCTGGGTGACCTTCACAGCTATCATCGGCGAGCGGCCGAGCTTCACCTTCGTGAACACGAGGGCGCGCTCGGTGCTTGAGCCGTAGATGCTCCTGAAGTCCCTATCCGATAGGTTCAGTATCGCCTGGATGCTGTCTATTATCGTGTATCCCCGGAGGTGCCTGGTCGCTATGAGCTTCTTGTGGGCTATGACCTCCCCGTCGATGAGCTTCACGAACTTGCTCGCCTTCACCGGCACATCGAGTTCCCTCAGCTCGAGTATCGCGTCCGTCTGCGGGCTCACGACAAACTTGCTTATTATCTGGCCCCCCTTCTCCTCATCCATCTCGATGAGCGTCTCGACGAAGCGCCGCACGAAGTGCGTCCCAGGGGACTGGCGGCGGCCGGACTCGTAATCCGATATGACCGAGGGGGACACCTTCATCCTCTTTGCGAGATCGGTCTGTTTGATGCCGAATATTCCCCTCCATTTCCTCATCGAGTCGCTGGAGTTGACGGCGAGGGTAATCTCCCCCGCGATGTTCTTCGCCGCGTTTTCGCCTTCGGTCAGCATGACGACAATAATATGTCGTCTTCCCTTAAAAAATGACGTATAAAACTTCGACACTGGACGATATACTATTATTAATAGGTCGTTTACCTATGTCTTAATCCGATTTTGGCACAGGGGTGTTTGGTTGAACAAGATTGAGTCCTTCATAGAAAAGCATGGGGAGCAGCTGAGGTCGCTGGGCGAGCACTATCCTGAGCGCAAGAGCCTCATCCTCGACTTCCAGGAGCTTGAGCGCTTCGACCGGGACCTCGCAGACAAGCTCCGCAATTCGCCTGATGAGACCATACTGGAGTTCGAGGAGATACTGAACGCGATGGGAATCCTCACCGTCGTCGAGAAGCCGCACTTCCACGCCCGCTTCAAGAACATGCCCCAGGAGCGCGGATACACCGTCATGGTGAGCGACATCACAAGCGAGTACATCGGCAAGTTCATAGCGGTCCACGGCGTCGTGAACAGGATAACCGAGGTGAAGCCGAAGGTCAGCCGCGCACTCTACGTCTGCATGGTCTGCGACGAGCACAACTGGATGCAGCAGGACAAGAGGATACTCACCGAACCGTACCGCTGCAAGAGCTGCGGCAAGAGCGACTTCCGATTCGTGCCTGAGCAGAGCGAGTGGACAGACATCCAGGAGATAGAGATACAGGAGCCGCTTGAGCTCCTGAAGGGCGCTGAGGAGGCGCGCAGGATAAAGCTCTGGGTGGAAGAGGACATGACCGACGTCGTCGGCGCAGGAGACAAGGTCGCAGTCTGCGGCATAGTGAAACTCAAGCCCCCGAAGATAAAGGGTGCGGTCTTCGACAAGCAGATTGAGGTCAGCCACATAGAGAGCATCCAGCAGGAGTTCGAGGAGCTCGAGATAAGCGAGACCGAGGAACAGCAGATAAAGGAACTATCAAAGGACCCGTCACTCCACAAGAAGATAATAGACTCTGTCGCCCCATCAATCTACGGATACAACGAAATCAAGGAGGCGATAGCGCTCCAACTGTTCGGCGGACGCCAGGGGAAGGTCCTCCCAGAGGGGACGATAGCAAGAGGCGACATGCACCTGCTCCTCATCGGAGACCCGGGGGTCGCGAAATCCAGGATGCTCCAGTACGTAACCAAAATCGCCCCAAAGTGCATATTCGTGAGTGGCAAGGGAACTACGGGCGCAGGCCTCACCGCCACCGCTGAGAAGGACGAGATGGGCGACGGCGCCTGGACCCTCAAGGCAGGGGCGCTGGTCCTCGCGGGCGGCGGCATCGCTGCAATCGACGAGTTCGACAAGATGGACAAGGACGACCGAGGCGCGATGCACGAGGCTATGGAGCAGCAGACCATCAGCATAGCGAAGGCTGGCATCATCGCGAAGTTCAAGGCGAACACGAGCATACTCGCGGCCTCGAACCCGAAGTTCAGCAGGTTCGACAACTACAAGCCGCTCTACGAGCAGTTCGACATCCCCCCCACCCTGATTTCCAGGTTCGACCTCATATTCCCGATAAGGGACATACTGGACCCCGAGGTGGACCGGGCTATCGCCGACCGTATGCTCAAGATGCACAGGACCGAAGACCTAAAGGACATCAAGCCCGCAATCGAGCCTGCGCTCTTCAGGAAGTACATAGCCTACGCAAGGAGGAACATCAACCCCGAACTCACAGTGGACACGAGGGAGAAGATAAAGGAGTACTACGTCGCATTGAGGGGCAGGGGGAAGGGCGGAGCCGCGGCCGCGACGCCAAGACAGCTTGAGGCGCTCGTCAGGCTCTCTGAGGCGTCGGCTAAGATGAGATTGTCGAATGAGGTCTCGTCGACTGATGTGGAGCGCGCCATCAACCTCACCGAATTCTCGCTCAGGGAGATTGCAACCGACAAGACGACGGGCGAGCTTGACATAGACAGGATAATCACAGACCACCCCAAGAGCATGCGCGACCGCATACGAACGGTCGAGGAGATAATACGGGAGCTCGCAGGCTCATCAAGCGACGGGACAGCCACATTCGAGGGCATCCTCGAGGCGGTGAAGGAGAAGAAGATTGAGCGGCAGGAGGTCGAGAAGATAGTCAATGAACTCAAGAACAAGGGGATAATATACGAGCCGAGACACGGGAAGTACATGTTCACAGAGGAGAGGTAGGTCGCGGAGGAACACCTGTGATTTTCCAGTTATTTATTCGTATGTTAATGGTTATCAATGGTGGAATACTTCGACGTCGTCGATGAGGACGACAGAGTGGTTGGCCGTGCAAGTCGTGAGGAGTGCCATAAGAAGAAGCTGCTGCACCGCAGCGTCATGTTCTTCATATTCGACAAGCAGGACAGGGTTTTCGTGAACAAACGCTCAGCCGAGAAGGAGTTCTTCGGCGGCATGTGGAGCATCGTTTTGGGGGGGCACGTGGAGTCCGCTGAACGCTACGACCGCGCCGTGATGAGGGAGGCTGAGGAGGAGGCCGGCATCATAAGCCGCCCCTTCAAGATGGGGTACTTCAAGAAGAGGCTCCCCCAGGAGCGGGAGAACGTCACCGTCTACGGGTTCGTCACAGACCATAAGCCGAGGCTCCAGAGGGAGGAGATAGACTCCGGGTCTTTCATGACGCTCGCTGAGGCTGAGGAGAAGATGAAGAAGGACAAGTTCATCCCCGAGACCCAGCAGCTGCTGCCGATACTGCGGGACTACTTCAAGAGCAAGAGCCCAGCGAAGACCTAATCTGGGAATTACCTCCTGCCTTTGCCGATTGCAGGTAGTATTATCCCAGCTATCCACGGCCTTACTGGCTGTGGTACGAGCGTGGTTTGACGGAACGACCTCTTGGTTTGTTGCGGGAACAGGGGCTGCATCTTCGGCTGCGACTTGGGCAGGGGTTCATCGGTCGGCAGGGTGACCTGCTTGTATGGCTCATGCTTCATCGTTATTAGCGGCGTTATCACCTTCGGCATCCAGTTGGAGGGATTACGATGCATTTCATGGAGTATCGGCGACACTATCCTTGCAAGCCACAGCCTGCGCTCCTCCCCGGTGAGCGTCGTCTGCCTGGACGTGCGGGGCCTCCTACGTTTCACCATCAACTGCAAGCCCGTCGTGTTTTGTGTGAGGAAGTTCAGCGTCTTCTCCATGTAGTGGTTGCCCATGGATATCTCCCTCACAGACAGCTTGTTCTCGAGTAGGTCGTATTCGCACATGACTCTGCCGTTCTTGAGCACTATGATTCTGATGAGCCGCTGGATGATGTTCGGGTCCTCCCGCTCCTTGAGGTATGACCATACCCTCTCGAACTTGCTTCCTAAGTCTCCAAGCGGCAGGTTCACGTAGAAGCGGTCGTCTGTGGGAGGAACTTCTTGGATATCTTGAAACAGTGGAGCAAGCGATGACTCAAGGTCGCGGCGTATCTGGATGAGCTCCCGCGAGGGTTCGATGTCGAGGTATATTGTGTTCATCTCCTGATTGAACAGCAGCCACCTCTTCTGCCCACGGCAGTGATTGAACCCCCGTATCTTGTATGCTACGACCCTGTGTTTGCCTGCGGCGTCGATGAGCGCCTTCATGATGCTGCGCTCATCAGTGCCCCTTAGGGGCCCAAGAAGCCTGATGGGAGGCGCTACGCTCTTGCGGTTCACCCCCTTGATATTGAATCTCCTGGCCGCAGCATACACTATGCCCCTCAGGTATTCCCTCGCGTATCCTGCCAGTCGTATTTCGATGATGTATTCGGCCACGATGTTTAAAATTAGGAGTATGTGAAGAAATCCTTTATTATGGAGGGATACCAGATTATTTTGCATGGAATTCACGGTTTCACCTATAGATTCCCTATCTGGTGGGGTGGTTGCTCCAGCGAGTAAGTCGTACACCATCCGCGCCGTCCTCTCGGGGCTGCTTGCGGAGGGTACGTCAACCATCCGCTCGCCGCTGGTTTCAAGGGATACGGAGGCCGCATTCAACGCATGCTCTGCATTCGGCGGTGGACTCAGGCGTGAGGGGGACGTCATGCTCATCGAGGGGACTGGAGGGGATGTTAAGGCGCCAGGTGGCGTGGTAGACACCCTCAACTCAGGCACCACCATCCGCATATCGACTGCGATCGCGTCGTTATGCGACACTGAGGTGAAGCTCACAGGTGATGAGTCCATCCAGAGGCGGCCGATTAAGCCGCTCTTGGACGCGCTCTCCCAGCTTGGCGTGAAGTCGACATCCAAGAACGGCTGCCCGCCCCTTTCTGTGAGGGGGCCGATTGAGGGTGGCGCCTGCAGCATACCAGGGAACGTCAGCAGCCAGTTCATCACTGCGGTAATCATGGCCGCGCCCTATGCGAGGGAGGAGGTCGTTGTGAATGTGACGACGCCACTTAAGAGCAGGCCATATGTCGACTTGACATTGAACATGCTGGGGTTGTTCGGCGTTGATGTCATGAACGATGATTATAGGACGTTCAATGTCCCGCTGCAGGCGTATAAGGGGGCGGATTATACCGTCGAGGGGGACTACAGTTCAGCTGCGTTCATACTAGCCGCTGCCGCCCTCACTAAATCCGACGTGATGGTATCCAATCTCTTCAGGGATTCCCTACAGGCTGACAAGAGGGTACTTGAGATAATATCGCAGATGGGCGCTAAGGTGACCTCTGCCGCTGACAGCGTTCGCGTGACGTCAGACGGTAGGTTGAGTGGAGTGAAGGTGGACCTCTCCGATTCCCCTGACCTTGTGCCGATAGTCTCGGTGTTGGGTGCGCTCGCATCCGGCAGGACGGAGATAGTGAACGCAGCCCATGCGAGGCTCAAGGAGTGCGACAGGATAAAGGCGATGGCGACCGAACTTGCGAAGATGGGTGCGAAGATACAGGAGAGGGAGGATGGGCTCCTGATTGAGGGTGGCGCGCTACACGGTGCGAATGTCGAGGGGTGGCTCGACCACAGGATAATAATGTCCCTCGCGGTTGCAGGATTTAGGGCGCAAGGCAAGACCGTGATTTCAGGCTCAGAGCACGTGGACGTCACATTCCCCAACTTCAAGCAGTCGATGAACGGGTTGGGGGCGAGGATAGCATGAGGCTAAAGGAAGCGTACCAGATGTGGAAGAACATGATGAGCGTGGGGATAAGCGAGATTAAATTGGGGTTAAACATGATATCGGAGTCGAGGAAGAAGTGATGTTAGATGGTCTCATTAAGCTGCATCGTACCGGCGTATAATGAGGAGTCGGTGAATGAGGTTGTGGATGGCTTAAAACGCGTCCTCTCAAACCTTATAGACTATGAGATTATAGTTGTTGACGACGGAAGCTCCAAACCAGTGGACGTCCCATCAGTGATAGTGTTACGCCACGCGCGGAACATGGGTTACGGCTCAGCCCTCAAGAGCGGGATACTCAAGGCGAGGGGGGAGCGCATCCTAATCGTCGACTCAGACTGCAGCTACCCCCTTGGGTCAATACCCGCTCTCCTGAAGGTCGACGCCGACATGGTGGTCGGGGCAAGGAACGCCTTCAGCAAAAGCATCCCATTGTCCCGCAAGCCAGCGAAGATGTTCCTCGGGATGCTTGCGAACTACCTGAGTGGGGTGAGTATACCTGACCTCAACTCCGGCCTGAGGGTGTTCAATCGGGAGCGGGCGATGGAGTTCTTCCACCTGTTCCCCAGGGGGTTCTCGTTCACGACCACCATCACCCTCGCCTTCCTCTCAAGCGACTACACCGTAGAGTACGTTCCCATAGACTACTGCCCAAGGAAGGGGAAGTCGAAGATACGGCCAATACAGGATGGACTGGGGTTCGCGCTCCTGATATTGCGGACTATCCTCTACTTCAACCCCCTCAAGGTGTTCCTGCCGATAAGCGCTCTGATGGCGTTGGCCGCGCTCCTCGTCTTCGTCTACACCGCTTTCATGGAGGGGCGGGTCATGGACATCACTGTCATCACATTGACCATAGCGGCAGTGCAAGTGGCTTTGGTGGGCCTCCTTGCTGATTTGATTGTGAAGCGGGTACGATGAAGGTTGTGTTGGTTAACCCCCCGGCCGAGAATACGCTGCAGACTGAGGTCCCTGAGGTTCTCGAGTCAGAGCGGGGGCACAATCCTCCGCTTGGCATATTGTATCTTGCCTCATCCCTTCTTGCTGCAGGTCATGAGGTGGAGGTCGTCGACGCGCAGGTGGAGGGACTTGATTATCCCCGACTCAAGGACGCTATCGCGAAGGCCCGCCCGCAGTTGGTTGGGGTGACTGCAATGTCGTTCACGCTCATCGATGCAATATACACCGCTGCGGTTGCGAAGGCTGCTGTGCCAGACGCCAAGGTGGCTTTGGGCGGGCCTCACCCCACGATTTACCCCACTGAGACTGCCGCACTCTCGGATGTCGATTATGCGATTGTTGGCGAGGGGGAACGTACCATCGTTGAGCTCGCAGGTGCGTTGGATGCAGGTACTGATGCGTCCGCTATCAAGGGTGTATCTTACAAGACTCCGGTGGGGGTCAGGCCATCTGTCATGCCTGATTTCATTGAGGACCTTGACAGCCTCCCGTTTCCTGCGAGGAAGCTGACCCCGTACATGAAATACAGTTCGCTTCTTGCGAAACGCACGCCCGTGACTACGATGTTCACGAGCCGCGGCTGCCCGTACCGCTGCCTCTTCTGCGACAGGCCCCAGATGGGCAAGAGGTTCAGGGCCCGCTCTGCGGCGAATGTCGGGGATGAGATGGAGGAGTGCGTGAGGATGGGCATCAGGGAGTTCCTCGTGTACGATGACACGTTCACCATAGACCGCAAGCGCGTCCTTGACGTGTGCTCAGAGATAAAGGGTAGGGGCTTGGATATAGGATGGGACGTGAGGGCGCGCGTGAACACAGTCGATGAGGAGATGCTCCGGATACTCAAGGGTGCAGGCTGCGAGAGGATACATTACGGCGTCGAATCAGGGAACGAGAACATACTGGGTGTGCTGCGCAAGGGCATAACACTGAAGCAGGCGCAGGATGCCTTCAGGATGACGAGGGAGGCTGGCATCGACACGCTCGCGTACTTCATGATAGGCTCACCCCGGGAGACGAGAGCGACCATCGAGGACACGATAAGGTTCGCAATCAAACTCGCGCCAGACTACGTGCACTTCTCGGTGACGACGCCATTCCCGGCAACCGACCTCTACAGGATGGGCCTTGAGGAGGGCATACTCAAGTCGGACTACTGGCTCAAGTTCGCGAAGAACCCGACCGCAACCTTCACGCCCGCGCTCTGGGAGGAGAACATCAGGCGCGAGGAGCTGATTAGACTGATGCACAGCGCATACAGGAGATTCTACCTGCGGGGAGGGTACGTCCTACGGAGGCTCAGGAGGGTGAAGTCAGGCGGGGAGTTGCTTAGGAAGGCCCGCGCCGGCCTTGGGGTCCTTGACATGTGACGTCAACATACTGCGGCTGAAGGCCGCAGTATGACTTGCAAGTCGGCAGCCTATATGTGCATTCATCTGCGACTTCAACATAAGGCAGTGTCCCTGCCTTATGACCTGCAAACTCTGCGAGTTTGCAGTGAAAGTCGCAGTATGCCAACTTGCAATCAGTTGACGTCCACATCCAGCCCTACGGGACAGTGGTCTGAGCCTAACACCTCAGGCATGATGTATGCCGAGCGTATCCTGTCCTTGAGGTCCTCACTTGCGAAAAAATAATCCAGGCGCCAGCCGACGTTGCGTTCTCTTGCCGCGGTCTTCATGTCCCACCACGTGTACTGGCCGCCATCGTGGTTGAACATCCTGAAGGTGTCGACGTAGCCGTGCTCTATTAGTTTGTCTAGCCAGGCTCGCTCGATTGGCATGAACCCGGAGTTGTTCACGTTCTCCTTCGGGCGGGCGATGTCGATTTCCTTGTGGGCTGTGTTCACGTCCCCGCAGACGATGATGCTCTTCCCAGTCTTCCTCAGGGATTCTATGTGCGCAAGGAACCTGTCGTAGAATTCCAGTTTGAAATTGAGCCGCTCAGTGGATGCTCCGCCGTTGGGGAAGTAGACGTTGAACAAAGTGAACATCGGGTAGTCAGCCCGTATGACCCTGCCTTCGACGTCGAACTTCTTTATGCCCACCCCCCGCTCGAGCATAAGAGGCTGATGCCTGAAGTACATGGCGATTCCGCTGTACCCGCCACGCTCGCTTGAGGCAAAGTATGCGCTGTAGCCTTTGGGGTAGCGCAGCGGCATCGGAACCTGCTCCTCCCTCGCCTTAGTCTCCTGTAAACAGATGACGTCAGCATTCTGCTGCAAAATCCATTCCGAGAGTCCCTTCTTCTGGGCAGCCCTTATCCCGTTCACATTCCATGACAGGAACCTCATGAGGTTAATATTGGATGGTGGAAATAATACTCAACATATGGCGGACGCGACATTCATCATACAGGCCTTCGTGACGCTCTTCCTCATAGTTGACCCTATCGGCGTGATACCGATATTCTTAGGCCTGATGGACAAGTTCAGCGAGGAGAAGCGGGCGAAGATAGTATGGAAGGCCACAGTCATCGCCTGCCTGGTGCTCCTACTGTTCAGCGCATTTGGGAAGATGATATTCGGTTTCTTCGGGATAAGCATGTACTCCTTCCGCATCGCAGGCGGGATACTCCTTCTGATAATATCCATCGAGATGCTCTTCGGCTCAAAAACTAGGACTGAGGTGTCAGAGGACATACTAAAGGAACAGCAGGAGGACATGGCGATATCCCCGATGGCTGTGCCGCTGCTCACCGGCCCAGGAGCCATCACAAGCGGGATAATGCTCTCAAACAGCGCCCCAACCCCCACAGATAAGGGGATACTCGGCCTCATCATCCTCCTCGTGTTCGCCATCACCTACGTCCTGCTGCGGAACTCAAACATCGTCTACAAGGCCCTAGGCCCCACGGGAACTAAAGTCGTCGTAAGGCTCATGGGCCTTATCCTTTCCGCAATAGCGATACAGTTCATAATAGCAGGAGTCAGGGAAGCGTTCCCGGCAATAGCCTAGAGCGAGGAAGGTGCAATAATGTGTTATGCCATACCCGCTGTGGTAATCAAGGTCGATGGGCAGGAGGCTACTGTCGATTACGGCGGTGTAAGAAAGAAAGTCAACGTGTCGCTCATCAAGGGAGTGCGGGATGGAGACTACCTCCTCGTGCACGCCGGGTTCGCGATAGAGAGGATGGCAAAGGATGAGGCCTTAAAGTCTCTTAATGCCATCCAGGATATTGTTGGCGAGGTTGAGTTGGATGGCAAGTAAACATCCCCGCAGCAAGCAACGGGGTACAGCGGACACGCAGTGTCCGGTGTGCATGAATTGCAGAGCAATTCATCGCATGCCCTTCATTGCAGATGATGCTTTAGCAGTCCAACACCTTGAGCGCATAAGAGAGACCGCAGGGGAGATTGGGAGGGATGTTACTGTGATGGAGGTGTGCGGCGGCCACACTAACGTCATCATGAGATACGGCATCAGGCAGTTGCTCCCATCCAACGTGAAACTCATATCAGGCCCTGGCTGCCCAGTATGCGTGAGCAGCCAACATGACATAGACTGTATGATACGCCTGGCTCAAGAGGGAGTCCCGGTCGCGACCTACGGTGACATGATGAGGGTGCCAGGCTCAGACGGCAGCCTCGAGGGTGTGAAGGCCGCGGGCGGCAGGGTTTTTGAGGTTTACTCGGCGACTGAGGCTCTGGCTCTCGCAGGTGAGCAGCGGGACTTGGTGTTCTTTGGTGTGGGTTTTGAGACCACTGCTCCGATGACATCTTATCTTTTGGAGAAGGGAGTTAGCGTCTACTCGGTGCATAAGCTCGTTCCGCCAGCGCTTGCAACTCTTGTTTCCAGTAATTCTAGGATAGACGGTTTCATCGACCCGGGGCATGTTTCGACGATAATAGGGACACGCCCGTATGAGATTATACCTGTCCCCCAGGCGATAGCGGGATTCACTGCGGAGAGGGTCCTTAGGGCGCTGAGGATATTGCTTGAGATGATACGCGACGGGAAGAAGACGGTTGTGAACTGCTATCCTGAAGCGGTCAAGGAGGAAGGAAACCCTGAGGCCCAGAAACTCCTCAGGAAACACTTCAGGGTCTGCGACAGCGACTGGCGGGGTCTCGGCCGCATACCGCAGTCTGGATTTGAGGTGAGGGACGCGAGCCTTGACGCCAAGGTGAGGTACGCTGACGTACTCGAGGGGGTTCCCAAGGCGAAGTCGACAGGCTGCAGGTGCGCTGAGGTTTTGATGGGGGAGATTGAGCCGAGAGAATGCCCATTTTATAAGCGCTCGTGCACGCCAGAGCACCCGCGCGGGGCCTGCATGGTGAGTGCTGAGGGGAGCTGCGCGATATCAGTGAGGTACGTTAGATGAGCGACGAGGACGTGGTGAGCCTGGCTGAGGGCTCAGGCGGGGCTGACATGACGGAGCTCATAGACTCGTTCAAGTTCACAAACCGCGGCAGATGGGGGAACTGGGACAACGACGCTGCGACAGTGAACATCGGCGCCTCAAAGAGGCTGCTCTTCACCACAGACTCCTATGTCGTGACCCCGGTCTTCTTCCCTGGAGGAGACATCGGCCGCATAGCAGCGTGCGGGACGATAAACGACCTCGCTGTGATGGGGGCAGAACCTCTCGGCCTCTCTGTCGCGCTCGTACTTGAGGAGGGTTACCCCAAGCGTGACCTGATGAGAATAATCTCCTCCATAGACAAGGTCTCAGTCGCCTGCGGCGTCCCTGTGGTCACAGGAGATACGAAGGTGATGGAACGCGGGAAAGTTGACGGGATAGTCATAAACACCGCGGGCGTCGGGCTCGCATCAGCAAAGAGCCTGCTGGGCAGAAAACCTAAAGTGGGCGACAAGGTCATATTATCAGGCGGCCTTGGGGAGCATGCTGTCGCCCTCCTGTCCAGGAGGTTCGACTTCGAGTGCGACATCGTGTCTGACGGGAAGCCGATACTCAAGGAGATGCGGGCGGTGAGGGGGAGGATTAAGCTCGCTAAGGACGTGACGCGTGGAGGCCTCGCTGCGACTACAAACGAAGTGTGCAAGAAGTATGGAATCGGCATGCTGCTTGATGAGTCGAGGATACCTGTGAAAGAGGGCGTGAGGAAGGCTGCAGAGTTGCTCGGCATCGACCCATACGAGCTCGCCTGCGAGGGCAGGTTCATGTGCGTCGCAGAGCACAGGAACGCCAAAAAAGTGGAGGGTGCGCTGAGAAGATTCAACAGGGAGGCGGCGGTCATAGGCGAGGTGACATCTGGCGGAGACGTCATCGTGCAGACTTTCCTCGGCAAGAGGATGATGCCACAACCGAGAGGTAGGATAGTCCCGAGAATCTGCTAGGATTTTATTCTATGCGCGAGCGCGTTTGCAAGATAAGCTTGGCCGTAGCATATCCCCCCGTCGCCTGACGGAATCTCCCTGTTGACGTAGACGCCACGCTCC
>Ga0315284_10000781_pt1 | contig 43845 bp, 34 predicted proteins | sample YL17G09_16_MG_FD_203696 | JGI IMG/M metagenome (GOLD analysis project Ga0315284, IMG submission 203696) | Sediment microbial communities from Yellowstone Lake, YNP, Wyoming, USA - YL17G09_16 | ecosystem: Environmental > Aquatic > Freshwater > Lake > Sediment | place: USA: Wyoming | collected...
GAAATAAACACAATTTTTTCGAAAACAAAGAAAAAATGTAACTCTTTTGTTATATTTTTAAAAATATCAAATACAACATTAGTTTTTTTGTCTAAAGATATTAACTCAGAACCTAAATAATCATAAAGACAACAATACCCAGAACAAGCATTCCCACTTTGATAAAACCATTCCAAGCTATAATATTCTTTTTTTTTCAAATCCAACTGCGAACACAACTGCGAATCCAACTGCGAATACAACTGCGAATACAACTGCGAATCCAACTGCGAATACAACTGCGAATACAACTGCGAATCCAACTGCGAACACAACTGCGAATCCAACTGCGAATGCAACTGCGAATACAACTGCGAATCCAACTGCGAATACAACTGCGAATCTAACTGCGAATCCAACTGCAAATGCAACTGCGAATGCAACTGCGAATACAACTGCGAATCCAACTGCGAATACAACTGCGAATCTAACTGCGAATCCAACTGCAAATGCAACTGCGAATGCAACTGCGAATCTCCTATATTTTTCAATATATTAATCGCTAATTCACATGTCATTGGAGAATCCAAAAACAAAAATATTTCTGGTTTTATATCAATAAAACCTAAATATTTTTTCAATAACATTTTTGCTTTTTTCCTATCAATAGCTTTATTGTCAAATGCTATTTTATTCCACTTCTCGAAATATTCAGGGATTTTTAATTCTTGCTTTTTTGTTAATTTTGTTATCATAAAAACTCCTTTTTTTCCTTATTTTATTAATTATAAAAATACATCTGGTTTCCAATAATAGTCAGGGAAAATTTCGACCAACTGTGCTTAAGTATATATTTTTGAATTTCTACTGCTAATGCGGTTGCTTGTGCCACACACTGCCCTAATCCTGCGTCCAGGCCGTTGCTTATGTGTGGCATGGCAACCTTGGTGGAGACCGCGCTTTGCAAGAGGTCTGCACTTTTTTAAAGTTGTTCTCTTCTTTTTCAAAAATAAAATTTACTGTTTTTGAAAAAGCTTCATTCGTATTATTCCCTGCATTTTCCAATTGTTTTATGGCAAGAAATAATTGTATCCCAGCGGATTTAATTGCAGGATTGGACATAAATTCTTTTATCGTTTTTATCAGTTTTTCATCCCCCATCAAAAAGAGGACTGTTTTTTCGAGATTATCAAGAGGTTCTTTGAATTTCTCGTCAATCTCACTGAGAAATGCCGACAGTGCAAAAGCATATACCTTACATATTAATGATAAGAATTTTGAAAGCATAAAACTCCTTTTTAAAGATTAATTATTACATATTTATTATACCACATTTTCCTGTTCTTTAACATTCCGACAAGCGGAAAAATACGGTTCCGGACAATTGGGGCAGTCATCAAATAGATTGAAGCAATATCCAAATGCACGTTTTTTGGGACATGCGTTGTTTGAATATCTTGGATAAAACAAATTTTTTAACACCCCTGTTTCCTTGTCTATATTTTCATGAATTCCCCAAACATCATGGAAAAAATTATAATCATCCGCCAAAAGCAATCCCTCCAAATTTAATGGATTGCCGGATATATGACATGCCGCGATGTCCATGTCATATTCTTTTATTGACACTTTCGTTAATCCATTGGCACGAATTGCTATTTCATGAATAATTTTCATATCACTCTTTTGAAGATTTTTCCATTTTATCATGACATTTTCCTTCCATAAAAGTTGGTTCCCCACCAGAAAATCGAACATTTTGCAACCCTTCATTAATCCACTGATTAACTATTGACAACGCGTTTTCGTAAGGCATTTCCCCCAAAATATCATTCCGTAGTCCACGACAATACGGACACTTGAAATTGCATCGATCTGTCAAGATCAACTCGCAACGCCACAGCGGAGAGTGTTCGCTTGACTGCAATGCACGAGAATCAGATAAGGTATAGAATCCGATATCTTCTAATTTATTATTTCGAATGGCCGTTTCTATTGCCCAGTCGAAATTTTCTTTATTTAAAATTTTCATTATATCCTCCTATTGAGTTTGTTCATTATTATTATACCAGATTTTATGATTTTTTAACTATATTTATATAATAGAAAGGAACAATAATGGCTCCTCCGAGACAAGCATGTGAAATTCTTTTAACTCTTCATAATAAAATTTATACCATTCTTAAAAAAATTGAAGAGAATAGATTACGGGTTAATACCTATGCCGGTGAAAGGGCTAAAAAAAAATTTGGTTTTATAAGCCTTCTCGATATTATAGGCGCTGAAGCCGTATCGGCTATAGGATCCCTTGCGGCGTCGGTCGCCGAATCATTGATTGGACCAATATCAAGAATAGCGTCAACATTTGTAGAAGCCATTCTTTCTCAGATTTTAAAAATATTATTATCGTTTCCAACTGCAATATTTTCCCTGGTTGCTATTCCACATGAAGCCGCTTTAAAAGCTATCAATGATGAACGTTATTATTTATTCCGCGCTCAAAAAAGTATTTCTATTGTCATGGGTATATTGGGGAAATGGGCTCTTAGAATATCAAATGCTGAATATTATAAACAGATAAAAGACGCTATTCCATATCTTAATAATGCGATCAATCTATTGGCCGATATGATAAGGGATCTTGGAGCCGATAATGCTTTTTTTAATGAATCGACATATAAAAAAATTCATTTTAATATTCAGCAGGCTTATGAAATAACAAAACCCTATTCGTTGATTGATGATATCGGAGAAGTTACTAAACGTGTTGAAGAAGAACGTTATCTTGTCTTTCAAGAGAAAAAAGCCGCGATTGATAAAATATATATAGCAAAAACATCCGATCTTAAACATTGGTATAATAATCAATTTTCAGATAAATTAAGCATTACTCAAACAGAAATAATTAAAAATAAATATGATGCTTATAACACCGGTTTACAGACCGAATGGAAAGAAAAATTGAATGTAGCCGAACTGGAAACAAACGCTAGCGCATCGGTTAATTTAAGTTCTTATGCAAAAGCGGTTGGTGGAATAGCATCGGAATTTTCCTTCGATATTAAGCTGCTGGGAGATGAAATCAGTAATGTATATGAAAATATGAAAAATGCTTACGAACAATATATTGAATATCATAATTTATGTAACACAATATATAACATCAGGAATTTAATAAAAAATTTGATTAATGAGATAGTTTCTATATTAAAAGGATCTGGAAATGCCGCTGGTGCGACATTAATCGGCCCGCTTGATTCGGCAAGTACCTTGTTGGAAGTTACCAGGGATATGTTTTCTAAAATTACCGTGAAAGATTCTAATTTTGAAATGGCGTCAAAAATAATTCTTGGTCATACTACCATCGGGATCGCCGATGAAACGCTCCACGCTACCATTACTCAAAGCCTTATCGATATGATAAATGCGGATGATGTTTTACAAAGCTCAAATCAGGAATTTGATGAATTTATTCATAAATTGTATAATATACCGGATTGGGATACCAAGATTGGGGTATGGACTGTTGATGTATTATATTCGGCTACGCCTCCTTATATCCAATTGATAGCGGATGCTTTTACTTTAATTACGACCGTAATGTCCGATAAAGAAAATGCATATAACATAATTACTACGATGGAATCACGATTCAGGCAACTTTTTAATCATAACAATTATGTTAAAAACGTTCTCGAGTCGTACCAGCCGTATAAAACATCAGAAGCCGGTGATTTAACAAGAATGTTATCAAGCGCCGGTTTATTAGATATTTTTGCAAAGGGCCTTAGTGTTGCAAATATAATTGAAAATATCATATCCAATACCAGGGCCGGAAAATTCAACGAATCAATACCCACTTTAAAAAATTGTAGTAAATATTATAAAGATCTTTATGGCGATCCGGCTGTGGCCGAAACATTTGTCATGTCTATGGAAGATATTTCCGTTCCTCAATATAATAATGAATACATTCAGGATACGGAAGAAAAACTATTTGATAGAATGGGCGCCAGAAAATATGCTCAGAATTTCAGTGTTCAAAATTTGATTGATGAAAAAAGCTTTATTATTCCACCGGATTAGTTATATTTATATCATGAGCGACATTGATCTTATTACTGATTTGACACAAGATTTTTCGGTTACCATTGGCGATAACCCCCAGGAAGTTTATGGAAATAGGCTCCTTTTGAATATATTTGAAATCACTTTTTTAACAAAGAAACGTCAATTTGTTTATAATAAAGAAGTTGTTATTGATCCATACGGCGGCGATGCGGAAAAGATTATTAATAAACAAAATGTATTTTTAGACTCCCAAAGTCTTTCCGCAGCTCTGATTATTACCATCAATGAAACCGTTAAAAGTATGCAGAGCGATGAGACCGAATTTACTCCCAAAACGGAAAAAATTGAAAAAGCTGAACTTGTCAGTGTTGATATTATTAATTATACCGTTTATGCCACTATACGGATTTATCCGATAGAAGTCGAGGCTTATACGGATTTAATATGGCGTCTTCCTATTATTAAAAAAGGATAAAAATCATGTTTGATTTTTACGCTTTTATACGCAAAAAATGGGCGGAATATTCAAAATCAAGCGGAAGAAAAGGAACGGTACTTGACGATCTTGCGGTTAAACCTTCCGCTCTTTTAATGAGGGATTTTTATAATTCCTTAGTGGAACAACGAAAAATTAATAATATCGATGAATATAAAAACATGAGCGAAGAAGAGCTTGATTTTTTTGGTAATAAATTTTTTAATGAAAGAATAGCCGGTTCTTTAGTCTCGACATATGTTCGTGTTTATTTTGATGAGAAAAAAAATTTAACAATAACGGAAAATTTTCGGGCAGTGTCAAACGGTGGATTACAATATAAAGCGTCAATACCGTCATTTATAAGTAAAAATTCATTTAAAAATTCCGATGATTCATCGGCATTGTATTGTATCGATATTTATATTATTGCCGTCAGTCCTGGGAATGAATATGTCGCAGAGAAAAATACCATTTCTCAATTAACAAATATTGATTTTGTTTATAAATTTGCAACCAATCCGGAAGATACAGTCGGTGGATCCATTCATGAAAATAACGATCAATATTATTCTAGGCTTAGATATTCCCTTAATGATAGAAGTTTAGTAAATAAACGGAGTCTGTTTAATATTTTAAAATCAGTATTTACGAATATTGATTCTATATATGCCGCTGGTGCAGGCGACCAATATATGGTACGTGATTTGGTAACGGCAACCGATTTGTCAAAACAGATTAGAAAAGCCGATTATTTGGGAAAACTTACTGGTGATGGAATTGTAAAGCACATAGCTTATTGGGGAATTTTCCCGCCAAATCCTGGTAGTTTTCAATCAGACACCTATTGGGGTCCACATTCATCTTATTCTGTGTATCCGATACCTTTAACCATTGATCCATCTACAACCGTATTTAATCCAGATAGTCCAAATATACAGGCAAGCGATGCGGCATTCTATGGTTTTCCACTGGATCAGGAGTCGGATAATGATATGTATCGGGGGTTATATTTTAATGATTATAAAAGGTATATGGAGGTTAAGACTTCGGATTTATTTAATATTTTAAATGAAAATATTGGATTTACGGCAATACAGGTTCCAAATGAGAATTGGAAATATGGAACGAATGGTTCTAAAAATGGTGGGTTTGCTAATCTTTTAAGCGGAATATCGTCAACTGATGTTTTAAATTTTTTAAATGATACCATTAATCTTGCCGGAGGATGTATAAACCCGATCGTTGCCGGTAAAGATATATTAAAAAGAACTGGAATAAAATTAACCGGCTCATTCATCTGGCCGGCGTTTACTGATGAAAATAAAGACAGTAAATTACAGATTATGTTAGGTGGAGTTAATAATTATATAGTTGATGGCTATACCGGTATAGGATTTGGTATTATGGTTACCAAAGGTTATGATGAAACCACTTTAAATGGCGTTGTATATATGGCTCATTCTGAAAAATATGGAACTGCTCAGGTATTTGCGACGGATCAGGATATCATTGACCATGTTTCAATTACAGGAATGGGCGCTCTCGCGGAACGCCATTTCAGAATTCAGCCAGGAATTGAATATGAATTTGAATTTATTTTATATGATGATTTACGAATTACTTTATATTTAAATAAAACCAGCGCCAAAATATTTAATGATCCTGATGAGTTGGAAAACGAACTTCATTTTCAACTTCCTGGAAAAATATTATCGATTTTTTCCGATAAAAGTCGCGGAGGGATCCTTGCGGTGGCATCGACCAGGTATGGAACAATGATGAAAGTATCTCTTGATACCAAATCACCGAAAAAGACCGATATATGGAAAGTAATCGGATTAAAAGCGTTTGATATTAATCCCGCGCGCGCAATAGCGTTGTTTGCTTTGTATGTTAAAGATCTTGAAGATCCGGTGATTGCCTTTTTAAGATCGTATGGTCGGGGATCGTTAAATAATGGTTTAAATGATGGATACCAGGCTTTTATATGGGATAAAGAAGCACAATTTGTTTCTTCTCCAGTTAATTCCGAGCTTACTCGTGGTGGATGGTCTGAACTGAGTGGAATGACCAATCCGGATGGATCAAAAACTTCGGTTACCGGTTTATTGAGTCATAGATTGGGAAACCTTAACCGCTATCGTGTAAATGAGAATTATGTTTATTTTCTTATCGCTGCTTCAGGAAGATCTCAGGCAAGTATCCGGTATAATGGAAATATCAATGATGATATTTATTCCCTTTTAAGGGTTGAATATTTAAAATTACAAAGTGATAATGTCGATACTTATCATTCAAATACAAAATCTGATTTATACGTTTCGACCATTAAAAATATTGAAGAGTATAAATCGATTGTCGTATCCGTGGCCACTAGCGGTTCTTATTTTGAAATCGATGGTCCAGTTTTTAAAATATTGTCGGTTACATTAAATGGCGAGGTTCTTTCCGATTCAGATTACACTATTATAGATCCGGATCCGAATATCGTTGGATCATATCTGGAAAAGAAAAGAATAGTGTTAAATAATTCTACTGCAACGATTATTAATGTTGAATATATTCTTTATCCTGAAATTTCAATTATTCAACAATTTTTTCAAGATACGGTATACGGAAGCGTTTTAATAAAACATAAATTTCCGTGTTTTCTCAGCTTTACTTTTTATTTTACTGGATCAAAAACAATTAATGAAATAGCGGATGAAATTAAAAAATATGTAGATCAGAATATTGACGGTACATTTTCAATTAATAATATGATTTCATATTTTTATAATAATAATTTGGTAAATAACATAAAAACTCCTATTGAAATATCATATCGTAGATTTGACGATAATGGTGAAGAGATTGCCGGAACATTTAATGATACGCTTAAAATACGTGATATTGATTTTTTTAACATAGACAGTCTATCAGTTCAAAAATTGTAAGGAGCCGCGTGTTCTGGAATTATTTATCTACTTTCTGGAATTATCTATCCGATAAAGATGTTGACATTTGGGAAAATTTCTGGAATGGCCTTGGCAAAATGTCATCCGATCTTATCGTTAAGGTAGGGAGATTCGTAAATGTTACTGCCTTAATTAATCAACATGATATTACGGATTATTATGATATAAAAATTGGTCCATTATATTCAAAGCCAACCGATCTCGATCCTACTGATATTAATTCGAATAATATAATAAAACCTCTTGGAACCGTCGTTTTGGAACCGATCAATGGGCTGTTTTATGATTTTATAGAAATTACCCCTGAAGATTATTATCGTATCAGATCGATTGGGGAAAACCAGTATATTGTCATAGGTAATAAATATTTTAAAATAAATCTGCTTATGTCCTCCGAAGAGCCGGAAGAAACATCCTGTTCTATAGAAATAAATTCGACAATTAATAAAATTACACAAGACGATATCGGTAAATTCGGAATTAAAGCGCAAATGGACGCTTCTGATTTTAAAATATTTATTCAACAAGGGACCGTATCCGAAGTAACGTGGCATGATGACGGTATTGAAATTATTGTTGATCCTGGCGATACCGTTAATGATATTATTACACTGGCAAATTCAAAAACCGGTAAATGGGGAAAATTATATAGTAAAAGCACACAACCGAATGTTCCTATTTTAAATTATGCTATCGATACATATCCAAATAATGCTTATATCTTCAGTGAACTTCCGGAATTTATTGAATTTGAAGAAGCAAACGAAAGATTTTATCCGCCTGAAATAAAAACATGGAATTGGTATGAGGGGTATAATTCGTTCAATGGAACGGAAGATAATGGATATTATACTTATGATAAATTAAAATATATGATAAAAATCAATGGAAGCCTTGCTTACCTCGAAAACAACCCATTTAATTTTTATTTAACAAATGCAAAAGTTTATAAAATAGATGAAAATGTTGTCGATATTCTTGAAATCAGTAATTATATCGATAAATCGGAAGATGGCATAACGCTTATTAAAGATCAGGATTTTATATTTTATAATAATACGCTTGAATTATTTAACGATATTGAAATAGAGGATACGTTCTATTGTAAAACGACTCCTATTATTGAAGATTATATGTATGAAATGTATGGAGCGTTGGTCGATATTAATCGATGGAAAGAATATAATTATAATAATATATCCGGAAAAGCCGCAATTCATGGTTTGATGAAATTTAATCAAAATCTTGATGACATGGAAAAGGCTTTAAACGTTTATTATGGCCTTCCGATTGCTCCTGAAAAATGTAAAGTAATAGGATTGTATGAATCATATGGTTATAAAATAACCGTTATTGATGGTAATAATATTACTTTAGATATAATAAATAAACTCAGTCCTTTTGCGGCCGAGGGCTGTGAAATGATGAATGAATCGATTGGTCATGTAAAAATTCTTGAAGTAGTCGATCGTCTTAATGGTATTATTAGGTTGGAAGATTCTTCAGGATTGTCGATTGGTGATTTATTATATTTAAAACTGGTAAATAAAAATAAGATTATTAGTTTTTATCAAGAAAGTATTTCCGTATACAGCGATCAACGTATGGGTTATTTTAATAGTAATAAAATAGGATATCTGGAACATATGATTGATATAATGCATGCAAAAAACAGATATCCGGAAATCCTTGTTTATGGATCGGAAATAGATGGTATTTATCATGTATTAGATGTGATTCAGGATAGTGAAATTGCTACTCTGATTATTTGCGGATCACAATATAATGATTATATTCCATTTGTTCATGAAAATGTAAACGCAGGATATGTTCATTTATTGTGGCCGACACATAAATTTCTTTATCTATTGCTTGAATCCGGCGTTTATTATAAAGCATATCTTGACGCCCCAATCGATACTATTTATGACACTGATGATAAACTGGAAAAATTCGATATTATAGCCCGTAATGTTTCAATGAAAAAATTCAGCGGATGGGAAGAGTTTAATTATTTTAGAAGACAAAGCGGAATAAATCTTGACGCGGATCTTCTTGAAATGATTAGTGCTATACCGGGCGCCGAATTTGGAAAATATTTTCCGAGCGAACAATCTCAAACAAAGTATTATATTTAAAGATATGAATATCAATTTAGAATTAAAAATGCAAATGCTTGGTAAAATGGCGGATTCCTTATTGGACCCATCAAACGTTCCAAAATTTATTTATTTTTATTCTCAGGATAATACCGTTTTGTGTAGAATATTATATGATAATGTTTCGCAGGGATCCGGCGCTGATCTTGAAAAATATATTTTTTCATATAATAGTTCTAATTCATTAAAAAGTTCTGTTGAAAATACAGGTACCGTAGACCATTTTAAAATTACCGGCGCTATAAATAATGCATTAATAAATGCCGTTGAAGGCAGCGTCGGAACTTACGGATCAAATAGCGATATCAAATTCAATAGATTAATTTGGCCGCAAAGTTCAATAGTAACATTGACCAAATTATTTTTTTCAATTAAATAAGAGGCCCTATGCTTACTACAGTTAGAAGAGATATGCTTGATAAGTCAATATCTGGTGATAAAATTTTTGGTGGAACTATAAACTGGATAGACGGTTTATATACTGATTATTTAAGGGTTCCTCATTCAGGATCTTTCGGAACTGGAAGTATTGATGGTGAAAACTTTGTCATTGGATCGAATCATAGAATTGCATCTGTACAGGCAAACAATGTCCATGCCGCTTATTGGTTGGGATTACGCAATGAAGCATCCGGCGGTGGTCCTGGTACTGATTTTTCACTATTTGCTCAGCGAGCTGGTGTTGGCGTTGAATTTAAAATTAAAGATAGGGCTGGTGCGGTAAGGGTTGAACTTAATACTAATACAAAAAAGAATTACATGCTTGATAAGTTTATTGTTGGCGGATCATCGGAACTTGATCCTACCGTTAAATTAGAATCACCATCAGCCTTATTAGGTATTACAAAATGGAATACGGCTTATGGGACAACGTCTTATCTTGGAGATGCGTTTGCTAATGATGATAATGATGCATCCCAATCTTTAAGGGATTTATTTACATGGGTATATGTTCTTCTTGATCATTTCACGGAATATGAAATGATTAAAGAACCATGGATAACCCTCGGCATCCTAACGACCAATGAGGCTGGACAATTAACGCATATTGACACTTCTGAAATTACGGTGGATAACTGGACTTATTTACAATCTTTGGATCAAAATATCGGAACAGGTGACGCTCCATTATTTGAAGGAATACATATTGGAGCACAGGGCCCGGGTGATTTATTTGAGAATTTTCTTGAAGATTATAAAGAATGGATTGGAAAAGACGCCGTAGCTAGTCTTGATACTTTAGATGTTAATATTAAAGTAGATATTATTAAATGTGGAAAAATGGTAACTTTAGATGTCTATCGTTCTGGTGCGTCCAATAATATATCATTTACAAATTCAACTGGTTTTTCAATTACTGCATTAAATATTTGGATACCAATTGATATTGAAGAAATATTGATAGATAATAATATTGTAACATGGCCGGGAATTTTTAAAAGTTTTAATTTTATTAATGATAATAATATAACACCATGCCTTATATCTCCGCCATATGCAAATGGTGAAGGTGTGGGTATTTGGTTGGTTAATTTAAGTAATATAATATTGGCATCTACTAAATTATTAATATTACCATCGTTTTCTATATCTTATATTATAAAATAATAAGGAATTTTAATATGGTAAACGCTCAAATCATAAACCCATTCAACGATACGGTCATGATCTTTGATGGATATAATGTTATAAGGGATTCCGATCAAAAAGAGATTGGAAGGGAATTGTCTATTGAAACCGTTCAGATTGATATCAATCTCTGGGATTTAATGACCAATTCGAATTCTTCCGTTTCAAATATTGTGATGACGTATCATTCTGAAGTGGATCATTGGACGGTAGACTTAACCGATGTTGGAATTTTAATTGATAAACATAAATTTGTCGGTAAAGTATCGGAATATATTCCTGCATCGGCTGGTATGCGTGATTTTAAAATTCTTGAATTTACCGTTTACTATGACGATCTTGAAAATACGTTATTTTCATTGCCATATGAAATTGTAATATCAGACGGAACCGCTTCATTTATATGGTATGAAGACGGTTATATTGGTGATATTAATCATGCATTATATATTGCTTCGGCTTTTGAGGGCGGCGTTGGGGAAGTATATGCCACCCATCCGAGCAGGGTAACCCATAGGGGCGCCGTTCACAGATACATGGTAGTTGAAGAGTCATGATCCTTCCAGGAAATTATTTAACAACTCAGACCGGGGGTTGGTTTACCGACGGTAACGTCAGCGGCTATCTTGAGGCTATGACCGATGGATGGTGGTATACATATGGTCCGTTTACGATAGAAGACGTAGCCGCCGGATTTACCCATTCATATTCAAATATAGCCGGCCGCTCGGGGATATCATCACATGGAATCAAACCGGTTTATGACATCATTACATTTTCAATTGGCATTGCCGCGGAATCGGATGATTCATATATTACAAAAGATATTAATAATACGATGCCAAAGGCAATGATTAAAAATGGTATTTTAAAATTCGATATACCACAGACGCATCCCTATTTTGGAGTTGGCGATGTTGTTACTTTAAATGATGGAAATTCAAATTTTGACGTCGTTATTAATAATAAATTGACTTGCTCTATTTGGTTAGTTCATGATGGCAGTGGATGTATTCCCGATAGTTATAGCGTTAATTTAACTGTAGTAAAAATTGATAAAAGTTTTCATTCTATTGTAAGTGCGCTTTCCGGAGTTGGTAATAAGCTGGGTACTAAAAATTTAATTTCAATATCCAGTTCGTTGAGAATATGTTGTTATGAAATGGATGATAATTCAGGTAGTATAGCAATATCTACGGATTGGACACTTTCTAAAGACAATACGATAACTATTTATACTCCGATAAATATAAAAACCGATTGTAATAAAGTTCAAAGGCATCAAGGGGATTCGACGTCCGGTTATATTATGGGAGGAACGATTTTTATTACTTCCAATGTTCATATACAGGGATTAATATTTAAAAAAACAGGATCGGGCGGGTCGGCAATCAACGTTGCGCTTGGAGGATCGGCGACATGTAATATAATAACAGGGGCATGGGATAACGGGGTATTATTTTCAATTGAAACAATTGAAAAGGCTTATATATCCAATAATTATTTCAATGGAAATACTATTGGTATCAATTGTATGATAACCACTTCCATTCAATGTCATTTATATAATAATACTTTTAATAATTGTGATACGTCTATCGAATATAAATCCTTACAACTTGAAATTAAAAATAATTTGATGAAGGGCGGTTCAACGTGTTTAAACGATAATGCAATCGGGCTCTCTCCTGTTTTTAATTGCATTACAAGTGATGGCACGGCAGGAAGCGATCAAGGGAATTTATCTGAAGTAGTTGTTGAATTTTTAAATACGGCTACTGATAATCTTCGGGTTTTATTTGGATTTTTCGACTATGTTAAAACCGGAATTGCTGTTTCATTATATAATAATATTGATATTTTCGGTAATTTATTTGATAATACTTATTGTATTGGCGCATATCATGAAGTGCAAGAAATTATATATTCAATCGGTTCTTTAGACATTGACTTATTAGAAGGCCCTGCAACGTGTACGATATCCCTAATAGGTATAATAACGTTTTCCGAAGATCAATTGAGCGAATACCTGTGTCCGGGTTGTGTTGTTTATATCGGAATAAACAGATATTATTTAAAAAGAAAAATAGATAATGATATTTGGGAAGCAATTAATTCAGAAGGTGATCCTATTAGTGGAGACGGGGTTACCGAGTATACGATAGATCATATTTATTTTTCTCATTCTGATTTATTTTCAGCTATAGATGATCTTTCTGTTATTAATCCGATAGCAGATGACGTTAAAATTATCATCAACTGTTCCGAGGGCAAATCCACAAAATGTATAGATATTGATTTTGATACCGATATAACAAGATTTGTAACAATTCAAACTCCTGCTAATAGAAGGCATAATGGAAAATGGGATGAAAATTTATTTATTCATTATGGTGAAGACGGTGGTGAAAAATCAATTCGAATAATGTGTCCATACACTATAATAGATGGTCTGCAGATAAGAGGGGGACAATATGGCATTTATGGAGAAGAGATCGGGTTCTTGATAAAAAATAATATTACCCGTGATTGCAAAAAGAATGGCATTACGTTTGATTCTAATAATGGAGAAGACAGTAATTCTATTATTAATAATTTTGTTTATGATTGTAATGGAATTGGGATTGAATTTAAAGAAAACATCGGCAGATCGACAACCGCGCGATTCGAAGATTTAATTATAGAAACCATTGACCATACTGATAAGAATTCAGATTATGAAGTATGTTTTTGGCCTTATTTTGGCGGTCTTTTATATCCGGAAATCAGATGGTTGCCGGAAAGGGTTGAAATAATATGTAATGAGGGGGATCCAATTACATTAAGTCAACTTATCGATACTGCTAAAGTTTATGGCGAGCCATGGGGCGTATTGTCATATTTAAGCGACGTCAAACCAACTGGTTTTGATAAAAAAATATCAGAAGCGGACAATTTTCTTATAGGCAATTCCGGAAATAAAAACAATTATTTGAACATATATAATAATACTATTTTTAATTGTTACCAAGGAATTGTAATTGATTCCCATCCGATTAATAGGTTTTATAATCGCTGTTCTTTAAAGAACAATATAGTTAATAAATGCATATCTGATGCATATATTAATAGAAGCCCCAAGTCCCCGCATATAACAGCCGATTGCTGTATTGGAGACGATGATACGTTAAATAAATTTATTGGATATAGTAATTATTTTCCTTACGAAATCGATATAGATATTACTCTTTATGAATCGTTAAAAACAAATTCAATAAATCTTGAAGCCGATCCAAATTTTTCTTTTAATTATGACGCAACCGGTTATGACAGATTGGACAGGTGGAATAATGGTTTTCTTAATTATAATCCTTTAAGAAATGGTAAAATGGCAAATTTTTCATTAGGTAATGATGATTCAAATCTAAATAATACTTCTCTTCAAATTATTATTAAAAATGGTATTGCGACATTTATTGGATCCTCAATGAGTTCAAAAATAGGAATTGGTGATAAGGTCACATTTAATGCTACTACGGTTTATCTGTCCGAAAAGGGAACTGATTTTATATGGCTTGTTCTCACGGCTGAGGGTGAATTACCTGCTGATGTTACAACACCACAAGATATTACTGAAATTAAAAGAGTATTTAATTCAACGTCAAGTATTAATGGTAGCGGAGTTAATGATCTTGAAACGCTTCTTGGTTTTAGAAATCTTGCATTAAACGAGACCAATGTCATAATTTGGTTTTATAAAGATGATTCGGAATTTGAAGATTCTATTTATATAATTAATTGGATTACTAATAGTGTTTATAAATTAAAATTAGCAACTCCTTATAATGTTTTTACCGAATGTATGGTTAGACAACGCCATCATGGATATTATGGTGGCGTTGTTTTTAATTATAAGGATACGATTCAGTTGGATAATTCGTATATTATTCTTGAAGGATTTGTTTTAAATAAAATTACAAATACGTCTCCGGCTATATCTATTGGAAATACATATGATAATTGTTTGATTAAATGTAATATTATCGCTGGAGGAAATATTGGAATTGATTTAAAATCCGGAAATACGGCAATCAGTAATATAGTATATCACCAGACCATTTCCGGAATTGATTTGGATGAAAGTGAATCATATAATAACACCTGTGTGGATACGGGTAATTATAGTTATAATTCCCATGATGTTAATGATGAAATTATTAATTGTATTGGATCATTGGCTTCTATTGAGAATTTTCATGGTGTTGGTCAATTTATTAATTGTGTTGTTGAACAATTTTTATAGAATGGCTTAATTTTGAGCGAATACATTCAAGATGGAATAATTTCTGGTTTATTAATAAGCTCTGTGCCTGGTTATATGAATATTAATTCATCAGTTGGCATTGGGCGTCTTAATAATATCGAGATTAATTATGGTGAATCGATAATGGCTGTTGATGCAGCGGATGAAACATATGATCGCGCCGACGCCATTTTTATTACGCCAACCAAGGTTGTATATGTCGCTGGGGAGCCTAGTGATATTTTAATTCCGCCGGACTCGGTTCCTGGAGAGGATTTTTATTTTCGAATAGGAACCTTTGTTGTTCCTACCGGATGTATTGATAGCTTGAACTTTGAAGATTTTACTTATGCCAGCGATACAACATCAAATGTTTTTGATTATCACATTAAAAGAGATTATTATAATACTCTTAATCGTGGATTTGATCTGGTTGACGTCGATATCGATATAGATTCTGAAAAAATAGATGCTTTAAGTGTTGGCGCCGATTCAATACCTGATGTACAAATTAAAGATTTATATTTTTCAGTCGGAACAGATGAGAGCAATTTATTAACCGGATCAAACGTAACAATAAGAATTAATAATGATATTGCTACCTTTTCAGCTCCACAAACTAATAATTTTATTGGAATTGGTTGTGTAATATATTATAGAGGTAGCGCGTGTTATATTTATAAAAAAATCAATGATTCAAAGTGGCTTGTCAAAACAAATCTCGGAGAATCAGTTTCCGATCTTGGGACAACTGATGTTATTAGTATTAAATATGCGTATAATTCACTTTATAATTTATTTAATGGCATAAGTCCGATTAATGATATTACTGGATTTAATCTTCGAACGGTTAGATATCGCCTTAATGTTACTGTTTATAAAGGTGAGGTGCGCAGTCAACTTGGTTTCTTTATTAGAAATTTTGATACTGATATTGATTGTTATATAAAAATTTTTACTCCAAGAAATCTTACCGACGAATGTAATATACCACAAATTCATTGTGCTGATCCGGAAAATGCAAATTTTATCAATGAAGGTAGTATAAATATTTTTGTTGATAATACCGTAATTGATGGCATAATAATGACTGTCGATGATAATTCGAGTTGTGCAACTCTTAATAATTGTCATAATGTTAAAATTCAAAATAATATTATATTTAATGCTGGAAATGGCATTGTATCAAAAAATGACGGCCATATTGATTCGGCTATAAAAAGTGATTTCTCAGATGGTATCGATCCTGTGATATGGGGACCGGGCATAGTTAATAATTGGTTAATTAAAAAATATGGCGACAATGATATCATTTATAGAAAAAGTAATATTAGCGCAGCTTATGAATCTATATTGCCAGCTGCTGTTGAATATTCGGGTGATTTTGATTTTGAATTTTCAGTAATTTCTCAATCAAGCGGATATGTAAAAATGGCAATCTGTGACGACGCCAATATTGTTGCTGAAATGACTTTTAACTTGACTTCACTTATTTTTAATACTAAAACAGTTTTAAGAAATCATAAATACGGCCAAGAATATAAATTTAGAATTATAAGAGGTGGTTTGTTATATCCAGATGGTATTTTTCTAAAATCATCATATTATGAAAAAAGAATTTCATTATATTATTTTTATAATAATAAATGGAATTATGTCAATGATGATTATATTAATATATCTGCGGATTGTAATTTTAAAATCAAATCATCCGCGATGCATGGAATAGGATACATTAAAATATGGGGCATTGCAGATACCAATACATATCTTAATGTCGGATCCAATGAAAACAATTCTTTTATTAATAATGTCATATATGGAATGGGGCAATATGGAATAATCTGTTCCGGAAAAGATTATGTTTATAATAATACTGTTGATGAATGTGATGTTATTGGTTTTTATAATAAACCAACTGATGATCTAATTAATAACATTTCGACCCGATGTTCATTTTTTAATAATGAAAATATTCAATATTGCCTTTCCAGTGATTCATCAGCTGGTTATAGAAATAAATGCATGAGTTTTGTTCCATTTGAATATGTTGATTATCAATCAGAATACCCTCTTCGTAATTATCGTCCGAAAAATGATAGTATATCAATGCGTGGAACGGGATTTTCATTAATTGAAAAATTTTCAATTGATGCGACGAACTGGATACGAGATCGTGTTTGGGATATTGGCGCATTAGAATATATTCCATGTCTTGTAAATATAGGAATAAGCTCGTATAATACCGATCTTAAAACAAAAAAATCAAGTAGTATAGTAACCTACCAAGTTAAAACATTTGAGCATTATAGCTTAATTATTTTTTCAGAAGATCAAGTAAATAATAAACTTGCCGTTGGATGCGAAGTAGTCGATAATAATAATCCATTTCCATTAAGTTGTATTCTTACACGAAAACTATCTCTTCGACATTGGATCGTATGCGACATGTATGGGTATTCATTAACCGATAGAAATCATGGAGTGGTTAGTAAAATTTATATACCAAACATTTCTTTATCAAACGATATTATTCTTCGCTTTTCAGATTTAATAGTTGGTAAAGTACGATTTGGTATTGTGTATTTTGATGATAATATATTAAATAGCGATCTTTCATTAACAAACGTAAATGCCGACGTCGATCATTTTGTGCAAATTTTTGCTCCTAAAAATGAACAAACGGAATGTAATAAATCACAAAAACATAATGGTATACTTGGCATTGGCGCTGCAATAAATTCAATTATATTAACCGGATGTGAATGCTCGGAAATATCCGGAATGCAAATAATGAATGGCGTTACGATTCTTAATTCAGGAGGAGTATGCGTTTGGTATAATATTATTAAAAATATTGGATTAAGAATCGATTTCACGAAAGAAAATTATATTATTAATAATTTAATTTATGAATGTTCCGGATACGGGATCAATACCGGAAACATGAACGATTATTCTAATAATATTTATGATGAAAGGGACTGGTCGAGTGTTTTTATTTTAAATAATACCATTTCACGATGCAGACAGGCCCTTCGTTTTTATAAAAGCGATTATAAATATACGACAACAGCCTATGTTAGAAATAATTTATTCCAATATTCCGAATTAAGAAATGTGGCATGCGAATACCCAAACAGAAAAGGAAATTTTTATTTTAGAAACAATATTATATCAGAAGATCGACAAATTAAATTTTTAAATAGATGGGAAGGGAATTATTATCTTGATGAATATGAAGACTTTTATGCCGTCGATAATGCGGCTGATATAAGTCGCCTATTTGTTGATGATATTTTCGGATCATTAAGGGAATTGCTTAAATGGGATATCGGAGCCTTTGAATCGCTTGATATTACCGGTTTCGGAGATTTAAACGTCGGAGAAATATTTTTTAACGTTAATGCTTTTAACGGAACAATTCCAGGAACAATGATTTTATATTTAAGAAAAATAGGAGATGATGGGAATCCGGAAGCTAATTTTTTAACCGACGTTAATCCATTGGTTCAATTTAATACCAATGAATATTATAGTGGGAATCCGCGATATTCATTAAATGAATTCCTGAAACATGAATCCCAAAATGGTAATTTAAAATTAGTCGATAATTTAATCATATACGCCCAGGGCGGCGAGACTTTTGCTGGAACGTTTACACTTTATGATAGAGAGTCCAGAACCGTTACTATTGCGACATTTCCACGGGAAATAAAACGAGGTCCAAGTACGTTAGCGTATCAAGGGCCTCTTATTGATAATGATTCAAATCAAAGTATTGTTGAATTTAAAAATTTAAAAATTTTCAGTACTTATGATGTTTCGCAGGATTATCTTATTAATGATGTTCATAAACTCAGATTTGTCAATTGTATCGTACAGATAAATAATGATGCAATAATAGAAGAAGGCGTAATAGAAACGATTAATTCATTATTAATATATCGGAATACCTCAAATGTAGATACCATGCAGTTATCTCTTAAATCAGACGACCCGAATACCTGTATTAATACCAAAATAATATCTTATTATAATGATACGTTAAAGTTTCAGACGTCTCCTAATAATAATGATATTATTAAAAATAATTTGACTTATAATTTTAGCGATTATCCATTTGTTTTTGTACAAACAGCAATTGATTCTCTTGAAAGCATCGATCCTGAATTTAAATATGTTACATTAACAGAAAGATTGTTTGATGTTCTTTATCTTATGGAGCGGTCTTTTCTATGTAAAAAATCGTCTCCTATATATGATGCCGGCGATAACTCATATGTTACTGAACAATTTGATATTATCGGTAATCCAAGGATTTATATATCAGGAATTGTCGATATCGGCCCCTATGAATTATTAGTAAATAACATGATTATAAAATCAGATGACATAGAGGCTATTTTTCAGGATAAATTTTCCGTCTTTGATCAAAATTTTAAAACCAGAACAAAAGTTTATAGGGATCTGGAAATAATACACAGATATGAATTTTGTCGGGAATCGAAGGTAGTAATTAGATTAAAAGAATTCAGAAAAGATTATTCTTATTTATCTGATAAGCCAAATAAGATCATATATCAGGTAACCGCCTATTTTGATTCGGGAACACGATCGATTATATTATTTAAAACGGATAAATATATCGGCGGATTGCTTAATTCGATCTTTAATGACGGAAGATATGAATTTTATTTTGATGACATCCAAAATCTTTTAATTATTTATATAAATAATACTTATGATAAAGGAAAAAGTAATATCATTAATAATGTTAAATTTGGCGGAAGCGCGGTGATGATGTGTTAAAACTTATAAATCCAAAACGTTCATCATATTATCATTCGATTATCAGTAATTTTAATAATCTAAGCAAGCCGATAGCTGCTGGGTTATCATATGGATTTTCTTCTGAGAAATATTCATGGTTAGCTGATTTTTTATTCAAACATAACAATAATACATTTATTAATAAACATACCTGTTATGTTTCTTTTTTTAGTGATAAAAGTATAATGTATCAGGAATACAAAGACGTTACCGAGCTATCAAATCAATTTCCATTTTTTGCAGATGCGGTTAGGGAACAATATTCACCCCATACTTTTGAATTAACGACGAAACAATATCGTAGTATATCACAAAATTATTCAGAATATGATTTAATTCAATTTTTAGATAAATCCGATTTAATAACGGAATCATACGAACCAGGTAATGATATTGACCACGTATTGACCGTTAATCATTGGCTTGGAAGGCTTCCTGTTTATAAAGCGCTAGGCTTTAAATGTAATCTCGATAAAGCGTCTTATGTTGGATATAATAAATATATCTGGGGATATGAATATATAGTATCGCATACCCTATCCGATGACTATTTTAAAATTAATATTCCGGCATTTAAAAATTTATTTTGTGGTATAACCGGGGATAATATTAGGAATTATTTTTTCTCCTATCCTAATGATATTAAAATGTTGATAGATTATAAAATTATAATCGATAAACAAGAAATTACTCAATTAAAAAATTTTAAATATGAATATGATGAAATTGTTTGCGGTACTAATGATTATGATCCGCACAATCCATTTTTAACATTTATAAATTCATCGGATTGGAGTAATACATATCCATTTAGGCACCCACCAGATGATTCCAGTAATATTATTTCATTTTATCCAGAAATTAAAGATTGCGGCCGTGTCATACCTAAAAAAATATATGCCAGAGCATGGTCTGATATACTTTATGATACCATAAAATTAATACGCCACTCCGGGATTCATCTTAAAGAATATGATGATCAATCAAGGATTTCATTTAGTATTTGTAAATATATGATTCGGGATAATGAAAATTTATATTCAATACAAACGATGGATCCTGATAATTTAAGTAATATAATGCTTGAGGGAATCGATATCGATACCGAACGTAATAGGCGGCATTCTGCAATCGTTATGACCCAACCATATATGATGGTTAAGCCATTATCGGATGGACAAATTATTGAATTTAGTTTTGTAAATGAAGATAGAAAACCAATAAAATTTGAAAATGCCGAAACGTTTTATGAAAATCCGACCATGTTTCTCGAAATCAAGGCTCCTTATTCTTTTATTAAAGAGCTTGATAGTAAATTAAACGAACATGAATATAATACCGATATTATTCACACAGTAACCATACGAAGCCCGGATACCAATTTATTTATTCATGGAACCGGATTTTATAATAATTTTTCAAATATTTTAAGAAGACAAGATGCATGTCTTGATGATTTAATCGGTGGTGTTGTCGGTACTGGTGTGAGAAAATTATTTTGGATTACCGATCTTGCGGATACCGGTTTATATACTGATAATAAAATGACCGTTTCCGGAATGGGTTATGGTTTTGATGTTTTAAATAATGGATCGATATCGGAATTCATTAAACTTTATTGTAGTAACTATCATCCCGAATCATCATACTTACCGGATGACCCTAATCATATTCCTATACCAAACAGCGTGTCGCGGTTATTAAATTATCCAAATTATAACGATGTTCAGGAATATGAGTTATTCCGTCCAATGTTAAAATTACCCGGAATCAACGGGTATATTAAAATTCTTCAAAAAAATGATTCTTTTAAAACCATACGCGCAAAAGACGGAAATCATCTCGTGGTTTATAACGTAGAATTTCCATTTTGCCCAGGTTCGGTTTCCGAACGTATTATAATGGATTTTACCGGAGGATATAAAAAAACTCAGATTTATTGTAAACAAAATTATATAAAAGCCGGATCCCACAGATTGTACGAAGAAACAGTATATGACGCAAATAATGATCGATATATATATTATGGGGATAAATCATTTACATTTGGTATTTTAAACGTAATTCAATCGGATTATTCCGAAATTGAATATGATGGATTTGAATATCCTGCTCATTTAATATATCATGAAAGACCATATCGCTTTTTAAGTCTTATAAGACCGCAGCAAGAAGAATTTGAAAAATTTGGTACTTATATCGTAGAGTTTGATAGTAAAGAATATGATATCAGATTAAATTTTTTAATTGATAACAAGGTATGGAAATTCGGAGATAAATATTCTTCTTATATCGATCGGGAAAACCCTTCTTATATTACTGATATTGATTTATCAACATTATTTCAAGAATTTAACCATAAAGATTTCAATGGCGTTCCAGATAAAAAGAAATGGCTTTATTCTTATTTTTCAGGTTTTGCATACATGATCGACGATAATTATAAATCGGATATCGTTATCGAAACATGGAAAACCAATAATTGGAAATCTCTTAATACCATTTCCACCGATACCGAAAAAATTGTTGATAAAATAATACATAACAATCTTTTTATCGTGGCAGGAACAATTACCGAAGAAAAAGTCGGTGAAATAACTTCTTTTGTCGTGGCGAATGCTGATTTTTATAATGCACGGTTTGATATTGAACTTTCTGATGATATTATTAATAGTTTGACAAATGGTGTTCTTACCAATAATTATAGCAACACTTCATATCATATTATTTACGCGGAAACATATGATTATCTTTCTCAATATTCATTTATTAAATTATATGTAAAAAAAGACAAAGCCACGCTTGATAATGAATTATTTATTAATGATACAATAGTTATTGATCTTGCCAATACTCCGACGAATACTTATATATCGCAATTAAATATCGGAGAAGCAAGATATATGATTAGTAAAAATCAAAATTTTGAAATATTTAGCTCCATAAAATATAATAATAATTATATTATTAAATATCTGGACATTGATGATTTAGAACAACATTGTCTGTTTAGAATTAGAGTAGTTCGAAAAAAAGAATATCCTGCAGATGGAACTACTATGCAATATGTAGGAAAAAGAACATTAGATAATTGGCCAAATGGAAATTATCCATGGTTAAATGATCAAGCGTTTCTTTATAATAAAAATAATATCCAAGAAGATATTAAAAAGTTTGGCATAACTTATTTTAAATTAGTTTCCAAATAAATGGTATATTACTATTATGGGATCAAATCTTCGATCTAAATCAATTCAAGGCTATATTACGGATAGTGCCGGCAACATTTTGCGCAATGCTCAAATAGTTATTAAAACATCAAATCCTACAACCGGTTCTGTTATTGTTGATTCGATAAAATCAGATGACAATGGTTATTTTATCAGTTCGCCATTGCCGGATGGTACATATGATATTTATGAATCCGGCATACGAATAACTCGAACATATCATATAGTGGATAAGTCAAAAATTCAGTGTTATAAACCGAATGAAGAAAATTATATAACGACGTTGACGTCGTTTACCGGACTGTTAAATATTGAAAAATTAAACAATTTTAAATGTTTTCTTCAAATCGAACCTGAATTTATCGATATATTTCAATTTGGAAATATATTTCCAATATACGACGTTGATATTTCGGGCATAGTTGATTCTGAAAACGAATTATTGAACATAGCAAAATTTTTTAATTTCAGTGAAGATTCGAGAATTACAACCACTCGATTTGATATTGAATATTTTGCCCCATTAACATCCGTAAGTTCTCAATATAAACGTATTCGATGGGCTGGCGTTCCAGGCATTCGTTTTAAAAAGGATTCAAGAATTCTTGTACCGATCGATTATTTTTCACTGGTACCGTCATTACCAAAATTTTATATCGGTTCGACGCAAAGTGCTGATATTGAATTTGATCCCATAACAAGTCAGGATATTGTTATTATAACGGGATCAAGCGACATTTATAATGAAATGACCGCTAAAATATCAATAGGAGATATACTTGAATTAAGACTAGTCGATAGTGATAAATGGTTTGGTATTGTTCTGGGAACGGACGGAAGTAATATTATTCTTGAACGATGGAGGTCTTCACGATATCTTAGTTCTACGATTAATAATCCTCCACAAATTATTGAAAAAGTATTATTGTATGATGGAATTTTTCAAAATATATTTGATATTGATGATTCGAATAATGAAAGATTTACCGTCGCAGAAAACATTTATGCACAAGATGGTAATTCTGAATTATATAATTATTATTACCGTTATCAACTAGTTTAGAAAGGTGATGTTTATGGAAAAAGAAACAAGATTGGCGATCGCGTATTTATCACGGCACGTTGACGAACAACCAGACGAATCAAAAAGTATTTTTGAAAAATTAATGATGTACGATCAACAGGCAAGTAATATCGACGCAGCTTTAAAGGATGCGTATACGGCAATTGAAAAACTTAATAAAGAATTTCAAAAAACCATTGGAGCTATTGAGGCCCTTGTTGGGGTGGCTGAAAAATTTATTGATAAAAATAAACAAAAAGAATGGGCCGCAAAATATGTATCCGAAACAAAAAACATAAATCCTCCACCGGATTCTCCACAGGAGTTATTGAATGAGAAGGGTTAATGTAAAGATTGGTATTAAAGAACGTATACATGAAATCCTGGGAACCGATTACCCTTCCCCGTCATATGGAACAGGGGATTTTGTAGATATTACCAAATGGTCGATTCAATCCGCAATGATGGAAAATGTTCGCCGTGTCGTTCGAGGTGTCGTTGGCGATTCTGACGAAGGGCGGGTTTTACGCGGAATGGTATTATCTGAAAAAACAAAATCTTCAATCAGTGTTTCAAGCGGATTAGCGTTTACCCCGTCAGGAAACATTATAATTTTTAATAAAGATATTACAAAAAGTGTTTATGGCCCAGGGACAAAATACATTTATGCAAACCATGATATGGCTGAATTCCGGGAATCTTTATTAAATCCTGAAGGTAAAAAAATAACGCTCATTAATATTGAAGGTGAGACCGAAATAGTTTACGATGATAAAGCTGCCGCTGCCGGTGATGCGATACAAAGTATTGTCGATGACGTAATTTCAGTTTATACGGCTTCGGCCCCAAATGATTATTCGGTTTTATTGGGTACCGTTGTTTTAGATAATGATGGAAAAATATCCAGTGTAACTCCTACAACGCTTCGTGGATTCGCGCCTGCTCTTAATGTTAATAGAATGAGAACAGACGGTATTGAATCGGTTTTAGATTCGGTATTCAAGACACAAACGACCATTTATGATGCATTAGATATAAAAGGAGTGGCGACCGTATCGGGAAAGGATAGTAAATTAACTCTTGGGGCTGATTCCGAGCTTTCTGTTATAACAGGCGCTGTCGAACAGTCCGGGATAGACATAACAATTACTTATGTAAAACCAAACGATACGTCCGGTGAAATGGTTTTTAAAAAGGGTATCTTAATTTCGAGTACATAAAAATGGAGCAAAAAATGCATTATTGTATACGTGAACGTTATCCGATAGAGACGGCTGAACATGTCAAATTGGCTGCGGCTTATTTTGTAAAATTTCTTGAAAGATTTGATGTTCAGGATCGAATTACTTTTGCAACCAATCTCGAAAAGAGAGCGAACGATCTTAATGTCGTCATCGACAATCAGATCGCTTCTAATTATGCTAAGGTTGCGAATCTAAAGGCAAATATCTCTGACTTTTTTAAGAAGGGGATTGAGTTTCGGAAAGTTGCATGCCATCCAATGAAGACTACCGTGGTTGGTGTCGATGCAATCAAGATGCTTGATAAGATAGCATCATTGGCCACTGACAACTTTCCTGGACTTGTAGTTCTACATGCCTTACTTGAATTCGATAAACTGGCGAACCTGCAGTCTGGGTATGACAAAGAAATACCGGATCCGGTTCTTACTGTTTTTGGATTCGATCCTTCCGAGGAGCGGATATCCGAACATGTTAAAGTGTCTTCGCTTGATCTTAGGAAGGTGGCATGTAAGAAGGTTAAGATGGAGAAGGTCGCGTCTATATTCGGTGAAAAATTTTCTAAATCGTATAGCGACAATCCTGTGAAGGCTTTTCAGGAATTAAAACCGATCGATCAAGTTTTATTCAAAGGTAAACTGTTGTAATAAAGAACGAAATGTTGAAAACGGCTTTTTACAAATGAAAAAATTGTCTGAACAACTATACGATGCCCATCTTCTTGGTGATCAATCACTTATTGAAACGATCCAGAAACAACTGGAGCGACCTAAACCTATCGTTAATATTACCAAGATAAACACCTTGCTTAATGATGAAGCATCATCAACCATCGATATTTATGATTTTTTAAATAAAGAATTTGGTCAGGATTGGTGGGAGTGGGAAATAGAAACTATATTTCATAAACTCTGGACGGATTATGGACTTGCCCTGGAAGACGTAAACAGAGATAAGGTTTTGGCAATCAGACACCTATGCCGTAATGACGCGGCATTTTTCGATTGGTTCGAATTCAATCAACTCTGTAACGCATTTGGAGGCTCTATAGCGGACTTTGAACTATTAAGGTCTCCTTCACCAGGTGATGTTATTAAGTGCGTAAAAACCATGAACCACATTCGTCCGGATCGAAACGGTGAATTCAGTATAGATGTCGAGAAGTATATTTGTATTATATTTTATCAGGAAGGCATTTATTGCCCTCCCCCTTCTTTAGCGGCATTGATTGCCTTAGAAATGAGGAAGATGGTTTCAATGTCAGATGAGTGGCCGGCGATTTATAAGAGGTTCGCGGAATTCATAACCGGGAATTACAAAAATGATATTGAGGATAATATGGTAAGTATACAGGCAAAAAGACTTTTAAGAACAGAACAAGTGGTTTAAGATAGCGTCTGGTAAGGGATTATAATGGCAGCAGAAGGCTTAGCTGGAAACGTATTGAGTCCGAGTGGCGTCCCAGGGGGCGGTGGGGAAACTAAAGTTTCTTTCACCCGATCGTCTATTAAATACGATTCCCCGTTCCTAGATATGACCAATACATTCATACCTAAAACAATTAAAGGTATGTTCCGGTTTATAGCCTCCAGTATTCTTTCTGATCCGCTTGTATATCAATGTATTGCACGAATGTCCGAATACCCCATTACTTCGCTCAAATTTACCGATCAAAAAAAATCATTTATCGAAGGCGATAAAACGGTTGATAAATGGAAAGATATTTTTGAGAAAAAATTAAAATTCATCAAAGTCATGCATCAAATAGGAATGGATTATCATGCATATGGATCCAGCCTTATTTCTATACATTTTCCATTTAAGAGATTATTAACATGTAAAAAATGTAACACTATAAATACTGTCGAATCAGAGACTGATCTTGAATATAAAAATTATATATATAAAGGAAAATGCTCATCCTGTGGATCATTAACCGATTTTGAAATCAGCGACATGCAGACTAAAGAAACAGATAAATTAAGTATTATTTTATGGGATCTTATGTTTATTGAAATTAAATATAATAATATAACAAATGAACATTTTTTTTATTATCAGATACCCCCGTTTCTCGTAGAGGCTGTTAAAAAGGGCGATCTTGATATAGTCAACTCCTTGCGTATTGAAATTTTAGACGCTGTAAAACAGAACAAACAATTAAAATTAAAAAATGATAATGTTTTTTATTTTAAACAACCCGGACCGCAATACTTTTATCCATCTGAACGTGGATGGGGGATTCCGACGGTATTGCCTGTTTTAAAAGACGTGTTTCATCTTAAAATTCTGAAAAAGGGAAACGAAATGATTTCGCTCGATCATATCGTTCCATTGAGAATTATATTTCCACAGGGAACAGGTGATGTTTCTCCCCATGCCACTATTAATTTAACCAGTTGGAGACAGAAAATTGAAGAAGAACTTAGAAAATGGAAGGTAGATCCTAACCATATATCCATCATGCCGTTACCGGTTGGTTTTCAGACCTTCAGCGGAGAAGCCAGATTATTAATGACTACTCCTGAAATAAAACAGACCGAAGATGGAATTATTACCGGCATGGGCGTAATACCTGAAATTATAAGGGGTGGCGCATCATGGTCGGGGAGCAATGTTTCTCTCAGAATTGTTGAAAATAGATTTATCAATCATCGAACCAGTATGCATGAATTGATAGATTGGGTAAAAAATCATTTGGCGATTTATTTTAATATTCCTGAAATCGATATTAAAATGTCGCCATTCAAAATGGCTGATGATATACAAAGAAAAGGTATGCTCCTGCAGGCTTCTTCCGGAACACCATCACAGCGCGTCGTATCAAGAACGACGGCAATACAAGAACTGGATATGGATCCGGAAACTGAGTTTAAAAATATAATGGAAGAAACGAGTCAATCGATTGAATTAAGAATTGAAGAATTGGAAGGCGAGGCATCGGCAGGTGGTAAAGCGGGTATAATACAACAGAGATTCAACGCCGATGCTCAGGTTGAATTCAATAATAAAATGTATTCCGCCGAACAGGAATCCAGAGAACGCCATAATAAATCGTCGATTAATAAAACACAGGAAGATGGACCAAAACTTAGTGAGGAAATGGGTGGAGTTCAACAATTTACTGTTCAGCAAATCATAATGATGCTTACACAAAGATTTGCCACGCTATCCCGTCTTAGTCGTGAAGAATTTACATTAAGAATGTTTATTATGAGCAAATCAATGCCACATACTTATCAAGAGGTCTATAAAAATCTCAAAGAATTACAAATGATAGAAGCTGATTTATTAGCAGGAATTCCGCAGATAGTACCAATAGATCCAGAAACACAACAACCGGTTACAACAGAGCAAGATCAGGTTGTAGAAACCGAACCTATTGAATCACAATCACAATCTTTACCAGAGCAATTGCCCCCGCGATCTCCAACAGCTGGCATTTGATAGCTAAAAAGGGAGCCTTTCGGCCCCCTATCAAAAAGGAATAACATCAGGTTAAAAATTAGCTGATACATAGCATCCTGTACCATTTGAAACTCCTTTTTTTGAGGTTTACCTGCTTCCCTTGGTCTTTTTGGACAGGAGAATGCGTATCACCTGTTCCGGAGTGCCAGAGAATGTATATCCAGGGCTCAATACGACGCCCGCAACATCGGTGTAGGTCCACCTGTGATTACCGCTTGCGTCTATGTAATCATCCTTGTCTTCCAACCCATTAATGAAATCCCCGAGACTTGTCCCCGATTCCACTACATAGGTTTTGGTTGTAGCGCCGCCGACCCTCAAGAGTTTTACCTCAAGAGGGGTGCTGCCTTTTACTTTGGCCGATACGAAAACCCGGTCACCATCACGAAGAGCCGTGTCTTCATCTACGGGACGGTCAAGAATGGTTACTGTTCCCTTGAACTCCTCATCAGCCGTTTCAAATAAATCGGAAACGGTTGCTCCATCTTCCATGCTGTATTCAACAACTGGAACTCCCAACTTCATCAATTTTACCAGAATCATCTTTATTACTCCTTATGAATTAAATTGTTGTAACATAAAAGGTTTTTCACCAAACCTTCTATAATAATATGATTCGGGACATAAACAAAAGTGAAATTCATTCCATAAATCTTTTTTATCATTAAAATGCTGAATTACTCTGGAAACTACAAGACTTGCAATGTACCAAGCGGTCATCGCTATAGCCATACTGGTCCCGCATAATGATAATTCGGCCTCTTGATCTGAATACAAGGAAAATTCCCACTCACGTAAATGCTCCCTATTTGCGGGATTGAATGCATAAATTCGACCTTCATCTAACCCCATTCGAGTCTCGATTACTAACTGGGTATCGAAACTATAACGCAGGCAGTTATCAAAAATTTCTTTTCTGCCTGCCATGGTATCCACCATAAGAAAAACATAGGTAGATTGAACGTTCGCGGTTTGATTAATTACTTTTTCATTAAAAGTATTAATTCCGAAACCACACTTTTTCTTAATTGCCTCATTAAGAGCATCAACCTTGAATTTTCCGACATGAGACGGATCATATATCTGATTTGCCAGATTATGCTCTTCGACTTTATCAAAGTCAAATACGTTAATAACTCCTTGGTCACTGCTTTGATCGCCCCATCCCATTTGGGTCAATAACAAGGCAACGTGTGATCCAACAGCCCCGGCTCCTATTAAAGTGATACTTTTTTTACCTATTTTTGCAACATTCAATAATTTGTTTTGACGATTGTAATCCATTATTCGTAAAACCCCTTTCCGTAATAACTATCTTCATCCAATAGGTTTTCTAATCCCATCTGATCGACGGGGTCTCTTTCGAAAAATGGCGTAAAACTTGTTTTGTTTTTTTTTGAAAAAAATCTTTGATCATTTTTAAAACCGAAATCATATGAATGCGCAAACAAACTTGTTTGTCCATTAAATGTAGGCTGTGGCATGTTTTCTTCTTTTTTTAATTTTATATATTCACATGCCTCTTGATAAAAAACATTATTATCCAATACCAGACGAATTTCTTTTATCGCCTGTGTATAATTTTGATTTGCTGTAATAATATTTATTATCTGATTTACCTTGGTTTCATAAATTGATTCGGCATTTGATACTTCTATTTCCCAATCTACTTCATCATAAATCAGATTTTTTTTATAGTCATAAAAAGAAACGCCTATCTGATGTTTCTTATTTGTGATTAATCTGATAAAATAATCCTTATTGTCTCGTGCCGATTCCATGGCTTGATCATGGTCATCTTTACTTGGGCTTATTCCCATATCAACATGAGAATGGCCCCATACTTTAATCTTACCAACATCGTCTTCTCTACCTTGACTTATAAGCAATCTCATGAAATCGGATTGACCACTATCTGCTATTTCGCAATGTCCCAAATTAGCGATATTGTGTTTCGGGTAATACACGTCGCTAATAAAAAAGGTATTGTCATCCCTCATCGTAGACAATGCATAAAATCCAACTTCAGTTTCATGAAGATCGACAATGGCTTTCATCCACTCTTTTGCTTTTTGGTCAATAATAATTTTAGGGGCGAATACTATATTAGTATTCATTACTCGTAATTTCATTTATTTGCCTCCGGCAAAAGTAACGCACATTCGCCTGCTTCATCTTCAATATTCGGCAGTTCTAAGAACTGCAAAATTGCCGAAAATGTTAAAGCTACGTCGCGGGCTGCAATTGCATTTATAATTAAATCACAAGTTGCTCCGCCAAAACAAGACCTCCCATTTTCATAAACATGCGGAGCCTGATACAGAGTGCTATTATAAGAAATGGTATGAGTTAAATTAATAATTCTTATACCACTTAAATCGGGGTTACTCCCTACGAACAATTTCAACGGAAGGGTAATAAGCATCTTTCCCAAAATTCGTATAACATGTTCAACTTCCACTTTTATAACTTTTGTGACGATATTAATATTGAACTCTGGGGAAAGAAAAACATCATCAATTTTCGGATGTTTTTTTAAATATATTATCGATTCTATGATCTTTTTAACATCAGGATCACAATCAAGCACTTTACCTTTTGAATCAATTAATCTTTTAATTTTAATTAATTCATTTGTTAATGCATGAAATCGATTCATTAATGACGTTAAATCTCTTGCTTCAGATGTAGTGGAATTATTTAAACATTGTGCTATTTTTATAGCATAATTGCTTTCTTCCTCTTTTTTAGGAAGTCTATAATCAGGGTTAACTTCAATAATTCTATTATCCCCTGAATCTCCCAATTCATCTTCCGTTTCATCAAATCCCGGTACGGTATCAGCGTCTGTTACGGGACTTGTCGTTTCTGCAAGATTAGCTGGTGGCAAATTAACTACAAAACTGTCATCAATTATAGTTACAATTAGCTCATTAAAAATCGAATCATTATTTAAAATTATTCTTAATTGTTCTTCAGATTCATGTTGAAAAACAACAATGTCATCTATCGATCTTGATATATGACCACCGGATGTAAAAAATTCATCCGGAACAAAACCATAAGATAAAAGTTTCGGATACCATTCAAAAACTCTAGGTCTTATTATTATTTTCAAGACTTTTCCTCCTTTTTGATAAAAATTGGAATATCTATTTTTTTAATTTCTACTTTATGAAACCCCTTCACAACATCTTCTGGCACTTCAGGCCATTTGTCGATATTCTCACCCGCCCTATCTCCGGTATTGGCATGTTGTAAAAATTGTATGATTAATAAAACCAATTCATATAGATTTTTATTTTTATACGCATCGGCAATACTTGCTTCTATATTGCCATGACACATTAAACAATTACTAAAGACATGCGGCGCCTGATAACCAGCAATCAAATCTCCATATTTAATATTTCTAATTCTCACAGTTGTACGAATATCATAATTTTGTGAAATCATACCTATGACAATTGAAAATTTTCCTATTTCATGCCATTTACCGGTGCGTTCGTCTTTTACATAAATTTCTTTCGTGTTCACAGTAACAATACCGTCTGGATTAATTATTATCGAATGAACACGGTCTAATGCTTCAGTCATATCATAATTTTCTGAAAATTTTTTTTCCTGTTCTTCATCAAACCTTTGTTGATCGAAATACTTAATTTGAGTTTGAACTACATTAAACATTTTCGCTTTTTCCAAAACACTGTTTAACAATATCTCATATTCATTTTGAAGCAACCGCGCTTTTACCACCAATTCATTTTTTATTTGAATGGATGATTGTTTTGCCATGTTGATATAGTTTTTTTTATTCTCTTTTAAATATTTTTCATAATACATTTTATCCAATTCTTCAAAATTTTCAGAAGATTTATACCTTTTACATATTTCTTTTATAAAAGTAACTAAAGCAGAAGCTCCCGGAATAACGATATACATTTCATCATTATTACCGATACTAAAGATTACATTAGTAAATGAATCCTTTAATATTACATCATATTTTATGTATGGCGAAGTATTTTTATCCATTTGTTTTGGAATATAAATAGAATTGGTTAAAAATCCAAGACATGAAATTGCACCGCCATTTATTTGTACTGATGCAAAATCTCTGTTGTGTTCACTAATTATAAAAATTTTGAATGCAGAATTAAATACATCAAAATCATTTATTTTATAATTATATGTACATAACACAATAATCTTTCTCTTTAACTTTCTTGAAAATTGTAATAATGGAATTTCAAGATCTTCGACATTACAACAAGTATCAATAAATACCTCGTCTTCTCCAAAAGTTAAATAAGGACTAAGAAATAAAGGGTTTTTTTCAATTGGTAAAATAAACTCTTCTTTTGGCTTGTCTTCTGATTGTAAGATCTCTATTCTTTGTTTAATACTTATATTATTTGATATAATACAAGTAAAAATATCGGAATACGTTGGTGATAATCTCACATTTTCTGTTACAATAGATTCCAACAATGTAGTATTAGCCCACAATGAAGTAACTCCAACTTTTACTTCTTCAATATTAGAATCAAATAGAACACATTTTTCTATATCAGGTTTATCAACAATTTTTTCCCACCCATTATCATCAATTATAACAACCATATTACCAGCTATTGGATAATGGATATACTCCAAATCCGGAAAAGCATCTGTCATCCATTGTTCTATAATGATATAAGGCGCAAAATCATCATTCATAATTTTCCTCCTATATCATTGTTATTCCAATAAACCAATTTTTTTAACAAAAGCAATCCATCCTTTCCATCCGGATATCCACGTTGCTTTTGTTCCGCATTTATTTAATTTATCTATTATTGCACATTGATGGATCCATGGTTCCTCGTTTTCCGGTTTAATTTCCACAAACCATGGACCGGTTTTTACGGTAGTAAAAAAAATATCAGGAATTCCAATTCTATTGGCTTGTTTAATTTTAAACGAAAATACTTCATTCCTTGATTCCAGGAATTTCAAGATTTTCGCCTGCAAATCTTTTTCTAGCATCTTTGACCTTCTTTACTATTCTATAAACTTGAGATTTTGACAAAAAAAACTGTTTGCCGATTTCTTTCAGAGGAATATTATTATCGTATGATTCTATAATTGATTTGTTTCTCTTTTTTTTCTCAATACCAAAAAATATTTTAAATTTTTTTCTTTTTCTCCATGACCATTGTCTGCTTTTATGAAAAAACTGGCCCATCTCGACGTCTGAAGAAAAATTTTCTATCATTTTTATAAATTGATCTTTTGTGATCCTCATAATTATTTTGTACGCCGATCTTCTAATAACGTAAATCCGCTATTTTTCATTTTTTCGAAAAATGTTTGCTTATTAAAATCATCATAAATATAAGGCATGGACACTGCCGATCGCCCAGCCTGTACCGTAGAAGTATAATTTTTTATCATAATTTTCCTTATCAATATTTGTTATTTTTTATTTTATTATTATTCTTTCAACAATTCCAGTACCGGTTAAGGATAGTATACCACTACTTTTTATATTCTCAAATATTATCCCGGATCTATTTGCAAGATCGTTTATATAAACATTTATTCGGTATTCTCCAGGAGCAAAATATAATTTAAATTTATTAATAACACTTTTATCATTTTCTGATAAAATATTTAAAAACTTTATAATTGACCATCTTTTATTTTTATTCATTTTTTGATATTCAACAAAATAAATTTTTTTATTTTTCACACCCTTTCTCCTTAATCAATATTTTATAATAAGTAACTCCCAATTTTTTATATTGTTTCATTTTTATAATCCTACAATTATCATACGTATATTTTGGGGATTCGGTTATAATAATTCTGTATCCGCAGGATGTAATTAATAACAATAGAATAATAAATTTTTTCATCTATTTTATTCCTTTCTGAATACCTGGGCCCATTGCGATAATGTCAAAGACAAGTCCTTTTTATCATCGATAACCCTAACCACTCTTTCGTCTATAGTATCCCTGGTTATTAATTCAATTACAGTCACTTTTTCTTTTTGCCCCTGGCGATGTTGCCTGCTTTCCGCCTGGTCTTTCATGATATATGAAAACGAATTATCAAAAAATATTTGAAAATTTGAAAACTGAATATTATGACCGGAACCCATTTTGGCGGGATTCCCTATCAACCAATTAATTTTTTCATTTTCCCTGAATGCATTAATTTGCTTAAAAGCGTCTTGGTTTCCATAACAGGTAAGGCATGATTCGTCACCAAACTCACGTTCTACGTTTTTTTTAATAATTTCCAAAGCGGGAATGGAATAACTCCATATAATCGTTTTTCTTTCATCCGGAATGGTTCCCATAACTTCAAGAAGTAATTGCAGTTTAGCATTATATTCAAAATAAATAATATTCCTCATATCAATTTCGCTGCCATCTTCATTAATCAAAAATCGGGTATTGATATAATATCCGGAAGCGACTTGTTGTAATTTTCTGGTTAATACCAGGGCATTTTTTGCCGTTAATTCTCCCTGGCATTGCATATTGCAATTATTAAAACGATCACACTTTTTACACATATCATCAATAATCGCCAAAAATTCATTCTTTAAATCTTCATACACTTTTCGTTGTTCTCCGCACATGGTACAATACATATATTCCCGAATTAAAGGAGGGAGATCAATGCATTCTTCTTTTTTAAAAGAAAGTGAAATGAGTCCGATAATTTTTGAAGTATATTGAATATCATTTTTACTTATCGGTTTCCACACATATCCATCAGGATCAACGGTAAACATATGCTGAGCGCGATAAGAATTATAATTAGATACCGGTATCGTATCCGCGCCTAAAAATCTGAATGGCATAAAAAATGACATTAAATTGTTGGCGTTTAACGTTCCAGATATGATGTATTTATATTTGACATTTTCAAATTTATCAATAATTGATTTTGTCTGTCGCGCCTGCGGAGATCCTATTCTGTGGGCCTCATCACAGATAACCATATCGAAAAAATCATTATCAAAAATCTCGACAAGGCTAAACATGCTTTCATAATTCGCTATATAAACATCATAGTCCTGATTATATTTTTTAATTTTATATTTTTTATTAATTATTTTATCGGCCGTTGCTTTATCATAAAGAGTAACAGCCTTTAAATGAGGCGCTTGAATAGAAATTTCCCGTAATACGTTTTCCTTTAAAGAAGAAAGCGTAATAATAAGACATCTTTTTATTTTCCCATCTTTAATACGCCGATCGATCGCCCAGATGTACGGACCTGTTTTGCACGTTCCGGGATCGGCGAGAAGCGCACAGCAATCAGTATACATAATCGCATTGTACATTATTTTCTGATGTTTCATTACTTCGGGATAAATTCCCTTATAATCATAATTAAATTTCGTTCCGTCGGATTTTTTTATCATTTTCATATTATCAATTCTTACGGTATATAATTCACACGCATGTTTAACTATCAATTGAGTATCTTGATATTGAATATCGTTAAATATCCGTATAAGATTAACTGCAGCTTTTTTATGAATAATGATTTGATTGTTTCCGCGTACTTTTCTTCCATCGGTAACAGCTTGAATTATGGCGAGTTTATCACGATCGTTACACGCAACAATTAATTCATCCTTATTTTTCCCCGGTAAAATCAACATAATTAAAATACCCCGTTTTAATACAGTTATTCTCTACAATACAGGTAAATTCAATCACTTTTTTGTTTATTAACCATTTTTTAATAACAGTTATATAGTGAAATTCTTTACCTTTTGTTCGTGAATCCTTTTCTATGACATTATCATCTTCAAGAGCCATTGATAACAAACTAATAACAAATGATTTAAGATTTGATGGAATGATCAATGCATCCTGCGGGGAATCCGGTCTTATAACGTCATCATAAATTATTTGGTTATCCCCCGCAAGATCTTCAAGTTTTTCCGCGATTTGGGAAAATCCATGACTGGTAAATTCCAATCCGTATTTTCCATCTTTTTTTAATTCATTTATCAACTCTTCAAGATTTCTTTTTTTTATGTTTAAGATTCGGGTAGTATCTACGATTTCATGATATGTTTTGGCATATTCCTTGTACTTCATAATTTCCCTGAAAAATAAATTGCCATAAATAAACCGCATCCGATGCCAGTATAGAGAGAATTTAAAAACGCTTCAGGAAGTTTAAAAATACTCAAGACGGCATATAACGAGGCGGATATTGCGAAAAAAAATATTATGAATAATAAAATAAAAATGTATATTGTTCTCATATATTTATATATTTGTTAATTTCTTCCTGAGTCAATGCTTTAAATTCTATTCTATTAGTTTTTTCACCAATAGATTCTATCTCGGCATCGCTCAAAGTAATTTTTAATATTTTTTGGATTTTTTCCAGACTTGTTTTGGTCACGCCGAATGCTTTTATAAAGTCGCTCAATTTAAAATTTTTTCCTAACATAAGTAAAGCAAATTTTTCGGCGGATATATCAATTCCTGATTTTGTATAAAATCCAAGGCGCGCGTTTTCATCAATGATAATCGAAAGATCGCTTGTTTTAACAAATTCCTTACACTTTTTCATTAGATTGGCATATTCAGCGCCCAATACTTCTGCTTTTTTATAAGCCGCTACACAGTCCTCTGCCGATCTAATCATAAAATTAAACGGATCGCTGATATCGTTAATGAATTTTTTATTGAATAACGGACAAATACCATCTTCGCCAAGAAAACACGTTCCACAATGCTCATTTCGTTTTGGCTGGAATGCAGTTCCATCTTTATTGATAATATGGGTTTCAATGAGTTTAATTGAATCTTTAACCCATTGTTTCGCCTCATTAACATATTTTTCAACGTCACCGATTTCATAAACAATTTCTTTACAGAAACGAATATAATCAATTTTAATTATAATTTTTGTATAACTATTGCGAGGAAGAAAATGATAAACCATCATGACATACATTTTTAATTGCATATCATTTTCCAATTCTTCTTCCTTTATCATAGTCCTGGAAGTTTTATAATCAATAATGACTACAACTTTATGATCATATTTAATGACGTCGATAATACCACGAAAGAATACATTATTGGCAAAAAAATCATTTATGATATTCCAGTCTTTATCAAACGCTAATTTTTTTTCCATTATTAATACGCCATTCATTGAAATTGAAAAATTACGTTTAATATAAAACCAATTCATTATATACTTAATCTCGCCAATAATATTGATATCGGTAATACTTAATCTGGCTATGATGGAATTGGTAATTTTATCATAAGTTTCCCGATCGGGCATCGACACTTTTTCATAATCGGTAATCGAGCTATCTAATTTATGAACAAGATCATATAATCCATTACAACCAGGAAAATATTCTGATATTTTAGATGGATCGTCAAATATTATATGCGGATCAAACGTTAAATCTCGTCCTTTATAAGAAATTATTTTATTGACAATGGTTTCTTTGTAACACCATCTGCCGGCCTCTTCAGCTATTTTATGACAAGCATTTCCGACAACAAGATAATCGCGTTCCGGCTCTTTCACCTTTTTTATATACAACATATACCATTTAAACGGACATTCATGAAACGTCTTGATTCTTGAATATGAATATGATTGTGTATAAAAAAACTGTTTATCTTCTTCGGTCGGTATAACTCCGATTTTTTTAATTTTAATCGATTCTTCAATTTGTTCTTTTTCCGTAGAAAAAATTGGAAGATTTTCTTCTTTTTTACTTTTATCGATTAAGATTTTATTTAGTTTCAAATGTAATTCAACTCCTTTTCTAACATCATATTCGGCCCTATGCGCTTCTTTTTTATCAAACTTAATATTAAGTTTTTCGCACATCAAACCCAAACTATGACGTGATCGGGGGAATAATTCTTTTGAAATCGTTAAGGTGTCGATTGTTTTTAACGGTTTAATTTTTAAAAATTTAATATCGAACGAGTTGATATTATGTCCAACCAACGTTCTTCGTGCAATAAATTTCGCCACCTCATCCCTGATGCTATCTTTTAAATAATATGGCTTTTCCTTAACCATATCATAAGTAATACCATTAATATCGGTAACCTTTTTAGGAACATGCCCGGACATCGGTCGGCACATATAAGTAATTAATTTACCGACTTCTCCAGAGAGATTGTATTCAATTGCGGTAACCTCAATAACCTCATCAACCCTTGGATCCAATCCGGTAGTTTCTACATCTACATAGACATGGTCATATGTAATTGCCATTCTTTCATTCCTCCATCATTTCAAGTTGTATGTTTAATTTTTTAAAAAAATTAATATAAATTTCTGTATCATCTATGTGTTTTGAATCTTTAATCAATTTTTCAATACCGGCGATGATCATTACCATTTCCAGTTTTGAAAATTCACAATCAATTTTTGTGACCTCATTTCTTACTTTGATTCCAAAACCATGTTCTACGGAGTCTTCGAGGGCGTTGCATCTTTTTTTCCATTCTTCCAAATCTCCCCTGACTATGGCATAATCTTCATTTAAATACTTAAAATCTTGACGTGAAGATTTAACTGTTTTAATTAAAAAATAAATACATAAAAATAAAATAATAATAATAATAATATTAGTTACAAGCATAAAAACCTACCTTTCCTATAATGGTTATTACATATTTTTTATTAAAACAACCTGTTTAATTAATATATATTATTAATATGCGCATTTTTGATCAACCTTATTTCATGGGCGTCGTCGTTTTAGATAATGTAGAACAATTGCGCCATCTTAAAATTACCCTGCCACAACTTACCCCGGAACAAAGAAACGAAGATAATCTCGTTCTTACAAAGGGACAGATTACCGTAGGGGATAGCGGTGATGGTAAATATTATTTTGATCCCGATTCAGATGCTGCAGATGATAATTTTTATGTTATTAAGCCAAATTCCAATCCGGATACCGGTAGATGGAAACGTTTGGAATATGATTATGAAAGCGTATGGCAGCAGCCCGTAGAAAGTAGATACAACCCAACGACAGGCTTGCCGGCAAATCCCGTTATCAAAAAACGCTATATCTCTACTGCTACGGCAAATGGATGGGTCATAAATAGAATTTATGAATGTACTGAGGTTGATCCTTCGATTATATATTATGAAATTACTCCCATAGAAGGATTCGCCACATGGGTAAAAGACGAAGACGTCTGGTATAAATTTGATGGATCGGTATGGAGCACGTTTTCATTTATTCCTACTGCACATAAAATAGATGGTCCATTACATACGGCAAGTGGTTTAACAACTGGTAATGTATTGAGAGCAACCGGTGCTACTACTTTTGGTTTTGGCCCTATTCAGGAAACCGATTTACCTTATTCATATGTTAAATTACAAGCATCAACTCCAGGAACGCAACAAACAGGAAATTTTAATGTATCCGGTGTAGGTATTGTAGGCAAACTCGGAATTAACTGTACTCCATCTGCCTGGCATAGTTCGCTTACCGTGATGGAATTATACGGATTAATCGGAAACGTAAGTTTGACTAATTTGTTAGATTGTTGGAGACTAGTAAAGGGGGCTACCCAAACCGGCGCTGATCCAGATACCGGTTGGGTTTTTAATAGTTCAAGTAGTGTTGCTCACAAGGTACATTTAAGGGCAGGTAGTTTATATTTTGCGTATGGAGGAACTGGAACAGTAGGTACGGCGGTTACTTGGATAGACAACTTTACTTTTGATGCTAACATAGCCACATATACAGCCAGAGGACTTGAACCGTATGTAAAGTTGATAAATACGGTAAGCGAGGACGTGCCCGGAGGAAGAGAATCCCGTATTTATGGCATGGGATTCAATTCCGAGGGAACGGGGCACACGTTGGGATACCATGAGTTCTCTTACCAGGGCGAGGGCAATCCCGATTACACATCACAGTGGCGACTATATGTGAGCAACAGCACGAATGCGCAAATACCTATATTGACCGCATTTACGTCGGGAACAACCGGACTGATATTGATTCCCGGTATGACCGGCACGGGTGGGTTTGTCAAAAACGCGGCAAATGGATTGTTGTCGGGAAATAACAATGTCATAAACAGCGATTTGGGAAATCTGGGTACAGCGGGTAAATTAGCAAAGTTCGCAACGTTAGGGCTAGCCGACAGTATTATAACCGAAACATCGGGGAATTTAGGCGTAGGAATGGTTCCAGGCAATATACGATTGTCGGTTGCTGGAAAATTGGAAGCAGGTAAATTTTTATCAGACATTGCGCCTGGCGCAATGAAATTTACGAATGACGTAAATGAGCAGACACTGATTATTTATGGTGAGGGAAATATCGGTAACGCCGTGGCTTATTTTGGTACGACACATTATGGAATTGCGGCGTACACATCAAGTACGTCGGCTGACATTTACGTTTTGGCGGCAGGGCAAGCTACTAACCCAAAAGTAGGTAACGGTGTGACATCAATTTTCAAAGTAATGGCAAATCAGCGAGTAGGTATAAATATTGCCGGTTATCCATTAGGCGGGCTTCACGTAGCGGGAGTAGAGCCACAATTATATTTAGGGCTTACCGGTTCGGTTAATGGATGCATTGCCAGCGATGACGGAATAATAATAACCATTGACGCTGATAATTCATCTACAGGAACATTTTTTGCAATTAAAAAGGATGGGCCTAGTTATGCCACGAGCACGATGTTGGCGGTAATTTATGAAGACGGATCATTGAATTTGCGTACCGATGGCGTACCAATAAAATTTGGCGTTGATGACGATGTTGTTTTGACTCATGTGCATAACGTGGGTTTAAATCTAACCGGAAAACTGGGTATTAATTGTACACCTTCCGCCTGGCATACAATGGATAGTGTTTTAGAAATGAAGGGAGTTTATGGAAACTTTTCATTGTCTTGTTTAAATTCTGAAGGATATCTATCCAGAAATGCTTATATGAGTAGTGCCGGAGTTTGGAAATATGGCGTTACTTATTATGCTGCTCTATATACTCAATTAGTCAATGATCATGTTTTTTATGGAGCGCCTTCGGGAACGGCTGGAGATGATATTACTTTTAAAAGCATAGCCAGATTTAGTTATTTAATAGGAGCTATATTTAATGAGGATAAATTAAGTGGAGCTTTTTCTGTAAATGGTCAAACTACTTCGTATTTACTGAAAATAAATTATAATACAGGCAGTGAATACATTCAGGCAAATGGTAAAGTAGGGATTAATTGTACTCCATCTGCCTGGCATAGTTCGCTTACCGTGATGGAAATGTATGGATCGGTTTCAAATGGGGCGTTTACACAAAAGACAAATTCTCTTAGAATCACAAAGGGTGCTGTTCAGGTGGGCATTGATGAAGCAGAACCTCCAGTATGGATTTACCAAAATTCCGGTAATTCCTATGCGTCTAAATATGAACAATACGATGGCGGTCATTATTTTGCGTCTGCAATTTCAGGAGCAAATGGTTCAACTTTGACTTGGATTAACAGCGCTTCTATAGGCGCCGGAACATATCAATTTAATGTTAGTAAAGGTGCTGGTAGTTTTTCTGTTCATGGACAAACCACATCGGATTTATTTAAAATAAACCAGAATACCGGAAGCGAATATATTCAATGTAACGGAAAAGTAGGGATTAATTGCACACCTTCTGCCTGGCATAGTTCACTTACCGTGATGGAAATGTATGGATCAATTGGAAACGTAAGTTTGACCAATCTACTGGATAACTGGAGACTGGCAAAAGGGGCTACCCAAACCGGTGCTGATCCAGATACCGGTTGGGTTTTTAATAATTCTGCCGGTGTGGCACATAAAGTACATTTAAGGGCAGGTAGTTTATATTTCGCTTATGGGGGAACCGGAACAGTAGGTACAGCGGTTACTTGGATAGACAACTTTACTTTTGATGCTAACATAGCCACATATACAGCCAGAGGACTTGAACCGTATGTAAAGTTGATAAATACGGTAAGCGAGGACGTGCCCGGAGGAAGAGAATCCCGTATTTATGGCATGGGATTCAATTCCGAGGGAACGGGGCACACGTTGGGATACCATGAGTTCTCTTACCAGGGCGAGGGCAATCCCGATTACACATCACAGTGGCGACTATATGTGAGCAACAGCACGAATGCGCAAATACCTATATTGACCGCATTTACGTCGGGAACAACCGGACTGATATTGATTCCCGGTATGACCGGCACGGGTGGGTTTGTCAAAAACGCGGCGAACGGATTGTTGTCGGGAAATAATGGAATAACCACTGGTGATATTACAGGACTTTTTGCTAATCCAACTGGAACTATAGGTTTAACCGCTGTAAATGGTGCAGCAACAACAGCAATGAGGAGTGATGCAGCACCGGCATTGAGTCAAGCAATCACGCCAACTTGGACTGGTAATC
>Ga0315284_10000783_pt1 | contig 43716 bp, 28 predicted proteins | sample YL17G09_16_MG_FD_203696 | JGI IMG/M metagenome (GOLD analysis project Ga0315284, IMG submission 203696) | Sediment microbial communities from Yellowstone Lake, YNP, Wyoming, USA - YL17G09_16 | ecosystem: Environmental > Aquatic > Freshwater > Lake > Sediment | place: USA: Wyoming | collected...
CTTCGAGCACGATCCGGGCCTTCAATTCTGGTGTGAACGTTCGACGCTTTGACATAGTGTTTCCCCTTTCGTGGACTGATTCTACGCGAACTACCGTAGTTGTCCAATTCTAGGGGGTCACTACACATCACACCTCGCTACAGGAGAATCAACGAGCGCAGCGGTTCAGTTCTTCCACCAACTGGTGCACGGTTGTGCAGGGATTGTCGCGCTCTGGATTGTGGTCGGGGCCGTAGGAATCGAGCAACCGCCGGGCATTGCGAATGGCGTCCGGCTGCTGCTCTTTGAGCAGGTTGTACATATCGCGTGCGTTTTTCCGGTACCGCTTCCCTATCCGTTGGGTGAGCATCCGCTGGTAGCGCGTGCGCGATAGGGCGGCGTTGTGGTAATCAAAGTGGAGTAGATACCAGAGCTCAAAGGCTTCGTTGGAATAGGCAACCTGGATGCCGCGCTGCCGGGCCTGGTTGAGGGCCTCGTTGAACCGCATGGCCGGGAAACTGTCGCGATCGAAGACACACCAGACCTGCGCATAGTCGTCCTGTCGCATCAACTCACAGGTGCGTTGCACCAGGCTCAAGGTATTGTCTCCCAAGCCGATTACTTCCAGATCCACCACCTCGGTATTGGCGCGAAAACGCCGGAAGTAGTTCGGCTCAGTTTTGCTCCCCTCACACACGATCAGGAAGCGAGGTCGTAGAGGGCGCACATTGACCTGGCGACTTCCCAATGGCCGGCCCTTGTCCGGCAAGCGCTTACGCCCGCTCGGTTTCGGTTTCCTCGCCATCGGGGTGCTCCTCGAACAGGCTGCGTAATCCGCCAATGAACGGAATCGCCCCGTACTTGCCTGCGATATAGTCTTTTTCGAATGAGGCGTCGTTGCGCACCCGCAACTCGGCCAGCGAATACAGGTCGGTCGCGCCGTATTGATCTTTCTCGGTGAACCAGATTTGGTCGCGGCGGAAAAAGCGATGGCTGAGCAAACTGGCATCGTGAGTGGCAAAGACGAGTTGGGCGTTGCGCGGGTTCGTCTGCGGCGAGTTGAACAACTGGATCACCGCGCGGGTGATGAAGGGGTGCAATCGCGCTTCCATCTCGTCAATGACCAGCAATTTGCCCCCTTCCAGGGTATCCAGCAACGGGCCAGACAGGTTGAAGATTTTCTGCGTTCCCTGGGATTCCTGATTTTTCATATCGAACGTTTCCCAACCCGTCGCACCATGTTCTGAGTCGAAGACCCGGTGCGTGGTCTTTGGCTGAATCAGCAGGAGCTCCTCTTCGCTTCTCTTCTGCCTCTTCGCCAACTGCGCCAATACAAGTTGTACCTCTTCAGGAATTGGAGATTCTGCAAGAGGCAGTCTCTCAATGTGAATATCCGCAATCCCCAGATCCGCCTCGTGCACGAAGCTAAGCACGCGCTGCCGGAATGGTTCATCCGTTCCAAAACGTTCCAGTGTGAACCCCGCATACGAGGCATCATTCAAGCCGGAAATGATATTAAAGTCCTGCCTGAACCATCCTAGAAGGGCCATTGCCAGCCGGACGTTGAACTGCGCGGCAACCGAAAGGAACAGGGCGTTGCTGCGAGTGCGTTCCGTCAGCCCGCGTCCTGCCTTGAACACGCTCGAAATCTCGTACTGCGCTCCTTCGCGGATGAACAGGCGAGTTTCGCGCTGTCCTGTGTGGTACAGCCACTCGGCCTGTACCTCTTCCTCGTCTACCTCGAAGCCATACCGGTAGCGTCGGCCATCCAGACAAAAGGTCATCTGAAAGTACGACGGTTTGTCCCACGCAGCGGTGTTCAAGCGAAAGCGTTCGACGCCGATTGGCTCTCCGGCCTGGGATTCCCGGGAGGATTGCAGGACGAAACGGCGCATAAACGCCATGGCCTGGATCAGATTGCTCTTGCCGCTGGCGTTCGTGCCATAAATCGCCGCGCTGCGCAACAGGCTGAGGCCATCAGCCTGGAAAACGGTCTGCTCGTCCAGGCGCTTGTCAGTGGAACGGAGTTTTGCCGCCTGCATACTCAGCGTGACCGGCGCGTGGAACGATCGGTAGTTCCCGACGCTGAATTCGACTAACATGGCCCTCTCCTTGATCTTAACTTCGTCCATTCGTGAAAAAGTCACGAAAAATGCGTTTTGTCATATTATACCATGATCTCAGAGAAGGGCAACTTGAGACCCTAAAGGTCTCCCAGACCTTTAGGGTCTATGGGCGATGGTCAACGTGTTCACAAACGCCAGCATCTCGTCCACCTGTTCCGGCGTGAACCACCGCTCCACCGCGTCCGCGCCGAAACTGCTCAGCGGCGGCGCGTACAGGTCGGCGTACTCCAGGTGCCGCCGCTGCACGAAGACGTTCTGCACCGCCCGCAGAAACCGCATCTGGTCCGCGTTGAAGGGGTGGGCCGCCATGAACCCCTCGAACCGGCGGCGCACGATCTCACGATAGTCGGGAATGCCTTCAATTTCCAGCAGCCGCCGCAGGAACTCCAGCAGGCTGCCCACCTTGAGGCCGTAGGCCTTGCGGACGGTGTCCTCCGTCAACTCCAGGTCGCCGCCGCCCAATTCCTGCCGCAGGGTGCGCTCCAGCGCGATCAACTGCTCGTCGCTGACCGGCTCGCCGCGCGCGATGGCCTCGACGGTGGGATGGCCGGCGACCAGGCCAAGGATGCGCTCCTCGACGCGCTGGCGGTACTCCTGGACGTACACCGGCTGGCTGCCGCCGAATAGGAGAATATAGCCGCGCATCTCGACAAAGTCAGGCAGATCCAGGTTCACGAAGGTGTTGGGCCTCTCCCGCCGGTTTCTCATCTGGTCGGCCAGCGCGTCAATCACCTCGTTCAACTGGGCCACGCTGGCCGTCTGCAACTGGGGCGTCAGGCACAGCCGGGCCGCCTGCCCGCGCCCCGCCTCTTCGTAGACGAACTCGGGCAGGCGGGCCACGTCCTCGGCGATGGACTGGGCCGTGGCACGGGCGTCCTGCCCGGTCAGGACTTGCAGTTTCAGCCGCTCGACCTTGCTCACGAATGTGGCCGCCTGGACGTCCGCGCCGGGGGCGTAGCGCAAGAGCGGCCCCACCTTGAACCTGAGGAACGCCACTTTGTCCGGCGTCAGGTAGCGCCAGAACCCGTCGTCCCAGGCCCGCTCAATCTCGGGGTAGATGCGCTTGACGGAGAAAGAGTCGGTGGGAATCAGGGCGATCATCGCGCGCAGGTCCGCGCAGACGCGCGTCAGACCTGGCAGGTCTGCGGAGACCTGCCAGGTCTTGGCCAGGAACAGTTCCAGCAGTTTCAGGCGCGTGTTGAAAATCGTCACCAGCACCGGCAGGCTCTGCGCCACCTGCTCCTCTGGGCGCTTGCTAAAGTCGTTCTCCCAGAAGTCAATCACCTGGAATTCCTTCTTGTGGCCGTCGGGCAGCCACTCCGGGTGGGTGCACGTCTCGTGGCTGCGGGTGCCCCGGCCGATCATCTGCTCCAGTTTGATGCGCGAGTGCACCGGCCGCATAAAGACCAGGTTGACCACCTCCGGCACGTTCACCCCGCTCTCCAGCATGTCCACCGAGATGGCGATGCGGGGCAGGTTCTCCTTCTTGAACCTGCCAATCAGCGTGCCCTTGTACTCCGACTTGCAGGTGATCACCTGCACCAGGCCCGGATACTGGGGGTACATCTCCTCGAACACGTCTGCCAGCCGCAGGGCGTGGGCCTGGGTCATGGCGAAGACGATCGTCTTGCCCGGCAGTTGCCCCGAGGCGTCCTTGGTGCAGGCCTCCCAAATCTCCTCCCACTGCTTGCGCAGCGTGTCGCGGTTGCTGACCTTTTCCTCCAGGTCGGTGCCGGAAAAGTCAATCTCGTCGGGGTCAATGCCCTGCTCGATCAGCGCGTTGCGCTCTTCCTCGCTCAGGTCTACGCCCCGGATGCCCCTGCGCTGGAAGCGGGTGCGCGCCGCGTACAGGCCATAGTCCACCAGGTAGCCGTCGCGCACGGCGTCCTCGTACTCGTACAGGAAGGTCGGCACCTCGTCGGCGCAATCGAATTCGAGGAAGGTGTTGCGGTCAATGAAGCCGGCCGGCGTGGCGGTCAGCCCAACCATGCGACCGTCGAAGTAGTGGAGCACATCGTTCCACTTGTTGAAGATGGAGCGGTGGACCTCGTCAAAGATGATCAGGTCGAAAAAGGCCGGCGTGAATTGCTCGAAGCACTGGCTCAGCGTTTGCAGCGTGACGACGTAGAGGCGGTTCGTCTTGACCTTCTCGACCTCGTGGGTCCAGATGCGGGCACACGGTTCATTGGGTATAAAGGCCTGGAATCCCTCGTCTCTGGCTTGCTTGACCAGCGCATCCCGGTCGGCCACGAACAGGATGTGCCGCGCCTGGTCCGCGCGCAGGAAGACGTCTACCAGCGACATGGCCACGCGCGTTTTGCCGGTGCCGGTGGCCATGACGATCAGTGCCTTGCGCTTGCCGCGCTCGAACGCCTCGCACACCCGCCGGACGGCCTCCTGCTGGTAGGCCCGGTCGGTGATGGCGGTGTGGATCGGGACGTCGTCCAGGGGCGTCTGGTTCTCTCTCAGGTAGAGCAGGTTCTCCATATCGGAAGGGGAGAAAAAGCCCGCCACCAGGCGCTTGTTGGCCCGGCCCACGTCCCAAAAGTAGACGTCGTAGCCGTTGGTCATGAAGGCGAAGGGGCGCAGGCTCTGGCGCTTCTCGATTTCGGTGACGTAGAATCCGGTCTGCGCTTCGGCCAGGCGGGGGTCTGTACTCGTGCGCTTGGCTTCGACGATAGCGGCAATTTCGCCGTTGGGACGGTAGAGGGCATAGTCGCTGACCCCTTCGGGCAGTTGGACGCCGTAGATTTCCCCGGTCTCGCGGAGGGGCTTCAAACGGGCTTCGAGCAACTTCCACGCCTGGGGGTCGAACCCGTCCACGGGGATCTCGATGCCGACCTGGTCAGGGTCGTGCACGTCCCACCCCGCTTTCAGCAGAGCGGGTTCGATCAGGTCTATCCGTGTCCTGGCTTCGCTCGGATCGGGCACCTTCCCCCCTGCAGACCTGGCAGGTTTCCAAAACCTGCCAGGTCTTCGATCACTCCATCGGATACCTCAGTCCCCACTGCGCCCGAATCTGATCCATCGTCCCCATAACCCCCAGCGTCTCATCGAGCGGCATCACCTCGCTCTCCAACCGCCCGGCGCGCAGGCAGCGCATCACCTCGGCCGCCTCGTATTGATAACCGTTCCCCTCGAATGGCAGATGGATATGCTCCTCCTCCCGGCCCTCGAGCGACAGGGTGAGCATAGTGGGATGCCACCACTGGGAATGGATGCGGATGTGGCCCCCGGTGCCCATCAAGATCGCCTCCTGAGGCGTAGACGTCCGCACCGCCGTACTCAGCACGGCCAGTTGGCCTTGCTCGTAGCCCAGGACCATCGCGGCCTGCTCGTCCACCCCCGTCGGCCCCAGGTGGGCCATGCTGGTAACCCGCGCGGGCGGCCCGAACACCATGGAGGCCAGCGAGACCGTGTACACCCCCACGTCTAATAGCGCCCCGCCGCCCAGGTGCGGGTCGAACAACCGGCCGTGCGGATCGAACTCGGCGCGGAACCCAAAGTCGGCGCTCAGCAGGCGCACCTCGCCGATCGCCCCCTCCGCCAGCAGTTCGCGCACGCGCACGATCGCCGGCAGAAAGCGTGTCCACATGGCTTCCATCACGAAGTGGCCGCGCTTCCTGGCCAGCGCAACCACCTCTTCGGCCTGCCCACCGTTGATGGTGAAGGGTTTTTCACATAGCACCGCCTTGCCCGCCTCCAGGCACAGCAGACTGTTGTCGCGGTGCAGGCTGTGCGGCGTGGCCACGTACACGACGTCCACGTCTGGGTCCGCGGCCAAACCCTCGTAACTGGCGTGCCGGTGGGGCACGGCGAACTCGTCGCCAAAGGCTGCGGCCGCCTCGGACGAGCGGGAACCCACGGCGACCAGAGCAGCGTCCGGCAAGTTCGCCAGCCCCTGGGCGAACGTCCTGGCGATCCGGCCCGTGCCCAGGATTCCCCAGCGGATCGGGGTGGCCTGTCCACGCGCTCCTTTCTCCATACTCATGCCCCTTTCTCACCGAACCACTTGGGATAGTACTGCTTGCATATTCCAATGATCTGCTCGTAGGGCAGGTCGGCGAACGTGTCGTGGTAGCGCAGGTACTCCGTGTGGCGGCGTCCCTGGCGGTCGAGGGGGTGGAACACGGCGTCGCTGTGGCCATCGAACTCGACCGGGACGATGCCGAAGCGCTCGCATAAGCCTAGGTTGTGGGCCGGCGTGGCCTTGACCCACCGCTGCTCCAAGAACAACTCGGCGTACCCGTGAAAAAAGACGTCCGTGCCCATCAACTCCAGCAGTTTGGGGGGACTCTGATAGTGTCTCAAATCGGCGAACCCCAGCCGGCTGGGGATGCCCACCGCCCGTGCCAGCGCTGCCAGGAGAATCGCCTTGGTCACGCAGAAGCCGAACTTTTGCTCCAGGATGGTGCTCGCGCGGACCGCCGCCGGGTGCAGATCAATGTGGTAGGGGTCGTAGATGATCGAATCGCGCACCGCGTAAAACAGGCGAATGGCCTGTCCAACGTCCGTCGTTTCCGGCCCAACGGTGGCCTGGGCAAACTGGATCACGGTAGGCACATCGCTGTCAATGAAGCGAGTCGGTCGCAGGTAGGACTGGAATTCCTCTGCCGCGATGGGTTCCATAGGTTATCACCATCCTCCATGGGGGGCAGGTGTTGCCGCCGATTGTATATCGGGCCGACGAATTGTCAAAACGCTCCCTGCTCCCTGCTCCCTGCTCCCTAATCCGTCAACCCTGCCAATCCGTGTTCTCCCTGCTCCCTGCTCCGTCAATCCGTGCCATCGTGTATTTCCCTATCCGTGGTGTTCTCCCTGCCCCCTGCTCCATCAACCCGTGCCATCGTGTATTTCCCTATCCGTGGTGTTCTCCCCGCCCCCTGCTCCATCAACCCGTGCCATCGTGTATTTCCCTATCCGTGGTGTTCTCCCTGCCCCCTGCTCCATCAACCCGTGCCATCGTGTATTTCCCTATCCGTGGTGTTCTCCCTGCCCCCTGCTCCGTCAATCCGTGCCATCGTGTATTTCCCTATCCGTGGTGTTCTCCCTGCTCCCTGCTCCGTCAATCCGTGCCATCGTGTATTTCCCTATCCGTGGTGTTCTCCCCGCCCCCTGCTCCATCAACCCGTGCCATCGTGTATTTCCCTATCCGTGGTGTTCTCCCTCCTCGCCCACCGGACTGCCGCCCCAGCCAGATACACCGCCCCGCAAAAGACCAACACCGCGTTTGTGCCGATCATCGCCTGAAAGCCCGTGAACTGGGCCAGCGTGCCGCCCATCGAGGAGCCCAAGATAGAGCCGGCCCCCTCGGCCGAACCATAGAGCCCCGAAGCCAGCCCTCGCTGTGACCGGGAGCGCACCTCGGTCGCGTAGGTCATAGCCGTCGCCACGTAGGCCGAGTAGGCGAAGCCCCGCACCAGTTGGATGAGCACGATCCACGGCATCCCCGGGGCCACCACGTAGCCCGCAAAGACCAGCGACCAGGTCAGGAAGCCCAGGCCGAGCATCGGCAAGCGCCCGATGCGGTCGGAGAGCCGGCCGGCCAGGATCATGAACGGCAGTTCCGACAGGGACGCCAGCGCCCATAGCCGGCCCAGGGCCGTCTGGCTGTACCCCAGTTCGCCGACCACATAGTTGGCCCACACGGCGTAGACTGCCCCGATGGACAGCGACCACAAGAATGCGGCAATGAGGAGCGGGGCGAGGGGCAGCCGGTGGGCAGGGTCCGCATAGGTTTGTGTAGAAACCGGGTTTTTCCCAGAAACCTGGTTTCTGGCCGGGGCGGGGTCTTTGATCCACAGCGCCAGCAGACAGGCCACGGCCAGGAAGGAACCGGCCAGGCCAAAGGGCACCCGCAACGACAGCCGGTCGGCGATGCTGCCCGAGATAAAGGCCATCAATCCGAACCCCAGCGAGCCCAGGCCGCGGTACGTCCCCATCCTGCGCCCCCGTTCGCCGGCCCGCCCTTCCAGCAGGTCCCCCATCAGCGCCAGGCTGGCCACGTTGTAGGCCGCCTGGGCGATCGCCCCCAGCGCGTGCAACGGGAACAGGTACTCGTAGCGAGGCACGCCGGCCATCAGCCCATACGCCACGGCCGTGACGGCCAGGCTCGGCACCAGGAACACCTTCCGCCGGCCCAACCGGTCGGACGCGCGCCCCCACACGGTACTGAATAGAATCGCGCTCAGCGAAGTCACCGTCCCCAGCAGGCCAATCGCCACGTAACTGGCCCCCAGCGACTCGGCATACAGCGAACCGATGGGGCCGGTGATGCCGCGCGACATGAACAAAATGAAGGTGATCGCGGTCAGGAGTGCAAGGTTTCTCATGTCAGGTTCTCACCCTCCCGCAGGTTGCGCCCGGATGTACTCATCCGCCCGGATGTACTCATCCGCCTCCTGCAGGAGGGTTCTCACAAAAAACCGCTCCGATTCGTACCATCGGAGCGGTCAGTCGGCTCCATCGCCATAACGCAGGTACTCAGTAGCGCAGCGCGTGCCCGTGCACCGTGATCCCGTCCTTCCACTCCCGTGCCACAGGAGAGGCCAGTTCCTGGAACAGCTCGATGCGTCCCAGCAGGGCGAACCCCTGTTCGATGAAGAAGGAGATGGCCTCGACGTTGCGGGCCACCGGGCGCACGCTCAGGAACCGCACGCCGCACGTGCGGGCCGCCTCGACCACGCGCTGGCATAGCAGGCGGCCGATGCCCTGCGAGCGGTACTCGGCGCTGACGACGACCGGTTCCACCTCCGCCTCCTCGCCTGTGACGAGCAGCCCGGCCATGCCGACGACCTGCCCTTCCACCTCCGCGACCCACACGCCAGCAAAGTCTGGATGGCCCAGATGCCGGTCGAACCCCCGGCCCGGATCGTCACCTCCGATCGTGGGGTCGCCGTAGATGTCGCGATGGCGCTGGGTGAGTTCCACCCACAGCGCCCGGCAAGCCTCCAGGTCCCGAGGCCGGTATGCGCGTACCACGACGTCCACGTTCACCTACTCCAGTGATTTCTTGCTGCGCGTCCTTTGCAACTCATAGTCAGGGATGCGGCGGTTGAGCAGGTCGAGCGACAGTTCGATCACCTCTCGCGCTTCCTCCGGCGTGGTCGTGCCGACGGTGACCATGTCCTGGTCGCGGATCGTGCTCCACACGAACGCCAACCCGACCACCGGCAGCAGCCTGCCTGCCGCCAGTGGCTTGATCGTCATGACCGGCTTCCTGGCGTTGCGGATGATGCGCATGACCCAGTCGGCCTCGACCTGCATGAGAAAGCCGGCCGCGTTGTAGAGTTGGATGTACGTTTCCACGTCGGCGCCCGTCTTGTCGGCGTAGACCACCGCCTCCGGCATGTGGGTCGAGAGGCCCGGAATCATGCCGCGCTCGCGGATCATGCGGGTGTACGTGTCAATGTCGCGGACCACCCCCTGCATGCGGTCTATGAGCGCGTCCGTCACGCATTGGTGGGGCATGCAGAACGTGGCGCCAAAGGCCTGGCACTGATCGAACGCGGCTTCGGGGCCGTGCTCGAAAGGCCCGTCGGGGTGCAGGTTGAACATCGGCGTCAGGATGCGCATAATGCGCCGCCCTGTGCGGTCCTCCGCCTGGCGAATGGCGTCCTCCAGGTGTTGTGAGAGCGGCCCCATGACCGCGTCAACGCCGTATTCCATAAAGACCGCCAGGATCTCGGCGATGCGCTCCCGGCTTTGCAGTTCCTGGATCAAGTGGTCCTTGGCCAGGCTGGTGTGCGAGTAGCCGAGAAACCAGTTCGAGCCGATCAGCATGCGGGGCAGGCTCACGCCGCCTACGGTCGTGCGAGGAAAGTCGGTCACAATGATATGCTCCTCAACAGTGAATCTGTGCTGCCACGTTCAGTCTATTTGCCGATCCCGCTGACCAACGTCGCCGGGATCTCTTTGGTGTTGCAGTGCACCGAGCCCAGCGGGAAATCGCTGAAATTGACGCCGACGACTTCATAGCCGGGCATAATCTGCCGGTACAGTTCCAGTGCCTTCTCGTCCTGCTCCACGCCGAACGTCGGCACGATCACCTTGTGGTTCAGGATCAGGCTGTTCACGTAGGTCCAGTAGTTGAGTGAATTGTTGTCGTTTTCCGCCAGCATCACCCGCTGCACGGTATAGTTCTCCCCGGTTGCGGATGGGGTCTGCGCCAGTTGCGCCGCAATCGCTTCAAAGTCCTCGTACCATTGGTACTTGGGGTCGCTCTGGGCCACCAGGACGGTGCTGGCATCCAGGAACTTGACCACCATGTCAATGTGGCCGGACATCTCAGCCTTGAGCATGGGGAACAGGATGAGACGCTGGCAGCCAAAATATTCCCTCATGATGCGTTCGAGGCTCTCTCGTGTGACTTCAGGGTTGTGGTACAGCACGGACTCGAACATGATGAACGTGCCCTGTCCGTCACCCACGATGTTGCCGCCTTCTACGATGAGCGGCAGCCGGTACGCCGGAACTCCCAGGTAACGCGCCAGTTCCAATGGCAGTTCAGAGTCCCCTTTGGCGTACGGGACCCCGTTCGGGAGATATGGGTTGACGATCATGAGAGGCTTGCGGTCAGGCCCGGCCTCCACCGTGGTCGGACCATTGTCCCGCAGCCACACGTCATCCAATGGGGCGTACAGAAAGCGCACCTGGTCGAGGGAGACCTGCTTGTGGGTCAGGAAAAGTTCGACCGCCTTCTGCCAGTATTCGTTCGGGACGAACACGTACGCCCACGCTTCCGAGGCGACGTAGCCGGTCAGGTCGGCGTGGCGCTGCCATGAATAGGGGTAAAAGATGGGCCAGCCGATGACGACTGCACCGATCTCTTCGAATTCTGCAGGCAGGCGCAGTGGGCCGGGGGGTGGCGCCAGCGAGTAATACTCCGTGTATTCCGCGACTGGTGGGAGATAGTGGGCCGCCGGGTCCATCCCCTGCATTTCGCTCAAGGCCGCCTCCCGCTCGAGCTTCATCTGGGCGAGCAATCCCATGCGATCCAGATAATCCACCATCTGCTCGTCCGAGGAGGGCGGGTTCTGCGCCGCCTCGATGTGCACGGCGTACGTCTTCTGGATGACGGCCATGATGCGCTCGAGCAGCGCATCCGTCAGTTCTGGGTATAGGCCGGGGATCCCCTCGCCCAGCAATGGGCGCAGCGACGATTGGTTGAGCGTGTGGTACGGCAGCGGCATCGCACGCTCTGTGATGTAGCCGAGTAGTTCGCTCTCGATCAGCGACTGTTTGAGTTGCGGAAAGGCAACCAGCAACACGACGGCGCACACGATAATTCCCGCTACGAACGTAGCCAGGGCGATCAGTGCAACAACTGACTTTTTCACGCTGCTCCTCCTTTTCTTGTGGGACGGCTTAAGGTGCCAGGGTCTGCACACGCGCGCTGCCATGGACAAGAACGAACACCAATTATAGGCCGATTGCACCGTTCACGCAAATACATCACGCCTGCGGCTTGCAGACGGACGGTACGGATGATGGCGCGGACGCCCCGCTTGAGCGGGGTTCTTTACCCTTGCGGAGGTTCACAACCTCCGCAAGGGTTACAGGTTACTCATTCAGGCGGGCGAGCGGTTCTTTGCTGGAAAAGAAGCCCACCAGTGCATCGGCAGCGGTTAAGCAAGCCAAGGCATAGGCTCCCAGGACGGCGCCTCCCGCGAGCAAGGCGGGCGGGCTGGTAGGCAATAGCCTGAGCGCCTCGCCCAGCACGCTACCGAGCGATGGGGTTGGAGGTTGAACTCCCAGGCCCAGAAAATCCAGCGCCGCGACCAGCCCCAGGCCAGAGAAGAGCGTGCCCAGGAGAAGCGCCCCTGACCCGGCCAGCCCCAACACCAGGCCCCTGCGCTGCTCAGGGGCCGCCGTCCAGAGCGTCTGGTACATCCGCACAGCGCGCGGCAAAAGTACCAGCGCGCACACCGGGCCCAACCATGCCCAGGTTGCTCGTAGAGTCCCCCCCGCCCGAGGGAGCAGCAGCATCATCGCCATCGCCCCCGGCACGGCGGGAATGAACAGCAGCACGTCCGCCGGCAGCAGCACAAGATCGGCCGCCGATTCCGCCCACCACGTCCGGCGGGAGGTCAGAAAGCCCACCAGCGCGCCAATCAGCCCGCCTGGAAGGAGCACCGTGACTGCTATTAGCGCGGCGATCCCCAGCGTGACTGCCGCGCCGCGCAGTAGCCGCGCCTGCAGGTCCCGCCCCAGCATGTCGGTGCCCCAGGGATGGTCTGCCGAAGGTGGCTTGGCGCGCGCCTCCGCATCGAACAGTAGCACGTCATCTGCGTCAACCGTTAACCCGGCAGCAGCCAGGCCCAATGGAATCAGGAGCAGCGCGAGCGCAATCACCATCCAGATCCTGTGGGCCCTCCTGCCCCAGGGAGTCACAGGCTGATCGAGAACAGGCACGTGTACCAGCCGCTCCAGCCAACGGAACAGTTCGGCCGCCAACCGTCCCACCAGGATCATGCCAGCGTAGACGCTGAGAACGCCCAACAGCACGGGATAGTCCTGGCGCAGCGCAGTGTCCAGGGCCAGCCGGCCGATCCCCGGCCAGCCGAAAACCAGCTCCACCAACACCGCCGCGCCGAGCAAGCCGCCGGTCTGCCCCAGGCACACCCCCAGCCCTTTGAACAGCCCGGCCAGCCACAGGCGGACGCCCCTGTGCTCTCGCGGCAGCGTCACCTCGCTCGCCACCGCCTGGGCGGTCAGGGTCGCCGGGAGCAACGCCAGCGCCACTGCTGGCAGGATCAGGTGGCTGATGCGGTCACCCAGGCCACCCGGCCCACCCAGGGTCAGCATCCCCACCGCAGGCAGCAGTTTCAGCCGGATGGCAAAGATCGAGATCAGAACCGTCGCCATACAGAACACCGGCATCGCCGCGGCGCCGAATACGGACAGCCGGCCCAGCCCTTTCAGGATGGAGCCTGGCCACCCGGCCTTCTCCTCCAGGTAATGCACCAGCACGGCGACGATGCTCGCCGCGCAGGCCAGCAGTAGCGCCAGGAGCAGCGCCGCCCCCAACAGAAGCAAGGTGTTGGGCAGCCGCTCCCCGATCACGGTACTGACCGGCCTCTGCATCATCCACGAGACCGACCAGTCCGGCTTCCGGCCCACGCCCGGCAGGTCACCCGCCGCCCGCAGCAGTGGCTGGCGCAGGGCAGCGATGAGGCCCAACGCCAACCCGAACGCGACCAACGTCAGCACGATGCGGCGTGGAAACTGAACCCACGCAGCCAGCCGCTCTTGCCGTTCCCCTGAACCTGCGAATTCGGACGAGTGCATTGTATGTTCTCCTCTCTCTAATGATACTGGATCGTCTCAACTGCGGGCGTAGGCCGCCACGCGCCCACGCTTCGACCTGAACACCTCCCACTCGGGCTCGCCCTGCATCTGGACCTCGTTCAGGTGCCGGTACAGCCCACGGCGGGCCATCAGTTCCTCGTGCGTGCCCATTTCCGAGATGCGGCTCCCTTCCAGGACCACGATCACGTCCGCGCTGCGAATCGTGGACAACCGGTGGGCGATGATGAGGGTCGTCCGGCCGACCATGAGCCGCTCCAGTGCCTGCTGGATCAACAGCTCCGTCTCGGTGTCTACCGACGAAGTCGCCTCGTCCAGGATCAGAACCGGCGCATCCTTGAGCACTGCGCGGGCGATCGCCAACCGCTGCTTTTGCCCGCCCGACAGTTTCACGCCGCGCTCGCCGATCATCGCGTCGTAGCCCTCGGGCAGTTTCGCGATGAATTCGTGCGCGTTCGCCACTCTGGCTGCTTCGATCATCTCCTCTTCGGTAGCGTCCGGGCGGCCAAAGAGGATGTTCTCGCGCACCGTGCCGTGGAACAGGAACACGTCCTGCAGCACGATGCTGATCTGCTGGCGCAGGCTCTTGAGCGTCAGGTCGCGCATGTCGTGCCCATCGAGCGTGATCGAGCCTTCGCACACGTCGTGGAAGCGGGGGATCAGGCTCGCCAGCGTCGTCTTGCCCACCCCGGTCGGCCCGACCAGCGCGACCACGGTGTTGGGCGGGATGTCCAGGTTGATGCTGTCCAGCACAATGTCCCCTGGCGTGTACCAGAACCTCACGTCGTGGAAGGAGAGCGCACCCTGCGCCCGGCCTGGCAGCGCGATGGCGCCAGGACGGTCGCGGATGTCGGGTTGCTGCTCCATTAGTTCCCCCACGCGCTCCGCCCCCGCCAGGGCCTCCTGGATGTTCTCCCACGCCCCACTCAGCGCGCGCACGGGCTGGTAGAACATGTCCAGGTAGAGGAAAAAGGCCACCAGGTCCTCGATCGGCAATGTCTGGTTCAACGCCAGCCGCCCACCAAAGTAGATCAGGATGATGGTGCCAAGGGACGACGAGAACTCGACGAAGGGCTGGAACGTGGCCATCAGCCGCAACGCACGCAGCAGTGAATCGCGAAAGCGGATGATGTGTTTGTTGATCCGCGCGGCTTCTGTATCCTCGCGCGTGAACGCCATGATCTCACGGATGCCCGACAGGTTGTCGTTGAGCGTGGCGTTGAGTTCGCCCAACTCCTTTTGACGCTCCCGAAACGCCGGGCGCACGTACCTGGAGTACGCCCGCAGGGCCAGCACGACCAGCGGGATGGGGACCATGCTCAGCAAGGCGAGCCGCGTATTCATGCTGAACAAGACCGCGCTGACGCCGGCCAGCGTGAGTACGTTCACGATCACGTCCGGCACGGCGTGGGCGATCAGCAACTCGATCAGGCTCGAATCGTTGACCACGCGCGACATCAACTGGCCCGTCTGCCTGTCCTCGTAAAAGCGGAGCGACAGCCGCTGCAAGTGTTCATAGGTCGCCTGCCGGGCGTCGGCCACGACCCCCCACCCGGCGATGTGGGCCATGTAACTCCGCACAAATTGAAGCCCCCCACGCACGACATAGATCGCCAGCGCGAAAAGGGCCAGGCGGGTGATGAACTCGGTGGAGGCCCGCGTCTGCACCTGGTCTTTGACGGCCGCGATCATCAGTTTGATTATCCAGGGGGCCAGCAACTGCACGCCCACCAGCAGCGTCATGCTCCCGACCGTCAGAGTCAGCGAGCCGACGTACTTGCGGGCGTACCCCAATAAGAATTTGATCGTTTTCATTCCACTCCTGTGAACCAATAGATCTGCGCCACCGCTGGTGTGCCAGCGGGCGGCGACAGGCCCCGATTATATCGCAACGGCAGCAGGACACAACTGAGCGTGATACGCTAACCGGGTTGACTTCTGCGCGGCTTAGGCTATACTGGAGGTTAACTTATGGCACTGGGCAAACCCCGGGAGCAAGTAGATCGCATCTGCCATGGAACCAAGCACGCCCCTGCAGGTAGATATCAAAGAATTCCTTCGCCCGCTCCTCTTGGGCCTGGCGGAAGAGGACCTGGACGTCATGGCTCAGGCGGGGGTCATCCACTCCTTCCCGGCCGGCGCTGCCATCTGCTCCGAGGGAGAGCCGGGAAACGTAGTCTACATCATCGTCCAGGGGCGTGTGGACATCATCAAGCGGCTGGACGATGCCAGCGAACGCTTTCTGCACAGCCTGGGACCAGGCGAGTTCGTCGGCGAGATGGCCATCTTGCAGGAAGGCATCCGCACCGCCACCGTGCGCGCTGCCGAGCCGACGACCGTGCTGGAGATCAGCCGGGATCCCTTCCTGGTCATCCTGGGGCGCAGCCCCTCCCTGGGTATCCGCATCCTGGTGCGCATGAGCGCGCGCCTGCGGGATGCCGACCAGCAGGCCATCGCCGAGTTGCGCCGGGCCAACGAGGAACTGACCCGCGCGCTCTGGCAACTGAAGCGGCTGGACCAGACCAAGTCCGATTTCATCCGCCTGTCGGCGCACGAACTGCGCACCCCCGTGGCGGCCCTGCTGGGATATACGCAGATGATGCGGGACAACCCGCTGGTGCAGGCCAGTGCCGAACTGCGCACGTTGGTGGAGGGGGTGGTGGCAGGCACGGCCCGGCTCCATCGCGTGTTCAATAGTATCCTGGACGTTTCGCGGGTGATGACCGGTGGGCTCCAGATTCAGCCCACGCCGGTGAGCATCCCCGTCATCATGGACGGCGTCGTGCTAGAGTTCAGGCGGGCGTTGGAGGAACGCCGCTTGACGTTGGAACAGGTGGGGATTCGAGGCCTGCCGCTCTGTTGGGGCGACCCAGACCTTCTGTACAAGGTGTTTTACCACCTGGTGAACAACGGCATCAAGTACACGCCCGACGGCGGACGGATCACCGTGAGCGGCCGGACGGTGAACGTGCCCGGCCTGGGCCGGTGCGTCGAAGTGGCCGTACGAGATACCGGCATCGGCATCGCGCCGCAGGACCTGGAACTGATCTTTGAGAAATTCTACCGCACCGGCGAGCCGGCCCTCCACTCCTCGGGGACGACCTCCTTCAAGGGGGGCGGGCCGGGACTGGGGCTGGCCATCGCCCGCGGGGGAGTGCTGGCGCACGGTGGGCGCATCTGGGCCGAAAGCCCCGGCTACGACGAAGAGAAATGCCCAGGCAGCCGCTTCATCGTGCAGTTGCCGCTCAGTGAGGGCTCTGCTGGATCAAGCGTTCCCTGATCGCGGATCCCCCTCCCCTGTCCCCGGCCATCTCCAACGCTACCACACCCTTCGGAGGTTCCAGCTACGTCAGATAGGTCTCGGCGGACGTGGCGAACGCCTCCTCCGGCGTGCCGAAAAAGTTACCTGACGGGAAGATAGACAGCTCATACTTGTCGTTGCTATACGTGTAGAACGCAAAGCCCCACCGCTCTTCGTCGCCAAAGTAGCGCAGGCGACACAGGTGAGTGGGCGTGTTACGCAGCCGCTCCAGGTGCTCCTCACGGGTCTCCGGCCAGTCAGGCGGGGGCCAGCCGGGCAAGTCCTCCGGCTCCGTGTAGGCGTCCACGTAGCAGAACTGCCCCCGGAAGCGCACCTCCAGGCGCGTGTATCTCCCGGCCAAGTGCTCCTCGGCGTAGCGCTTGATGCGCTGCTCGGTGCGGCGCTTGACCGCCTCGGAAATCGTGACCCCACCCGAGTCCGGGTCCCGTACCCAGGTTTTGCCTGCCATAACCAAACCTCCTGATTGAGTGTGTCAGATCCTTACCCATGATCGCAGAGCGGTCTGTGCCTACGTGAAGCTGGTGAACCCCTCCGTCTCCAGGTCGCCCAACATGCGCAGCAGTTTGGCCGTGCTGCGGGGCAATCGCGGTTCTGGCCCGGCCTGTTCCCTAATCCTTTCCACACTCATCTCTCCCCACGCCTTTGCTTGCTCCGTAACAGCGGATGGATCGCCAGTGCAGAAGGCCAGCAGGTGCAGAAGCGGTTGCCAGAGACGGGCGCGGGAGCCATGGAAGCGGGGGAGGATTTTCTGGAGCATGGCGCAGTCGAAGGCGGCATCCAGGCTGAAGGCCGGGTCGTCAAGGTGGCGGGTGTTGAGCAGATAGACCAGCATCTCGTCCGCCACCCGGTAGCCAAAGTGCATGTGGAATGGCTCCAGCAGTCGCACCAGCGCCGCCAATTGCTCCCGGTAGGGGGTCAGGTTGGGGGCCTGAAGGGCCTCCTTCCGCAGTCCGGTAGTGAAGGAATAAGTGAACTCGTGAGTGAAGGCACGGACGGCCGCATTATCTGCGCAGGCGTAGGATAAGTTGCCAACTTGTCCGGCTCCCCCCCAGTACCCTTCCAGGTCCACCTCCCCGAACTCGATCACGTTGGCCCGGTCGAGCACTTTGGGACTGAAGGTGAACGTCGTCTCGTCCACGTTAACCGTGCCGGTGAAGTAGATGTTGAGCGGCACATCCAGACGGGGCGGGACAAAGTGAAGCGGGTTGAAGCCGCCCCCGCATGCTTCCTCGTAGGTGTACTCTCCCCGGCGATGCTCCTCTTTCACCAGATCCTGGAAGGGACAGCTCTCACAAGCAACGATGCAGGTTTTGTGGTCTGCATCGGCGGTGTAGAATTCCTCCGCCAGCCCTTCATTTCCAGCCGCCAGCAGGCAGCGCGGCTGGTCGTGAAGAGGGCAGGAGTCCTGATAGACCTGCCCGTCCTCTCCCAGACGGCGACTCTCCAGCACGCTGAGAAAATCGGCAAAGTAGTGCTCGACGCGAGCCAGGTTCATCTCGTCCAGGATGGCAAAATAGGGTCTTTTCTCCCCGTGCATCCAGTCCACGTGGGCTGCCAGCAGCAAGCGCAGGAAATTGGTCGTGTGGTAAGTGCCGGTGAGGAGGTGGCAGAACCCCAGCAGCCCCCGGTGGTCGGTCCAATCGGGGTGGACAGGAATGAGGATGGCCCTCTCCCCGGCCCCCATCCACTCGGCAAAGTACTGGGCCAGTTTCGTCTTGCCGGTCCCGCTGAGACCGCTGAGAATGACGAGAGGTTTGGTCTGGAGGGAGAGGTAGTAGGTGGCGAGGAGGTCGGGTGGGAAGTGAAAGTTGTGGGCAGAGAGGTAAATAGAGAGAGAAGAGACGGGTCGAAGGGGCGGTGGTGGTGGCGGTAGTTGTGGTCTCTCCTTCACGAACCACAAAAACATATCAGCGAAATGGTAGTCTGCCTCGGTGAAACCGGCCCCACGCAGGGCATCCACTACTTGCCCCATCGGCCCATGCAAAGCCAGGTAAATATGATCGTCATTTTTCTGCCCACGTGGAAGCGTTGCTTTCACATCCAACCCCATTTTCTGAAAAGCGAGTAAGGTCACTTTGGGGCTATAGATCCAGTAACGATCGGGGAAACGATAGGTAAGGAGTTCGGAGAGGGTCATCACTCCCAGGCCGTGTATAGATTTGATAGCACGTCGGAAGTCTTCCAACTCTAGCCCTCTCTCAGCAGCAGTGATCAGGTCAGTCAGGCCATCCCTGACCTCATTAAACTGGCGGTCCCGGTCCTGAAAGAAGCTAAATTTACTTGCATCGGTGTCTTTCAGCAATTCCTGCATCTCGGATTCAGTCAGAGCCGACATGTGCTCTGGGGTCAATAATCGCTGTGCCCGTTCCGTGCGGCGGCGATGCTCGGCAGCATGGGCTTGGAGACCCTCACTGTCAGCGCCTTTCTCTCGATCCATTTCCCACGTATCCTGGAAATAGGAGATCCATTGTTGCAGCTGTGCTTCGTCTATCCTCATTGGTGTTGCACCTGTTCTTACCAGTCGCTGCAGCGCCTCCGCCTGCTCAGGGGTGAGCAAGTAGTTGGTCATGCGGGGCATACGCAAGACGTTCAGCCCCCTGAGTAGCGGATGGGCCTCCAAATCCGCCTTCAGCGCTGGCCGGCTCAGAACCTCTTCGAAGCGCAAGTCTATCCACCAGTGATGGTCAGGCCATTTGGGGATTTCGGCCTCATGGGGCTCGCCGATGATGCGACTGACAGCATAGATGCCAGATTGGGCACCGGTCACCCAGTGATAGACAACGTCACCGGGGTGCATGTCTTGCCGTCGCTGATTGGCCTGCCAGCCGCCTTCCGCACCCGGTCTCACTTCTCCGGCTTCGATTTCGGCCAGCAGATCGTATTTCTCTGGATTGCTGCTAAAGATCCAGGCACTGGACATCATCTCCCTCCTCGGCCCTGCCATTCCCGCACTGAGCGTTTTTCGGCCTCAATGCCTATCTATCACTCGCACCACCGCTTCTAACGCCCCTGTCTGCCCCGGGCGCAGCGGCACCGCTCCTACGCCCGCAAAACCTGGCAGGAGGTCCGCCGGGTTCTCACACCGGTGTCCATCGGCCCCGAAAGCGCGAAACCCGGTGCCGGGGTACAGCACAAACACCGCCTCCGCCCCCCGGATCGCATCCCGGTAAGTGTGCATCTTGTACAGGTCCGCCCGCTTGAAGGTAGCCTCGCGCTCGACCTCCGTAGGCACCTCTCCTTCCAACGCCGCCTCGATGTCCTGCCACTCCAACCGATACTTGGCATCGAACAGCCAGCGACGGCCTTCCAGTTCGACCGTGTAATCAGGGCGCAAGGGAAGGGAGTAGGAATCTCTCTGGAACTCCCGGTTGTACAGCAACGTGGCCGGGCCGATGTGCAATGCAGATACCTGTCCCGGTTGTAGCCCGACCTCCCAATGATCGTGTTTCCATTGCACCATACCTTGCCAGTCAGGGTGGATGCCAGTGACCCTCGCCAGCGCATCGGCCAGCGCAAAGAAACACCAATACTCGTACAGCGTCGGGACGTCCCGGCTAGGCACCGCCAGCAATTCCTCCAACCCCTGCCAGCGCACGTGGGGGATGAGCAGCAGCCGCTGGTAAGCATCCCGCAGTTCCCGGTACCCCTCTCTCCGCCGCAGGACCTGTGAGGCGGCCGGAAAGACCGCCATCGGCCCAACCTCCTCCAGGAACGACGCCCGCTCCATCTCGCCCACCTCCCGTGCCCACCGGCGGCAGTCCCCCGCCAGCGACCGTGCCAGGTCGGCCCGGGCAGTGTGCTCGGTCGCGTCGCGCTGGAAAGCCCGCTCCACGTCGCCCAATTTACGTCCCAGCACTTGCAGCAGGTAGGCGACGAAGCGATTCTCCGGCGTGTCAAAGTCAGCACAAGGACGGGTGTCCGTAAGGTAGGTGGGCACGTATCCGCGCAGAGCGCGGGCGATGGGAGGACTGACTCCACGGCTGCCCCGCGCCATGTCAGTACAGACCACCAGGTCGGCCAACGTGCGGGCATCCACCTGCCGCGCCAGGGCCAGGTCTACCCGGCGGGCTTCCCGCACCAGGCGGCGGTGTGGCTCCGTGCGCACCCGCTCGAAGGCGGCTGGCACACGGCTATGTGCCATCAACCGGCGCAGGACCAGGTAGATCAAATAAAGCGAGCCTCGCCCCGGCGCTTCCACCGCTGTGGGCAGGGTAGTGGGCGTACAGACACTGAAGGCCAGTGCGGCCAACCAATCAGCCAGTTCGTCCAGCAGGTGGCGGTAGTCCTGCTCATAGTCAAGTTTGCGGCTGTACACTTCCACAGGAAGGTCCAGCACCACCTGACCGTCCACCTCCACCCGCAGGCGGGAAAGACCAACATAGTCCCCCCAGGTAAAAGACCAGAGAAACTCGCCTTCTTTTAGCCTGAGTAACTCGTCGGACGATGTCGCCTTACCAATCCCGAGCGTGGTTCTGACCTGTCCCGTATACTCAATCAGTATCTTGCCCTGGGATCGTTCGGGGAACCGGCAGTGAGTGCTGATATCGCCAGACCAGTACTCGCCTTTCTCTGGCTCCTCACGCCATAGCCATATCCCTATCCCAGGGGGACTACCCCGGACGAGGGGAAGTTTCTCCCATCTCATTGCTTCTATGGTTCGCGCTCAACAATCGCGTGCGGGCCGATGTTCCGGAATATGCACACGTCGTCCTCATAATGAAAGGTGAACCGATAGTGCACATCAATGCGCCCTTCCCACACCCCGGGCAAGCCCTGGACGCGCTTCACACCCAGCGAGGGGTGGCGTGGGTTCTCTTTGAACAGCGTAAACGCTTTGGCCGCTTTGGCCTGGATCTCGCGCGGCAACCTGGCTGCTGCCTTTTTGAACCGCCCTGTGCGTACGTACCTCATCGTGGCCATCCCAGGTCGTCAATCAGCTCTTCCATCGTGTCGAAAGTCTCGTAGCGGCCAGCGGCCAGGTCTGCTTCCGCCTCGCGCTCACCGGTCTGCCACTCCTCTGTCCAGAACCACGCCTGGTCTTCAGCGAGCGCCAGTGCTTCACACAGGTAATCGGCGAGCAAACTGGCCATGTCGGGCGTGACCTCCAGCGTCTCGCGGGCGGCACTGGCCAGTCGAGCCCGGCGCACAAAAGACTGCACCTGATTGAGTATGGGACGTTCCGTTACTACACTCATTATTCATCACCCTCAAGTCTATGCTAACCCCGCCGCCTGGTTCTCCACCTCCGCCACGCGGATGCCCTCCTTCTCGTCCACCCGCGTGAGCAGGAGAATGCCGCCGATGAAAAAGATGATCAGCGCAACGATGCTCAGCCGGCTGGAGCCGGTCAACTGCCCCACCACCGCAAACAGGGCCGGCCCCGCAATCCCGGCGAACTTGCTGGAGACGTCGTAGAAACCGAAGAACTCGGCGCTGCGCGCCTTGGGCGCCATCAGCCCGAACAGGCTGCGGCTGAGCGCCTGCGTCCCCCCCTGCACCATCCCCACGGCAAAGGCCAGCGCCCAAAAATGCCAGGCCCGGCTCATAAAGTACCCGGCGATGGCGATCAGCGTGTACCAGCCCAGGCCCACCATGATCGAGCGCTTGGTGCCGAGCCGGCCGCTGAACTTGCCGAACATGAGCGAGAACGGGATGCCCACGAACTGGGTCAGCAACAGCGCCCCGATCAGGTCAATCATGCCGATGCCGATCTCTGAGCCGTAGATGGTGGCCATCTTGATGATCGTGCCGATGCCGTCGTTGTACAGCCAGAAGGCCAGCAGGAAGAAGAAGAGCTGGCGGTACTTGCGGACATCGCGGAAGGTCTGGCCGATGCGGCGGAAGCCGGCTGTCACCGGGCTGACCCCCTCGCCGATGCCGGCGGTGTTGGCGGCGGGCTCCGGTACCCGGCGCAGGAGCGGGATGGTAAAGATGGCCCACCAGAATGCCACGGTCAGGAACGACAGGCGCGGCCCCAGCGTCGAGCCGGCCCAGATGACCTGGATCATGGCGATGTTGACCGCCAGCAGGATGCCGCCGCCCAGGTAGCCCAGCGCGTAGCCCTTGGAGGAAACGTAATCAATGTCCTTGGAACGGGCCACGTGCGGCAGGAGCGCGTCGTAGAACACGTACGAAGCGCCCAGGCCGATGGAGCCGAACGAGAACAGCACCAGCGCCAGCAGCCAGGCTCCGGTGTTTATGAAGACCATCAGGGCAGTCGCGACGATGCCGATGGCGGCGAAGATGGTCAGGAAGCGCTTCTTGCCCCCCGTATAATCGGCGATGCTGCCCAGGATGGGAGCCAGCAGCGCCGCCAGGAGCAGCGCCACGGCGTTGGTGTAGCCCCAGTAGATGGTAGCGGTGTTGCCGGGCAGGCTGGCCGCGACGACCTGGTCGAAATAGACGGGCAGGACGGCCGCCTCGATCGTAGTGGAGAAGGCGGAACTGCCCCAGTCGTACAAGCACCAGGCGTTCACAATTTGACCATAGGTATGATTCGCGGTTGACTTGGCGCGCACGGTTTACCCCTCCTTGAACGAAGATTGTGGCGGTGATTGTACTTCATCCCGGCTGCCTACGCAAACGGCCGGACTTGCAAGTGCTGCGTCTGCTTCGGCCTGTGCTTCTTCCTTCGTCCATCGAGTTCTCGCGTGCTGAAACGCGCGAAAGCGGCGGCCAGTTTCGTGCTTTTCGCGAGATTTCGTGCCTTTCGTGATCCAGGTGTTCTTGACACAGCGTCCAGAATATGATATGCTACAACCCGTTTGTGACGTCAACGGTGGCTGCCGTCAAGATGGTGCATCCAGAGTTGGCAGAGACGTGCGAATATGGGCCAGCGGAATTGTGGATCGCATGCTGGCCCTTTCTGCTCATCAGGGGGCGATATGTCACTGGTTCAAACCGAAAATCTCACCAAAGTGTACGGCACAGGGGAGACTGCCGTGGTCGCCCTGGACCACGTTAACCTCAACGTAGACGCCGGCGAGCTGGTGGCCGTCATGGGGCCCAGCGGCTGTGGCAAGTCTACGCTCTTGCACCTGGTCGGCGGGCTGGATCGCCCGACGGAAGGGCGCGTGATCGTCGGCGGTCAGGCCCTGGCCGACCTGCCAGACGCCGCGCTCACCGAACTGCGCCGTCGCAGGATCGGTTTCGTCTTCCAGTTCTACAACCTCATCCCGGTGCTGAACGCGACCGAGAACGTCGCGCTGCCGCTCATCCTCGATGGCGTAAACGGCACGGCGGCCAAAACCAGGTCGCGTGACTGGCTGCACAAAGTGGGACTGGGCGACCGTTTGACCAGCCGGCCCGATCAACTCTCCGGGGGCCAGCAGCAGCGCGTGGCCATTGCCCGCGCCCTCGTGGCCGAGCCGGCCCTGGTCCTGGCCGACGAACCGACCGGCAACCTGGATTCGCACGCCTCGGACGAGATTGCCGTGCTCCTTCGCCAGGTCGTGGACGAATGGGGGCGCGCAGTCGTGATGGTCACCCACGACCGGCACATCGCTGCCTATGCCGACCGCATCGTTTTTCTCAAGGACGGCCGCATCGTGGACGAGACCCGCTCGCAGCCGCAGCGCACCGCTGGTGCAGCCCGCCTGGCAGACCCGCTACAGGCGCCCGCTTGACGTTTTTTCTGTACACGGAGGGACTGGGGTGAACCTTCAACTGACGCTGGCCGCCCGCTATCTGTGGGGGCGCAAACTCAGAACGTCTCTCACCACGCTCGCCATCGTGATCGGCGCGTTGGTGATCTTCGGCATGAACATCATGCTGCCGACCATGCTGCAGGCCTTCCAGACCAACATGCTGGCTGCCTCGGGCCAGGTGGACGTCACCATCACCCACGAGACCGGCGAAGCATTCTCGCGTACCGTACTGAACAAGATCAGGCTGATGGAGGGCGTGCGCGCCGCCTCCGGTTCGCTCAGGCGCACGCTCAACGTGCCCGATGGCTTCTTCGGCCGCGGGGTCCAGGTCACGGCTATATCGCTGATCGGCATTGAGCCCAGGTTGGCGCAGACCATTCGCAACTACCCGCTCAAAGAGGGGCGCTTCCTGCGCTCCTCCGATACCTCAGACGCCATCATCACGACCAGCCTGGCCGATAGCCTGGGCTTGAAGTTGGGGGACAGGTTGCCCCTGCCGACCTCCGAGGGCGTCGTGCCGTTCAGGATCGTGGGGCTCCTCCCGGCACGCACGCTGCCCGGAAACGAAGAGATACTCGTGCCGTTGTCTGAAGTGCAGAAACTATTCGACCTGCCCAGGCGCATCAACACCGTCGAAGCCAACCTGGACACGCTCGACCCCGCCCGGCGCACGGCAATCCTGACCGCCATCGAGGCCCAACTCGGGGAGGACTATAGCCTGGGCGCGCTGACGAGCGGGACAGAGCTGTTCGCCAGCCTCCGCATAGGCCAGCAGATGTTCAGCCTGTTCGGTTTTCTCGCCCTGTGTATGGGCGGCTTTATCATCTTCAACACCTTCCGCACGGTCGTGGCCGAGCGCCGCCACGACATCGGCATGCTGAGGGCCGTGGGAGCCAGCCGTCGCACCATTGTCGGGCTGATCCTGGCGGAAGGGTTGTTGCAGGGCGCGGTCGGCACGTTACTGGGGATGGCCCTGGGCTACTTGATGGGCGCGGGTGTCACGACGCTGATGGCGCCCATGCTGGGGCAGTTCTTGCACGTCCAACTCGGTGCACCGGTGATCAGCCCGGCCCTGGTGGTGACGACGATCGTACTGGGCGTGGGCGTCACGCTCCTGGCCGGCTTGCTGCCTGCCTTGAGCGCCAGCCGGGTCACCCCACTCGAAGCCCTGCGTCCTGCTGTCGCCCAGGTCTTTCAGCGTGCCATGGGCATCGGCGCGGTTGTCGGCGTCATCCTGATCGTGCTGGCCATCGCCGGGCTGCTGTCGGGGAGGATGGAGTTGACGGCCCTGGGAGGGCTGCTGTTCCTGGTCGGATTGGTGCTCGTCGCACCTGTGTTGGTCAAGCCCATCGCTTCCGTGTTCAGTGGCTTGATCGCGTTGGCCTTTGCCCGCGACGGGACAGGGATGCTGGCGCAGGGCAACCTGACGCGCCAGCCCTCGCGCGCGGCCATCACCGCCAGTGCGACCATGATCGGCCTGGCCATCATCGTCGCCATGGGCGGGATGACGACGAGCCTCACCGGTACCTTCCTCACCATCCTGCAAAAGAGCCTGGGCAGCGACTACATGCTGATGCCCCCTTCGGTGGGCGTATGGGCCAGCGACGTCGGGGCCAGGCCGGAACTGGCCGACCGGCTGCGCGCTGTGCCCGGTGTGGGTCCCGTCAGCACCATGCGCTTTGCGGCTGCCACGGCAGATGGGAAACCCATCTCGCTGCTGGGCATTGACCCGGCCGTCTTTCCGCAGGTGGCGGCCTTGAACTTCCAGGCCGGCGACGCCCGCACCGCCTACGCCGCACTGGCCGAGGGGCGCGCGTTGATTGCCAACGGCCCTTTCGCCGCCCAGGCCGGGCTCGAGGTGGGGGATACGGTGCGGCTGTCCACCCCTCGCGGCCGGCAGTTCTATCGCATTGCGGCCATCGCGGGCGACTATCTCAATGCCAAGATCATGACCGCCTATATCTCGCAGGCCAACCTGCGCGCCGACTTTGACAAAACCGAGGACGTGTTCATCCAACTGAACCTGGCGCCGGGCGCGGACCCGCAACTGGTCGAGTCGAAACTCGAGGCGATCGCGGCCGATTACCCGCAGTTCAAACTCGTCTCCGGGAAGGCCTTTTACGAAGAGAACAAGCAACTCTTTAACGCCGTCTTCGTCTTCTTCTATATTTTCATCGGCGTGTTGGCCTTCCCTTCCTTGATTGCGCTGCTCAATACCCTGGCCATCGGCGTGATCGAGCGCACGCGCGAGATCGGCATGTTGCGCGCCGTCGGCGCGACGCAGAGGCAGGTCCGCCGGACCGTGCTGTCCGAGGCGCTGCTACTCGCGGCAATCGGGACCGCGTTTGGCTTGCTGGCGGGACTCTACCTGGGCTACGTGATGGTGTTGGGGATGGGCGTGGGTGGATTCCCCGTCGCCTATTCCTTCCCCCTGGCCGGGCTTCTGGCCGCCATTGCCATCGGCCTGCTCTTTGGTGTCGTCGCGGCGCTGCTCCCGGCGCGCCAGGCCGCCCGCCTGGAAATCGTGCGCGCCCTGCGGTATGAATGAACGTGAAGCAGCGTGTGCTAGAAGACTTGATCAGGTTGCGGGTGAGGCCCGACGGGTACGTCGGGACAGCCGGGGGAAACCTGTCAGGTCTGTCTGCGTCGTCCGGCGCTGCGCGTGTAGTGAGGCTCTTCACAACGGATTCTCGCTGTATTCACTTGCCATGCCTGCTATGTTGTGCTATAATGTCTATGCAAAATGTCTCATTGCCTTCCTGAGGTAATGGCCAGGGTGGGCGTATACCCCTAGTAGCCTCAATGTAGCACAATGATGCCCGCTGGCTGTCAAACGTCGGCGGGCGTTTTGTTTAGCGGAGGGGATCAAATGACCAGTCAGAGTAGTGAGTCCCGGATAAAGGCTGACATGCTGGTTCAGGATGGGGCAGTCCATGCCAGGCGGCGGGAGTACGACGCTGCAGTTCAGTGTTATGAGCAGGCTCTCATCCATGACCCCACCAGCGTAGAGGCCAGACGAGGTTGGGCACAGGCCTTGAAAGACCGGTACCAGTACGATGGGGCAGTGGCTCTTTTAGAGGAAGCACTTGGTCATGCGGAAGCGGACCTGGCAGCCGAAGTCTGTGTGGATTTAGCAGGCGTGCATGCGGCTGCGTGTAGATACGAAGATGGCTTGAAGTGGTGTGAACGTGCAGTAGCAACGCGGCCAGACTATGCCCAGGCATACGACCAGAAGGGCCTCATTCTCTGCTTCATGAATCGCTACGAGGAGGCTGAACTCGCTGCGGGTGAAGCACTGCGCCATTCGCCAGACGTCGCCGAATTCCGTGTGACGATGGGACGAATCTTCCTGGCTCAAAGTCGGTATCGAGAGGCTTTGTCCTGGCTGGGTGAAGCTGTGGAGATTACAGCGACATCGGCATTGGCATGGGATTGGCTCGGCCGGGCCTATACGGCAGTAGATCGTCGGGAAGAGGCATTGAGGGCCTGCCAAAAATCTATCGAATGCGATACCTGGTTCCTGGCAACGTATGTAGATATAGGTGGCTTCTATGGGGGCGAGAAACGATACGAAGAGTCGTTGACTTGGTACCAGCAGGCGTTGGAGATTGATCCACATTTTGCGCGAGCACATCGCGGGATTGCAATGGTGCGGCTGGCTCAAGGGCAACACGAAGATGCGATTGCAGCATGCCAGACCGCCATCCGCCTGGACGAACGTTCGGTGCGAAGTTACGATCTATTGGGTGGCATATATCTCGATATAAAAAACTATGATGAGGCGATCGCATGTTATCGGCGTGCACTGGAAGTGGATCCCTATGAAGCAACGGAGCACGTTGGCATCGGCCAGGTATTTGAGGCGCGTGGCGAGACAGAGCGTGCGATCGCTGAGTACCGGCGGGCCCTGGAAGTGGATCCCAGGTACAAGCCAGCGTGTGCATTTCTCGCGCAAACTTATTTGGAGCACCGGCAGCATGGCGAGGCCCTGACCTGGTGTCAGCGCGGGCTGGAGATTGACCCCGGTTATGGCTCCATTCTCAACCTGATGGGGCTGGCGTATGAGGACCAGGGACGGCTGGAAGAGGCCGCCGACGCTTACCAGCGGGCGATGGCGGCGGAACCGAAAGAGCCCGCTCCTGTGTGTAACTTGGGGGATGTGCGGCTGGCACAGGGACGGTTCGAAGAAGCCGTGGCGCTGTATCAGCAGACACTGGAAGTAGATCCCAAGTATATGAGGGCGTATATAATGCTGGTGGCAGCCTGTCGTGACCGTGAGCAGTATGACGAGGCCCTGACCTGGTGCCAACGCGGACTGGAGATTGATCCCAACAACAGTTCCATCCTCAACCTGATGGGGCTGGTGTATGAGAAGCGGGGTTGGCTGGAGGAGGCTGCCGACGCTTACCAGCGGGCGATGGCGGCGGAGCCGAAAGAACCCGTGTATGTGTGTAACCTGGGGGATGTGCGGCTGGCGCAGGGGCGGTTCGAGGAAGCGGTGGCACTGTATCAACAGGCACTGGAGGTAGATCCCAAGCACAAGTGGGCGTGTAGGCAACTGGCAAGTGCCCATCGGAAACGTCAGCGGTATGACGAGGCTCTAGCCTGGTGCCAGCGCGGGTTGGAGATTGACCCCAATTACGGCTCCATTCTCAACTTGATGGGATTGGTGTACCGAGACCAGGGGCGACTGGAGGAGGCCTCCGATGCTTTCCAGCGGGCGATGGCGGCGGAGCCGAAAGAACCCGTGTACGTGTGTAACCTGGGGGATGTGCGGTTGGCACAGGGACGGTTCGAGGAAGCGGTGGCGCTGTACCAGCAGGCGCTGGAAATAGATCCCAGCGACGGTTCCACCCTCAGCCTGATGGGGCTGGCGTATGGGGGCCAGGGACGACTGGAGGATGCTGCCGATGCCTTCCAGCGGGCGATAGCGGTGGAGCCGAAAGACCCCACCCCTGTGTGCAACCTGGGGGATGTGCGGCTGGCACAGGGGCGGTTCGAAGAAGCGGTGGCGCTGTACCGACAGGCACTGGAGGTAGATCCCAAGTACAAGTGGGCGTGTGGGCAACTGGCAAGTGCCCATCGGAAACGTCAGCGGTATGACGAGGCTCTAGCCTGGTGCCAGTGTGGGTTGGAGATTGACCCCAACTATGGCTTCGCCCTCAACCTGATGGGGCTGATATATGAGAACCAGGGGCGGCTGGAGGAGGCCGCCGGTACTTACCAGCGGGCAATGGCGGCAGAGCCGAACGAACCCATATACGTGCGCAACCTGGGGGATGTACGGCTGGCGCAGGGATCGTTCGAGGACGCAGTGGTACTGTACCAGCAGGCACTGGAAGTAGATCCCAAGTATATGAGGGCATATACACTGCTGGTGACAGCCTATGGTAACCGTGGGCAATATGATGAAGCCCTGACCTGGTGCCAACGCGGACTGGAGATTGATCCCAACAACGGTTCCATCCTCAACCTGATGGGGCTGGTGTACAGGGGCCAGAGACGACTGGAGGAGGCCTCCGATGCTTTCCAGCGGGCGATGGCGGCGGAGCCGAAAGAACCCGTGTACGTGTGTAACCTGGGGGATGTGCGGTTGGCACAGGGACGGTTCGAAGAGGCCATGGCGCTGTACCAGCGGACACTGGAAGTAGATCCCAAGTATATGAGGGCGTATATAATGCTGGTGGCAGCCTGTCGTGACCGTGAGCAGTATGACGAGGTCCTGACCTGGTGCCAACGCGGACTGGAGATTGATCCCAACAACGGTTCCATCCTCAACCTGATGGGGCTGGTGTATGAGAAGCGGGGTCGGCTGGAGGAGGCCGCCGATGCTTACCAGCGGGCGATGGCGGCAGAGCCAAAAGAGCCTGCTCCTGTGTGCAATCTGGGGGATGTGCGGCTGGCACAGGGGCGGTTCGAAGAGGCCGTGGCACTGTACCAACAGGCACTGGAAATAGATCCTAAGTACAAGTGGGCGTGTAGGCAACTGGCAAGTGCCCATCGGAAACGTCAGCGGCATGACGAGGCTCTAGCCTGGTGCCAGCGCGGGTTGGAGATTGACCCCAATTACGGCTCCATTCTCAACTTGATGGGATTGGTGTACCGAGACCAGGGGCGACTGGAGGAGGCTTCCGAGGCCTTCCAGCGAGCGATGGCGGCGGAGCCGAAAGAACCCGTGTATGTGTGTAACCTGGGGGATGTGCGGCTGGCGCAGAGGCGATTCGAGGAAGCGGTGGCATTGTATCGACAGGCACTGGAGATAGATCCCAACAACAGTTCCATCCTCAACCTGATGGGGCTGGCGTATGGGGGCCAGAGACGACTGGAGGAGGCCTCCGATGCTTTCCAGCGGGCGATGGCGGCAGAGCCGAAAGAACCCGTGTATGTGTGTAACCTGGGGGATGTGCGGCTGGCGCAGGGGCGGTTCGAGGAAGCGGTGGCACTGTATCAACAGGCGCTGGAGATAGATCCCAAGCATAAGTGGGCGTGTGGACAACTGGCAAGTGTCTATCAGGAGCATCAGCAGTATGACGAGGCCCTGACCTGGTGCCAACGCGGGCTGGAGATTGACTCCAACTATGGCTTCGCCCGTAACCTGATAGGGCTGATATATGAGAACCAGGGGCGGCTGGAAGAGGCAGCCGACGCTTACCGGGAAGCGATAGAAGCGGAGCCGAAAGAGCCCACGTACGTGTGCAACCTGGGGGACGTACGGCTAGCGCAAGGATGGTTCGAGGAAGCGGTGGCACTGTACCAGCAGGTACTGGAAATAGATCCCAAGTACAAGCGGGCGTGTGGACAACTGGCAAGTGTCTATCAGGAGCGTCAGCAGTATGACGAGGCCCTGGCCTGGTGCCAGCGTGGGCTGGAGATTGACCCGAACTACGTACATGCCCTGACTCTGGCGGCGACGATTTGTGACAAAAGCGCTCGTGGCGCTGAGGCAGGTGAATATCGCGAGCGATTGGCTCAAGTCGCGCAGCAAGACCCGGCAGCGATGCTGGCACGAGGATGGGATGCCTATGAGCGCCGCCAGTTCGACGATGCCCTGCCTTGGCTTCAACAGGCCGTCGAGATGCAGCCAACGTCGTGGGGCGCATATTCGAAGTTGAGTTTGGTCTACCAGGCTCTGTGCCAGTACGACGATGCAGTGGATGTGTGCGAACGTGCACTGGATGCCTGCCCTGGTCAACGGACCGCCATCATGATCCGCAAAGGCTTTGTCCTGCTTGACCTTCAAAGGTACGATAAGGTAGAGGATATCTGTGACAGAGTTCTGGCTACCCAACCACGACACCTGTCGGCGCTGGGATTGAAGGGAGTGTCCTACAGGCAGCGGGAAGACTATGCTGAGGCTCTGACGATCTACGATACGGCCTTGCAGCACTATCCACGCCATCCGTGGCTGCGGAGCATCCGGGCTTTTGCTTTGGGGCAGTGGGGCAGGCCAGAGGACCTGACGGAAGCAAAGAAGGTGTACGAGGCACTGTTACAAGATTATGGCGGGCACGGAGATCGCTGGAACTGGGTCTCGGCTCTGGCAGAGGTACATCTGCGGCGTGGCGAAGATGAGAAAATGCATGAGCGATGCAGGGAGGTGCTGAAGCAGGACCCCGACGACGAATATACACACTATGTGCTTGGACAGTATCATTATGAGCGCAAGGATTTTCCGGAGGCTAAAGATCATTTCGAGAAGGCGAATAAATTTGCACCCGATGCGAACACCTGTTTGCTATTGGGTAAAGTGCTCGAACAGCAAGAGCCTCTCCATGAGGCACTGGAACAATACCGGGAGGTGCTCTGGCGCAAACAGCGCTTTGCAGATTCGGTGGCGCAAGAAGCGTGCGAGCGGGTAGGTACTGTTCTGGCACAACTCGCCAGCCAGCACAGAGTTGAGGAAGTGAGGATGGCAATCAAGGACATCGTATCAGTCCTGCCAGATGAGCCTATCGCACCGGGCGAGTACTTTTACCCGGCGTCCCTTCTATGGCACTTTGCGGCTCAGAGTTACAACCTGTGGTTGGAGGGGCCAAGCCATCTGGTGCCTATCGCCGAAAAGATACGTCAGTTACTGACAGAAATTGAGCAAAGCGTGGGCGCTCTGGTCCCCGGTGGTTTAGCGCAGAACTGGGATACCTGGCAGCAGATCATGAGGCTGCGCCGACAGGCATATTCCCTCAGCTACGACCTGTTCAGTTACCTGCAAGGGTATTGGGACGAGCCGGCCGACGTTGAAGAGCGCCTGCAGGACATCCGCGATCGGATGCTGTCGGATTACTGGAGATTGGGCATCTTTGAGTTATTGCCATCGCTGACAATCGAGTTGGAAGGACAGGGGCCTTTCACCGTGCGAGGTGTAGCAGCCAAGATACAGGCCCTGTTCCGGGTGCTGATCAGGAACCTGATGGAACTCCAGGCCGAGCAGAGACCAGAGGTGGCTGCGTACATCGGGTTGGCCCCCGGTACAGATGCACGAGTCAGTGTGCAACTGGCTGTCCCACCGCAGTATAGAGAACACGTGCGACAACTGTACACTGCCCGCTGTCGTGGTGACAATCTCGACTGGTTATTGGCCGATCAAATCCTCAAGGAATATGGCGGCAAATTGGAGATTACGGACGGTCCGCAGGGACCTGTGGGATTGCGACTCGAGTTCGACAAAGCCCGGGCGCGCAAGGATCGCGATCGGGACCTGGAACTGATGCGCAGACTCAGCGGGTCTGTGTGTGAGAACCCCACACTGTGGAGAGATGAAGACGAGCGCTCATCTCACATTCCGTCGCAGATTCAGCGAGGGATCGTGCGGGCGCTCGGCGCCAGGTCTCATTGGGCAGCCAGGTTACCAGAGTTGTTATGGCTGCTGTACGATGAGGCCGGACTGAGTGCAGCCAGGAATCTCAGCGAGTGTTCAGGGGACGTACATGGCATCAAGAATGCGTTCTTGGGAGGTATCAATGAGTTGGGCGCTGCACTAGACAGGGGCGAACTAACAGTCGAGAGACGAGGGAATATCCGATTTGCCCTGAGGCGAGAGATAGGCATGTGTGGCCGTGTTATAAAATACCTGGACTGGCAGCAGGGCATGATACCAGGGCAGTTGATCAGACTCAACCTACACAAACTCAACCAACTGGTGGGCGATGTGGTTGCAGAACGAGAATCTGCGGCAGATAAGTCTGGCGTAGCGTTGGAACCACACCCCGGGAAGGAGGAGGGTACGGAAACTCATGCGATTGACGCAGATGAACAGCGGATGCGTCTTGCGATTCTTGATCTCCTGGGCAACTCCCTGGATGCATTCGAGAAGCGAAAGCGACCCCCAAAGACGATTTCCATTGAGACAGAGCTGATCTTTGAGACTTACGGGCCATGGGCGCTGCAACTTCGTTACAAGGATACAGCAGGTGGCGTTCCGGCGGACGTGCGCCGCAGGCTTTTCAGTGGACGGCGGGTTCTGAGCACCAAGGTGGCGGGCTCAGGTTCTGGTCTGAGGTACATTCACGACACCGTCAGGCAGCACGGTGGCACCTTTGAGATAAAAGTAGAGCCGCGCAGGGGAACTGCTTTCACGATCACCTTCCCCCTGCCCCCCAAGGGGGGCGGGCGTGACAGCAGGCCGGGTCCGATCCAGCGAACAGAGCCGCCTGCTCCCGAAGGACCGCCTGCCCCTGAAGACAAGCCGGCCACGACCGTTACAGGCTCACTTCCCGCCGATGCGGTGATTACAGCCGGTCCACAAACGTACATGAAAGATGAACCAACTGCAAGCAAAAGGGGGACCGCCGAAGATGAGCAGGAGAGACTGGTTAAACTGCCTGCGCCACCGACGGATGATAGGGTGTTGCCGAAAAAACTCTCTGGGATGTGAGGACAGTGAGGCTGTCCTTTGGTGCAGCGGAGGGGCTAAGATGAACAGCCCAGAACCGGGAAAACAGATACTGATTGTAGATGACGTCGAATACTATCGGGCGACGTTGTCGGATGTCGTCCAGGGCCTTGGGCATCGTGGACTGCTTGCCCAAGACGGCCCGAGCGCTGCAGAGATGGTCGAGAGGAACCGCGAGCACCTTGATTTGGTGTTGCTCGACCTCTCTATGCCGCCCTCCAATGATCCCCAAGAGGGCCTGAGGGCGCTGCGACGCATCAAGAAGATGGCACCAGACATACCCGTGGTCGTGATGACGTCCTTTATGAGCCTGAGAGAGCGGAGCCAGCGACTGGGAGCACAAGGGTTTATCGAAAAGGATTCCTTGCTGTCGGAGCACGTGCGCGAATTGCTGGTACAGCGGTTTGGCGATCTTGCCGCTTCACTAACGTTGGAGCCCCCTGCTGGATAGTTGTTCTAAGGGTGTCGTAGCGGAACATGGCTGACAACAGCGCACACATCGAGAGCATGCATTTGCCAGGGAACGAGTGCAGGCCTGATAGAATGTTCACATAAAGATGCACATGATGTGGAGGCGGAATGGCCAGATCAAAGGTAGTAACCGTTCAGGAGGTTGATGTGGCCCAGAGGACAACGCTATCACCAGAAGAATCTGCCTGCTTGCGCGGTAAGCTCATCCAGTGTTTCGACGAGGAGGAGTTGCGTACACTCTGTTCCGACCTCGGGGTGGATTACGATAGCCTGCCAGCGAGAGGGAAAGAAGCCCATGCTAGAGAACTTGTCGCTTATTTTGAACGGCGTGGGGAAATATCTGCGCTCGTCAGAATACTTAGCAAGCGACGCCATCACATAGACTGGGAAGAGACAACTCACGTCGCTCCACCTGAACTGCCACCAAAGGTATTCATCAGCTGCACGCAGGAAGATCTTCAACCAGAATACGAGACCGTCAGGCGCGTGGTTGAGGAACTCCGCTTCGAAGTCACGCCAGCGGAAACCTATCCGCAGTTGCTGGCAGATCCGCGGGACACGGTCAGCCGGAAAGTAGAGAGGTGCCACATCGTCATTGAGATTCTGGGCGGCCACTATGGGACAATCCCGGCAAGCGAGTCACTTTCATTTGCGGACATCGAATGTGAGGCTGCAGATAGACTAGGCAAGCATATCCTATGCTACTTGAAGAAACTGGAGAGCCGTGAGCCAAAGCAACAGGAGTTCGTGAACAGGCAGTTAAGATCCCGAGAGGTACGTCACTTTGCGAATCTGAATGAGTTAGTTGAACAGGTTAAGGAAGACCTGTTGAATTTCGCACGAGGGCGACCTATCGAGGCGCGGTCATCAGAGATGCCTACCTCGTTACGGATTGTGCTTGTGGAGGATGAAGATCTAGAGCCCCTCATGAATGGCCTAAGAGAGAAACTCCCACAAGCACAGGTTAATGGTTTCAACAACGGGAGTCAGGCAGTGGAGTACGCGAGGAGAGTGGACCCGCCTCCTCACATTGTGGTGCTTGATAGTAAGATCCCTTGGCTGTCGTTCGATTGTGGCACTGAGGGGAAACCAGACCACGACAACAGCGTGAAAACCGCTCGAGAGATCCAGAAGATTGCCAATAAGAGTCTATACTGTGGCGGTATCTATCTTTGCGCCTACAGTGCGTTTCAGGGTGATGTCCCGGGGAAGTTGCGGAAGTGGATCAGACCTCCCTTACTTACGAAGAATCACCCAGCCGATCTCCTCAACGATATAGTGGAGCGACACGTGAGCCGTTTCCTCAAACGAGCTGATACAAGATTGAACTGGGTGGCCAAATTGACAGAGGAATTCACCTCGACATATGGCAAGGAGGCACCAAGGGCCCAATCAGACGTGAAGGATTTCATAATACGCATCACCCCAGACTTCGATGTGTCTTTGTTGCATGACTATCTGTTTGAGTCATGGTGCTATTTAGCGGAAGGCGAACCTTGTGATATTGACACTCTTCAGTTGTGGGAATTCCGCAACAAGGCCCTATCTGGATCAGGGGGAAGGAAATATCTCCAGTCACACGTCCGGTCGCGTAGGGTTGAGGTGGTTGCGAAACCGCCTAGACCGCAACTTGACGAGTCTCCCGAAAAGAGATTCGTCGCCGAAAGAGCTTACGCCCTGCTGATCGGCGTGGGTGACTATATACACCCCCCATTTGTCAACCTGCCAGCCACTGTACGGGATGTTCAAGAACTCGCCATTATCCTGACCGATCGGACCCGGTGCGGCTACCCGCATGGGAATGTCCGTGTCCTCGCAGGTGAGCAGGCCAACGTTGGCAATATCCGCTCCGAACTCAAATCCCTGGCTCAGCGCAGCAACGCTCATACTGTCTTTGTCTACTTCTCCGGCCATGGTGGGAGAGCGCGACAAGAAAATGGCGCTTGGCAGACTTATCTGTGCCCCCGCGAGGCCGACCTTAGTGACCTGGCAAAGACTGCTATCTCCGGCGATGAATTCAGCAAGTTGCTGGCTGAGATCCAGGCCCCCAGACTACTGGTGATGTTGGACGCTTGCTATGCGGCCGGCTCGGCCGAATTGAAGGCTGCCGATGGTGCAGTCGCATGGAAGGCTGGCCTGCCTGATACTTACTATGAAGCCTTAAGCCAGGGCAGCGGCCGGGTCATCATTGCTTCGTCGAAAGAAGATCAACTCTCCTGCATACGGCCCCAGCGCGACCTGAGTCTGTTCACATACCACTTACTACAGGCTCTTAGTGGCCAAGCGGCCGTGCGTGGAGATGGACTGATCTATGTATTAGACGTGTTTCACTACGTTAACGAGGCAGTACATCACGATGAACCCAGGCAGACACCTTTCCTCAAGGTCAAGGTGGACCTGGATTTCGCTGTCGCTCTGGCTCCCGCTTAAGGGCACTGTCTGTGCCAAATGGGCCCAGAAGCGCGCCGATCCGATCTGGCGCTGTATAGGCTCGTACGTGCTTGACAAGTCTTATACCTACCACTATAATAATACCCTGAAAGGGTATTATGGGTGGACGAGATATAAGAACACTGGGAGATGCCGAGGCACGTGTGCTCCTTACGCTGGCTTCCCAGGGTAAGCAGGTCTTCACTGTTGCCGACGCTCAAGAGGTCGTCCAGGGGCCACGCCACCGTGCTAACAAGTTGTTGGCACACTTGAGCGACAAGCGCTGGGTACTCCGTCTTCAGCGCGGCCTCTACTTGATCCTTCCCTTTGAGGCAGGGGTCGAAGGAACTTACAGCGTCCACCCTTTTCGTATTGTCCCCTACCTGGCGACACCTTACGCCATCGCCTATTGGACGGCACTCGGCCATTACGGCTACACCGAGCAGATGCCTGGTACGATCTACGTGTCTACCACCGCCGAGCGTGCTTCTGCCAAACTGACGATTGAAGCACTGGGCCTCACCTATCATTTCGTGATACTTGCGGCCCACAAGTTTTTCGGGCAGCGCCGCATCTGGATTGAGGGGCAAGAGATAATGGTCACCGACCCAATCAAGACAGTCATAGATTGCCTCGACCATCCCGAGTATTGCGGTGGGATCATCGAAGCGGCCAAAGGGTTATATGACGGGCTGACCGGGGGCGATGTTACGCCACCTTCGCTGACAGAGGTTGCCGGGCGCATGCAGAATCGGGCGATATTCAAGCGGCTGGGCTATCTGGCAGAACTGCTGAACCTGCCGGTGGATGCTGAAATCGAGCGCTGGCGGGATGTCCTGTCCACCGGATACAGTCGCCTCGACCTGCTGGCAGGGGACTATGGGCCTTACGACAGCCGGTGGCGTCTGCGCCTGAACCGCACACCGGCCGACCTCACCGACTGGCTGGTACACTGATGATATCTGGTTCTGAAATACGCCGGCTTGCCGGTGCCTGGAATGTGGACTTCACCGTGGTCGAACGGGACTATGTACTCTCCTGGGTGCTGGCAGGGCTCTACCGGCAACCAGGATTGGCAGAACTACTGGTGTTCAAGGGAGGAACAGCGCTGCGCAAATGCTATTTCCCTGGTTATCGTTTCTCCGCCGACCTGGATTTCACCCTCAGGAGTTCGCCACTGCCCGATGCGCTGCGTGCCGAAATCGAGATGGCATGCCGCGCTCTCACAGAGGAGACTGGGCTGCAACTCGTACCGGCGGACTTTCGTACATTGCGCGACGTGCCTGGTGAAGAGGCCCACCAGGCGCGCATTTCGTACACAGGACCGCTTGGCCGTCTGGGAGGGCAGCAACCACGCATCAAGTTGGATCTCACGATCTACGAAACACTGGTGTTATCTCCAGAATGCCGTTCGGTATACCATTCCTACAGTGACGCCGACAGTCTGAACTTGGCTGTGCCAGTCTATGCGCTAGATGAGATGTTGGCGGAGAAACTGCGGGCTATGCTTCGCCGTGCCCGTGCCCGCGATCTATACGATGTGTGGCAGTTGTTCACCCGCTATGCCGATGCGCTTGATTTTGTGCGCGTCAGACGTGTGCTGGTGGAGAAAGCCCGCTATAAGGGCTTCCCTTTCCGTGGTGTGGCCGATTTTCTCACACCCGAAAACCGCGAGGTCTGGGCATCGTCCTGGGAGGCCTCGCTGCACCGTCAAACGCCTATCCTTGCACCATACGATCAAGTCGTTGTCGAGGTCGAGGGCGCACTGAAGGATTTCCTGGAACAACCTGGATGATTGCTGGTGGAGAAACCGGGTTTTTGGGAAAACCCTGGTTTCTTGACAATACGCGATACAGAAAGCCCCGGTCCATGCAGGCCGGGGCTTTTTCGTGTGCGCCCAGCATGGGCGTTGGCTAAGGGGTGAAAGACCCTGACGGAGGTTGATTGCACCAACCGTTAGCTGAGGGCAAGGGCGTCACCGCGAGGTGGGGTCTGGAGGAAGCCGGAGGCAAACCTGCGACTTGAGGAACACGAACCCTATAAGAGGCCGAACCAGTCGGGCGAGTTGGCATGAGACAACGAAGCCCGATGCAATCAAGGGCTGGTGCGGTAAATGGGGCAAGGGTGCAGGGAAAGTCAACGTTCTTACCTGGGGAGACCTGCCACCAAGCCACGCGAGGTGGTAACCCCAATCGAGAGGTTGGGCTGAGGTGGTAGGGGTCAGCAGAGGCCATAGTACCAGCAGGTCGCTAGCAAGCGCTGGGAAGGGCCGAACGGCAAATGAGCCTGGGGTGAGAAGTTCGTGGGACGAGCATAGAAGGCCGAATTCCCCGGATAGGGATACTCCTGGCAGAGCGAAAGAGGTGAAGCCTCTGGGACTCAGTCAGAGGGTCGAGCAGTTCCCGGCACAGACCACCAGCAAAGGCTAGAGGGCCAAAGGTGTCCTGACGTTTGCCGAACCGCCGGATGCGGACCCGCACGTCCGGTGGTGTGAGAGGAGGAGCGGGCGACCCGCTCCTCCTACTCGATTTGTGCAGGCAAAACGCGGGCGTAGCCACCAATCGCTTGACAGGCGTCGAATTATCAGTATAATGTAGAAACGTTATAACGTTGGTACGTCATTAGGTCTTTCGGTCTCACGCTTGCGCACCCGGCGCAAGCCCGCGGAAAGGAGGAGCGCATGAGCACAGAGATCAACGTCGGAATCGTTGGCACCAAGTTCATGGGGCGGGCGCACTCTAATGCGTTCATGGATGTGCCCCACTTTTTCGACCTGCCCGTGGCCCCCGTCCTGCGGGCAGCCTGCGGCCGGAACAGACCCGAGTTGGAGGCCTTTGCCAGGCGGTTCGGCTGGCAGACCATTGAGACGTCGTGGGAGCGGCTGGTGGCCCGCGACGACGTAGACCTGGTGGACATTTGCACCTCCAACGTGACCCACATGCCGATCGCCGTCGCTGCGGCTAAAGCGGGCAAGCACGTCTTCTGCGAAAAGCCCATCGCCATGAACGCTAGGGAGGCCCGCCGCATGCTCGACGCGGCGCGCGAGGCCGATGTACGCCACATGGTCGCCTTCAACTACCGCCGCGTGCCGGCCATCATGTTGGCCAGGCACATGATTGAGGCCGGCAAGATCGGCACCATCCGGCACTTTAACGCCGTCTACTACCAGGACTGGCTGGTGGACCCGAACTCTCCCATCGTGTGGCGACACGACACCCAGGAAGGGGGCTCCGGCGCACACGGCGACATGAACGCCCACACCGTGGACCTGGCCCGCTACCTGGTGGGGGAGGTCGAGGCGGTGACCGGTGCTCAGGAGATCTTTGTCAAGGAGCGCCCGCTCGCCGACGGCTCAGGCCGGGGCACCGTGACGGCCGACGATGCCCTCTACTTTATCGCCCGCTTCCGCAATGGCGCCTTGGGCTCTTTTATGGCGACCCGCTTCGCCACCGGGCGCAAGAACTACCTGCGCCTGGAGATCTTTGGCAGCGAGGGGGCGCTCATCTTCAACCTGGAGCGGCTGAACGAGTTAGAGTTCTACTCCAGGGCAGACGAACGGAACGAACAGGGCTTTCGCACCATCATGGTCACAGAGTCGAGCCATCCCTTCGTCAGCGCGTGGTGGCCACCCGGACACATCATCGGCTGGGAGCACACCTTCATCCACGAGGTGCGCGATCTCCTGCTGGCGATTGACAAGGGCGAGAACGTCTACCCCGATTTCTACGATGGCCTGCGCTGCCAGCAGGTGCTCGACGCCGCCGTCCAGTCCGCCGCCAAGAGCTGCTGGGTTCAAGTTCCCGCCGAATAGGCGCATGCGCATGATGCGGCTAATCAATCGTCATAGTAAATTGCCTCTCTACCACCAGTTGTACGAGATTCTGCGTGAACAGATTGTGCGCGGGGAGTGGCGACCCGGCGACGTGCTCCCGCCGGAGCCTGAACTGATCGAGCGCTACCAGGTCAGCCGGACTACCGTGCGCCAGGTGCTCGACATGCTGGTCAACGAGGGCCTGATCTACCGGCAACAGGGCCGGGGCACCTTCGTGGCACAGCCCACCCTCGAACAGGGGCTGGTCCGCATCATCAGTTTCACCGAGGACATGCGCCAGCGCGGGATTCAACCCGGCACGCAGGTTCTGTCCTCCGGTCTCATACCGGCCCCTTCGGACATCGCCGAGCGGCTGGAGATCGGGCCAGGCGAGGAACTCGCTCATCTGAAGCGTCTACGCCTGGCGGACGGCCAGCCCATGAGTGTCGAAGAGTCCTACCTGGTGCACCGCTACTGCCCCGGCGTGCTCCAGGGCGACTATGCGGCCAATCCGCTGCGCGAGGCGCTGGAAAGGGATTACGGTATCCGCCTCGTGCGTGCCAGCCAGGTCATCCGGGCGGTCCTGGCGCCACGTGACCTGGCCGGCCTGCTGTCCATACAGCCCAAATCGGCCCTGCTGTACGTCGAACGGGTCTCCTATTCCCAGCAGAACAGCCCGGTCGAGTTTCTGCGCCTCTACTACCGGGGGGATCGCTACACGCTGTATAACGAACTGCGTGACTGATTCGTCACGAACACGGAATACTACGAGCCGCCCTCAAGGAGGGAATCATGCGAGACTTGAAGGTTTCGGTTGGGGTGTGGTACATGGGTGCGACGAGCGACCGCTTCGTCAAGCAGGGCTATCGCCCAGACAGGACCATGGAAGAGCGCTTCAAACTGGCTGCCTCCATCGAGGGGGCCGCCGGCCTGGAGATGCACTATCCGACCGAGGCCACGGACGACAACTACAAAGCCCTGAAAGCCCTGGCGGATGACCTGGGGCTGAAAATCGTCCAGTTCTGCCCGCATTTGTGGGTGGATCCACGCTGGATGTTCGGCCAGTTCAGCAACCCGGACCCCAACTTGCGCCGCCAGGCAATTGACCTGGCCAAGCGCACCGTGGACATCGCCGCCTATATGGAGGCGGAGATCATGGTGTACTGGCCGGCCCAGGATGGGTACGACTATCCGTTCCAGTCCAACCACCGCAAGCGGCTGGACGACCTGGTGGCAGGGCTGGCCGAATGGGCCGACTACAACCCGCAACAGAAGGTCGTGGTCGAGTACAAGGCCTTCGAGCCGCGCACGCACAACATGCTCCCCACCATTGGCCACTGCATGACGGTCATCAACGAGATCAACCGCCCCAACCTGGGTGTCAACATTGACGTGGGCCACGCCCTCATCATGAAGGAGAACCTGGCCGAGTCCATCGCGCTATGTTGCCGCTACGGCAAACTCTTCCACACCCACTGGAACGACAACTGGAAGTTGTTCGACGACGACGTGATCGTCGGCACCGTCAACCTGTGGGAGACGCTCGAGGCGCTGTTCTGGCTGGAGGAGTGGGGCTACGATGGGTGGTATGGCCTGGACCTCTTCCCGTACCGCGAGCCGCCCGAGAAAGCGGTGGAAGAAACGATCCGCAACCTCCAGTTCGGCTTCGAGTTGCTGGACCGCGTGCCCCGCGACGAACTGCGCGAGTGCTTCCAGACCTCCGACGCGATCAAGATTTCGCAGTTAATGAGGCGCATGCTCGGGGGAAAGTGAAACGTGATCCGTCCACGCATTACGCATTACGGATTACGGATTACGCATTACGAATTACGCATTACGGATTAGTATGGACATTGTCTGCTTAGGCGAACTCCTGATTGACATGTTCCCGGCTGAGGTGGGGCGGAGCCTGGTAGAGGTGTCGGCCTTTCGTCCGAAGCCGGGTGGGGCGCCGGCCAACGTGGCCGTCGCAGCCGCGCGCTTAGGGATGCACAGCGCCTTCATCGGCAAAGTGGGCGACGATGCCTTCGGCCATCACCTCGCCGATGTCCTCAGGCACGAGGGAGTGGACGTGCGCGGCCTGCGCTACGACCCGCAGGCCCGCACGGGGATGGCCTTCATCGCCATGCCCGACGTGAACTCGTACGAGATTCTCTTCTATCGCAACCCCGGGGCCGACATGCGCCTGCGGGCGGATGAGTTGGACCGCCAATTGCTGCAAGAAACGCGCGTCCTGCATTTTGGGTCCCTGAGCCTGATCCAGGAACCCAGCCGCAGTGCCACGCTGGAGGCGGTCAAGATTGCCCGCCAGGGTGGGGCGCTCATCTCCTTCGACGTCAACTATCGGCCAGACCTGTGGAGCCGCGCGGAAGCCCGCGAACGGGTGCTGGCCACGCTGCCGCTCGTGGACCTGCTCAAGGTCAACGAGGTGGAGATCGCGCTGCTGGGAGGAAGCGAGGTGGCTCGGTCTGGAGACCGGCCACAACAAGCGGATCTGGACGTGGCCACCCGGGCGCTGCTGGAGCATGGCCCAGCCCTGTGTGTGGTGACGTTGGGCCCCGAGGGCAGCCTCTTCCGGGTCGCCGAGGGCAGCGAGCACGTTCCGGCGTTCCAGGTGCAGACGGTGGATGCCACCGGCTGTGGCGATGCCTTCATCGCCGGCCTGCTCTGCCAGTTGATCGCTGGTGACCACTGGCGCGACCGACTCACGGTGGCACGCATGCGCCAGGCCTTGC